>Ga0209068_10000928_pt1 | contig 15019 bp, 17 predicted proteins | sample ColStrG_CSR_2012_FD_187200 | JGI IMG/M metagenome (GOLD analysis project Ga0209068, IMG submission 187200) | Freshwater sediment microbial communities in response to fracking from Pennsylvania, USA - Cold Stream Run_MetaG_CSR_2012 (SPAdes)... | ecosystem: Environmental > Aquatic > Freshwater >... | reverse complement strand
ACCGAATTCATAGGGCAACTTCACCGCTAACTGAGCGCACAGGGGCTTGAGAATTGCGTAGTGGTGCGTGGCATGCCCAACACAAAACGCGACTTCACGAGCCAACGTAGAACGCACTTCTTCCGGAGCGTGTTCGCCGTAGCCGACGCTGTAGGTTACTGTGCATTCGCCCCGCATCGCTTCAGGCGACAAACTGCGAAACGTGTCAATCAGACCATCTGTAGCAAGGAATGCCGCGCCGAGCGAGTTCTCCAGTTCAAAGCTGCGCTGCCGATGGTCGTAGTCGATCCTACCGCTTTCAATTCCTTGGACCAGGCATTGGAAGTGCTCCAGCACGTGGCGGTAGTGCATGCCAATCGATGCTCCGCAACTTTTCTCGTCTTTCCACGTGTAGACCGCCGCATCGACTGCATCGAGCAAGGCGCGGCCCTGCATGAGCACATCCTCGACCGCAAAGATTAATGAAGGCCGCCCCATATCAGAGCCGCCATCCAATCATTGGAAGCTGCCTCCTGTGCAGGTAGAGCGTTACCGCACAGACGACAAACACTGTGACCGCTAGGGCAAACAGCAGCCCTTTGTCCCCTTGGACCTCGATGCCTAGCAGTGTCAGGTGGCTGACGATCGCTCCGGCCATGACGCCCAGCGCCAGAGTTGCACCCGCCCAAACAAAGCGCGGAGTCAAAAGGAGCAGCGCAGCGATGAGCTCTACTACCCCCGACCCGATACGCCCCCAAGGCTCAGCACCCACCTTAGTAAAGATATAGACTGATTCCGGGGCCGCCGTGAATTTAAAAAACAGCGTTTGCAGCAGAATGATGGCTGCCGCGATGCGGCAAACCCAACTCAGTATCTGCAGCGCGCCCGTCATCGATGCTGGCGTGGTTGTCATAGCTTGACCGTTCATAATTTCACTCGCTCACTTGCCATACTTATCGACGAGTCCGGGCCAGTTCTGATCTGCTTTTTTTAGCGTGCCCTGCTGGTCTTTGTTGAATTCCGCCTTGACATCCAAGTCGTATTGCATGAGCAGCCGGTCGTTCACGATCTGCCATGCCTCAATCTTAATGGGTGCAGTCTTTCCCCGGCTCGCGCCGTAGGCACAATACCCGCCAAACTGCGGCTCATATTTCGCCGGCTCCTTGTCGAATAAAGCCTTGTCCGCCGCAGACGCAAACAAATACTTCGCGCTATTGTATTCCGAGCGAAATTGTTCGACACCTTTCACTGGTTTATGCTCGGTGAAAAACGCTACAGGGTCGTACCCTTGAATCGCAGTGCCACCGGAATCCAGGTTCAGTAACCGCTTGCTGGCCGCAAAACTCGAAACTGCGCTCAGAACTACAAGTGCCAAGACTGCTCTTTTCATGGTTCACCTTCCTTACAACCGTGTGATTCTCAGGTTTTCCGGAAGTTTCACGGTCCGCGAGGTATTTCTTGGGAAAGCGTCACTTCTCGAGAGCTTGGACATCGGATAACTTGGAGGAGAAATTTGCATGGCGGACGTCCGCTCGGCAGGCGCAGCCCGGAGTTCAGCGCCGTTGTCTCACAACCCCTCCGGCGAAGGGATTGCGGGTTTGGCGACGATCGATCTCCGGCAGGGAGCGTATCGCCTCCGGCAAGCTTCTAACGAGCACGACCGGCACGCCGCTTTCCGCTTGCGCTTTTCCATTTTCAACATAGAGCTAAACGAGGGTCTAGAAAGCGCCTGCCGGACCGGACTTGATACTGACGAGTTCGATCCGGTGTGTGACCACCTCATCGTGGAATGCGTCGGCACCAATCAGGTCGTTGGTACCTATCGCTTGCAAACGGGTGTAGTGGCCAAGTCCTATCGCGGGTACTACGGTGAACGGGAATTCAGTTTTGAACCCTATGAGAGAATTCGTGGCCAACTCGTTGAGCTTGGCCGCGCATGCATTCATCCCGATCATCGTTCCACCGACGTCTTATACTTGTTGTGGCGAGGCATCGCACAATATGCGTTGCGCTGTGGGGCCCGTTATCTCGTGGGATGCTCTTCGCTCACGTCCCAGGATGCGGCGCATGGGCTTGCGGTCTACGAAGCTTTACGCGAATACCGAGCAGTACCCGCATTGCGGACGGAGCCTCGATTAGCGTTCGCGCTACCGGCTGTTTCGGATGTTCGCGCCAGTACTCATGTGCCCAAGTTGCTTCGCACTTACTTAGCAATCGGCGCGAAGATCTGTAGTCCTCCGGCGATTGACCGCGACTTCAAAACGATCGATTTCCTTACCTTGCTGGATCTGGAGAATCTGCATCCGAGAATTCGCGCTCGTTTCTTCCCGACGCGTTAGATTCGTTGCTCTCAGTCGCGGGAATGGCGCAGACTTTTGGGATCGATTTGAAGGAAACGCAAACGTCCGCGTTGCAGCGACTCTGCGCGGAGCGTGATCGGCTCGGCAATGAAGTCACGCAGCGAATCTGGTGCCAACACACCCCCGTCAGGACCAACCAGGACAAATTGCCCGCGTCCGTCGGGTGCATCTCCATTAGTGGTGATGAAAATTGGTGGAATGCCCCCACTCAAACAACGCGCCGCGCAATCGCGGTGCACTTTGCCGCTGCCGGGATTCATGACGCCCAGGTAACACTTGCTGTCCACGATCTCGCCGCTCACCGTCACGGGCCCGAGATCGCGGATCTCTTCTGAAACCATGGCGGAGCTGGGCACGAGATCAATCGAGTCAGGCACAACTTCGACCATGAACTGGCCATCGCGATTAATCAATTGACCCCGGAGACGAACTTGGTGGCCAGCAAACTTTGCCATCAAGGTTTCCGCGCCATGTTTCCCAGGCGCGACCAGCAGGTATTGGGAATTTTCCTCCACCTGCTCTCCCGAACGACTTACCCAGAGAGTGGGATACGGTTGCGCGACTACCTTACCTTCGAAACTTCGCACGTTCCCATACTCGAAAGTAGATTTGGCGAACGGATGTTGTGCTGAAACTAGAACCAATGCTACAGCCGCTACGAACAGGCCAAGGCCGAGAACTACTCTCCGGAGAAAGCCGGCGAGCGCGGCTGGCGCCTTCGGCAAATAGCCTATGTAGAAGTCGCTCATTTCTCTCGCTCCAACCCGCCGGAGACTCGGGCTGGCTCCACGTAGGTTCCAGGAGCGTTAGGTTGCGGATGAACATAGACGCTCCCGTTCACGACCTTGACGCGGAAGGTGGGGACCTTCTCCTTGAAGGGCTCCGGCGACGCGCCGGTTTCCGGCTGATATTGGTAGCCATGCCATGGGCAAGTGATGCAACCGTCGATGATGCGTCCTTCTCCCAGCGGTCCATTCTGGTGTTGGCAGACGTTGGAGATCGCGGAGACCTTGCCGTCATACCGAAATACCGCCACCCTTTCCCCGGAAAGCGGAACAATGGTTGCACATTTTTCCGAGATGCGGTCCACCTTACAAACCTCGACGAAACCGTCGCTGGAGGCCTGCAGTCGTGCCTGGTCAATCCGCCGTTCACGCCTCGCCGCCACTAGATGAAGCGAAACCACCGCGCCCCCCCCCACGATTAGAGCTAAGGCAAGAACAGGACTTGTTTCCGATTGCAGCGCGCCCAAAGTTACGTGCGCTACCAGCAGTCCATAAGCCACGTACACGAGCATGTGAAGACTTTTCCACACAGGCGCCGAAAGATTCCGTAGCCAGAAGTCGTGACTGGTGGCCGCCATAAGGAGGAGAATGACCAGCGCAAAAAATCCCAGCGACTGAAACGGAAAATCGGCTACGCTGCCATAGCGCGTGTTGCTGATGAATAAGCTGACCAAGGGGTTCACGTTTCCCAGAGCGTGAAACTGAATCAGTGCGAAGCCTCCGTGCGCAAGCCCCAGGAGAAACGTTGTTACACCCAGGTGACGGCGGTTGTAAAGCAAGGGAAGAAAGCGCCTGTCCAATCGAGCGAGCGGTCCAATGCACAAAACGACGTGAAGCAAGAGCAAAGCCGCAGTCCCAAAGGCGCGTATCAGCAGAGTTTCCGCCGTCGCGTTGGGGTTACGCCATACCCCCACGCCCACAAACAAGCCGAGGTACATGGCGATTAGGGAGACAAGTACGATGTCGTAGATTTTCTTTTGCCGGTTCCAGCCGATGGCAACATATTGCACGCTCATGGCAATTTCTCCGGACGCCCGATGGGCGCCTCAGGGGCAGGAGCCGTCGTTGCACGCACGCGCCGACCACGGAGTCCGACGATCAGAATCACCGATAGCGCGATGGCCAGGACAACGAAGGCTCGGCAATGAACACGTCTCAGCGGTTCAATCATAGAATGCTCGCACGCCGGTGCGGATTCGTTTCTAGCGGCGGTTCCGCCATGCCCTGCACCCAACGTTGCAGAAGTAACGGCCAGAAAGCAGCAACGCCAGGCAAAATCAGCAAGCGAAATCCTGGGCCCGCGCCCTTGGCTTCCGAATCCAAACGTTCCACGCCAAACCACACAAAAGCGACACCAAACGCCAGTCCCAAACCGGCGTAAGCGATTAATGTATATACCAACGCTGTTACCAGAGTCTCAAACATCGCTTCCATACACCGGAATAACCGCTCCATTCACGTCTTTGCCCATGTCTCCAGCCAGCCAAGTGATCATGTCTGCAATGGTAGCTGGCCGAACCCATTTGCTAACATCCGCATTCGGCATCGCCTTCCGGTTCGCCGGAGTATCCATCGTCCCTGGCAAGATCACGTTGGCAGTCAGTCCCATACCTTTGTTTTCGAGAGCCACCGTTCGAATCAGTGAGACCATGGCGGCTTTGGAGGCGCTATAGGCGCCAATCCCAGCGCCGGGTTCCACCGCCGCGCGGCTGCCGATGGCGATTATGCGTCCGGCACCCGTCTGCCGCAAGGGCGGAATCGCCGCCCTCAGAATGTGAAACACGCAATTAAGATTGAGGTCCAGCATTCGCTGGAAGGTTGCATCGTCAGTGTCCGCGATTGATGGACCGCCAGCGAAACCGCCGACAGTATGCGCCAGGATATCAAGCTTTCCGTAACGCGCCACAACCTGATCCATCAGGACTTGGGCGCTCTCACGAGTCGAAATTTCCGCCGGCAGGGCCATGAACCTTGGGTTGTTGAAACTAGACAGCAGAATCTTCCGGGACGTGCCAACGACTGTTGCACCGGCATCGAGAAACGCCTGCGTGACATAAGTTCCTAGGCCGCCGTCCGCTCCGGTTACTAATACTACTTTACCTTGCATTGAGGTCTCCGATCCCACTGGCCGTCAGATTCCGTTACGCGAAAAATGTTACACAGGCCTGAAGAATGCGCCCCAACGACGTAACTTTCCCAGCCCGAATCTCACCAGTCGATGCAACTGCAACCACAGTCTTCGAGCACACTAGGACGATGCTCCGTATGCGGGAAGTCCGCGAGCCCGGGTTGGTTTTGGGTTGGTTTTGATAGGGCAATCGCGAATCGCCCAATGGCGACTCCTTAGATTATTGCGTGCAACCAGCGTTACACGGAGCGCGCACCGGAGTGCGACGTTGCATGATATGGTAACGACGTGCGGAGCGAGATCGGACAAGCAGTTGAGCTACTGAAATCCGGTGAGCCGGATTCGATGGAAAAGGCTCTCGCGCTTTTGCAGCAGACGGTTTTCTCGTTCAGCATGAAAGTTTGCGGTCAGCGCCAGGACGCCGAAGACACTATGCAAGACGTACTGGTCAAGTCGATCCCCTATTTGACCAGATTTGATAGCCCGAAAGCGCTCGTCGTCTGGCTTTACAAGGTCGCGAAGAACCGGTGCCTGATGAGTCGGCGCAGGAGCAAGTTCGCACCGAAAGAAGAACTTTCACTCGACGAACTCATGCCGGATCGGCGGGAACTGGAGCGCATCGGGGGTGACGGCATCGTGAATCCTGAAACATTCGCCATCCGCAGTGAGCAAGCGAGCCGATTGCGAGAGGCGATTCAGAAACTCCCCCCTCAATATCGCATCGTTCTGGTAATGCGCGATATGGAGGGACTGACGGATGAGGAAGTTGCTGAAATAACCGGCTTGCGAGAAGGCACGGTCCGCGTCCGCTTGCATCGAGCCAGGTTGTTTGTGCGCAAAGAGATTGCGGAACAAGAACGAAGTCGAGGCAGGCACTTGCGGCCCTTGCCTTCTTCCCATTCAAAGGCCAACGCCGAACCCAGACCTGGTCATTGCAAGGCGATGTTCGCGGAACTCTCGAACTATCTGGACGAACAACTCGACGACTCAATGTGCAATGAACTGGAAAAGCATCTGGACAGCTGCGAGCCTTGCAAAGTGTTTCTGTCCAGCTTGCAAGCGACCATCGAAACGTGCCGACACCTGCCCCCGGAAGCCCTTGACCACAAAAGAGCTGGTAAACTGCGCTCCAAGTTGATTGCTGACTACGAACGCCTGGTCGCAAAAAACATTCGCTAGCCGGGATCCGATTTGCTGTGAAGGAGGTTAACGACCTCCTTCTCAAAGACTGCGATATCGGTCGCTCCAATATGCTTGGCGGTGATGCGGCCATCCCGCCCGATAAGGAACGCGATCGGCAATCCGAGAACTCCTCCGTACATTTCGCCTGTCTTTGCGCTACCCATCAAAACCGGGTAGTTCATCGCGTAGGTTCGGTAGAATTTGCGTACGGGTTCAGGGCTGTCATCCATGGAAACGCCAATGATCTGGAGCCCCTGCCCGCCGTATTGTTGTTGTAGCGCCACAAAATGGGGGGTCTCTTCCCGACAGGGATCGCACCAGGTCGCCCAGAAGTCCAGAAGGACGACCTTCCCGCGATAGGCTGAGAGGTTGAGATTCTGTCCCGACAGGTCGGGAAGAGAGAAATCTGGGGCCAAGGAGGTTACGGCAACCGTTTTCTGGAGGGAGCCCGAAAGCAAGCCACGATAGCGCGCAAACCAATACAGGCCTGCCACTATCGCTATCAGCACGAGGCCACGGGAGAGTTGTTTCTTCAAACTGTCGACCTCAATATAGAGCGGGCTTAATCGCCTTTGGCAACCGGGTAGCCCTTCTCGACCCAATCCGCGCCGAAATTGTTGGCCAGGTAAAGAACTTTTACGTTGGTGAAGCCCATGGCGCGGAGCGCTTCGTTGGCAGGCTTGACGTTGGGACAGTGGTTCCAAGGACAACAGCCGCAATAAAGAACAATGAACTTGTTTCGCGGTAACGGGTCTACGCGCTTGCGCAATGCCTGCAAACCGCTCTCGCCGGAAGCCGGGCCGATGTACTCCGAACCCGGAATGTGTGCCTGGGAATAGAGAACGTGGGAACCGACTTGAATTGCAAGCGGCTTCTCGCCTTGGGCAGACTGAAGAACCTTGACAAGCTCGTCAGGATTGATAAGCACCGGAGCGGTTGGAGCTGTCTGGCCCCGGGCCTGCATTGCAAAAACGGGTATCCACAACATGATTCTAAGGATCACCGCGAATCTTTGTTGATCGGGCTGACATTTCATTGGGGGTGCTCCGAATTCATTCTTGCATAACCGATCGACAGAGATGCAAATGCATTTCCCGGTTGTGGCTATTTCTTTACAGCCAGCGGGCAAGTGTTGAGTCCCACCAAGCTATATAGAGGACACACACCGAAGAGAGCGGTGGCCAACGGTACTATGCCGATCAGCCCGAGCCATCTGGCACTCTCGTCGACCATAAACAACAGACTCAGCAAACCGAGGCCAACCGCAACGCGAATACCACGATCCAAACCACCTACATTCTGTGCCATAAGTTCTCCTTAAGATTGCGGAGCCGCTTCCAATCTTTGCCGCTAATGAGTTTGATGGCTTCGTCGGATGATGACGAGCATTTTGAGGTTGATCCAAACAAAGCGCACGATCTGCCAAGGCAGAAAAGTGCGCAGGAATACCGTGGTGCGCGTGGGTTTGGTGGCGTAGAAAGCCTCGCGCAGTTGTGCTTGTGGCAGGGGCGAACGGTCTTGCGTTCCATCCATGATATTCCTCCTTCAGGGGCAGACTCATTCCGGAATCAGCCACCATCCCGGACGCATGCGTGCTTTGTACAGAAACAGGTGGTGCAGAATGATCTTGATCCAGTGTCCTGCGAGGCCGATTTCGCCGAACGTGTAGTCGAGATCACGACCGTACTCGGGATAACGTTCGAAGTCAGGGACGATCGGAAAGACCGTCATAGAAGCAGCTGTGCCGGTGAAGGGATTCGCTCCGGCGGAAGCAACGCAGGCCGCACCGATTTCGGCCATGCTGGCGGTGTGCGTGGGCCGCTCGCTCCCGTGGATCATGTCCACGATGCTTCTGGCGACGGCTTTGCCGATCATGGCCGACGGCATCCCCGTTCGAGGAGGAGCCGCCGAGATCATGATTCCATTGGGACTGGAGTGGGGCTGAGACACCGCGTGAGGCGGCGCGAATGCAATCCCTGCGGCAAAAATGTTCGAGTACGCCGGAGACTGGTAGTAACACGGCCAGTCGCGCGCTCTCCATTCTTCGTAGGGCTTCTTTTGGTAATCGGCATCCACGCGCATGAAGCCATTGGGCATCAGTACGGTCGCATCGATGTCCGAACCTTGACGATTGAAAGCATGCAGTCCGACACCCGAGAACGGCGGCAGCAGCATCGCCATATCGAAGGCAACTTCCCGGTCCTCACCCGCCAGCGTTTCGTACTGCGCCCTTCCCGCTTCCACACTCTTCACATGCGCCCGCGTAATCCAGTCGATGCCCCGCTCGGCAAACAGCGATTCGGCGAAAATCTTGCTCGGTGTGATGTACCCCCCACGCCGGATGTGGAGGCCACCCATTCCAAAATCGCCGAGTTCATACTCGTTGGAGAGATACACGATCTCCGCTCTGTCGCGCACGCCATGCACGCGAAGCTCGAACTCCAGATTCACCACATACTCAAACGCTGCTCCCTGGCATGTACAAGTGCCGTGGCCGGTACCGATTACGAAGCGCTTTCGCTCGCCACGCTTCATGCGCTCAACCATTTCTTTAAACACACCAGCGGCTTCGGCCGCGTGTGCGGCGGTGCATACAGAGAGACTGGATCTTCCCGGACCCAAGCCCGGCGTTGCTTCGAAGTTCAGTTTCGGCCCAGTCGCGTTGATCAAAAAATCGTACGCCACTCGCTCCTTCTCTCCAACTTTGCCCGGAAGAGTCCACTCAATGTCCACGTAGGGTCTCGGAGCCCGTTGGTTGCCCTCGGGATGCAGGCCCACGGCTTTGGCTTGCTTGAATTCGATCCCCGCTCGCCGGTAGATCGGTGCCAAGGGAACCATCACCTGTTCGGGCCGCAGCAGCCCCACACCGACCCAGATGTTGGAGGGAATCCAGTTGTAGTTTGAATTGGGGGAAATCACTACTACTTGGTGGTCTTGGCCGAGCCACCTGCGGAGGAACAACGCGGCTGTGTGCCCCGAAACTCCCGCTCCAAGCACAACTACTTGAGCCATCGAGTGACCTCCGTTGTGCGCAGGCGGTGAGAAAAGCGTCGTCAACGGGCCTGCTTCTGAGCCAATAAATGCAGCTACGACGGTTTTGTTACAGAGATTTATTTTTCCTGAGAACTGGAGGGGGGAATATTCCTGTAACAAACTCGGCTCTCTTGCATTTATTCCCGTGGTTGATTGCTAGAAACCACTGAGGAGGCAATTGTGATCACAGCCAAAGTTGAATTGACTCAACCTCTTAAGCAGCAACGACAGTTTGTGGCTCTGACCGGAAGCGGCCATCACCTATTGTTGGATGACCCGGCCGGAGGCAGTGGGCCCAAGCCCATTGAACTGGTCGCCGTCGGACTCGCCGGGTGCACTGCGTTCGACGTCATCACCATTCTCCGCCAGAAATATCACCAAAAGATCACGGGTTACGAGGTGCGCGTAGAGGCTGACCAAGCGGAACGTCCTCCGCAGGTGTTTACGGTAGTGCGAATCCACCATGTGGTAACGGGCTTTGACATCGACGTGGCTGCAGTGGAGGACGCCATCCGCCTTTCGGGGGAGAAATACTGCTCGGTCGGCGCGATGCTTCAAAAGACCGCCAGCTTGCATACAACCCACGAAATTGTGGGAGACGAGTCTGAGTGGATCGAGCAGCCTCAATGCGTTGGAGCGCAAAATTGAGAATTGCGTTCAAAATCGGTTTGGGACTGGCCATCGCGTGGTTGCCATTGGCGATGGTTTCGGCTCAACAGGAAGCGGATCCTGTGGAGCTTTCTTTGCAAGAAGCGGTGAAGATCGCGCTGGAGAAGAATCCACTCCACAAGGCTGCGGTCGCAGACTCAAAGGTGGCTTCCGCGGATGTTCGCGTCTCGCGTTCTTTCCTAATGCCCCACCTGACATTTTCTGAAACAGCAACGCGCGGTAATGACCCGGTCTATGTCTTCGGCAGCAAGCTTCGGCAACAACGTTTCTCCGCCAATGATTTTGACTTGAATAAGCTGAACACACCCAAACCCTTTGGCGACTTCACGACGCGCTTTGGTGGAACCTGGAACCTGTTCGATTCGTTCGCTACCTGGCACGGCATTAGCCGGGCAAAGGAGTTGAACCAGGCCATCGAACACCAGTTGGGCCGCACAAATCAGGAAATTGTCTTCCGGGCTATCAGCTCCTACTACGAGGTTCTTTTTGCGGCGAAACAGCTCGAAGTTGCCGAGCAGTCAGCCAAGACCGCTCAGTCGATCATGGACCGGAGCCAGGCGAGATTCGATAGCGGTCTGGTAGTGGAGTCAGATCTGCTAACAGCAAAAGTTCGTATGGCAGCTCGGCAACAGGAATTAATCCGCGCCAGAAATAATCTGGAAATGGCGCGAGCCCAGATGAATACGGCCATGGGAGTGCCAGTCGAGTCTCGGTTCCATCTGGCCGAAGCGCTTGGGGAGCGCATACTTCCAGTCCCTGTGCTCCAGGACGCCGAAAAGCAGGCACTGACAAATCGGCCGGACTTGAAGCGCATCGCCTCCGAGGAGGTTGCCCAACGCCAGAGTGTTTCGATTGCCAAATCATCGTTTGGTCCGCGTGTGAATGCTTTTGCGGGTTGGGAAGCAGATAATCCCACCTTTCTAGCCGGCGGTGGGGGCAACAACTGGCTGGGCGGGATCGAAGTGCAACTCGACATTTTTCAGGGGGGCGCGAAACGCGCAGAACTTTCCCGACAGCGTGCACTGGAGGAGAAAGCTGTGGCCATGAAGCAAGTGGCAGGGGACGAAGTACGCCTGGAGGTTCGACGTGCGTATTACGAACTCGATACCAGTCGGCAACAAGTCGAGGTGTCCCGAGGAGCGATTGCCCAGGCACAGGAGAGTTTACGTATCAATCAGGATCGGTACGAGAGTGGGCTGACCACCGTAACCGACTTGCTTGGAGCCGAGGAAGCGGCACGCCGCAGCCAGACCGATTATTGGGAGGCCGTTTATCACTTCCAGACGAACTACGCGAATCTAGAACTGGCGAAAGGAAGTTTAGGTCCGCAATCTCCCGTGGTGATGCCATGAACCGTCAAAACTCGATGTGCAAGTTTGGTGCATTAATCGTTACCGCTATGGTGGGATTCACTGGCTGCTCGACCGAACAACCGGCGAAAGTGGCTTCAACAGAAACCGTGCGAAACATTTCCGTGCTCACGGTGCGGCAAGCAAGCATTCCCGATTTGCTCGAAGCAGCGGGAACAGTGCGTGCGACCCAGACCAGCGTTCTCGCAAGTCAAATGATGGGGAACATCGTCGAGATTCGTGTCCACGAGGGGGACCACGTGCAGCGGGGCCAAGTGCTTGCTGTGATCGACGACTCGCAACTACGTTCTGCCGTGGACCGTGCCGACGCCGCTGCTGGTGCTGCCCATCAGCAATTGGTCGGAGCGGATTCCGACCTGGCACTAGCAGAATCGACGCTCAGGCGGTATCAGACTCTTTTCGAAAGAAAATCAGTCAGTCCACAGGAGTTCGACGAAGTGAAAGCGCGTCAGCAGGCGGCACTCGCGCGTCGCGATGTCGCAGCGGCAGGCCAAACTCAATCCCAGGCAGCTTTGAGCCAAGCACGCACGTCTCTGGACTATGCGCGGATTCGAGCGCCGTTTGATGGCGTGATCACCGGGAGGAAAGCGGATCCCGGCACGTTGGCTTCGCCCGGAATGCCAATCTTTACCGTCGAAAATGTCCGTCACTTTCGGCTGGAAGCGACCGTCAACGAGAACGATCTTCGCTACGTACGAGCCGGTCAAGAGGTCTCGGTCGTCATCGACGCGCTGGACAACACAGGGATAAAAGGCAAGATCGTGCAGATTGTTCCGGCTGCGGACGCGGCGAGTCGCACATTCCTTGTGAAGATCGAGTTGCCCGCGAACGCACGGCTGCGTTCGGGGCTGTTCGGGCGAGTGCAATTCCTTCGTGGCGTGCGGCGGACGTTGTTGATTCCTCGCTCAGCGGTAGTTGAACGCGGTCAATTGCAGGGAGTTTTCGTGTTAGACCGAGACAAGGTCGCAAGCCTGCGCTACATCACTTTGGGAAAACCTTCCGGATCCTCGGTTGAGGTTCTCGCGGGCCTTCAGGACGGAGAGCAGGTCGCCGTCAAGCCGGGAGATCTCGACCTGAACGGCAAACGAGTCGAGGTTGAGTAATGACTGACAACGACTTCAAGCCGAAATCTAATTCTCTGCAGAACCTCGGTCTGGCGGGTCAAATTGCCCGCATTTTTATTGATTCGAAGCTAACACTGCTGGTGATCGGCGGGGCGTTGTTGCTCGGTGCTTTCAGTATTCTGAAAACCCCGCGAGAAGAAGAGCCTCAAATTGTCGTGCCCATGCTCGACGTTTCCGTGCAGATGCCGGGGGCGTCCTCTGACGAAGTTGCGCAGCGGGTCAGTCTTCCAATGGAAAAACTGCTGCGCGAGGTGCCTGGAGTCGAGTACATCTACTCGATCAGTCATCCGGGCGTGAGCATGTTGGTGGTGCGGTTCTACGTTGGCACGAAAGAAGAAGACGCAATCGTACAGACCTACAACAAGCTTTATTCCAATTTCGATCGCATTCCGCCGGGCGTCTCGCAACCGGTCATCAAAATTCGGTCGATAGATGACGTGCCAATCATGGCCCTGGCCTTGTCGGGCAAGAACTACGATTCTTACCAACTTCGTCGCATTGCAGGCGAACTGGAAAACGCTCTGAAACCGCTCGAGGATGTTTCTGAGACCAAGATCATTGGCGGTCAGCCCCGGCAAGTACGAGTTGTGCTCGACACTCAACGGCTGGCGGCTTATGGCCTTACTCCGGGTGGGATCGTCGGACAGCTTCAGAACGCAAACAGCCGTGGCCAGGCAGGGAGTTTTTCGCGCGACAATCGGGAGTTTCAGGTCGAGTCTGGTACCTTTTTCACAAGCATTGAGGATCTCCGTCAGGTCGTCGTCGGGGTTCATGCTGGACGCGCCGTCTACTTGCGTGACGTGGCCGAAAAACTGGAAGACGGTCCAGCCGAGCCAGACTCTTACGTTCTATTCGCCAACGGTCGTGGGGCAGGACAGACTGCGGGCGCGGAACATCCAGCAGTGACCATCACGCTTTCGAAACGTAAAGGGACAAACGCTACTGACATCTCCGAGCGAGTGTTGGGCAAAATCAATGCTCTTCGCGGTTTCATGCTTCCCAGCGACTTGAATATCACCGTCACACGTAACTATGGCGAGACGGCAAAAGACAAGTCCGACGAACTTCTCAAACATCTGTTGATTGCAACACTCTCGGTCACGTTACTGATTGCGTTGGCACTGGGATGGCGTGAATCGGGAGTTGTCCTGTTGGCGATACCCGTTACGCTGGCTCTAACGTTAGCCGTCTTCTACCTTTATGGTTACACGCTGAATCGGGTCACCCTGTTCGCAATGATCTTCTCCATAGGGATTCTTGTCGACGACGCCATCGTAGTGATCGAGAACATCGTGCGCCATTTCCGATTGCCAGAAGGCCGAGGACGATCACTCAGTGAAGTCGCAGTTGAAGCCGTGGACGAAGTGGGCAACCCAACGATCCTTGCCACTTTCGCCGTCATCGGGGCCATCCTGCCCATGGCTTTCGTGCGAGGCCTGATGGGTCCGTACATGCGGCCCATCCCCGTCGGCGCATCGGCGGCGATGTTGTTTTCGTTGTTTGTAGCCTTCGTGGTTTCGCCGTGGGCGGCATTGCGACTGCTCAGAAAATATGCCGGAGGTGGCGACCACTCCCGGCACGACAACGAGGGGTGGACCACACGCCTATACCGCCGGATTATGAACCCGCTCATCCTCAACCCGAGCCGCCGTTGGATGTTCTTCGGTGGCGTCGGTGTGTTACTGCTAGCGGCAGTCGCTTTCATTCCGCTGAAGTGGGTGCGTGTGAAAATGCTGCCCTTCGACAACAAGAGCGAGTTCCAGGTCATCATCGACATGCCTGACGGAACGCCACTGGAGCAAACAACTCACGTGGCGCAGGCACTGGGACAATATCTGGGTAAACAGTCTGAGGTCGTCAATTATCAGATCTACTCGGGAACCTCCGGTCCATACAACTTCAACGGCCTCGTTCGTCACTATTTCTTGCGCAGCCAACCGAATCAAGCTGACATTCAGGTAAATCTGCTTTCACGGCACTTTCGCAAAGCGCAGAGTCACGAGATCGCGCGACGCTTGCGGCCGGAGTTAGACAAGATTGCTGAACCATATGGAGCCCGCATCAAGGTTGCCGAAGTCCCACCCGGGCCGCCCGTATTGCAAACTCTGGTGGCCGAAGTCTATGGGCCAGACTACAAAGGACAAATTGCACTGGCGGCGCAGATCAAGAAAGTTTTTCAGTCTTCGCCAGGCGTCGTAGATGTGGACTGGTATGTCGAAGATCCGCAAGCCAAATACGATATGAAAGTGGATCTGGAAAAGGCGGCGTTGCATGGGATTTCGCCTGCGGACGTCACGCGTACCTTGCAGGTGGGACTCGGTGGCGCCAATGCAGGATTGCTCCACGATCCCCAATCCCGGGAGGACATCCCGATTGAGGTGCGTTTGGC
>Ga0209068_10000926_pt1 | contig 15032 bp, 16 predicted proteins | sample ColStrG_CSR_2012_FD_187200 | JGI IMG/M metagenome (GOLD analysis project Ga0209068, IMG submission 187200) | Freshwater sediment microbial communities in response to fracking from Pennsylvania, USA - Cold Stream Run_MetaG_CSR_2012 (SPAdes)... | ecosystem: Environmental > Aquatic > Freshwater >... | reverse complement strand
GCGTCGAATTACGCTACGGGGAAAAAGTCGAGCGCATTGATGTCAAGCACGGTCAGGCAGATGGCATCACGCTGTCGAACGGCCAAAACGTCCGCGCTGACGCCGTCGTGTGCAACGCGGATTACACCCACGCGCAGCGCACGCTATTTTCCGCAGCGCACCCGCCAAGAGACATCAGCAGGCTTGAACCCTCAGGCAGTGGATTTGCACTACTGGTCAAGGCGGAAGGACACCAGCCCGAACTTGCGCACCACAATGTGTTTTTTTGCGACGATTACCGGTGCGAATTTCAGGACATCTTTGACAGGCGAGTCGCCCCACTCGCACCCACGCTCTATGTCTGTATCACCAGCAAAACCGACCCCGGTCATGCGCCCCCAGGCTGCGAAAACCCCTTTGTATTGGTCAATGCACCCTATATCAGCGAACGCTACGACTGGCACGCAAACACGACAGCCTACGCCCAGGCGGTGCTCGATCAACTACGAAGGCATATCGCACGTGTTGGCCGGTCTGAGGCGCTACTGTATACCCTGCACGCTCAATGCGTGATGACACCGGCGGACCTGCAAGCGACCTACGGCGGGAATCGCGGCGCGATCTATGGCTTCTCCTCAAACTCGAGGCGGGCAGCGTTCATACGCCCAGCCAACCGTGACCCGCACATCAAACGTCTCTATTTCGCCGGTGGCAGTGTCCATCCGGGCGGCGGTGTGCCGCTCGTAACCTTATCGGGAATGGCGGCGGCCAAGTGTGCGTTGGAGGACCTGCGGGGCGATTGAGCGGAGCGATTCAAGCAAACCAGATGGAACGTGAGAACCTCAACAGTGATGCTGTGCCAGAGGCACTTTTGTCTCCGGCCCCAGAACGCGTCAGGCCCACACGGTGCGTATGGGCCTGACAACGGTGAGAAGAACCGCGGAGTATGCAATTGTGTCAGTGGTCAGGTAGTGTTTTAGACAAACCTGAAGTCTGGCTAGCTTAGACCCAAGGCAGTCCACCCGCAAGGGCCGGGCGCGTTCTGTCAGCTGCAAGATTCACAACACGTTGCAATCCGAGTCGACAAACGTCACCACCAGAGTGTCATCTAGGTCAATCAGGCCAACATGGACTGCTCGACTCACGCACAAGCAGCCGCGAAAGTCAGCCCCGTTTCCGGCTCACTTCAATCGCGTGTGCTACCGCGCCAGACAAACGCCATCAAAAGCCGGACTGGTCGAAGCCCTCATAGCCCGCATCATGCGGCGCTTCGATCTCCTTGACCTCGCCCCCCTCACCGATCATATAGAAGCGGCGACGCGACAGGGGCAACATATAGTCAGGGGCTGCGATGCCGGAATTGAGTTGTGGGTAGTGGGGTTGCATCTGTTGCATGGTTGGCGGTGGCATCACACGCATGTCATAGCCTTGTTGCGGCATGGCCCAATACTGTGGTGGGCTAGGCGGCATGTGGGCCATGTAGCGTTGGCCGCGCTCCTGCTGAAGTTGCTGCGTGTGTTCGTCACTTCTGCGGCGGGCAATCAACACGACGAGCAAGGTCGTTGGCACCGCGACAAGCAGTCCAATAAACGTTCCGCCCAAGAGGGCAATTGTCGTCTGATCAACTTTCGAACCAACGAAGCCGGCAACCACGATCGAGAAGAACACGATGCCTGCGCCAAAGGCCTTGCCAATTTTGTCCATGTCAATCCTTCCTTACCGTTTGCGATCTACTGACGAATGTCGGCTTTTGCCCTGAGAGTCCAACAATCTGTTCGAACCGTCCGAATCCGGTCTTCCTACCCGCACGGCATTACACTGGCATGGCGGCCTGAAACCGGATAACACGACCCGATGCGACGGCGAGAAAGTCGCCGCTGCCCATCAGTTTCTCCGCGCCCGTGCCGGGCATGCCTGACGCCGTGCGCGCATCTTCGAGTGAAACCACCCGCCCGATCAAACGCAAGGGCAGGTTGGCCTTCAGGAGTGAGCCGATCGCTTTGGCCGATGGTTTTTGCGTGCACGCCACCAGATGAATCCCTGCCTCACGGCCACGCTGCGCGATACGAGTCAGCAGATCAACCACTTGTGACCCGCCGGTCTGACACAGATCAGCCATCTCATCGACATAGACCACGATGCGTGGCATCGGGTCACGCGAGACTGGCCGCTTGTCCATGACCACCACCAAGCGCTCGAGCGCTGAAATCCCCTCCGCGACAGTCCTGGCCGGGGCCACCAACAAATGGCGCTCGACGCCGCGCACGAAATCACTGTTGTCGTTGCGCTTGGGGTCGATGACGACCAGGCCAAATTGGCTCGGCCGATGGCACTGGCACAGGCTCAACAACAAACTCTGTGCCAGCGAAGTCTTACCGGATCCTGTCGCCCCAGCAATCAAGATGTGTGCGACCTCTGGTGACGACAGACAAGCCATGAGCGTCGCACCATCTTCGGCCAGCCCCAACACAGCCGTAAACGGCGGCGGGTTCGGGTTGGCAGTCATCAACGTCGACAACCGCACCGGCTTGCGTGTCTCACGTGGGATTTGCACCGCCAGATGCGTGCCGCTTTGTGCCACCCGCACATTGCTATTGCCCAGAGCCAGGGCCAGGTCCGCCTGAAGGGCACGGACTTGATTGACTTTGGTTCCAGGTGCCGGTCGAAGCAACATCTCGACAAACCCTGGCAGAACCTTGCCACCGACGACTGAAGCGGGTGCGCGCCGGTCACGAAGAACAGCTTCGATGCGGTCTGCAGTTTGATATAGCTTGCGATACATGAAGCCTCACTCGGACGCCCGGATAGAACGTGCGTTCTAAGTAGTCCGATAGTTATAGAACATTCGTTCTGATCCGTCAATACGTTATGGCGAAATATGCCAATATTGGGAAATATTCTTGCAGACTGGGATATTGGTCATGGTCAGATTGCGTCTACAAGCCGTCCTCGCAACGTTCAGTGCACACATGCGATCGGCTCGCCCGGTGCCGGTGACAGTCACAGGTTTTGCGGGCCTTTTCGGTATTCCGGAGTGGACCTGACACGAATGGGCTGACAGGGCCGATATGAAAGTAGATGGCGCTTGTCCGGGGCCTACAATGCGATCATGGCGCATCCGCATCGAGTGTGTGAACGCTCACTATTTCTATATGTGGTGACTGTCATCGGCTTGATGTTGACTGCGTGTTCTCAAGACGCCGGCACTCCATCTGGTATCAGCACGAACGCGACGTCAGTCGACACGAGTTCATTAAGCGGGCCTACACGTGCACCATCGGGTCAATCGGTTGCACCGGGTGCCGCGGCACCTGGGAGCCAAGCAGGCACGACGTCGTGTCCAGCACTCGCGACCGTGGCCGTGCCGCCGGCACCCAAGGTCGTGCAGGATGCGCCGGATGCAATCCTCGAGTTGCTCAATCGTGGCGCATCGTCATCAGTCATCGTTTCGGCCCTGACGCAGTGGGGCATGACGAGCACAACGGCGAATGCGATTGGGGTGTCCGTGCCTGTGACATCGGCTAAAGTGTTGCCGGGCGATGCCTCTCAACTCATCGTTGTGCTCTATGACGCCAGGGTTAAAGATCAATCGGTCAGGTTTGGCGATGTGCTTGTCTTCGGGTGTGCAAGCGGGCAGTTTGAGATCGAGTATCGCGCCTCAGACGATGCAATTTTCGGTGGACAGGTCGCCAACCCGCATATCCTTGCCGTTCGCGATGTGACGGGTGATGGCATTGCAGATGTCGCGTTCGTGTCGGGTGTGTGCAGTCCTTCGGCGTGCACGCAAAACGTGACCATCGCGAGCCACGTGGCCGACTCGCCGGGCTTAGTGAATGTCAGCGCCGATATCGACGGCGGTCCGAAGCCGGTGGTGTCGTTTATCCCCTCAAAGCGGGATGCGTCACAGGCGTTGGTCATTGCCTATGGCACGCTGAGCGACGTGAGTGTTGGCCCCCAGCGCCCGTTTACCGATACATGGATGTTCGCGAGTGGCGCCTATACCTTGACTGCCAGTGTCAATGCCCCGGCGGTATACCGGGTTCATGCCCTGCAGGACGCGGATACGGCCTTCCGGCACAAAGCCTATGCTGACGCGGCCGCGTTCTATCAGCGCGTCATTAGCGACCCCTCGCTGCGCGCCTGGGACGGGCCGAGCGCTCTGGCCGATGAACGAAGCGTGTTGGGAGCGTTTAGCCAGTTCCGGCTGGCCGAACTCGCCGCTGTCCAAGGCAATATGGCCGGCGCACAGACAGCGATCCGTGCCTTGCAAGCGGGCGCGAAACTTGGTTCCCCGGCTGGCATCTATGCAAGAATGGCGGCCGAATTTGGCAAAGGGCTTAGCGATTCGGGCGATTATGCCAACGCATGTGACAACCTGGTCTACTTCTCTGAGCGCAACCAAGCGACCTATCGCCAGCTTGGGGGTGACGTCTTTGGCTCGGCCAACTATGACTATCAGCCTGAAGACATGTGCATCAAACCGTGACGGGCGATCCTTGCTTTTGACGAGAAATGCAGCGCTCAGCACTGGGTGTCACTGAGGAGTGGGCCGTTGTGCGCCTATGTGCGCCGGAGCGCCCAAGGTCGGTTCGTCTCACGCGTGCTGGCGCTGGCTTGATCGAACGCAGCTGTATCCGCATACAATGCACGGATGCACTGTTTTCGTTTCCGGCCAGCAGTCTTGCTCGGCCTGCTGCTTTCGATCAGCCTGATGATTACCGGTTGTTCGCAGGGCACGGACAATTCGGGCAGTTCGACCGCAGCCCCTGTCTCAGCATCGGTGGCGACAGGTGCTCCTGGCACTTCACCTGATGCAACACCGCCATCAGCGCCAGTGGCAAATATGACGGCTGGGGCGGGCGAGACCCGCTCGGCAGCCTGTCCACCGCTTGCCAGTGTGCCCCCGCCGGCTGCGCCGCCGGCCTTGTCGGATGCGCCCCCGGCCGTGCTCCAATTGTTGAATAGCGGCGCGTCGGTAGCCGCCGTCACGACAGTACTCACGCAATGGGGCATGACGTCAACCAATCCGAGTGAGGTGGTCGCGCCTGTGACCTCGGCCAAAGTGTTGCCGGGTGCCGATGCCCAGATGATCGTTGTTCTGTATGATCCCATCGAGAAAGATCCAACGGTCAGGTCCGGCGATGTGCTCGTCTTCGGGTGTTCGACCGGGAAGTTCGCATTGTTGTATCGGGCCGCGGATGATCCCGCTTTTGGTGGGCAAGTGCCAAATCCACGCCTACTTGCCATCCGCGATGTCACAGGTGATGGTCTGGCAGATATCGCCTTCGTCACAGGCGAATGCACCGCAGCGACGTGCTTGCGCAACTGTCCGGCACGACTGGACTGACCGATATCAGCACCGATATCAACGCTGGTCCGACGCCTGTCTTTTCGTTTGTCCCGTCGGGGCGTGATGCCTCTCAGGCGCTGGTCATCGGCTATGGCACGCTCGACGATGTCAATGCCGGGCCCCAGCGCGCCTATACCGAGACCTGGATGCTGGCCGGCAGCAGCTATACCCTCACGGCATCTGTTAAAGACCCGCCGGTCTTTCGCGTGCACGCCTTGCACGACGCCGATGCAGCATTCCGGCAGAAGTCGTTTAGCGCGGCAGCCGCGCTCTATCAGCGCGTCATCAGCGACGCGACACTCGAGTCGTGGGAAGGCCCGGGGGCGCTGACGGATGAGCAAAGCGTGTTAGCGGCCTTTAGTCAATTTCGCTTGGCGGAGCTGGCGGCCGCCCAAGGCAACGTGCCCGGGGTACAAGCTGCGATCAGCACCCTGCAGGCCAGTGTGAAACCAGGCTCACCGGCCGAGGTGTATGCAAAGATGGCCTTCGAATTTAGCAACCAACTCAAAGATTCGGGCAGCTTTCTGCAGGCGTGTAATAGCGTGATCGTCTTCGCCGAGCACAATCAATCAGCCTTTCACCAGCTTGGCGGCGATGTGTTTGGGTTTAGCAACGTCGACTACCAACCCGGCGACATGTGCATAAAGCCGTGATGATGCCTGCCGCAAGGCTCGTGCCGCCTTGCGATCACCGGCAAGAGAGACTCTAACGGACATGACAACGCTTCGCGACCGTCACCCCTTGATCGTCGATGCCCATCTTGATATGGCATATAACGTGCTGTATAAGCAGCGCGATTACCGCCATGCCGCCCATACGACCCGCGCGCGCGAACGCGGCACGCCGGCCGAGAAAGGGGGGGGTCAATGTATCGTCGGCTTACCCGATATGATCCGCGGCCGGGTTGGTCTTGCCTTTGCCACGATTTTTTGCGAGCCAGCCTCGCACTCGGTCGGGGATAGCGTGCCGGTGTATCACGATGCCGGGGAGGCGCATGCGCTTGGCATGGCCCAACTCGACTTTTACCGCCGCTGGGCTGACGAAGATCAGCATGTGACGCTGGTGACGACCAAGCGCGACTTGCGCCAGGTCACACGCGATTGGGTGGGACGCGACCCGGCGGATCCAGCAAGACCGGCATCTGAGCCGGCAAGACACGTCGTGGGCCTGGTCCTGCTGATGGAGGGCGCCGACCCCATTCTCGAGCCAAAGGAGTTGGAGCGCTGGTATGAGAAGGGTTTGCGCATCGTGGGTTTGGCCTGGGATACGACGCGCTACTCGGGTGGCACCTGGACCGGTGGCCGCTTGACCAAGCTTGGTCACGAGCTACTCGACGTGATGGCAGAGTTCAACGTCGTGCTCGACGTAAGCCATATGAGTCATGAGTCGCTCTTCGAAGCGCTGGATTCATTCGAGGGTGAGCACGTGATTGCCAGCCACTCAAACCCACATCGCTTCGTGCCAACTGCGCGTCAACTACCTGACCGGGCCATCGAGCATATCGCCGAGCGTAAGGGCGTGATCGGTGTCGTGCCGTTTAACCGTTTCCTCAAGAAAGACTGGAGCGGCAAGAAGGCCGATGTGTCGCTCGACGATGTGATTCGCATGATCGATCACATTTGTCAAGTCACCGGCAGCGCCAGTCATGTCGGCATCGGCAGCGACTTTGATGGCGGCCTGGGTTATAACGAGATCCCCCGTGAACTCGACACCATCCGCGACCACTACAAAATCGGTGATGAATTGTTGCAGCGTGGCTACACACCCGAACACGTGCAAGCCATCCTGCGTGGCAACTGGTTGCGGGTGCTCGAAGGCGCATTGCCGGCATAGGGCGACGCGTCCAGGCCGTAGGTCATGTCTGACGTTGACATCCTCATCGTTGGCGCGGGTGCAGCGGGGCTGAGCTTGGCCTACCACCTCAATCAGGCTGGCCTAACACACAAGCACATCCTGCTGATCGACCACGCGCCAAAAACTGCGAACGACCGCACGTGGTGCTTTTGGGAGCGCGGGGCGGGTGTGTTTGAGCCGGTTGTCTGCCGCCATTGGGATCGGGTTGCGTTTTACGGTCAGGCGTATAGCGGCGTGCTCGATATGGCGTCGTATCGTTACAAGATGATTCGTGCAGGCGACTTTTATCAATTCATGTCTGACTGGCTGAGCACGCAGCCAAATATCGCCCGCGTGATCGCGGACGTAACCGGCATTATTGAAGATGGTGAACAAGTGATCGTTCGGGCTGCCGATGGCCGGACGTTCCGGGGTCAGCAAGCGTTCAACAGTATCCAGTTCAAGGCGCAGCCAAAGCGACCAGGTAAGCATTACTTGCTCCAGCACTTTCTGGGCTGGGTCATTTACACGCCCTCGGACGCCTTCGATCCGGGCGTGGCGACGCTCATGGACTTCCGCGTCGAGCAAGCCACCGACACACGCTTTGCCTATGTCTTGCCCTTCGACGAACATACAGCGCTGGTCGAATACACCGTCTTCTCGCGCGAATTATGGCCCGACGCCAGTTACCGCGCCGCGCTCGAAGCCTACATTCGCGGCGTGCTCCATATCGAGCGCTTTGAAGAACAGCACGAGGAGTCGGGTGTGATCCCCATGACTGACGCGCCCTACCCCGTCCAACTGAGTGCGCGCGTGATCAATATCGGAACAGCGGGCGGGTGCACCAAACCCAGCACCGGCTACACCTTTCAGCGCATCCAGCGCCAATCGCGACAGATCGCACGGGCGCTCGCAATCGGCTGTTCGCCCAATGTCAAATCAGCGTGGCCGCAGCGGCGGTATGCGCTATTTGACAGCGTGTTTTTGAATGTGCTGGACAAGGGCCGTTCGACAGGCAAACGTGTATTCACGGATTTATTCCAGCACAACCCGCCACAGCGCGTGTTCCGATTTCTCGATGAAGACACGACGCTGGCTGAAGACATAGCCATCATGGGCAGTGTGAATGTCCCGGCCTTCCTCGCCGCCACGGCCGACGTGATCAAGGGCCGGGTGTGGCGATGATGGCCCGAGTGATGCAGGCCCTCCCGGGCCGTGCGGCCGTAAGCACTGCTTATCCAAACGAGGCGGTTTGCCCAGGGGGCGGGACCCGCCGGGGGTGGTTGAGCGCATGAGTAGCAAACGTGAAACGAGGCAGCGCCAAGCAGCAGCACGATCGACATCTGCGTAGACCAAAGCAAACGTGCCGCGCAATGCACTTTCACGCAATCCGCACTACCATTGTGATATGGCAAAAGTCTTCCCAGCAATCGACCCTGCGCTACAGGCCTGGATCGCCAAACAGCATCTATTCTTCGTCGCCACCGCACCGCTGGCAAGTGACGGATTGGTGAATTGCTCGCCAAAGGGCTTGGACTGCCTGCGCGTGCTCGATGCGCATACGGTGGCATACCTCGACCTGACCGGGAGCGGCATTGAGACCATCGCCCACTTGCGTGAGAATGGCCGCATCGTCTTGATGTTCTGTTCGTTCGAGAAAGCCCCACGCATCGTGCGCTTTCATGGTGTGGGGCGGGTGCACCTGACAGGCACGCCAGAGTTCGACGCGCTGCTAGGGCACTTCATCGCGCTAGCAGGCATGCGCTCGATCATCGTCGTCGATGTGAAACGCATTGCCGACTCCTGTGGTTTTGGTGTGCCGCGTTATGCGTTCGAGGGTGAACGCACCACCTTGACGGATTTATGGACGCAAAGGGGCGAGACTGAAACGTGCGAGTATCAACGCGATCAAAACGCGCTCAGCCTCGACGGCTTACCTGGCTTATCACCATCCCCGCTTGCCGAGCCATGAACCGCACCGACCGTTTGCTCGCCATCATCCTCGAACTGCAGCGCCACGGCATGCAACGCGCCGAGGACCTCGCCGCCACATTTGAGACGAGCAAACGCACGATCTACCGCGACATTGAGGCTTTGGCTGAAAGTGGTGTGCCGGTCGTGTCTACAACCGGCCAAGGCTACTCGCTCATCGAGGGCTACTTCCTGCCCCCGCTATCGTTCACCACTGACGAAGCGACCATGCTGCTCTTGGGCACGGACGCGATGTCTCAGAGCTTCGATGCCCAGGGCCGCAAAGCCGCCCAAAGCGCGGCGGCAAAGATTGAAGGCGCGCTGACGCCAAAGCGACGCGAGGATGTGCGCGCCCTTAAGCTTGGGCTGAGCATCGTTGGATCACTTAACAACAGCGATCCAGATGTATTAGATCGCCTGCAGCTATCACGCCGGGCAATCACCGATTGCCGGCATATGCGCTTTCGATATTTTGCACGCTTCGCTGATACCTCGACGGGCGAGATACGTGATGTCGAGCCGCACCGGCTCATGTATGTCGGGCGCACCTGGTATCTCAGCGCCGTAGATCTGAACAAGGAAGAAGTGCGCCACTTCCGGCTCGATCGCATGCAAGACATAACACTGCTACCGAGCACCTTTGAGCGGCCCACGGCCGAGGCCCTGCAAGTCGAGCGGCGCGGCTTTAGTCGCGATGATTTGGTCCTGACCGTGCGCGCGCTGTTTGATCCTGCAGTCGCGCGCTGGGTGCGCGAGGAGCGGTCTTGGTTCGCCGAGCACGAAGATGACACACCGGCTGGACTGCTGGTGACATTCCGGGTGCGGCGTGAGGACGAATTATTACAGTATCTCCTGCAATGGGGGAGCAAAGTCCGCGTCCTGGAACCTGCGTCGCTTGTCGAGCGGATGCAGGCCGAGGCCAAGCGAATGCTACAGGTGCACCAACCACTTGCCGCCAAATCTTCCCCAGAAGTGGAAAATAGGTAAAAACGCTGTTGCCATAGGGTTGTCACAAACCCCTTTTACGATGAATGCAGGTTCGATAAAAGGAGACAAATACCCTATGAAACACGCAATCAACTGGTTCGAGATTCCGAGCGCCGATTTTGACCGCGCAGTCGCGTTTTACAGCACCATCCTGGACGCACCTTTGCGTCGGGAGGTCTTTGGCGGCACCCCCAATGGCGTCTTCGCGTATGAGCAGGATGAGGGGAAAGACGCCGTCGGCGGGGCAGTGATCTTTGACCCGCGCTCAAAGCCCGGCATGACCGGCGTGATCCCGTATTTGAATTGCGACGGCAAGCTGGACGCGGTCCTCGGCCGGGTAGAGAAGGCCGGCGGCAAAGTGCTGCTCCCAAAGACCGATATCGGCTTCGGCCACATTGGCCTGATCCTGGATACCGAGGGCAACAAGGTCGGGCTGCACGCGGCCTGACGCAAGCTGCTGACACCGTGTGGCTACGGGCGTTGGACGAGCACATTTATCGCCCGTAGTCCCGCACAAAAATGGCTTTTGATTCAAGCGGAGAACTTATGAAAACCAATAACAAAGCGCTGACCGAGGCCTATATCCAGGCCGTCGGCAACAAGCAGTTCGATCAGCTGGAAGGCATGTTGCAGTCTGGTATCGAGTTTCGCACCAGCAATGTTGGCGTTCTGAGCGGCAGGTCTAAAGTGATCGGTGCGCTGCGCCGCCTGGGTGTGATTCTGCTGCGCAACGACATCAAGAAGGTCATCGTCGCTGGGGACGATGTGTGTGTGATCTACGATTTTGTGACCGACACCCCGGCGGGCGCGGTGCCAAGTGTTGAATGGCTCACCTTCAAAGACGGTTTGATCTACAAGGATTGGCTCTTGTTCGAATACCGGCATTGGCCGGAGGTCTTGAAAGTGCTTGAAGAGCGCTTGGCAGCGGCGGCCTGACGCCCGCAGCGCACTTTAGCCACTTCGCTGGTCTAGCAGTCTGTCGGGGAGATGCTGCCAAGATGATGAAGCTCCCACATCGGCCCGAGACAAAACGACATCTCGCACCTGTCACCCCATTCTCGGTGCGAAATGACCAGCAGATAGGGAATGCACCGTTTACGCCGACAGGCGGTTAGGTCACGACTCGTTTCTGCTGGCTGCCGGCAGCCAGTTGCTCAGTCAGTGGGTCGCAGTTTGTCTTAACTCAACTCATGAACAATTCAAGAACAGTTGTCCTGGATTACCTACGTGCGTTTTACTCGGCGGACTTCCAGACTGCACGTAGCCTCGTCGCCGACAACTTTACCTTCTCTGGTCCGTTTATCCACGCCGAAGGTAAGGATGCCTTCTTTAGCAGCGCCACCGGTTTGACTCCAATCGTGCGCGGCTTTCAGTTGCTGCATCAATGGGAGGATGGCGAGCACGTATGCACCTTCTACGAATTCACCCTTGATACACCGGCTGGCAAGGGCACAATCTTGGCAGCCGAATGGAACCAAGTGCGTGACGGTTGGGTCGTATCTGCGCGTTTGGTCTTCGACAGTGCGCAGTTTCGGAGGTTGGTTCCTGCCGCACCTCTTACTCCTTAACTGGCCAATGGCAAGCGCAAAGCCGCGGGTAGCCAGCCCTGTGGATCTAAAAGGGCTGGCACGCTTGAGGGGGAGAGGCATATAGCTTGTACTCCCGAAGCACGCTTCTCCGTTTACTGCGCCATCGGATCACTAGCAGCCTGACTGCAAACGCCTAAGCTGTCGCTGCACGAGTTGAACTCGGATTTGGCAACATTTGTGAGCTATGGCGCAACTAAATCGCTGGCATGTTAGACGTGCTCATGCGAGTCGACGAGTTGGATGTGCATCTTGAGATCATGGGTGATTTGCCCATTTTGGAAGTGCATCCAGTCTGCGCACAGCAAAAAGCGATTGAGCAGATCAGCGTCTCATTCCCAGTCAGGCGACAGCATAACAAATGGGATTGTGTGCGTGCACGTGTGCGTGTGCATGCATCCGGTGTCTATATCCGCTTCCCGGATAGTTCGATCAAGCGGCCGGATACCCTCCTATTTTGCCGTGCGGTGCGGCGAGCAAGAGGGCAAGATCGCGATCGTGCCCGAGGCAGCCGTGTCAGTTGTCCGCATAGGCTACACAGCCAAAAACCTTGAACGCGCACCACGTCTTACTTTATCGCGGGGGCGTCAAGGCGATCGTGACCTTCGATCCCGCGACGCTCCGTGTGTTACTTGCGCGTAAAGATCGTGTTGAGCGGCGTGCGCCAGTCAAGTTGCAACTTTTGTGCGGGTGTGAATGCCCGGTGTGATTGGCTCGCTACCCGTCACATTCCAGTCACCGCAATATCACTTGCCAAGTTGCCCTACGTCCATTAAACCTGACGTGCTATGGCAACTGCGACTCAAAAGCAACCCACCCTCGGCATCGTCGTCGGCAACCGGGGATTCTTCCCAAAGCACCTATGCGTTGAAGGGCGCAAGTCCGTGCTGAATGTGCTCAGTGAACTGGGCATCAAAGCCATCATCGCACCCGTTGATGCGACGGCCTACGGCTCGGTCGAAAGCATGAGCGAGGCCCGGCTGTATTCCGACTTGTTCAAGCAACATCGGGACGAAATCGATGGGATTCTCGTCACCTTGCCCAACTTTGGTGACGAGCGCGCGATCGCCAATACCATCCGCTGGGCCGATTTGGGTGTGCCGGTATTGGTGCAAGCATTTAACGATGATGCCGCCAATATGACGATCCAGGACCGGCGTGACAGCTTCTGCGGCAAGATGAGCGCGTGCAATAACCTCACCCAATACGGCATCAAGTTTTCGCTCACCACGCTGCACACCTGCGATCCAACCAGTGAATCGTTCAAGAACGACCTACGCAACTTTGTGGCGACCTGCCGCACCGTGCGTGGGCTCAAACATGCGCGTGTTGGTGCGCTTGGCGCACGGCCACAAGCCTTTAATACGGTGCGCTACAGCGAAAAGCTGTTTGAACTGAGCGGGATCAGTGTTGAGACGCTGGATTTGAGCGAAGCGTTTGGGCGCATCGGCAAATTAGGCAATGACGAGCCCGCCGTCAAGGACTATCGCGATCGCATCCACCGCTATGCCAACGTCAGTGGCAACGTGCCACAAGATGCGCTGAGCAAGATGGCGAAGCTCGGCGTCGTCATCGAACGCTGGATGGAAGATACGCAGCTTGACATGACCGCCATCCAGTGTTGGACGTCGATGGAGGAATACTTTGGGGTGGTGCCGTGCACGGTCATGAGTATGATGAGTGACCGACTGCAATCGAGTGCGTGTGAGACCGATGTCGCTGGCGTGGTTGGCATGTATGCCATGGCCCTGGCTTCTATGCGGCCCAGCGCGCTGGTCGATTGGAACAACAACTATGGCACAGATCCCAACAAAGCCGTCGTTTTTCACTGCTCGAATCTGCCGGCACAAGTCTTTACCGATATCCCGGTGATGGAATACCAGGAGATCATCGCTGGCACGGTTGGTGCCCAGAACACGTATGGCACGATGTATGGCCGGGTCAAGCGCGATCCCTTTACTTTTTGCCGTGTCAGCACCAACGATTTCAAAGGCCATATCGAGGCCTATGTGGGCGAGGGTGAAACCACTGATGACCCACTCACCACTTTCGGCGGGTATGGCGTGGTGCAGGTCGACAACATGCAGGCGCTCCTGCGATACATCTGTGAGAACGGCTTTGAGCATCACGTGGCGATGAACTTGAGCCGGTGCGCGGACGCCGTGGGCGAAGCGCTGGGCAAGTATCTTGGCTGGAGCGTGCACCGGCATCGATGACCGGCGCGGGGAACGTGGGGAATAGGCAGCTTAGCGCGGCCTGTCAACCGGAGGCGGTGGTCATCTGGCCTGTGCAAAATCAGGCAGTTTGAATGAATTGTCCACCCTTCATACCAACTGGGCGCTTGGGTCCCTGGCTAGTCGGCCGTGTGCCGAGGGAGCATATATCGCATCATGAATCGTCGCTTTATGCAGGTCAATGTCTTCTCTGACGACGCGTTGGGGGGTAATCCGCTCGCGGTCGTGGTTGACGCGCACGGGTTGGACGCGACGACGATGCAACGGTTCGCCAACTGGACCAACCTGAGCGAGACCACATTTCTGCTGCCGCCAACCCACCCCGATGCCGACTACCGCGTCCGGATTTTCACCCCCACAACCGAGTTGCCTTTTGCCGGTCACCCCACCCTGGGCAGCTGCTACGCCTGGCTGGCAACGGGTGGCAAGCCAAAACAAACCGGCATGGTCATCCAGGAATGCGGGCTGGGCTCGATTTCAATCCGCTGCACCCAAGCTCAACTGGCCTTCGCCGCCCCACCCCGGCGCAAAACGGGCCCCCTTGACGAAGCGCTGCTAAGGCGGCTGATAGCAGGGTTGGGGCTATCACCCACAGATATCGTCGATCATCAATGGCTGGTCAACGGGCCGGAATGGATTGGGTTACATCTCACGTCGGCCGAGCTGGTGCTTGGGGTGAAGCCCAACTTCGCGGCGCTCAAGGGACTCGACATTGGCCTCGTTGGGCCCTATCTGCCAGTGCAGCCATACACGTTCGAGGTGCGGGCGTTCGCCTATTCTGACGGTCCAGTCGAAGATCCCGTGACCGGCAGCTTAAACGCCGCCATCGCCCAATGGCTGATGGGCAACGGCGCTGCGCCCGATCACTACATCGCCTCTCAAGGCACGGCGCTTGGCCGACGCGGACGTGTCTTTGTGAACACTTCAGCGGACGGTCACATTTGGATTGGTGGTCACGCGTGTCGAGTCATCGAAGGTCAAGTTATCCTTTGACCTCCGGCGGCCGTCGCCACTGACACGGGTGGATAGACGGCGTGGGAGGCCCATGTCATGCACCGGACTATGATGACTTCGCACACGGGTGCCCCAAGG
>Ga0209068_10000925_pt1 | contig 15032 bp, 15 predicted proteins | sample ColStrG_CSR_2012_FD_187200 | JGI IMG/M metagenome (GOLD analysis project Ga0209068, IMG submission 187200) | Freshwater sediment microbial communities in response to fracking from Pennsylvania, USA - Cold Stream Run_MetaG_CSR_2012 (SPAdes)... | ecosystem: Environmental > Aquatic > Freshwater >... | reverse complement strand
AACCAAGTCTGCCCATGTCGAAAGAAGACTTGCTCGATCTCGAGACGCGACACTCCTTCACCATTGGAACCGACGAATTGCCAGAGTACAACCTGACCTACGTCGGCCAACAGCGGCTGGACGAACTCCATTGCTATGCCTTCGACGTGGCACCGAAGCAAATGGAGAAGGGCAAACGCTATTTTCAGGGACGGATTTGGGTAGACAGCCAGGATTTCCAAATCGTGAAAAACACCGGCAAGTCGGTGCCAGACATCCGCATCCAGCACAGAAAACGGGTGGATGAGAATCTTTTTCCCAAGTTCACCACCTGGCGCGAACTGGTGGATGGAAAATACTGGTTTCCGACGTTTTCCTCCGCCGACGACACGCTGCACTTCGTCCACGGCGATACCCACGTCAAGGAAGTCCTCAGGTTTACCGACTATAAACGCAAGAATCCGTAATAGGCGAATCGGCGGCTTGCAAATTCAGATGCGCTCCTCCGAAGATGCAAGCCGTTGAAGATGCAAGCCGCCAATACGGCCAGTGGGATTCCGGTTAGCTGGCGGCAAAGGAAGCAACCCGCGGCAAACGGCGCCTCGGGCGTGGTCCAGCCACATGCGCTGGAATTTCCATTGTGTGAACAAGTGCGGGCCTCCGTATCGCATCAGCGCCGGTCAAGCTCCGCATCAGTTCCACGAGTTTATCGAGACGCGCGCTCTTGGCGATAGAGCCGTCCAGGAAGTTTCGCGCCCCTTCTACCACGGACTTGCAATCGGAAACAATCACTACGGGTAAGCTGGGGATTCTCCGCTTGAATTCTACGGCGAGTTCGAAACCGCTGATCTCACAGTCTCCGACTTCAAGATCGTGGGCGACCAAGGCGGCTTGTACGCGGGAGGAGTGAAGGAGCTCGAACGCCGAACTGCTATCAGTCGCCAGATCCACTGCGAATCCGTGACTGCGCATCAACGCCTGATAAAGGACGCCAAATCCGGCGTCACTTTCTACACACAACAAACGAACGGGGGTCATAGGGGAGGGTGGCCTTTAGTCTTTCTAAGTGAGTTGTGTTACGGAATGGTAAGGGAGCAATGTTACTGCCATGTAACAATTCATGGCCGTGGGAAAGGAAATCCCGCGCGGATGCGAGAACGGCGCTGGGGAACGCGCTTCAAACCAGTATCGTAATTTTCGGCGGACGCTGAAATTGACGCTGAAATTGTTGAAGAAGAAGTTACGAGTAAATCATACGTGGGACACGAGCGGAATTTACCTACCAGACGCTACCCGATTCCGGGTTGGTGACTCGCGGTTTGGGAAAGACCCAAGAGCTTCTCTCACATTGCGAATCACCCAAACAGGATTGATTGTCAGTAAAACAAGTATTTCCGCCACTTATCGTCGGAGTGACCCATCATGCGCATGATGTGGCGGCTGGTATGCAAATTGAACGATCGCGGCTCGCGGAATAACTTCATATTCGCTTCATGCGGCAACTGATTTCCCTTGCGGCGGTTGCATCCGTGGCAGCAAGCTACAAGATTTTCCCATGAAGATGCACCTCCGCGTGAGCGAGGCAGCACGTGATCCAACGTCAAATCGCTCGCTCCAAGAATAGTTCCGCAATATTGGCAAGTGTTCCGATCTCGCAACAGAATGTTCTTCCTCGAGAGCGCCCTGGTCTGGTGCGGAATTCGGCGGTACTCCAGCAGGCGAATCACGGACGGGATGCGCATCGCCACCCGGGCAGCGTGCATGTAGTTTCCATTCTCTTCTTCCGCCCGCGCCACGCCCTTCAAAACTAGAATGATTGCGCGCCGCGCGGCACAGACGTTGATGGGCTCATAGGACGCGTTGAGCACCAAAACCGGCGCGTGCAGCGGCATGCGAGGTTCGTGATACACCACGGCTTCGGGACGCGCGTGTCCGCTTCCCTGCGAGCTAATCGAATTATTCATTCGCAATGACATTTTTTCAGGCCTATCGCAAGTTATGCTGCCGCTTTTGTCATCAGTACCGGCGTGAAAACCCGGTCCGCCTTCAACGCTCGTGCCACCGTTGCTACTCGTACACTTCTGGCGCCCGCTCGCAACAGGACGCGCGCACACTCCGAAACCGTTGCGCCGGTCGTAAACACATCGTCGACCAGCAGAATATCCTTGCCAGCCACCAACTCCGGCTTCCGCACTCGAAAGGCGCCTCGAATGTTTTGCCTGCGCTGATGGCGAGTCAGGCCCGCCTGGGAAACGGTTTCCCGATATCGCACCAGCGCTTTGGTTCCCATTCGCAAATGCCGCCAACCGGCGGTCCGCAAGGCGGCGCCCGCAATCAACTCCGCCTGATTAAAACCGCGCTGGCGCAATTTGCTGGAATGCAGCGGAACGGGCACCACGAGCCAAGAATCACTGCGAGTCGCGATCGCGGCTCCCCGAAGCTTCGTCATTGCCGCGCCCAGTCTTTCGCCCAGGAAGTCCGCAGCGGGCAGCACCCGGTCGTACTTCAACAGGTGCACCATCTCGCGCAGCCGATCCTCAAAAGCACCGAAAGCCGCAGCCTGCTCGTAGGGCGGCAAAGCGCGACGGCAAAGCCCGCACGGTTCCAGTTCCGCGACCGCTGGCGAAGAGACATCCAAATAAAACGAAAAAATTCGTTCGCCGCAAACCGGACAGACGTTCCCGCTGATTGGTGAAATGCTGTCCTTGCACGGCTCGCAGACAGGTAAACGCGAACTACGAAGAAGCGGCTCGCTACAAATACGGCAGTTCGCATGAAAAAGGAGAGTGACAACGCTATCCGCGAAAGGGCGCAACCACCCTGCAACAGTCGGCCATGAACCTGGGCGGCCCGACATGGTAGACCGAGTTTCGTCGCTTCTACTGCTGAAGACGACCTCCTGCTCGCCAGCCTTTGCGGCTTGGACTTGCTACCTGAGCAGAGTATAACGGCCCGGGTCGCAACAGCGCAACGCACGCCGATGCACCTTAAGGTCCGGTATCTCCTTCGGCAGCAACCCGGTCAAGCAGCAATCCTGCCGGGCGGCGCCGGTGGCCGGGTCTGTTGCGACTCCGGTCGCTCCTGAACCCGGCAGAAAATGTTCACGTATTGACGTCTGTAACAGCGCGTGCAGCGCACCGGGCGAAGTAACATTGCTGGCAAAAGCCAGCGCTCAAACAGGGATCGTGCTTGGGAAATCTGGCCTTTCTTGAAATTGCAACTGTGACAAGCAAACGCGGTCATAAATGCACATCCAGGGCCGAGAGGGGTAAAACCCGCGCGGGCATTAAGTCTCTTGTCTCTTTCATAACACGTCAGTAGGGGTAAAGTTGTCAGAAAAAATGTGAATTTTAGAACATTGTCCGGAAGGTCAATACTAGCGGGAGTTTTGGCCCATTAGAAAAAGTCCCTAGACTTGTAAAAGCACTGCGCCTCGTGATAACGTGCGCGCTTTGGCCTAGAAACTATTCAAACGTGAGGACTTAGCCGGATGACGACAGAAAATACGCCGAATGGATCCAGCGGGAAACGTTTCCAGCCGTTCGTTCCAGTAGACATGAAGATGCGGGAACTCGATATCCCGGAAAGTCTCCCAGCCATTTTTCTTGGCCTATTTCTGACGGTCATTCTTGGCGCCGCCAATGCGTATTTAGGTTTGCGAGCTGGCATCACCATAGCAGCTACATATCCAGCTGCTGTGATCTCCATGGCTGTGATTCGGGCTTGGCGAGGAACTCTCCTCGAAGAAAACCTTGCTCGAACAGCGGGATCAATTGGCGAATCCGTGGCGGCAGGAGCCATTTTCACGATCCCCGCATTCCTCATTGCAAAGGCTTGGCCTTCTTTCCGTTTTGCAGACGCATACTGGAAATCCACCGCCCTGATGATGGTTGGAAGTATTTTAGGCGTTCTATTTGTTTCGTTAGTCCGGCGCGTGATGGTAGAGGATCCGGAACTTCCCTTCCCGGAATCGGTAGCTGCCGCGGAAATTCACAAAGCCGGCCAACGCGGAGCTGAAGCTGCGAAATATCTCTTCTGGAATATTGGAGTGGGCGGTCTGGTTTTTATGCTGGGCCGGTTTGGCTTGTTCGCAGCGGATCAGGACTTCCATTTCAATGTAGGCAACCTCGGCCATAGTCAGGTACGGCTCGGGGCCGTAGGAACAGAACATATCGTGGGTGCGGGAGGCATGAGTATGGTAGCCGCTCCCAGCGTAAGCCCCGCCTATTTGGGAGTCGGCTACATTATCGGGTTGCGTTTAGCGGCCCTACAATTCGCTGGCGGAGTTTTAGCCTGGGGGCTGATGGTTCCACTACTCATGTTCTTCTTGGGTCCACAGCTGCGGGCGTATTTACCGGCGGACACACCCGAAAACTGGGCTGGATTGGCGGCTGCGGTCTGGCGATACATCGTACGCCCGATTGCGGTCGGCGGCATGTTGGTGGGAGCGGCTTACACTCTGTTTAAGATGCGGAAGAGCTTAACCGTAGGCTTGCGAAAAGCATTTTCGGATTTGTGGCAAACCTCGGAGCAGCAGGCCGGATTGGTCCGAACTGAGCGCTACATGAGTTCAAAGATTGTCTTTGGGTTGATCTTCATCATGTTCGTCGCGATGTGTTTCCTTTACGTCCGCATCTCAGGTTTGCTTTGGCCAGCAATTCTAGCTGCGGTTGTGATGATAATAGTCGGCTTCTTTTTCTCGACAGTATCAGGCAGTTTGGTCGGCATGATCGGCTCGTCCAATAATCCGATTTCCGGGTTGACCCTTTCCACCCTCATTATTGCGGCGCTGCTCATGGTCTCGCTGGGTGTATCGGGCATAAAAGGCGTCGCAGCCGTGTTGGGAGTGGCAGCCGTCGTCTGCGTCTCCGCTGCGGTCGCAGGCGAACTATTGCAGGACTTTAAGGTTGGCTACATCTTAGGCGGAACACCTAGAAATATTCAGATCGTAGAACTCATCGCCGTCGTCGTTGCCAGCCTTGTAATGTACTTCCCACTGATGCTGCTGCACGAAGCAAATATCAAAGCCGGAGGCATCGGCTTCGGCGACCGGCAACTTCCTGCGCCCCAGGCGGGATTGATGGCTACGCTAGCGCTCGGCATCGTGGGCGGGGATATGCCGTGGCCCTTGGTGGTCGTCGGGATATTCATGGGCGTAGCCATGATCATGCTGCAAGTCAAGAGTCCCATGCTTGTGGCGGTCGGAATGTATCTGCCTTTTGAAACAACGGCTGCGATTTTCCTGGGCGGAGTGTTCAGGTCTCTTGGAGATTGGCTCGCCAAGCGACGCGGATACAACTCGGCACAGATGGCTCGGGTGGAGAATGCCGGCGTTCTAACTTCCTCCGGGCTGATCGCCGGCGAAGCGGTTTTAGGACTGCTTTGGGCTGGCCTGCAGTTTGCGCCAGCGTGGGCACGGCCCCAGATCTTTGCAAATCCTTCCTATTTCTTTGGCTTGGTCGTGATGGTTGGATTGGCCGCGCTCATGATTCGCCTCCCGCTTTCCAGCGCGGGGAGTCCGGATGAACCCGCTCCTCCGACAGCGATGATGTAGTCTTTCAACACGGAGACACTGAGAAAACGGATACGTGTTTAACTTCTCCGAACTCCGTGTCTCTCCGTGTTTTCTCTTGCCTTCGTAGATATGTCAATTGCGGAAAATGTTGCGGCCATCCAGGAACGCCTAGCGGTAGCGGCTCGGCGCGCGGGACGGAACGTTGACGAAGTCGCGCTGATGGGCGTCAGCAAGACGTTTCCTGCAGAATCCATTCTCGAAGCATTTGCGGCAGGGATTCGTGTATTCGGCGAGAACCGCGTGCAGGAATTTGCCGAAAAATCCGCCTTGCTCGCTCGCCCAGAGAATGATTTGCAGGGCGCCGAGTGGCATCTGATTGGACATCTGCAATCGAATAAAGCGAACAAGGCGGCCGAGCTTTTCCACGCGGTGGATTCCGTTGACTCGCTGCGACTGGCCGAACGACTGGACTCGGCGGCTGCGGCGGTTGAGAAAAAGCTCAGAGTTTTGATCGAAATCAATATCGGTGGAGAAGCTGCCAAGTGCGGGTTGGCTCCCGGCTCCTCCGAACTAGCGCAATTGCTGAACGCTGCGCCTCGGCTTGAGCATCTCGAAATTCGCGGGCTGATGACGATCCCTCCGTTTGCCGAAAACGAGGAAGACACGCGGCCCTACTTCCGCAAACTTCGCGAATTGCGCGATGAACTGAGGGCCCGCAAACTCCCGAATATTGCGCTGGATACGCTCTCGATGGGCATGTCGCATGATTTCGAGGTCGCGATTGAGGAGGGTTCCACCTGCGTGCGTGTGGGAACAGGAATCTTTGGAATAAGGAGCAAGGATTTGTGATTGGTGATTGGTGATTTGTAATTTGTAATTTGCGACTTCAAATCGGATTGGCGTGGCGCTCAAATGTGCCGAAATCACCAAATCACAAATTACAAATCGCCTTCATGATCCCCATTCACGACACCCCTTCCGGCGCCACATTCGCGATCAAAGTCCATCCCCGCGCCAAGAAGAACGCCATCACCGGAGAGCTTGGCGATGCGCTGAAAGTTGCCTTGACCGCGCCACCTCTAGAAGGTCGAGCCAACGAGGCCTGCATCGATTTTTTCGCGAAGATTTTGCGGGTGCCTCGCTCTTCCGTTAGTATTGCGGCGGGCCAGAGCGGGCGGAATAAGATAATCCGCGTGGCGGGGTTGTCTGCCAAGCAAGTGCAGGCATACTTCATTCTGCAGTGAACTATGCCGGGAAAATTTACCGCCATAGTTCAACAGAAAATGAACTGTCGAATCTGAAAAAATCGCCGCGGATTACCCAGAAGGAGCCGGAGTGAACATTTCCGAACAGTGGTATGAGATCAGGACTGGATTCGAGCGTCCGTTCTGGGTTGCGAACATTACCGAATTGTTCGAGCGGCTCTCTTACTACGCGGCCTTTGCTTCGCTAGCGCGCTATCTCCATGAGACGCTGAACTTCGACATCCAACGGGCATCCAGCCTGGCGGGCCTGTTTGGCGGCCTGGTGTGGTTTCTTGCAGCTTTCGGCGGCACGCTGGCGGACCGACTCGGATTTCGTCGGGCACTCTCGCTGGCCTATTTCATTCTTAGCTTGTCGTATTTCACCCTGGGTTCGCTGGGCTCCCAGTGGATGGCGCCCATCCGCAGCGCTCTTCCGCTCGGTGTGCTAGTGACGATTGTCCTGATGTTGCCGGCCCTTGGAATCGCGCTGGTAAAGCCCAGTATCGTCGGCACCACGGCCCGTGCCTCAAAAGAGAGCGCTCGCTCCATTGGCTATTCCGTTTACTACACGTTGGTGAATATCGGCGGAGCTCTCGGCCCCTTGGTCGCCGGATGGGTGCATCAACACATGGCGGTCGAGAAGGTATTTCTAGTTGCCGCCTTCAGCGTGTTCTTGATGTTCTTCGCGGTCTTGCTGTTTTTCAAGGAGCCCCGCCGCGCGGACGAAGTTCAAGTCTTGAGTCTGGCGCAATCCGCCAAGAACTTCTGGACCGTCGTTACGAACCCGCGCTTCATGTTGTTTCTTCTGATTTTCTCCGGCTATTGGATCGTGTACTGGCAGCTGTTCGTAACCCTGCCAATATTTGTGCACAACTACATTAGCTCCACAGCCAACACGGAATCGCTTCTCGCTGTGGGGCCCATCGTTGTCATCTGTTTGCAACTTGCGGTAACCCATGTCACCCAAAAACTCGATGGCTTCACGGCGATCATTCTAGGGACGCTCATTTCCGGACTGGCATGGGTGCTGTTGATTATCGCGCCATCGGTACCGATGGTTGTAGCTACGCTTGTCGTAGTGGCATTGGGAGAGATCACACAAACTCCCCGCTACTATGAATATGTTTCGCGCCTCGCGCCGTCAGGACAGCAGGGCACTTACATGGGATTTGCCTTCCTGCCGCTGGGCATCGGGGCGTTTGTCAGCGGATGGTTCGGCGGAACGCTGATGCACCACTTCGGCGAAGTTGCGCATCGCCCTGAGCGTATATGGTGGGCGATTTCCGGTGTCGGCGTGGCCACGGCTGCACTGCTTTGGATCTACGACAAGACTATTCGAAAGAGTGTGGCATCTGAGCTATAAGACTCTGGGCTCCACGTCGGTTCGCGCAAATCTCAAACCGTCCGTTACAATGAAGAATTGCTTATGAACCTCGCTGCCATTCAGTCCGCGCTGCGCGAGCAAGGCTTTGACGCCTGGCTCTTCTTCGATCATCACCATCGCGATCCGATTTCCTATCGTGTTCTTGGTCTGCCCGCGAGCATGATGGTCACTCGGCGGTGGTTTTATGTGATACCGGCACAGGGAGAGCCTTCGAAGCTGGTGCACAAAATCGAGGCCGGACATCTGGATTCCCTGCCCGGATCGAAGCGGCAATACGCGGCTTGGCAGGAATTGGAAGAGAACCTGAAAGCGATGCTGGCGCCGTACAAGACAGTCGCCATGCAGTATTCGCCGAACAACCGAGTGTTCGTGATTTCTCTGGTCGATGGTGGAACGACCGAGTTAATTCGCAGTTTTGGAACAACTATTGTCAGTTCGGGCGACCTGGTAGCGCAGTTCGAAGCGACGTTAACGGACGACCAGATTCGCAGCCATTTTGAAGCGCGCGACGGCGTGGACCGCGTAACGGCGGCGGCATTCCAGGAAATCGGACGCCGCGTACGGAACGGCGGCACGCACGAGTTCGAAATACAGCAGTGGATCATGGAAGCCTTTGGACGCGAAGGCTTGACCACGGTCGATCCCCCGATTGTGGGCGTGAATGCCCACAGCGGCGATCCGCACTACGAACCGCGCCCCGATCGCTCGATGCCGATTCGCGAAGGCGACTGGGTTCTGCTCGACATCTGGGCCAAGATGGACAAACCCGATTCCGTTTACTACGACATCACATGGACGGGGTTTGTTGGCGCGTCCCCATCCGACAAGCACCGCGAAGTTTTTAAAGTGGTGACCGGCGCGCGCGATGCGGGTGCGGAGAAGGTAATTTCTTCAATTGCGGCAGGCAAGCAAATTGCGGGCTGGGAAGTCGACCGGGCAACCCGAGATCACATCAAGAACGCGGGCTTTGGCGACTACTTCATCCATCGGACAGGCCACTCCATTGCCACCGATATTCATGCGAACGGCGCCAACATGGATGACCTGGAAGTCCACGACGTGCGGCGAATCCTGCCGAACTCTTGCTTCTCGATCGAGCCCGGCGTCTACTTGCCCGAGTTCGGTGTACGCAGCGAGATCAATGTACTGGTACGAAAGGATTCGGCAGAAGTCACGGGCCGAATTCAACGCGAGATCGTTCTAATTTAGCAATTCGATACGATTGGGTGACGAACTCTTAATGGCGGAATCTTCCAAACAAATTGAAGCAGCAGAAGCCCCTTTCACTCCCATGTCGGTCATTGCGCCGGCGGTGGGCTGGCTCGTTCCAGGAGCAGGTCACATCATCCAGGGACGCTGGGGCCGGGGCATTTTGCTCATGGCCTCCATCATGACCATGTACCTGATGGGGATCGCGATGCAGGGCCACGTCTACGCCCCGAATAGCGGCGATCTGCTCGACATTCTGAGTTTCCTCGGCGACCTGTGCGCTGGCGGGCTCTACATCATAAGCCGTGCCCTGGACTGGAACCCGGGCGCTGTATCGAAAGCTACTGCTGACTATGGATCGAAGTTCATCGTGGTGGCCGGCTTGCTGAATTTTATTTCCGTGGCTGACGCCTACCACATCGCGATTGGGAAGAAGCGATGACGTCTATTTCTCATTTTTGGGCAGCGGTCCTGTTTGCCTTGTTTTCCTCGGTCGTGTTCGCGATCACGCAGAAGCAAGAAACCCGCGAAATGGTCCGCTATGGCCTCTACTGCTTCGCCATGTTCGTAGGTGGAGTGATTGTGGCGGGCTGGGCGATGTGGCTGCTGCGACGGTAATCTGTAATCTTGTGATTTGCGATTTGGTAATTTGAAAAACCAACGACAAAAAGCCCGCGGTTTTTGAGTCAACAATTACAAATCACCAAATCGCAAATCACCAAACCGCAAATCGCCTTTTTATCCTGCCCACACGAACGCGTCGAACACGTGTTTCGTCGCGAATCCCAAACGCTCGTACAAATGTACGGCACCGGCGTTGCCTTGGGTGACGGTCAGCGTCAGCGCCTTGAAGCCACGCGCCTCGAGCTGCTGGGCCGAGCGATGCATCAGCGCATCCCCAATCCCGTGCGAGCGGTACTCCGGCAACACGCATACCTGCGTAATGTGGCCTACGTCTTGCCGGATCTTGGAACACAGAATTACACCGACCGGCATCCGCAACGCGCGATTGTAAGCGGTGAATGAAGCTTCTGGATCGAACGTCCCACACCCTGGGAATCGGACGATGTTATGCAAAAACCGCATCGAGCCGTTCACCGTGCAGTACTGATCATTAATTTCTGAATCCACGTGACCACGATAGGCTGCCGTGATCAGGGCCGCGGTGGGCTGATAGTCGTTTTCGGACCACGGTCGAATTTCTATTTCCCTATTGAGCGCAACAGATGGTTGAGTTTGCCGATCAATCCCCATGGACATGAAAAGGCGCGGATGGCAGCGAAAACCGGCATCGTTAAATGGCCGGCGAACCGAGCCGGACTCATGCAGCAGCAATTGCGTTTCAACCCGCTGGACACCTGGCGATTGCTGCAACGTCTCAAGCGAGTGAATGAGCAGCTTGGCTTCGATTTCCTGCGCACTCTGCCGCGCTTCGAAAGAGCCGTCCCCGCTGGCCGCGAACAGGTCACCAATCACGCCCTTCGACCCTTCATACACAAAGAACGCGTACCCCAATACGCGACCGCGATCAACCGCTGCGTATCCGGGCAGGATCTTGGAATCGATGTAACGCAACACCATTTCCGTGGATGCGGAATAATCCCAGGAAAGCAGGCGTGCCCAGACCTCCGCCTCCTGTTCCAGGAGTGCGCGAAGATCGGCGGATGAAAAATGTCGGAGGTCGAGAATTTCCAAGATCGATTGTCAGCGGCCAGTAGCCATCTGTCAGTTTACTGGTTTTTGCGCTTGGCTTATTGGTGTGTGGGGTTACTGGACAGCGACTACCGGCCACTGACTCGGTAGTATTCCAGATGCTGGGCGCCGTTCAAACCGACGAGTTTTAGATTTCGCGACCCAATCAACCGCCCAAGATCATGCTGAGAGCCTTCTTTGGCTACCAGCAGGTGCGCAACGGCAGGAATCTCGCCGCGGTCGTAACTGCTGACGGGCTGGTTGCGGTAGAAGTGGAGGCCGTATTCCGTTTGGCGATTGACCTGGAAGACCGCCACGGGCATCGAAACCGGAGCACTCTTCGCCAGGCCTGCGGCCACGGTGCGTGCAGAATCTTCCTCATCCAGCGCGGCACCGCCCAAGCGCAGGATCAGGCCAACAGCGAGAACCACCGGCACGAGGGTGGCAACCCGCAGCAGACCGAGTCCGTACCTGCTTCTGAGTGTCAGGAAAATACTCACCGTGAAAACCAGAGCGAGGAGGCATGCGATCACCGTTCCAATCCCCCAAGGCAGACGTTGCACTAAAACGAGGTAGCGAATCAGCACGGCCGGAACCACAAGGATCGCGGCCAGGAAGGCATGTAAGAACAGTGGCATCCTTCTGTGGGATGCCGTACCAGAAAAATCCGGTTCTCCGGAGCCGCTGTGGTGTCGCACGAAGCTCGCAACCAGCAACGCGCCGGCTGGGAGCGCGGGCAGGATGTAGCCGGGCAGCTTTGATTGGGAAATGGAAAAGAAAACGATCGGAATAAGGAGCCAGAGAAGCAGGAACACGTCGAAGCTGTCTTCTGATTCAAAGATGGCTTTCCCTTCGCCTCGCCAACCTCGCGCCGTTTCTATCGCGGACGCAACTACGAACACAATCCAGGGCAACAGACCGATCAACGCTACTGGAACGAAGTACCAGAACGGTTCTTGATGCCGATAGAGGTTCGTACCAAATCGCGCCAGATTGTGTTCGAGGATGAAAACTCGAAAGAACTCCGGGTTACGCAGCTGTACGGCGATAAACCACGGCAAAGTCACCGCCAAAAATGCAGCGATACCCGGCCACCACAGCGTTCCGGCGATTACCTCCTGGAATCGCCTCCAGCTTCCCTGCGCAGCCGCGAACGCCAGAATGATCATCCCAAACAGGCCCACGCCGACGGGTCCCTTGGCCAGCGTTGCCAGTCCCAAAAAGACGTAACACGCCAGCAGCCAGCGCCTCTCTCCGCTCTCGCGCCACGCGTACCAGGCCAGCATTGCGATGGAGAAATTGGCCGCCAGCGGCATGTCGGTGGCCGCAGCGCGCGCGAAACCGATCACCGCGGCAGACGACGCCGTCATCAGCGCACCATCCATCTCCGACCCGCGGCGGAAACGGCGCAGGAATAGATAGATCGCGGCAATCATCATGGTCGCTGAGAAAGCGGAAGGCAGCCGCGCCGCCCAGTCGCTTACACCAAATATGGAATAAGCGATCATCTGCTCCCAGTAGAGCAGGACGGGCTTTTCCAGCCAGGGAATGTGACCCAGCGTGGGAGTAATCCAGTCGTGCCGCTCCAGCATCTCGCGTGCTACCTGCGCGTAGCGGGGCTCGTCGGCGCCAACCAGGCCGAACGCTCCTAGACCATAAAAGAAGAAAAATCCGCAGAGGACGGCGAGTACGAGCAGGTCGCTTCGAGAGGGCCGGGAATCGGGCATAGGTATGAGAAATAGTTAGGCGGTCTGTCGCATTCCACGCCACAGCGCGAACAGGCTGATGGCCGTCCAGACGCCTTCCAGCACCACAAAACCGACCTGAAAAGGTCGTAACGCGATGTATCCGAGGATACCTGAGCCGACAGCGTTCAAGATGTTATACATCGCGCGGCGGGAGTCCATCCATTTGAACTGGTGACCCATATAGGCCACCAAAATGAGCGCCGCTCCCGCAAAAGAGACGACTTGCCGCAAGAGTGAGATTTCCATCGCAGCTCATTGTACGGGATCGAAGCGTATTGGCCCGCCGAGACTGCCCCCAATCCTCGCTAGTTGAGCAGGTACTGCTTCAGCGTTTCATACGGGTGGACTCCTCTGGGACTGCGACAGAATCGGGACTACGACAGAATATCGACGTTCCGTAACGCGACATGGTAGCAGGAGTGAAAAGCCATGCGCGCAGTTTGAAGATCAAATCTGCTGAATCGAGTTTACTGAATCAACGACACACGGCGAAGATTGCCAATAATATCGGCAATCGCGTGAGCCAGCGGCCCATCCGCCGAACACCCGCTGGCGCAACGGTGACCGCCGCCGCCGAATTGGGAAGCTACGGTCGTTACATCCACGCGACCTTTGCTGCGCAGACTTACACGGAACCGGCCATCGCTCAGCTCACGGAAGAACGCCGCAACCTCGACACCCTGCACAGCCAGCGCGTAGTTCACCAAGCCTTCGCAGTCTTCATCGAGCGCTCCCACGCGTTCCATCTGGTCGCGCGTGACCCAAATCCATGCGAGGTCGCCTTCGCGATGGAGGTTCGAAAGCGCCGCTCCCAGTAACCGCATCTTGGCGATCGAGTGTGAAAAATAGAGGCTCTGCGCCACCGGCGACGGTTTCGCGCCCGCCAGCACCAGTTCGCGCGCCAGCCCAAACGTATGCTCGCTCGTACCCTCGAACATGAAAGACCCGGTATCCGCAACGAGCCCCGTGTAAAGACAGGTAGCAGTCTCCGGCGAGATGGGCGCCCCACTCTCGCGCGCCAAACGATAGACCAGTTCCGCCGTAGCGCAGGCTTGCGGATCAATCCAGTTCACATGGGCGAATGGACGCCCACCGATGTGATGATCGATGTTGATGAGAAATTTGCCTTCCAGACCCTGCAAGCGCGTCCGCTGCAGGCTATCGCACTCCAGCAGAATTGCCGCGTCGTAGCTGGCATCCACCATGCCCGCGTGGATAATCGAATCGGCAAACGGCAAGGTGCGATAGTTGCGCGGCACCGGATCGTGCAAGACGACCTCAGCCTGCTTGCCCAAAGCGCGCAGAATCTGCTGCGTCGCCAGCGCCGAGCCGACCCCGTCGCCATCCGGCCGCGCGTGTGACGTCAGCACAAAGCGGTTGTGCCGCTGGATCTGGCTCAGAATCTCGAACACCGCACTGGGACTCGAACTGGCCTGCACTGCGAACCTCAATTTTCCTGGGGAGCTTCGTGAGTAGTCTCTTGTTCGGGCTTTTTTAGGTCTGCCTTCGGCTCGTTTTTCGACGCAGCTTTCTTCTCGCGCTTCTTGTTCCGCTCCAGCAGCTCGTCTACGCGAGCTTCATAGGCGTGCGACTTGTCGATCTGGAAATGCAACTCCGGGCAGCGCCGCAGGTGCAGCCGCTCAATCAATTCGTGGCGGATGTAACCCACCGCCGCCTGCAAACCTTCGCGCGTCTCGTCGGCATCCTTTTCGCTGCCTTCCACGGCGATATAGACCCGGGCCGAGCGACCGTCCGCGGCAAGATGCATTTCCGTCACATTGGCGAGGCCGATACGCGGATCGGCCAGCTCACCTTCAATGATGGTCTCAATCTCCTCGCGCAGGAGCTCCGCCATGCGTTCCCGATGATATTTTTGCGCGCGATTTTCCACGGCGTTTTCACTCCGGATAAAACTCTATAGGTTAACAGAAAGGGGGCGGGACGCGCTGATGTATTTCGACGTTATCTTCCCATTTGCAGATTTGACTTGATTTGCAATATCGCGGGCAATATCATATCAATGTGGCGTTTTCTTACGTTCTCGACACCAACGTGATGGTTGCAGCGTTGCGGAGCGATCAAGGCGCGTCTCGGCAGCTTTTGTTGGCTGCCTTGGATGAAGAGTTTGAGATGTTGCTTTCAGTCCCATTGATTTTGGAGTACGAGGCGGTCTTGTCGCGGCCACAACACCTTGCAGCATGCGGATTAACCAGCATGGCTGTGGAGCAGCTACTCGATGATTTGATCGCAATCGCAAGGCC
>Ga0209068_10000923_pt1 | contig 15042 bp, 16 predicted proteins | sample ColStrG_CSR_2012_FD_187200 | JGI IMG/M metagenome (GOLD analysis project Ga0209068, IMG submission 187200) | Freshwater sediment microbial communities in response to fracking from Pennsylvania, USA - Cold Stream Run_MetaG_CSR_2012 (SPAdes)... | ecosystem: Environmental > Aquatic > Freshwater >... | reverse complement strand
GTGTATATGGGCACGGAAGATATGCGGCGGCAGGAGTTGAATGTCTTCCGGATGCGGCTGCTCGGTGCGAAGGTTGTTGGCGTGGATTCCGGACAGCGCACGTTGAAAGATGCGATCAACGAAGCGATGCGGGACTGGGTCACGAATGTTCGCACGACGCATTATTTGCTGGGAAGTGTGTTGGGGGCGCATCCATATCCGACGATGGTGCGGGATTTTCATCGAGTGATTGGGCTGGAAGCTCGCAAGCAGATTCTAAATATGGAAGGCCGCCTGCCGGATGCCATCATTGCTTGCGTGGGCGGGGGGTCGAATGCGATTGGGATTTTTCATGCGTTTGTTCCGGATGCAAAGGTGAAGTTGATTGGAGTTGAGGCGGGCGGTCGAGGCAAGAAGTTGGGCGATCATGCGGCGCGGTTCTTTTCGCCCACAACAGGCGTGCTGCAGGGAACTTTTTCCTATCTGCTGCAGGACGATGCCGGACAGGTTGCGCTGACGCATTCAGTTTCTGCGGGGCTGGATTATCCGTCGATTGGTCCGGAGCATGCTTGGATGCGGGATACGGGGCGAGCGGAGTATGTTGCGGCTTCGGATGCGGAGACGTTGTCGGCGTTGTCTGTGTTGGCTCGGACGGAGGGCATCATTCCGGCTTTGGAATCTGCGCACGCGGTGGCCGAGGTGTTGAAGCGGGCACCGAAGATGAAGAAGTCGCAGGTGGTGATTGTGAATGTTTCCGGGCGCGGGGATAAGGATATTGGGATTCTTAGGGAGAACTTAAAGCTGGGGTAAGTGCAAAAATCCCCGCCCTGTCGCAAAGTGCGCGACAAGGACGGGGCACCCTGCGGTTCGATTGGGAGAGGGTATGGGATTACAGTTTATAAACCGGCCGGGATTGGTGGCGTATGTCACGTGTGGCGATCCAGATATGGAAACCACGCGCGATGTCGTGTTGGAGGCAATTGATGCCGGGGCTGACGTGATCGAGCTGGGCGTGCCGTTCAGCGACCCGGTGGCGGATGGGCCGGTCATTCAAAGAGCGAGCGAACGCGCGCTTAAGCAAGGGACGCGTTTGGAAAACGTGTTCAATCTGGCGGCGGAGGTGCGGCGGCTGCGTCCTGATGCGGGCCTCATCATCTTTTCGTATCTGAATCCGATTTTGCGAATGGGGATGAAGAAGTTTTGTGTGGCCGCGGAAGAGGCGGGCCTGGATGGTGCGCTGGTGACGGATTTGCCGGTGGAGGAGGCTGAAGAGTATTTGCGGGAGATGCGAGAGAGCCATTTGGCGTGCGTGTTTCTGGCGGCGCCAACGAGTCCGGCAGACCGGTTGAAGAGTATCGCGAAAAACAGCACTGGCTTTGTCTATGCGGTGGCGCGGACGGGAATTACCGGCGCACGGGCTGAGTTTCCACCGGAGGCGAAGGAGTTAGTGGGAAGGATTCGGCGCCATACGAAGCTTCCTGTAGCAGTCGGCTTTGGAATTTCGACTCCGGAACAGTTCGCAAGTGTGGCGTCGTTTGCGGATGCCGTGGTGGTGGGCAGCGCGATTGTGGAGACGATTGAGCGAAACGGTGGACGCGAGGCGGAGGCGGTGGGAGTGTTTGTACGCGGGTTGCTGCGGGGGCGGGGATAAGCGAATGGGGACAGAGTACCAGTGGGAAAGGGATTCCTCGCTGCGCTCGGAATGACAATCGGGGAAATCGTTGCAATCAAAATATGAACGATAAGGGTTAGCTATGGATATTGCAGACTGGCGTAAGAAAATTGATGAACTGGATCGTCAACTGGTCGAGTTGTTGAGCCAGCGGGCGCAGGTGGCACATGAGATTGGACGGGTGAAGCGCTCGCAGTCGATGCCGATTTACGAACCGGACCGCGAGCGGACTGTGTTTGACAATGTACGAAAGGTGAATAGAGGACCGCTCCCGGATCGCGATTTAGTTGCAATTTTTGAACGCATTATGGACATGATGCGAAAGATTCAGCAGGAAGAGATTGAGCCGGAGCAGGCGAAAGAAAACGAGCTGTAGGACCAGGAAAGCAAAAGCAGATTCCTCACTCCGTTCGGAATGACAAGGTTTAAAGTGTGTCGACGAACGACACAACAACGGAACAGAGAAACGACATAACAATGGAACAGACAGAGGACCAGCCATGATCGTAGCCATGCAGGAAGGCGCTAAAGACGACCAGATTCAGCACGTAGTGGAGCATCTGGTGAAATTGGGATTTGCAGTGCATCGCACGACCGGTGTGCGGCAAACCATTCTCGCTGCGGTGGGTGCGCGGCATGAGTTCGACAAGCGCGATCTCGAAGTGTTGCCGGGTGTGCAGGAAGTGTACCGGGTGAGCGCGCCGTATAAGCTGGCGGGGCGATCGTTTCGTCCGGAGGGGACGATTGTGGAACTGCCGCGGGGAGTGAAAATTGGCGGAAATGAAATTGTGGTGATGGCGGGACCGTGCTCGGTCGAATCGCGCGAGAATTTCTTTCGCGACGCGGAGGTTGTGGCGAAGGCGGGTGCGAAAGGCTTGCGGGGCGGGGCCTTCAAGCCGAGATCGTCTCCGTATTCATTTCAGGGTATGGGAGAGGAAGGCTTGAAGATCATGCGGGAGGCTGGCGATAAGTTTGGCCTGCTGGTGATCAGCGAGGTGATGGAGATTTCACAGATCCCGTTGATGTTGACGTACGTGGATATTCTGCAAGTGGGCGCGCGGAATATGCAGAACTTTAATCTGTTGCGCGAGCTGGGGAAGATTCGCAAGCCGGTTCTGCTGAAGCGCGGTATTGCGGCGACGATTGAGGAACTGCTGCTGTCGGCGGAGTACATTATGTCGGGCGGAAATTACGACGTGATTTTGTGCGAGCGCGGGATTCGGACGTTTGAGACATATACGCGAAACACAATGGATATTTCGGCGATTCCAGTTGTGAAAAAACTGTCGCATTTGCCAATGACTGGGGATCCGTCGCATGGGACGGGGCGGCGGGACAAGGTTCCTCCGATGGCGAGAGCGTCGGTGGCGGCGGGAGCGGATGCGCTGTTGATTGAAGTGCATCATGATCCGGAACAGGCGTTGTCGGATGGGGCGCAGTCGCTGTTTCCGGCGCAGTTTGAGCAATTAATGAAGGAATTGAAAATGATTGCGCCTGCGGTAGGACGGGTGATGGCGTAGGCTGTTGGCGCTGAGTTCTGATGACCCGTTGGAATGAAGATTCGTTGTTATGAAGATCCGGCAAATTACCATTATCGGAACGGGATTGATTGGCGGATCGCTGGCACGGGCCATCCGCGTGAAGGGGTTTCATGGGCGGATTGTGGGTTGCGATGAGGCTCCGATTCTGGCGCGGGCACGCAAGTATAAGGTGATTGATGCGGGCGATACGAGTCCGCAGGAGGCTGTGCTTGGGAGTCAAGTTGTCGTGCTGGCGACTCCGGTAGGGAGCATTATCGATCTGGTGGGGCGGATTGGCGGATCGCTTACGGCGGGGACTTTGTTGACGGATGTAGGGAGTACGAAATTGGAGATCATGAAAGCGGCGGCTCGCGCGATGGGGAAGCATGCGCCGGAGCGGTTTTTGGGAACGCATCCGATGGCAGGGCGGGAGCAGGGCGGGTTGGCGAATGTGGATCCGAATTTGTTTCGGGATGCGGCGTGGTTTGTGACCCCGTTTAAAAATCAGAACATCGATGAAGGTATTTGTGCGGAGTGGTTGGGATGGATTGAGACCATTGGGGCGAGGATTGCGCGGATTGATCCGGAACAGCATGATCGTTTGTGCGCGTGGATTAGTCATGTGCCGCAGATGATTTCGACGGCGCTGGCCGCGGCGTTGGTGGAAGAGTTCGGCGATGAGCTGCCGTTGCTGGAGGCTGGTGGGCGGGCGCTGCGGGAGATGACACGGATTTCGGCGAGTCCGTATTCGATGTGGCGGGACATTGCGCTGACGAACAAGAAGAATCTTGGAGATGCGCTGTTGCAGATTGAGCAGAAAATCGCGCACATTCGGGAGAATCTGGATTCGGCGCAGTTGAAGGCGGAGTTTGAGCAGGCGCATCATCTGAAGAAAGTTGCGAGTTCCGAGTAGCGAGTGAAGGCCTCCCTTGTTTGCACGCGTGTGTGGTCGCGCACTACAATCCCCTGTTATGAATAAAGTGGTTGCGAATGCGGATGAGGCGATCCGCGACGTCTTTGACGGCGCGACGATCATGTTTGGCGGGTTCGGTCTGTGCGGGATTCCGGAGAATCTGATTCGAGCGCTAGTGCGCAAGGGTACGAAGAATCTGACGACAATCAGTAATAACGTGGGTGTGGATGGGCTGGGGATGGGACTACTGCTGGCGAATGGGCAGATTGTGCGGCACATCGGGACATACGTTGGAGAGAACAAGCTGCTGGAAGAGATGGTGCTGAAGGGACAACTGCACTTGGATCTGGTGCCGCAGGGTACGTTTTCGGAACGGATTCGGGCGGGCGGAGCGGGGATTCCGGCTTTTTTCACTCCGACTGGTGTGGGGACGATGGTGGCGGAGGGGAAAGAAGTTCGGGAGTTTGAGGGTCGGCCTTGCCTGATGGAGATGGGGTTGAAGGCGGATTTTGCGTTTGTCAAGGCGTGGAAGGGCGATACGTGGGGCAATCTGGTGTATCGGAAGACGGCGCGAAATTTTAGTCCGATGATGGCCACGGCGGCGAAGGTCACCGTTGCTGAAGTGGAACATATTGTCGAGGCGGGGGCGCTGGATCCGGATTTGGTACACACGCCTAGCGTCTATGTGAAGAGAATCTTTGTGGGCGAGTTGTATGAGAAGCGGATTGAGAAGCGGACTGTGCGGAAGGGGTAGGTCAGTTTCAAGTTTTCGGTTTCGAGTTTCGAGTAAAAATAGAATTGGATGAATATGGCGGCTTTGCCAAAGAGTGATAAGTCTAACGAGGTTCTCAAGCGGGAGCGCATTGTTAAGCGCATTGCGTTGGAATTGCGCGATGGATTTTATGTGAATCTTGGGATTGGCATGCCTACGCTTGTGGCGAATCATGTGCCGGCTGGGATGGACGTCATTCTCCAGAGCGAGAATGGGATGTTGGGGATTGGGCCGTATCCGGCGGAAGGGACGGAGGATGCGGACTTGATTAACGCTGGCAAGGAGACGGTGAGTGAACTGCCCGGTACGGCTTATTTTTCGAGCGCAGATTCGTTTGCGATGATTCGCGGTGGACACATCGATTTGAGTGTTCTCGGTGCAATGGAAGTCGATGAGAGCGGCAGCATCGCGAACTGGATGATTCCGGGGAAGATGGTTAAGGGCATGGGCGGGGCAATGGACCTGGTTGCGGGGGCGCGACGAGTTGTTGTTGCTATGGAACATACCACCAAGGCGGGAGCCTCGAAGATTCTCCGCAAGTGTACTTTGCCGCTGACGGGTGTGAACGTGGTGGATACGATTGTCACCGAGATGGCTTATATGCGCGTGACGCCTGCGGGAATTGTGCTGGAAGAAGTGGCGCCGGGGATTTCTGCGGAGGATGTGCAGAAGGCGACTGAGGCTAGGCTGATCGTTAGTCCGAGTTTGAAGGTGATGTTGGGATAGTCGCAGGGGCTAAAGCCCAGAATCTCCAGGAATTGAAGGCACGGCTGAAGCCGTACCCTGATACGAGCCTTACTTCAGCGGCTGAAGCCGGGACTTCTCTGGGTCTGGTCGCGGCGCTGAAGCGCTGCGCCGCCCAAAAGCCTATGAGTAGAGAGTTTTGCTTCCCACCCTTTTTCGCAAAGAACGCGAAAAAAGGATGGGGCACCCTTTGTGTTTCTTGGGTTAGGAAGACCGAGATCAAGATCAACACCTGTTATGTTTCTTGGGGCAGGAAGATCGAGACCTACACCAACACCCGTTATGTTTCTTGGGTTAGGAAGATCCAACCGCGGACCTGGATGGTTTCTATATTTTGGACGGTGCTATATTTACAGTCTTCCTGGGGTGGCTAGTAGCCTCGCTGGGAACATGAATAGAGCGCGTAAGAATGCGAATACGCCTTCCAGGGCGATTCCGACGATGCGGAAGGGAAGCAGCAGCAGCCAGACGATTGGGTAGAGGATGAGCGCCATCAGCGCCAGCGGCCAGCACAGAACGAAAACCACACACCACAGTAGGAATGTAAACATGGCAGACCTCCGGCTTCACAGTATAGATACGGAGCGGTAGTTGGGAAAGTTCCATAGATCCGGAGCGGAGGCGAACGGGAATGCTCGCCCTACATGATCTTTCTGCGATAATTAAGCTCAATCCTGACGAACGGTTGTGGTCATCTAATAGACGGAGGAATACTGACTCATGGCACATGAATTACCCCCTCTCCCTTATGATTACGCGGCTCTGGAGCCGGTGATCGACACGCAGACGATGAAACTGCATCACGATATGCATCACGCGGCGTATGTGAAGAACCTGAATGCCGCGCTGGAAAAGCATCCTGAACTGGCAGGCAAGAGCGCCGAGGAACTGGTGAAGAACTTGAGCACGGTCCCGGAAGATATTCGCGGCGCGGTGCGGAACAACGGCGGCGGGCATGTGAATCACAGCATGTTTTGGAAGATCATGAAGCCGCAAGGCGGCGGGGCGCCAACGGGCAAGCTGGCGGATGCGATCAAGAGCACGTTTGGCGAACTGAAGGGCTTGCAGGAAAAGATTAACGATGCCGGCGTGAAGCAGTTTGGCAGCGGATGGACGTGGCTGGCGTCGAACAAAGGCGTTCTCACGGTGATGAGCACGCCGAATCAGGATAGTCCGCTGACGCAGGGATTGTATCCGGTATTGGGGAATGACGTTTGGGAGCATGCTTACTACTTGAAATATCAGAACCGGCGGCCGGAATATTTGGCGGCGTGGTGGAATGTGGTGAATTGGGAAGAAGTTGGAAAGCGGTATGAGTTGAGTTTGTAGATTTGTCGTTTTGAAGAGAAGTTAAAAAAGCCAGAGACCCCGAGCAATCGGATCTCTGGCTTTCTTATTTTTTGTCCTACGGCCTATTTGAAGCCGATCCTATTTGTTGTTGTGCTTGTCTTTGTAGATGCTCTTGCTGATGTAGTTCTCGCGGCGATTGAGCTGACGTTGATTGGCCTTGGTCAGATGGCCGTTGTCCTTCGCCATATCCTTCTGTTCCTGATTCTGGACGCTGGCTTCGCGCTTATCAAGATTGTTCGTTTCCTTGGCGTTCAGCTTGCCGCTGTTGACGCCGTTGTTGATCCGTTTTTGCTGTCTGGTTTCGCGCCGATTGACTTGGCTCACGCGCGGATGGCCTGGGTCAACGGCACCCGGTCCGGCGGTAGGGGCTGCGGTTTGAGCAACAGCGGAACCGGTAATGAACAGCCCGCTTGCTGCCAGGACTAAGAGTGAGTCGGTGAATTTGTTGGTCATGTGTGCTTAAACCCTCGCGGTCGAGAGTAGTTGCGGAGTGGGGTGTTGGGCGAGGTTACGGACGGGATAGGCCGATGGTTACCAGGACCGTTTACCGTCAGGGGCTAAAGCCCCCATTTTTTGTGTGAGCCGTACGGCACCCTTCGGCTGCGCTCAGGGCAGGCTTCTGAAGCCGTGCCCTTCCCAGAACCCATTTATGAGGCCAGTTTTAGTGTTGTGCGTCCGAAGTTCGCAGCATAAATAAACAGGACGCGGAGTGAGCCGATGAAAGCAGGTTCCTCCACTGCGCCGTCGCTGACGCTCCGGCTCCGGTCGGAATGACAGGATTGTTTAATGAACTTTACACTCAGGACACTAGTCTCCTACGACTTCGGCGGCGGGGAGATTGGTTGGGCGTTTGGGGGCGTCCTCGACTTTGGCGCTGGTTACCAGGACTACCGACGCTATGATGATGGCGCTGCCTAGCAGGATGAAGTTGTCGACGCGTTCGTGGAGGACTAGCCATCCTAAGAAGACGGCTACGACCGGGTTGATGTAGGCGTACGTCGATACTTTCGAAATTGGAACGTGCTGAAGCAGGTAGATATAGGACGTGTATCCGATCCAGGAGCCACAAACGACGAGGTAGGCGATGGCGGTCAGGCCGCGCGAGGTCCAGACGGCGTGGTGCTGCTCTCCCAGTACGAGGGCGATCAGCAAGTTGACTAAACCGCCGAAGGTGGCTTGCCATCCGGTGCCGACTAGCGGGTCGACTCCAGACTTCCAGCGTTTGGAGAGGACGGAGCCTAGCGCCCAGCTAGCCGCTCCGAACAAGATGCCGACTGCGGCGACGAATTGCATGGGGCCCAGCGTGCGGACGGCAAGAAGCTTGGGCCAGAGCAGTACGACCATGCCGACGATGCCCAGCAGCAATCCAACGATGCCGCGGGAAGAGATTTTGTGATGGCCGATGAGTTTGGCATCGAGGACCAGGAACCACAGCGGAGAGATCGCGACCAGCAGTGCGGCGAGTCCGGTGGAGATGTATTGTTCGGCCCAGGCCAGGGTCATGTTGCCGCCGACCAACAGCAGAGTTCCGATGGCGGCCTGATGGCCGAGTTGCTGGGGCTGCAACTGGATTTTGCGTCCGGTGACGGCGCAGTAGAGCAGCATGAGCAAGCCTGCAATCAGGAAGCGTACGGCGCACATCAGGGCGGGCGGGATGTGTTCGACCGCGATGCCGATGCCGAGATAGGTGGATCCCCAGAAGATGTAGACCAGCACGAAGGCCAGGAGGATTCGGAATCGGGGCTGGGTCGTGGGGGTCATGGAGGGTTGTTTATCGATGCATTGTGGGCCGATGTAGATTCACGAGTCAATAGACTTCGTAAATGAAACAAAGCAGGTCCCTCGACTTCGCGGATCGTGCGTTACACGCTCGATCCACTTCGCTCGGGATGACAAACTCATAGCGGTCTGGATGACAGACTGAATTTGATCAGAATCTCTCTAGCGTGCTGTGGCGGACTCGGTCTCTTCTACGTTGGCCTCGCGGAGGAAGCGAGCGGCTTCTTCCGGGGGGGTGGGGTTGATGTAGAAGCCCGTGCCCCACTCGAATCCGGCCGTCTTCGTAAGTTTTGGCATAAATTCCATGTGCCAGTGATAGTGATCGTTGCTGGATTCCTGTACCGGCGATGTGTGGACGACTAAATTGTAGGGCGGGTTGTCGAGCACGCGGTCGGCTTTGGTCACGAGTGTTTTGATGGCGACGGCGAGGCTCTCAAACATCTGCGTGGAGGAGTGTTCGAAGGCGGACTCATGGCGCTTGGGCAGAATCCAGGTTTCAAAGGGGAAACGAGGCGCATAAGGAGCGATGGTGAGGAAGTCGGCATTTTCGGCGACGACGCGGACTCCAGCATCGGATTCCTGACGGACCACGTCGCAGAAAACGCAGCGTTCCTTGTAGAGAAAATATTGCTTGGCGCCCGTAAGCTCCTCCGTCACGTAGATCGGGACGATGGGCAGGGCAATGAGCTGAGAGTGGGCATGCTCCAGCGATGCGCCTGCGGGCTCGCCATGATTCTTGAAGATGAGGATGTACTTGAAGCGGCGATCTTTCTTTAAATCAAGAATGCGGTCACGATAGGCCCAGAGAATGTCTTCAATCTTTTTGGCTGGCAGCGAGGCGAGGCTGGCGTTGTGGTCCGGCGTTTCGATAATGACTTCGTGGGCGCCGACGCCGTTCATGCGATCGAACATGCCATCGGCTTGACGATCGAGCGTGCCTTCGATGCCGAGAGCGGGGAACTTGTTGGGGACGACACGTACCGACCAGCCGGGAGTGTCTTTCTGCGCCGGAGGTCCTCCGTTGGCGGGACGATAAGCCTGGATTTCTGGAGGAGTCTTGTTTTCGTTGCCGGGGCAGAACGGACAGAAGCCACCCTTCATCTTCATGTTCTCGCGGGTGAAGTCGGTCGGACGCTTGGCACGGTCGGTGGAAATGATGACCCACCGCCCTACGATCGGATCTTTTCTTAACTCAGGCACTCAGGCAATCTCCGTGGAAAAATCGAATTATCTATTTTACGTCACCGGGAAAGCGTTCCTGAACAATTCCATGCTAGGGGAGGATTGGGGTTCCTCAAAATACACGCTGAGGACGTCGAAGCGCCAGGCGGGTTTGCCTCGAATTAGGTGCAAGTATTCGTGGGCCATGGCAATCAGTTCGTGCTGTTTGTCGCGGTCGACAGCCAGATGGGCGGGCTTGACGTCTCGCGTCGTACGCGACTTTACTTCAACAAAACAAAGGACATCGCCGTCCCAGCCGATGAGGTCGAGTTCGCCGCGTCGGCGCGGAGAGCGGAAATTCCTGGCGACGATGATGTAGCCGAGCTGGCGCAGGTGGAAGTACGCCGCTTCCTCCCCACGCCGCCCGGTCGTTTGGTGCTTAGGGATATCTTCGGCACGTCCGGTGCGCTGGATTAGCCAATCGAGGGTTTGGAGGGTGACTTTGGTCAAAAGGCGCGGCATGAAGGACCGTTCCGGGGCTAAACAGCTCGATTTGGGAACCTGGCCTGGAGCCCGTAGGGAGGATGTACTGTTCAAGAATACAACAATGGGCGGGATTGATTGCCCGGGATTGATTGCCCTAGATTGATTGCCCTAGATTGATTGCTCGTTCCGCACGGGCGAGGACGCCCGTGCCTCCATCGGATCGAATTGTCGGATTGAATGATCGGATCGAATCGCTGTTGCTAAGCGGCGGCTTTGGCGGTTTGGGCGGCCTGAGTTGTCGGGAGCGGATTGCGTCCCAGCAGGTTCACTACGAGGACTCCCGCCAGTGCGAAGGCGCCTCCGAGCAGGGAGAGGAGTCTTGGGACTTCTCCGAGCGAGAGCCACGCGATGAAAATGGCGAGTACGGGAATCAGGTAGAGCAGGCTCGCGGTTTTCGATGCTGGGGCGTGCGAGAGGACATAGGCCCACGCGACGTAAGCTAACGCCGCTGGAAAAATTCCGAGATAGGCCGCGGCGAGGGTCGCGTACAGCGGAGCTGCGGCGATGCCGTGGAAGAGGCCTCCGCTGAACGGCAGCATGAGGATGGTGCCAGCCCAGATGGAGTACGCCGTGAATTCCAGCGCGGTGTAGCGTCCGAGGAAATGCTTCTGCATGACCATGTAAAGACCGGACATGAAAGAGGACGCCAGGATGATGAGTGCGTGACGGGAGAGATGGATGCCGTGTCCTTCACTGAGAGCGATGATGGCTGCGCCAGTGAAGCTGAGGAGGATCCCAATCCAGCCCCACGTGCGGAGGCGTTCTTTGAGGCCGATGGAGGCGAAGAGCGCGGTCCAGATGGGAGTCGAGGCGATAAGGAGGCTGGCGGTGCCGGCTGGGACTTTGGTTTCTCCGTAGTTGAGAGCGAGATTGTAGAAAGTGATGCCGAGGAAGCCGGTAAGGATGAGGCCGGGAATGTCTTTTACCAGTGGCAAGCGGAAGTGGCTCAGTGCCGCATAGACGGCCAGAACAGCGGAGGCAATGAGGAAGCGAACGATGGCCAAATGCGCCGGGCCGTAGCCTTGCAGTCCGATGCGAATTCCGGCGAATGCCGATGCCCAAAGGGTGACGGAGGCCAGGAGGGCCAGCAGGACGCGGGTTGTGAGAAAGACTTTCATTGAGAGATTGCGCGTGTTCGTGCGATGTGTTTCCGATATGAAACACGGTTCAGCTGCATTGGTGTGCAGGCAGAATTACCCCGCCCTCTTTTCGCAAAGTGCGCGAAAAGAAGGACGGGGCACCCCGGGTCAGGAACTTACTTGGCTGCTTCGACTCTGCTGATTGCTTCTTCCAGCACATCGACGGCTACATCGGCTTCTTCGCGCGTGACGACCAGCGGCGGGCACAGGCGGACGGTGCTTGGGCCGCAGCCGAGGAACAGCAAGCCCTTCTCGAACGACGCCTCGACAATTTTGTCGCGGAGTTCGGGAGCGTATTCCTTCGTCTTTTGATCCTTGACGATTTCGACGCCGAGCATGAGGCCACGGCCGCGAACGTCGCCGACGATCCTGTGCTTCTTGGGCCAGTCGGTCATGCGCTTCAGCATGTGGCCGCCTACTTCCTCCGAGTTCTTCAGCAAGCCTTCCTTCTCGATGACATCGAGCGAAGCCATGGCGGCGGCGATGCAAACCGGGTTGCCGCCGAAGGTGGAAGCATGCGAGCCGGGAACCCAGTCCATGATGTCGGCGCGCGACATGGTGATGCCGAGCGGCATGCCGGAAGCGATACCCTTCGCCATGCAGACGATATCGGGCTGCACGCCGGTGTGCTCGACAGCCCACCACTTGCCGGTGCGTCCGACGCCGCTTTGGACTTCATCGACGACAAGCAGGATGCCGTGGCGGTCGCAGATACGGCGCAGTTCCTGCATGAAGGGCGTAGGAGCCACAACGTAGCCACCTTCACCTTGGATAGGCTCGACAAAAATTGCAGCCACTTCTTCCGGGGCTAGAACAGTCTTGAAGAGTTTGTCCTCGATGAACTTCGCGCAGCCGAGAGCGAACTTCTCAGCGTCTTGCGCGCCGCCGGCGCAGCCGCGATAGACATCGGGGTAGCGAATATGGGTGACTCCAGGCATGAGCGGGCCGAAACGGCGCTTCTGTTGCGGCTTGGAGGCTGTGAGCGAGACGGCACCCATGGTGCGTCCGTGGAACGCGCCGAAGAAGGCGATGATGTTCTGGCGCTTGGTGTGGTAACGCGAGAGCTTCAGCGCGCACTCGATGGCTTCGGCGCCGGAGTTTCCGTAATAGAACTTGTGCGGTCCGGGCATGGGAGCGATTCTCGAGAGGCGCTCGGCCAGTTCAACCATGCTGGAGTAATAGAAATCGGTGCCCGACATGTGAATCAGCTCGGCGGCCTGCTTCTGGATGGCCTGGACGACGTGCGGATGGCAATGTCCGGTGGAGGTGACGGCGATGCCCGCGGAGAAATCGAAGAATTCGTTGCCATCGACATCTTCCACGACGATGCCGCGTCCGCTCTTGGCGACCATGGGATAGGAACGCGTGTAGGACGGCGAAATGTATTTGTCGTCGCCTGCGAGCACTCGCTTGGCGTTGGGGCCGGGCAGGGCGGTCTTGATCTTGGGACCGATCATTGTTTTGGGGTCGGTCATGGTGCTGGTATTGGTCGTCATGGGAATCCTCCAAACGAATTTTTGGCTGGGCACGCTGGGCGCAGGTACAGAATTTAGAACGGCTGGTTCTTGAAAAAGCTTAGGAAGAAAAGGGAACTAGTCTGCGCCGAAGAGGCACGGTCGCGTTTGCGACGGGAGCACCGCGAGATAGCGGCGCGGCCCGACGAGGCTTTGCAGCCAGCACTCGGGCTTATGCGAATTGAGGCAAAATCCACGCATGAGAGTCAGTTCTGTAATCGACTACTGACTCTATTGTATCGCGGCTGAGGTCGTTCCGTAACCCCCGGCGGAGGCAGTAAAAATGCGGGTTAGCGCGATCTAGCAAGAACTAGCCTTGCGCGTCGACGTATTCTTCGTGCCACGCCATTTGGATGGCTTCGAGCTTGGCTTCGTTCGACTTCTGGGGGTCGTCTTTGAAGTCTGTGAGCTCGGTGACGTAGCGATGGAGGTCGGTGAAGCGGACGGTGAGGGGATCGACGTCAGGATGCTTTTCGGCGAGCAGGATGCCGATGTCTTCTGCGTCAGACCAGGTGATTTCTTTGGGCATGGGGTAGTCTCGGTAGTGCTAATTCACTTGGAATTTTGTCATTCCGAGCGTAGCGAGGAATCTGTTCTTTCTATTTTCGAAAGCAAGAGCAGATTCCTCCGCCAAAGAACGGCGTTCGGAATGACAAGCCTAAAAGAAAAGCCTATAGAAAAGCTTAAAAGATAAGTCTCAGTGTTCTTCCGAGACGTAGTTGCGATTCCAGGCGGGAATCTCTATGACGATTCTTCCCGGCTTCTTGATCGCGGCCTGGCAACCTAGCCGCGAGTTCAGTTGCAGATCGGCGGCGCCGTCAAGCTTGTCGGCTTCGTCGTCTTCCAGTTCCGTGACGCAGTCTGCGCCCTCTTTTATCCAGACGTGGCAAGTGGTGCAGGCGCAGTTGCCGCCGCAGGCGTGATCGAGGTGAATGCCAGCGTTGATAGCGACGTCGAGGAACGATTGTTCTTTGCCGTGATCTTTGTAGGGGAGCTGGCCGTGCTCAAACGTGACGACTCTGCCTTCGGGCAAGAAGGTGACTTCCACGGTGTTCGGACCCAGCGCGGCCTTCGGCGCCTCGGTCTTAGGTGTGTCGGGGGTGGGCGCGTCGAGAGTGGCGGCTCCGGATGACTGCGATTTTTCGTCTGACATAAGTACTCCTTAACTTGAAACAGAAACTCGAAACTGCGTTATTCAAACTCGGCTTTTCCAATTGGGTGCGGCGCCGACGGGCCTTGGCCCACGTTCACGGTTTCCATCGACTGGCCTTTCAAAGCGCTGGTGACGGCTGTGTCCATCATCAGTTCCGCTAAGCGCGTGGTGCCTTGGTTCAGCGTATCGATGGCGTTGCGAATCTTTTTGTAGTCGGTACCGTCTTTGACGGCGAGCAGAGCCTGTTCCTGCGCGGCGATGTCGTGTTTTTCGCTTTCCGTGAGTGCCCCCCAAGCAGGACCTTTGCGGCCCTTAGCCAGTGCTGTGAGGATTGTATCGGCTTCGTTGCGGGCCTCGATAACTTGGCGCTGTTCCAAATCCTGCTCAGCGTAGTCGAACGACTCGAGGATCATGGTTTCGACCTGGTCGTCGGTGAGGCCATAGCTGGGTTGCACGGAAATCTGGGCTTCCTTGCCGCTGCGCTGCTCGCGCGCGGAGACTTGCAGGATGCCGTTGGCGTCAATCAAGAGGCGTACTTCAATACGCGGCAGGCCAGCGGGCATGGGTGGAATTCCGCGAAGATCGAACCGGGCGAGAGAGCGGCAGTCTTTTGCGAGTTCGCGTTCTCCTTGCAGAACGTGAATGGCGACATTGGTCTGGCCTTCAATGCCAGTGGTGAAGTGTTCGGTCGCCGAGGCTGGAATCGTCGAGTTGCGATGGATGATTTTGGCAACTACGCCGCCCAGTGCCTCGATCCCAAGCGACAATGGCGTGATGTCAAGCAGCAGCATGTTGTTGGT
>Ga0209068_10000922_pt1 | contig 15045 bp, 14 predicted proteins | sample ColStrG_CSR_2012_FD_187200 | JGI IMG/M metagenome (GOLD analysis project Ga0209068, IMG submission 187200) | Freshwater sediment microbial communities in response to fracking from Pennsylvania, USA - Cold Stream Run_MetaG_CSR_2012 (SPAdes)... | ecosystem: Environmental > Aquatic > Freshwater >... | reverse complement strand
GAAGGCCGAGGAGCTGGGGCTCGAGCTCGATTCGCAGGCCATGTCCTCGGTGCTCGACTCCCTCAAGCGGCTCGAGCACGAGGGCTACCACTTCGAGGTGGCCGACGGCTCGCTCGAGCTCCTGCTGAGGAACGCAACGGGATGGCAGCAGTCGTTCTTCGAGCTCGAGTCCTATCGGGTCATCGCCGATCACGGCGAGGGGCAGTCGACCGAGGCCACGGTGAAGATCCTGGTGGGGGACGAACGGACGGTGGCCACAGCCGAGGGTAACGGACCGGTCAACGCCCTGGACGGGGCGGTGCGGGGAGCCATCGGGGCCCGCTACCCGGCGCTCGCCGACGTGCACCTGGTCGACTACCGGGTGAGAGTGCTCGACTCGGCCAGGGGCACCGGATCGGTCACCCGCGTGCTCATCGACTCCACCGACGGCAACCACACCTGGACCACGATCGGAGTATCGGAGAACATCATTGCCGCGTCCTGGCAGGCCCTCTCCGACTCCATCGTCTACGGTCTGCTCCACGCCGGAGCGGGCTCCGACAGCTAGCCCGGCCGACAGACCCGTCGGAGACCGACCACAGGAGTCCCGGAGTGACCCAGCCCAGCTTCGTGCCGATCGTGGAGGCCGACCAGGTCCGCCCCGCCTATCAACTCAGGGTTCCAGGTGCCTGGACTCAGTCCCGGCCCGCAGAGCTGCGAGGAGCGGAGCAGCCCGCCGGTCCCGGGCTGGGCAGTCCCGGTCCGGACCAGGGATTCGCCCTCAGGCTGGCCCGCCGATTCGAGGAGCGCCTGGAGCTCGGGCCCGGGGAGTCCGCCGAGGACGCCATCGCCGGGTGCACGGCGGTCGCCATGCGCCGCTGTGCTCGGTTCGGGCGGGCGCCGGTCGTCCACGACCTGGCCTTCGGGTTCACTCTGTGGGGGTTCCTCGGAGGTGCCCCGTCCGATCTGATCGCTGGGCGCGGGCCGCTGTTCCGATCAGCTGCCCACCACTACCAGGCCCAGCGGTCCATCGCCGACAGCGTCGTCGACTCGGCGCTGCGGCTGACACCGGAGGCCGTGGCCGGTCGGCTCGACCGATGGCGGGAGCTGATCGCGCTCCCGGCACCCGGCGGGCACTGAGAGCCGGCCGTCAGCGCCCCTTGCGCCACTTTCTCTTGGCCGGCGATCCGGCGGTCGAGCTGGCGCCCGACGAGGAAGACGAGGACCCGCCGCTCCTCGCACCGGCCATCGACCCGGCCGCGGCCGGGGCGGTGGCATTGCGCTCATCGTCGCTGCCGTACTTCACCGAGATGTTGTCGGCCAGGTGCGAGCCCTCGAGGGCCTTTTTGAACAGGTCGGGGAACTGCGGTCCGACCTGGGTCGACCCCCCCGACTGACCCTGCCACCGGTGCGGCTCAGACCCGGCCGCCACCTTGACAGGTGCCTTGACGGGTGCCTTGGCGGGCGCCTGGGCGGCCACCTGGGCGCGGGAATCGTCCCGCACCGACGGGTGCAATTCAGGCGGATACCACTTGCCGTCGCTGGCTACCCACCAGCCTGGCCCCTCAGGTTTATCACTCATACGATTGCCTCCACTACTCTGCGTGGTAATTGATTAATGAATAAATGGTAGCCCGATGAGGGCTGAAAGTCATCCAGGTTCATTGTCGGCTGATCGAGGGGTCCACTTGAGAACCCCTGGTCAATGCCGGCCACCTGGGAGGCGTCCCGGTTCTGGGCCTGGTGGCTCCACCCGGGCACCCGGCGACCCGGGAAATCGGCCACTCCGGGTGTTGCTTCGGGCCGACCGCTGAGTACCTTTGTCGGGATGGAAGCGCCCTTCGCCCTGACCGAGACCCACCGGCAGTTCCGGCGCACCCTTCGCAAGTTTGCCGAGGACCGGATCGCCCCCAATGCCGTGGAGGCGGATCGGGATGCGACCTACCCGCAGAAGTCGTTCGACGCCTGCGTCGAGCTCGAGCTCCCGGCCCTGGGCATCCCGACCGAGTACGGAGGGGCCGGAGCTGACATGGTCACCCAGGCGATCATGGCCGAGGAGCTGGCCCGGGTCTGCGCCTCCACCGCACTGACCATCCTGATCTCCAAGACCGGGATGTTCCCGGTCATCACCTGGGGGACCGACGAGCTCAAACGGAAGTACCTCCCGCACGTGGCGTCCGGTCGGCACCAGGCCAGCTACTGCCTGTCCGAGGCGGATGCAGGGAGCGACGCCGCCGCCCTCCGAACCCGGGCGGTCCTCGACGGCGACCACTACGTCCTCACCGGGACCAAATACTGGATCACCAACGCGGGCGTCTCGGACCTCTACACCGTCTTTGCGGTCACCGACCCAGCTGCCGGCCGTCGTGGTGTCAGCTGCTTCCTGGTCGAGTCCGACTGGGGCGTCGAGGTGGCGGCGCCCGAGGACAAGCTTGGACTGCGGGGAAGCCCGACGGCGGCGGTGACCTTGGACGGGGTCCGGGTGCCGGTGGCCAATCGCATCGGTGAGGAGGGGATGGGATACACCATCGCCATGCGCACGCTGGATTGCAGCCGTCCCACCATCGGCGCCCAGGCTGTCGGCATCGCCCAGGGTGCCACCGACTACGCCGGCGGCTACATGAAGGAGCGCAAGGCCTTCGGCCATGCCATCGCCGACCTGCAGGGGCTGCGGTTCATGTTGGCCGAGATGGCCATGCGCACCGAGGCGGCTCGGACACTCGTGTACCGGGCCTGCTCCCTCATCGACAGCGGGGACCAGGAAGGGGAGCTCACCATGGTGGGAGCCATGGCGAAATGCTTCGCCTCGGACACCGCCATGGCCGTCACCACCGATGCGGTCCAGTTGCTGGGCGGATACGGTCTGACCAAGGACTTCCCCGTCGAACGCTTCATGCGGGACGCGAAGATCACCCAGATCTACGAGGGCACCAACCAGATCCAGCGGGTGGTGATCGCAAAGAAGCTCTTGGGGTAGTGCGGGCAACGCAACGGTGCTGCGACCGATTCCCCGCCTTCCTCTACATCTACGTTGATGACGCCGACCTCGCCTATCACCAGGCCGTGACGGCCGGCGCCGTGGTCGTGGAGGAGCCACTCGATACGCCGTATGGGGTTGTCGAGCGACGGTGCGTGACCGTTGGGGCAACATTTTCCAGATCGCGCATCGCCGGATCACCGCCTGACCGTTTCTCGCCCGGCGCGCCACGGTCAGAGGAGGCAAACACTGGTTGCTTCGTCACCAGCACACCTACTAGAGAACGGCGATCGGGTTCACCGGGGAAGCCGTGCCCTGATTCAGCACCAGCGGAGCCACCGCCAGCAGGAAGCTCCAGCGTCCGGCGGTCGTGCACGCGGCAGACAGCTCGTCGAAATCGAGGTTGTCCAGAAGATGGATGCCCATCGCCACGATGGCCACGGTGTGGATCGGCATGGGCACGGTGTCGACGGGCGACGGCATGACATCGGAGACCCCGTCGCTGCCCAGCACCGCCACCTCCCGCTCGAAAAGCCAGGCCAGACAGCTGGCATCGAGGCCGGACATGCCCTCACTCGGAACCCAGGGGCCGTGGGTCTCCCGCCATCGCCAGCGCCCGGTCCGGACCAGCAGGGCGTCTCCGGTCTGCACCGTCACGCCCGTCGCCCTCTCCGCCGCTTCCAGGTCCTCCGGGAATATGGGCTCCCCCGGCTCCAGCGCCTCGACTCCTCGGATGGAGGGCACGTCGACCAAGACCCCTCGGGTGATGATTCCGGATCGGAGGTGATGGATCCCGAGTTTGCCTGCTCCGTGAGCCGTGACAGTCTCGGCTCCGTAGCCGTTGTAGATCAGTCCTTCGTGGAAGATGTGACAGAGGGCGTCGATGTGGCTGGTCGAGTAGCCGTGCGGCGCAACCGCGAAGTAGTCGGCCCCGTAGCCCTCGGTTGCCGTCCCGGTCATGTGGTGGACGACCGGCATCGGGTTGTCCGGCCCCGGTTGGGTCGGTAGGGGTCGGGCGCAGGACACGGTCCGGCCTGACAGCACGCGCGAAGCGGCGGCCGCCGTCACCTCCGCCGTGATGAAATTGAGCGCCCCGAGCTGGTCTTCAGGGCCCCATCGACCCCAGTTGGAGAGTTGCTGATGGAGACGCTGGACCTCATCTGCGGTCATCGGTTGTCGCGCCACGCCCGTACAGTAGCGGGGCATCCTCCCGGAGGAATGGGCCACTCCCGGGGCGCTCCAACTCTCTCCGGCCTTCCCGTCCTTGCCCTTGCCCGTCTGGATTCCCGACAGTGGTGGGCTGAAGGGTAGGCCTCCGGCACTCAGAAGTTCACAGAGCGCTGCCAGGCGGGAGGCAGGGGAATTGCAGGTGGATCGGCCACGGTGGCAGGGCTCCCGGAAATTCTTGGAGCAACGGAAATGAGGAGTACAGAATGTCCCCCAAACCAACAAGACTGCGTCGGGCGCTCGTCACCGGTGCACTCGTGGGCGGTGCGAGCCTGGGTGCCGCCGGCATCGCGTCGGCCGCCACCGGCTCCACCGCTACCACCACCCCTGCCTCCGCTTCGGCGGGTGCGACCGCCCCGGCCGCAGGTTCCCAGGGCACACCGCCTGCGGGCTCGGCCCAGGATCCGGCGACGTTGGCTCACGGTCCCAACGAGACCCTGCTCACCGGTACGGAGCTCCAGACCGCAACGGCCGCCGCCACTGCCGCCGTTCCGGGGGCGACGATCATCAGGGCCGAGACCAATTCGTCAGGCGCCTCCCCGTATGAGGTCCACATGAAGAAGTCAGACGGCACCTACGTGACCGTCGAGCTCAACTCGAGTTTCGGGGTGATCACGACGGTCTCCGGCTTCGGTGCCGGCCCCGCCGGTAGCCAGGCTCCCAACGGCACAGCTCCGTCCGCGTCATCGTCCAACACATCGAACTGAGTCCCTGAATGGTGGGACCCTCGTAGCTGCGCGATCTCGTAGCTGCGGGGGTCCCGTCGGGGAGGCGTCTTCGAGGCGACTACTCCCGGACGTCAGCTCGGAACGGTCGAACCTCGATGGGAAGAGTGGTCGCTTCGGCGTACCGGCGGCCCCAGCTCAGCGCCTCGTCGAGATCGGCCACCTCGATGATGGTGATCCCGCCCAGGTGCTCCTTGCTCTCGGCAAATGGCCCATCGGTGGTCGACAGCTCGCCGTCCCGGATTCGGATCGTGGTGGCCGTCGGCGGGCTGTGCAATCCGTCTCCGAAGACCCATGATCCCTGTGCCACGAGCTGTTCATGGATCCGGCCCGCCTCGGCCATGATCCCGTCCAGAACCTCGGCAAGGGGGACCTCGTCCCCATCTCCGGGCTGGATCATGCTCAGCAGATACTGCTTCATCTCGGTCCTCCTTGTCCCGCGTACGCCGCCGGTCGGCACACCCCCAAGACGAACGGGGTGCGACCGAATCGACATCGATTGCCGAACTGGCCCTCGGTTCTGGCTCCGGTCCCGGCGGAATGAACCTACCGTCCGGGGACGGCCGAATCCCCCGGTGAGGGAGAGGTGTCTCTACCCGACGGTGTAGCGCTGAAAGGTGACGGCGTACTCACAGCCTGCCGTCATCCCGCCGAAGCCCGCCATGGAGCGGAGGAACTCGTCGGGATCGAAGGCCCTCCCGAGCCCGTCGATGTAGGCCTGGTGCTCGCGAAGGGAGGCGATGCCGAGGTCGAGGGTCGCTCCCACGTCGACATAGTGGGTCGTCTCATTGGTGGCTGCCACGTAGACGTACTTGATTCCACCCCACGGGTCACCCCCGTCGGTGAAGATCCAGCGGTTGGCCGCGTCCCTGCAGGCATCCAGCACCGTCGAGCCGGTCACCCGGTGGTCGGAGTGATTCACGCCTCCCTGGTCGCCCCAGGTGAGATCGAAGTTCATGGTGATGACGATTTCGGGCCGCAGACGCCGAAAGGCCATTGCGATGTCCCGACGGAGACCGACGCCAGGCTCCACGAGCCCGTCGGGATGGCCGAGGAACTCCACCGATTCTGCGCCGACGACGGTGGCACTCCGCCGCTCTTCCTCCTCGCGGAGGGTCCGTGCCACGGCAGGGTCCATCCCGTCGATCCCGGCCTCGCCGCTCGTCACCAGGACGTAGGCCACCTGCTTTCCCTGGGACGTCCATCGGGCCACGGCACTGGCGGCACCATATTCGAGGTCGTCGGGATGGGCCACGACGGCGACGGCGCGCTTCCAGTCCTCCGGCATCGGTTCCATGGGATCACGATATCGGCCGACCTCGCCGCCCGGAGCGGACGATGTGCTGGTCGACGCGTCGGCTGAGCCGGGTCACCTGACGTGCCCGGGCATTTGCAGGGCACGGCCGAGCGCTGACAGTGGAAAGGTGGCAGGCCACCCGGACACCGCCTTCGCCCCTGACCGGGAGTCAGAGGTTCACCCGGCATGGGCAGGCGGGATGCCCCTGGCCGTCCTGGCGTTCGCCTGCCCGGCCGTCGGCCTGGGTCTCCTCCTGGGCGCGGGACCTGTGGACACCCTCGCCGCCCCGCTCGAAGCCGTCTGCGGAGTCGTTTCGGTGGTCAGTTCCCGAGGCCGGGGTGGACGGGGACCGGCCGTCGGCGCCGTTGTGATCGGATCGATCGTCTCTCTGCTGTCGCTGATGGTGAGCCTCGGATCGCATCCAACCTGACAGTTTGACGCCCGACTTCAGTGGCCGAGCGCCGCGCACACGCCAATATCCTCGGCCTGGCGCAGCTGGGTGAACGCAGAGGTTACGGGTGTGTTGTTCACCTGTTTGTTGATCGCCACCACAACCGAGCGGGTTCCATCGCGGCTCGAGGCGGCGAAGAGGGTGTATCCGGGAAAGTTGCCGGTGTGCCCGAAGACGGTCCCACAGCTCGTCTGGTAGCGGAAGATCCCCAGCCCGGCCGAATTCGTGCCGGGCCCCGGAGGCCCGGAGCTGCCCGGGACGAACTGGAGCTGCATCGTCTGCGTCGCCTTGCTGAACAGCTCCCCGCGCACATAGCCGCGCATGAACGTGTTGAGCTCGTTCGGTGTGGACAGCATCCCGCCTGACGCCCAGGCCAATGCCGGGTTGAGCACCATGCTCACGTCGTCGGTTGGCTTCCCGACCTCGACGTCGTAGCCCCGGACGTAGGGGTCCGGCAGCTGGACGTTGTCCGGCAGGGTGGTCTTGGCCAGATGCAGAGGCACCGACACACTCTGATCGAGGGCCGTGGTGTAGGACCCACCGGTCACCGCTTCGACCATCAGGCCGACGACGATGTTGTCCGAGTCCGAGTATTCGTACCGGGAACCCGCCGGGAACGCCAGGGGCTCGTGCGCGACATAGCCCAGGAGTTGCATGGGCGTGAGCGATTGGAGGGGATCCGCCTGGAGTGCGGCTATGAACTCCGGGCTCTTGATGTAGTCGGGTACTCCGCTCGTGTGCTGGAGCAGCTGTGCGACCGTCACTGACTGCCACGCCACCGGGAGGCTCGGGAGCCGCATGCCGATGGTGTCGGCGAGTGACAGCTTGCCCTGACTGACGAGCGAGAGGGCAACCGCGCCGCTGAACGCCTTGGAGACGCTGGCGATGCGCAGGGTGTCGTCGGCGGCGATGGCTGTCCGGGCCGTCAGGTCTCCGACTCCGGCCGTAACGACCTGCAGTCGGCTGTCACTCTGGACGATGGCTATGGCACCCGGCGGCCCGCCCGGTATGGCGACGAGCTTGTGGAGTGCGCCCGAGAGCGCACTGGATGCATTGGTCGGGCTGGGGGCAGTCGTCGGCGTTCCGCATGCGACGAGGATGCAGCTCGAGAGGGAAAGCAGGGTGGCGATGCGGGCGAAGCGGGCGATGCCAGCGTGTTTGCGCATCGGGCCAATCTAGTGCCGCGTCGGACAACAACTGCCCGCTTCACGGAGACAGGCGCCCCGCTCCATCAACTGCTGTTGAGACCATGCGGGATGAGGCACCGAGCTGGTCGACGTCCAATCCCCCGCCCCCGACGGGTTCAGGTGACAAGCAGGCGAAGGCCAAGCTCGGCCGTCTCGAGATCGAGGAGGTCGCGGTTGCGTTCGGCCCATCGACCGGAGACGAGGTCATCACGGAGGTTGCCCACTGCCCGCTGCTCGGCCTCCGGTCCGACCCTGGCCCACGTCGATATTCCGCGACGTACTTGGTCGTTCAGGTATGCCTCGGGCCGGCGCCAGTAGGCCTCGAAGAAGCCATCAGCGCAGTCCCACGGAATGAGCACCGGCTCAATCCGGGCTCCGATCGCTCGGGCCTGCTCGGTCAGCGGAGGCCGGCCGACGCTGAGCTCTGCGATCTCAGGCAGGTAGTCGCGAGTAAGCCAGAACCGACCACGCCATCCGGTTTCGCTGCTGTCGTAGGTGAACACCACCACCCGGCGGGCCACGCGCCGCATCTCGCGCAGGCCCGCGATCGGGTTCTGCCAGTGATGAACGGTGCTGACGGCCATGGCAGCGTCGAAGGACCGGTCCTCGAACGGAAGGCTCTCGGCAGCGGCAGCCACGCACGAGGCTGCGCCTGCACGACGCTGCGCCCGCATGAGCGCCGACGGTTCCACCGCGGTCACGGCACGGTCGGGGGGCTCGTATGAGCCGGTGCCGGCTCCGACATTCAGTACTGTCCGCGCGTCGCCGAGCGCAGTCCAGATCCTTGCCGCAATCCGCGGCTCGGTGTGCCGCGTCACGTTGTAAGTGGCTCCGATGGTGTCATACAACTGAGCGTTGGACATGTCGCTGCCCAAAGTACTTGGTCACCCGCCACGAGGCGCCGGGCGCTTCATCCTTCAGGTGTGACCCGGCAATCAGCCTTTGGCCTGCTGGGCGGCGATGTACTTGGCGGTGCCCGACAGGAAGCGCCCGACGTCTCCCGCCTTCCCCGACGCCAGGTCCGCGAAGTAGCCGGGTACGTAGACCTGCACCGCGTCCCGGTCGAGGGCGTCGAAGACCCCGTCGACCAGTTCGCTCACGGGCACCGGGTCCACCGCGGCCAACACCGGATCGTTGTCGGGCAGGGAGAAAAGCTCGGTGTCGACGAGTCCGGGATAGACGACGAGCACCTTGATCCCGGTCTGCCACAGGTCGACGGCCATGGACTCGCTGAACGCGGTCACGGCCGCCTTGGACGCGTCATAGGCGGACTCGCCGGGCGAGCTCAAGGTGGCCGCCACCGACGAGATGTTGATGATCCGGCCTTGGTCCCGCTCGATCATCTGGGGAAGGAGCGCCAGGGTGAGCCGCACCGGGCTGAGGTAGTTGATGTTCATGACCGATTCGACCGTGGCCGGGTCGAGTCGGGTCACGTGGCGCCGCTTGGGGATACCGGCGTTGTTGACCAGGATGTCCACCCCGCCGAGCTCCTCCAGGGCGCTGGCGGCCAGCCGATCGACCGCCGCGGGCTCCGAGAGGTCGCACACCCAGCGGCGTGACTCCGGCGAATACCGGCGGCACCGGTCGAGCACCTCATCGAGACGCTCCCGCCGGCGGGCGCAGATGCCCACGACCGCACCCCGCCGGGCGAACTCCTCGGCCAGGCCGGCCCCGATTCCCGAGGAAGCTCCCGTCACCAACACACGCTTACCGGCCACGTCGATCACCCTGGTCCCCCGACTTCTCTCGGATCTGCACGTCCGCCGGGCGGCCCGACCGCCGGCTTCCCGATGGCACATCAGCCGCACAGGCTCCTGCGACCTTAGATTCGAACGGGCCGGAAGGCGACCCGGACGGTCTTCCGGCTCTGGTGACCAGGCCGGCACTTGACCGCCGGGGGCCGCTCCACCAGGATGCGACGGGGCCACGGACGGAACACATGCGACGAGTCATCGGAGGTTGCGGTCGTGACGGATCTTTCGCCGGTGGGCGCCGGGGGATCGCGCCAGGCGCTCCATCAGTCGTTCGAGGCACTCATCGCGGGACTGCAGGCTGCCGAGGAACGGCTTCTCGCCGCCGATCCCGAACTGCCGGACGCCGATCTGACCGACGGGTACCGGTGGCTGTTCTCCGTGCTCCAGGTCGGCCTGGACACCCAGGTGTGGGCCGATACCGGAAGGCCCCGCATGGTGGACATCGTCGGGCCCGACAAGAAGTGGGGCGGTGACAACTCCGACGCCTACTACCAGTTCGCGCCGATCGATCCGAGCCGGACCTACCGGGTACGGGGTCGGCGGGGAGACGCCGCCTATCTCTCGTTCACCGTCTACGGCGGGCCGTCCGACGGCCACTACAGCGATCGCATCGTGGGCACCATCAACGACCGCCAGCTCGAATTCGCCGACGACGGCACTTTCGAGTTCGTGCTCAGCCCGCAACCGCACGAGGGCAGCTGGCTGGCCCTGGAACCCGACGCGGTATGCGGCATCAGCCGCGACTATCTGATCGAGCCGACACGGGGTCGGCGGGCGGAATGGTCGATCGAGGCGATGGACCCGCCCGCTCACCCCGCGGACGGCCCGGCGGTGCTGGCCCGCCGCTTCGGCCATGTCCGCAATTGGTTCGACGAGCAGACGACGATGGCGCCGGTGCGGATCGGCCCTCCCAACGAAGTAGGTGAGCCCTACCCGGTGCCGACGGTCACCATGGGCTGGGCCGCCGGCGACGCGGCCTACGCCATGGGCGGATGGGAGCTCGGCGACGGAGAGGCCCTGGTGGTGGAGGGGAGTTCGCCTGAATGTGCGTTCTGGAACCTGTGCCTCTGGAACCCGTTCCTCCACACCTACGACTACCGCTACGACCGGGTGACCATCAACGGCGGGCAGGTCGACTACGAGCCGGACGGCTCGTGGCGCATCGTCGTCGCCGCCGCGGATCCCGGCGTCCCGAACTGGGTCTCGACCGCCGGTCGCACCTCCGGGCTCCTGTGGTTCCGCTGGTTCCTCCCCGAGTCGAACCCGCTCCGACCACAGGCCAGGGTGGTCCCGGTCAGCGAGCTGGCCGACGGCGGCCAGGGCCACGAGGCCGCCGGCCGGCGGTGACCGGCGCCCCGGACCCTCCTGACCCGGTCCGGCTGGAGGACCTGGCCGATCCCGTGATTCCCGTCGCGGCACAAGCCACCCTGGCCCTGCTCCGCACCTACGGCGGGTCGCTCGCGCTCGAGCCTGACGCGGTGATGGGGGAGGCCGTGGCCCGCAGCGGGCTCTCGTCGTGGGGCGATGTGGGGTTCGAGGAGCGCCTGGACGTCCTCTGCGCCTCGCTGCGCCAGGATGCCGGCCTCTCGCCCACGGGCGTGGCCACCAACTTCGAGATGCTCGTCCAGACGCTGGTCAACCGGTTGCGGGTCGAGGACCTCATCGCCGCCCACCCGGAGATCGAACGGATCCCCGTCGTTCGTCCCATCGTGATCTGCGGGCTCCCCCGAACCGGCACCACCTATCTCCACAACTCGCTGGCGGCCGACCCGGCCCTCCGCCACCTTCCCTATTGGGAGAGCCTCGAACCGGTCCCGGTCCCGGGCGAGGCGGCCGGTCCCGATGGGTCGGATCCCCGCCGGGCCCGCTGTGCCGTCGGACTGGATCTGATCAACACGGCGTTGCCACACTTCGTCCGGATGCACGAGATGACCCCCGACCACGCCCACGAGGAGATCCAGCTCCTGGCCATCGACCTCTCCACCATGCTGTTCGAGACGACGGGCCTGGTCCCCTCGTGGCGGGACTACTACCGGGCGAGCGACCAGACCCCGCACTACCGGTACCTCAAGCGCACGCTCCAGGTGCTCACCTTCCTCCGGGGCGGATCCCGGTGGGTGCTCAAGTCGCCCCAGCACCTCGAACAGCTGGGTCCCCTCCGTGCCGTCTTCCCAGACGCCACCTTCGTGCTCACCCACCGGGACCCCGATCAGGTGGCGACGTCGATGGCCACCATGGTGGCCTACACGGTCCGTCTGTCGGTCGACCGGCCGGACCCGGCCGCCTACGGCCGCTACTGGGGGGAGCGGGTGACCGACCTGCTGGGGGCGTGCCTCCGGGACCGTGACCTCCTGCCGGCGGAATCGGCCATCGACATTCCCTTCGATCGGTTCATGGACGACGGCGATGCCACGCTGGCCGACGTCTACCGGCTCGCCGGCCAGCCCCTCGACGACGTCGCCCGGCGCGCCATGGCCGAGTTCCAGAAGGCCCACCCCCGTGGCCGCCACGGGACGGTGGTCTACGACCCCGAGCCGCTGGGACTGCCCACCGCCGCCCGGCGCGACGTGCTGGAGGCGTACCGCGACCGGTTCCTCACCCCCCGGTAGGCGGTCCCGCCCGGGCCAGGGGCCATGCCAACTGGGCCAGGTAGCCCCTGGGCGCCGCCGCCTCGATCCCGTAGCGGTCGGGCATCTGTCCGGCCGGCAGGTGCAGGGTGCCGAAGAGAAGGTCCAGCACCGGGAACTCACCGGCGAAGTTGCTGTTGTAGGTGGCGGGGTCTCCGGAGTGGTGCCAATGGTGGAACTCCGGTGTGGCGATCAGCCATCGCAGGGGGCCGAACCGGAACCGGACATTGGCGTGGATGAAGATGGCCTGAACGGTCATCAACACCAGGAACGCCCCGAAGGCGGCCCGGGCGAACCCGAGGGCGACGATGGGCAGGACGACGCACGACCGGGTGAAGGCCTGGTCGACCGGATGGACGCGGCCGGCCGCCAGCCAGTCCATTTCCTGAATGGAGTGGTGGACGCGGTGGAAGCGCCACAGCACCGGCACGGTGTGGGTGGCCCGGTGCGCCCAGTAGCCGCAGACCTCGGCCAGCAGGAAGGCCTCGGCAATTTGAAGGCTGAGGCCCTGACTGCCGACGGCGGTTTGCAGCTCTCCGGGGACCGCCGCCCGCAGCCCCGCCCCCACGGTGACGACGACCGCCACCAGCAGGACCGTGGTGAGAAGGTTGTTGACGACGAAGTGCACCAGGTCGGTCCTCCAGCCGGTCCGGAGGACTCGTTGTGGGCGCAGGGCGAAGACCCGCTCCATGGGAATGAAGATGGCCGCCAGCACGAGTACACCGAACACCAGCCCGCTGCGCGCCGCCAGGGCCCCGACGAAGATCAGGCCGGTCGCCACCGCCACCGACACATCACCGAACGAAACCTTCCGCCGTGGGGCCTGTGTCTCTGCGGGAGTCACAAAGCCCAGCTTGCGCCTCCTGGAGCCGCGGCACAAGGCCCCGGGGGTAGCCCTAACAGATCCCTCGCCTGCCGCTCACACTTCCCTGACAACCCACTCGGCCCCGGCCCGGCAGGGACCGGACGACAGGGCCCCCCGGAGTCATCGCACGGTGAGCCTGAAGGTGGCACTCCGGGCCGTCGGGTCGGGGGTCGACACCTTGACGGCGAACCGGCGGGGCACCAGAGGCGCGGTGGCGGGCCCGGACACGGCCGTTCCCGAGATGCCGCTGGGGACGGTGAACGAGGTACAGCTGCACCCGGCAAAGATGAGCCCCGACCTACCGGCGTCGAAGGTGAGGGCGACCCCGGCCAGGGGATGGCCGAGCGAGTCGGTCACCGTGGCCTGCAGCGGTGCCACCGTACCCCCCGTTCCGACATTCTGGTTTCCGCCCGAGGTCGCTGACACCTTGAGGCCGGCGGGGACGGCGGTGGCTCCTCCGACCACCACCGGCGTGGGGATCGATCCGGTGCGCAGGCCCCAGTCGGCACCCAGAGCCAGCACGGACAGGCCGCGGACCGCGGTCGAGCCCGCAGCCGAGGCCGGATAGACCTGCACGCGGACCCCGCTGACGGGATGGCCCTGCCATCCGGCCGGTAGCTTCACGACGGTCCGGACATGGCCGGTGCCGTGGGCGGGGTATCCCGAGTGGAAGTCGCTGGCGTACCAGGTCGGACCACCCGACAGCTGCAGCTCGACGGCCACCGACGACACGCCGCTTCCGGTGGTGTCGAGGTCGATCGTGGCGTACTGGCGGGCATCACCGGGCTCGGGCGAGCGCGGGTCCCTTGAGACGTCCCCGTACCAACGGGTGACCTCCTCCCCGGAGACCCGGTAGGTGAACGGGTTGGCGTCCATGACCGCCTCGCGGGCCTGACCGGGGGCCGGCCCGGGCACCGGCGCCATCTGGAACCTGAACGGCGTCGTGCCCGTCTCGGCGAAGTCGTTGTTGCCGGTGGCATCGCGCAGGACCGGGTGGTGGCCGACCCATTGGCCGGTGAAGGGCACGTCGATCTCCTGGATGGCGCCCTGGCTGTCGGGGAAGCCGGTGGCCGGCTCGCCGCCCCACAGGTAGCTGGCGCCGGAGATGGAGCCGTCGGCCGCCACGGTGAACGAGATGGCATTCTCGATGTCGGTCATCCGGCCCCACGTGCCCCACTCGAGGAACGGGACGAAGCCGGTGCCGGCGTCCTCATGGCTCCAGATGACCGTGTACGACAGGTTGGTGGCTCCGCCCCCGGCGGGCGTAGCCGTGGCGTCCGTGAGCAGAGGGACGTCGTGGAGGGCCGACGTGGATCGCCCGAACATGACCGGCGCGTAGGCCACGGCGAGGTAGCGGGGATTCGAGGGGTCGACCACCTCGAGTTGGCTGTCGACCACCCTCGCAGTCGGCGTTGTCGAGCCCGACGGCCATGACAGGCCACCACCGGCGTGCGACGCCGCCGCGCTCACGGTCACCCGGTAGGCATCGGCCGTCGTCACCGCGCCGGTGAATCCGCCGTAGGTGAAGGTGCGGCCCCCGGCGTAGAGCACGAACTGCTGGGTGCCGACCGTCGTCGACGTGGTCAGGTCGGTGAGCGTCACATCGACCACGGTGGAGCTTGGCCGGGGGCCGCCCCACGAGGTATGGGGGGCGGACAGGGCCAGCCGGAGGAGACCCTCGCCGGCCACCGGCGTGGCCGGCACCGCCGGTGTGGGAAAAGCCGTGAGGTACGGACCGGTGACCGACCCCGGTGCGGTCAGGTCCCCCGCCCGCCCCGCGGTGACCGGCACAGTGACCGGTGCACCGGGGATGGCCGAACGATCGGCCCGGCCGACTCGGAGAGCCGACCTCGGATGCCGGCGGGTCGCACCCGTGGTGGCGCCCGGCGCCGGCGCCGGCGCGCTGACCGACGGGTAGACAGGCGTGCCGAGGCTCGGGTCCCACGCGTCGTCCGG
>Ga0209068_10000920_pt1 | contig 15051 bp, 11 predicted proteins | sample ColStrG_CSR_2012_FD_187200 | JGI IMG/M metagenome (GOLD analysis project Ga0209068, IMG submission 187200) | Freshwater sediment microbial communities in response to fracking from Pennsylvania, USA - Cold Stream Run_MetaG_CSR_2012 (SPAdes)... | ecosystem: Environmental > Aquatic > Freshwater >... | reverse complement strand
ATTTCACGAACGTAACCTACCTCCTGGCGGGAATCGAGTTCGTCGAGGACGTCATCGACAAACGCCAGATATTCTTCAATCAGTTCGCGCTCCGACACTTCTTTCTCTTTGCCGAAATCCACGAGCATCCCTTCAATTCCGTAGCGTGACGCACGCCACTTGTTCTCCATGATCAGAGCGCGCCGATACAGCCGGAAGCCTTGATTCTGCGCGTAAAGCTTGTACAGCTTCACAACCGTGGCCTGAATCAACGCTGCCAAAGCAATCGTCTCATCCACGCGCATGGGAATATCGCAAACCCGGAATTCCAGGGTGTTAAAGAATGGATGCGGCCGAATATCCCACCAAATCTTCTTGGCGTTGTCCATGCACCCGGTCTTGACCAGCAAACCAATGAAGCGCTCGTATTCCCCCCAGCTCGGGAAATAGTCGGGAATGTTGGTTCGCGGAAACTTGTCGAACACCTTGCAGCGGTAGGATTTCAGGCCCGTATTCATCCCCAGCCAGAAGGGTGAATTCGTCGACAAGGCCAGAATGTGCGGGATGAAGTACCGTGCCGCGTTCATAATCTGGATCGCAGTTTCGCGATCCTCAATGCCAATATGAACATGCAAGCCAAAAATCAAGTTCGCCCGCGCCACCAGTTGCATGTCTTCGACAATCGTGGCGTACCGGGCGTCGGGGTAAATCTCCTGCACGCGCCAGTCAGCAAATGGGTGGGTTGCCGCCGAAGCGAGCCGCAATCCGTTTTCTTGCGCCAGGCGAACCATATCGCGACGGAGACCCTTGACTTCGAGGTTCGCCTCTTTGATGTTTTTACAAATCCCCGTACCCACCTCGACCACGGACTGGTGCATCTCTGGTTTCACGCGCTCTTCCAGAATCATCTTGCCTTTGGCAATAATTTCGGCATGGATGTGCGAGCGCAGGTCCCGCGTGGTGGGGTCTACGGTTTGGTATTCCTCTTCGATTCCTATCGTGAAGCTCGGCTGCATGGCAAACCTGCTTAAGAGATGTCGGTCGTGCCGCAAGCGCGTAGGGCCGCGCTAACGCCGAAAGACAGTATAAATGAACGATGGAGGCCCAGACGTCCCGGCCCGGGCGTCCACCTTTGAAGTTAAATGCCCCGCAAGAACGATGCCCAGCGCAGCTCCCGCGCAGGATTCTCATCGCTGAGAGCCTTCTTCACGGCCATTTCGGCTACGGCCTGGACCACCCACTCAAAGTTCTCAGGTCCCACGGAGTTAATGTCAGCGTCGGGCGCTGGGTTCATGAAGTCGATTGCATACGGGATTCCGCCTTCGACCGCGAACTCCACTGTGTTCAGGTCGTACCCCAGCGCCTTGCAGAGCGTTAGCGAGTCCTTCACGATGCGATCTCGCAGAACTGGCGCCGGTGGAGGATTCCCCTTGACATAGCGCTCGTGGTGCGGCGCCTTCGGGTCATAACGCATGATGTGGACTTTCTCCTGCCCAATCACGTAGCAGCGGAAATATTCTTCAAAATTCACGCCGCGTTGCAGCGTCATGCAAAGGCTGCCGGTTTCGTTGTAGCGCTCGAAGAACTCCTTCTGCGAGTCCACTTTGTAAACGTGTTTCCACCCGCCGCCGTCGTAAGGCTTCAGGAAAGCAGGGAAGCCAACGTACTCGAAAATCTCTTCCCAATTCAGCGGATAGGTCAGATTCCGCATCGACTGCTCAGAAGTGTCCGGCGGATGTTCACGATGCGGCAGAATCACAGTTGCAGGGATGGCAACACCCAGCTTTGTTGCGAGGGCATAATTAAAAAACTTGTCGTCCGCCGTCCACCAGAACGGATTGTTGATCACAATCGTCCCTGTGAGCGCAGCGTTCTTCAAGAATGCCCGGTAGAACTCAATATCCTGCGAAATGCGGTCGATAATGACGCGATAGCCGCAAGGGTCGGCCATCTTGACGCCGCCGATCTTGACGAACTCCGCAGTCACGCCGTCGACCTTCATCGAGTTAATGCGCTCCACCACAGCGGGTGGAAATGTGTTTTCCTTGCCAAAAAGAATGCCGATTTTCTTCATGATTGCGTTTCCTCAGTTTCGAATTGCGATCAATAGCCCACAACTTCCTTTACTACGCGCAAATAATTCCCACCCATAATCTTCTTAATATCTTCCTCCTTATACCCCCTGCGCAGCAATGCATCAGTGAGAGCGGGCATCTTGGAGAAATCTTCCAGCCCGATCGGTACGCTCTGAATGCCGTCAAAGTCGCTGCCGATTCCAACGTGATCAACTCCAGCCACTTTGACGATGTGATCGATGCACGCCGCGGCATCTTCCACCGTTGCCTTGCCAGTATGCGGGTGGGCGCCGTCCATATCCGCGTAGTCCTTGGCTGCAAACTGATCCAGCTCGGCTCCCGTAAAGTTAGGTTCTTCACTGTTGTGCTTGGTTATGAATTGTTTCAGCTCTTCCGCATCCTTCTGATTCAGGAACGATGCGCTGAAGTTCACGCCGACCACGCCGCCGTTCTTGGCCAGCGCCCGGAACATATCGTCCTTCATGTTGCGCGGAACATCCGAGAGTGCGAAGCAGGACGAGTGCGACGCGATCACCGGTTTCGTGCTGACCTCCAGCGCGTCGTAGAAGGTCTTGTCGGAGACGTGCGAAATATCCACAATCATGCCGAGCGAATTCATTTCCCGCACAACCTGCTTGCCAAAGTCAGTCAGGCCGTTGTGTTCCGGCTTGCCGGTAGAGGAATCCGCCCAATCGTTACTGCGGAAATGCGTCAACGTCATAGAAAGAATTCCCATACGCCGGTACATTCTCAAGACTCTTAAGTCGTCGTCGATTTGGTGCCCGCCCTCAATGGTCAAGACTGCAGCGATCTTCTTTTGGCCAACGATACGTTCAATGTCGCGCGCGCTCGTTGCTAACTCAATCTGGTCCGGATACTTATCCAGCACCCCTTGCATGGCGTCCCGTAAATCCAATGTCCGGCGGACCGCCTCGGCTCCGTGGTAATACATCGGCACCCAGAGCGCGAAAAAAGGAACATGCATGCCACCCTCGCGCAGGCGAGGGAAGTCAACTGACCCGTCGGGCAGCCTCTTGTTTAGGTCGACGCCCTCGATTAAGACTCTTTGCAAGGTATCGTTGTGGCTGTCCACTCCGAGCACGTGGGACTGAATGCGTCTCGCTTCTTCCGAGACCTGCGCGGAAAGAAGATTAGCTAGCGCTAGCACCAACAGGGCAGCAAGCATCGAACGGAATCGTGGCAAGATATTCTCCGATATGTTCTGAATCACAAATCAAAAGTACTTCGCCGCCATCATCTGCCAATAAGGCCAGTCATGCTTGCTGTGGTCGCCCCAAATGTCGAGCCAGTGCGGAATGCCCTTGGCGTGCATGATCCCAGCCATCTTTACGTTCTCGTCCAGGCACATGTCCCACTCGCCTGTCGCAAGAATCCACTTGACGCGCTCGCGGTATTGCCGCAGGAACCACTCATCGTTCATATTGGGCAAAAAGTCGGGCGGGTTGTTGAAGTAGCAATCATTGTCGTAATAGCCGCTCAGGAACTGCTTGATGTCATACGCTCCGCCCATGCAGACGCAGGCCGTGACGGTGTCCGGATGCTTCAGCGCAAAATTCATAGCCTGGTATCCGCCGAAGCTGCATCCCGTAAGAGTCAATCGCCAATCCGGATTCCGATTGCGAATGAAGGGCAGCACGTCATGCAAAATGTAGTCCTCATACATCACATGCCGCAGCACACGCCACCGAGGATGCGCGCCCTTGTTGTACCAGCTTTCGGAATCGACGCTATCCGGACAAAACACCTGCAGTTGCCCGCTGCCAATCTTGTGCGCCAGCGTGTTAATCATGCCGCGGTCTTCGTATTCGAAGAAGCGGCCCATGGAGGTAGGGAAGACAATCATGGGCATGCCCGCATGTCCGAAGACAAGCATGTCCATGTCACGATTCAGGTGTCGGCTATACCAGTGATGGTGTTCACGATTCATAGGAGTAAGAAGCAGGAAGAACGGTGCCCGCCATTTTCTTACTTTTGGAGCAGGAATGGCAACCCGCAAATTCCGTGCCCGCTCAGTTGGAGGCGCCGGAGACCTCGCCCGTACGTCAGTGTCCAGTCGAATAGGCAAAAGTCGGGCCTGCTCGATGCTACAATCCGCGAGGCTTTGGTTGCTGAAGAGTTTGTTCAAAGCGAACTGCAATTATCTTTCGGAGCGCCACTCCATGTGCGGAATCGTTGCCTTTTTCTCGCGTCGTGATCCGGTTTCGTCAGAGGCTCTGAAGCGCGCCACGCAAAGTCTCTACCACCGGGGCCCGGACGGACAGCGCCATTGGATTTCTCCTGACCGTCGCGTCGCTCTCGGCCACGCCCGCCTCAGCATCATTGATCTCGCGACCGGTGATCAACCGATTGCCAGCGAGGACGAAAAAATTCACATCGCCGTCAACGGTGAGTTCTACGGCTACGAGCCGATCCAGCGGGACCTGGAAAACGCGGGCCACCGCCTCCGCACGCGTTCGGACAGTGAAATCGCGCTGCATCTTTATCAGGATATAGGCGTGCAGTGCCTTCACCGCCTGCGCGGGGAATTTGCCTTCGTTCTGTGGGATGAGCGCAACCATACCTTGTTCGCGGCCCGCGACCGCTTCGGCATCAAGCCGCTCTTCTACGCTTTTCACAACGAAACCCTGTACTTCGCCTCCGAGGTGAAGGCCCTGTTCGCCGCTGGTGTGCCCGCTCGTTGGGATGCTGAAGCCGTTTACCACTCCGTGGAATACGGCAATGCGCAGACTCGTACTCTCTACGACGGCGTGTTTCAGGTTCCGCCGGGACACTACGTTCTGGCCAATGACAAGCACATCGAAGTTAAGCAGTACTGGGACTTCAACTATCCCAAGTCCGACCCTCCCGCGCTCAAGCGCTCCGATGCCGATTATGCTGCCGAACTTCGTCATGTCCTGGAGGAAGCCGTTCGCATTCGTTTGCGTGCCGATGTCTCGGTAGGGTGTTACCTGAGCGGCGGTCTCGATTCTTGCGCCGTGATCGGTCTCGCCGCTCGGCATCATCCCGACCCCATCCGCGCTTTCACGCTGACCTTTGACCACGCCGACTACGACGAGGAAGCGCAGGCCAAAGAGATGGCTGCGAAAGTCGGCGCGGAGTTTTTCCCAATTCCCATTCGCCAGGACGACCTCGCGGATGGGTTTGCGGATGCCGTTGCCCAAACAGAAGTCATGTGCGTCAATGCTCACGGCGTCGCGAAGCATTTCCTAAGCCGCGCCGTCCGGGATGCGGGCTACAAGGTCGTCATCACCGGAGAAGGCTCCGATGAAATCCTGGGCGGCTACGCGCACTTCCGTCGCGACATGCTGCTCTACAGCAAGGAAATCGACGCGGCAAACTCTGCGGCTCTCATGCAAGAGTTGGAACGCAGCAACCCGGTGTCACGCGGATTGCTCTTACCCCACGGCGAAGCGGGCCAACTGGATGGCTTGAAGGGCGCGCTGGGCTTTGTCCCTTCCTGGATGGAGACTTTCTCGGCCCGCTCAATGAAGATGAGAGATCTGTTGTCGACAGATTTTCATTCCACCTATAGCCAGCGCGAGTCTTTCCACGGATTGTTCAGCGGTCTCGATGTCCGCAACCAGTTGAATGGACGAGATGCAGTACACCAGTCCCTCTATTTATGGTCGAAAACGCTCCTGCCCAACTACATCCTGACGGTTCTCGGCGACCGCATGGAAATGGCGCACTCCATCGAAGGTCGCGTTCCTTTCCTGGATCACCACGTGGTCGAGCTGATCTGCTCGCAGCCGGTTACTCAGAAAATTAAGGGAATGACGGAGAAGTACGTTCTAAGAGAAGCCGTCCGCGACGTCATCACCGACACGATCTATCGCAGGCAAAAGCACCCGTTCCTGAGCCCACCCGCGACTTTGAATCCCAAAGAACGCCTCAGCACGATGATGCAGGACACGCTTCGCGGTCCGGTACTGGCTTCAATCCCGTTCTTCGATCAGAAGAAAGTTATTGGCCTTCTGGACAGCCTGGACACCATGGACGAAAGCTCCCGCGTCGCCAACGACCAAGTCTTAATGTTGTTGATGAGCGCCTGTGTGCTGCAGGAAAGATTCCAGCTGGCGGCGTGAGGCTGACCCGGCGACTCCGGATCGAAGGTTGTGGTGACGCTAGGGTTAAGCAGAACTTAAGGGAAGCTCAGATTAAGCTAAATTTGTCATCCCGACTGGAGCAGAGTCGCCGGTTTTCCTGCGATTCTGCGAAGTGGAGGGACCTGCTGGTTACTTGGGCTGGCGAAGGCTTAGGCCTCCGAGCATCCAACAAAATTTCTCAACCCAACGTGAAAGAGCGGCGCTTCAGCGCCGCGTTGATGTACTGAAATGTGCGGGCTTTAGCCCCGGCTACCTGACGATCAAGCCAGGTACCGGAACTGTTCTTCGTTCGTCGACGATAAAAGTGATGTTTTGAACGCCCGCTGCACGAATACCATCCAAAACTGCTTCAATCGATCTATATTTAGCGCGAGAGTCCGCACGGATGTAAACCTTTCTTTCATTTCCACTCGCGAGACTGGTTCGAATTAGCGCCGGTAATTGATCTGACGAAACCCGTTCACTACCGAAAAATATACTGCTGTCGCGGTGAATTGCTGCAAGCATCGCATCCTCACGGATTGCGTTAGGCATCAGGAAGGCTCGGGTAACTTTGGGTATATCGACACTGATCCGATGCGGTTGTGTGTTGTACGAAATAGCCATCAAGAAAATGAAAGCGAGTACCCAGAGGATGCTTGCAAACGCACTCATATCTATGCGGCAAATCAGATTCCTCGGGTGCGTTCGATGGCGGCGCATTGGTTAGTTAGACTCCGTCTCCAAGCCTATTGTTCCGCAAACAGCGGCGCTAGGGTACGGAGATTACTCATGGTGGTGTTACTGGGGGGCGCTCCGGGTTCCTAGGCTCGGAAAGCGTTGAAAAAATCAGTGAGACTGGATAGAGTGCACGGGTGAGGGGCGGATGGCCGAGGAAACATTTTTGGATCGAGCTGCGAAATACTCGTATCAAGAACTGGAACGGTTAGGAGGCGACCCCTCGAAGCTGGAACTGCCACTTCAAACTGTCGCCGTTCTTTACGCTGTCCAACCTATCATTGAGAATGGCGGTTTTCGATATCTATTTGAAACCGACATGCCATTCTGCCCGCCATATTCGACATTTTCGGATGCTTACCGGCGGATTGGTGCGACGCAGGCGGCTGAGTTTCTCGACCGTGCAGTCGCTATGTTCCCATTTGAGAAACCACACCAGCAGCAACAAAAGCGTCTGGATTTCATGGATTCCCTCGAAGAGGACCATGAAATGTTTGAGCTTGGCGATCAAGTATGCGTGGATAAAACCGTGTGGTCGAATCTGGAGGAATACGCGCGCAAACACGCGGCCTCTTTTTACTTCGTCTGATCAACCTAGCGCCCGTTCACGCGCGCCCGATCGATAAAGTAGACCTTCTGCAACGCTTCTTGCTTGACCCGTGCAGCCTTCGGGGGATCGGTAGCCCGCTGAGCAGCAGCCCTCAATCTTCGAATCCGGGTCACCGCGCGAGTCACAACCTTCGCCAACTCCGCCCCGTAGTCCGCTGACCGTTCTTCCCGAAGATACTTTCTAGTCTCTTCCGGCGAGAGCCATGTCGGGTTCCGATACGTTTCCTGCGGAGTATCCAACCGCGTGACTTCACACAAATGCGCGCTCACGGAAAGCTCGATCACCACGGAACTCCGCGTGTCGCCCTTGCGACCAACGTAACGGGTAAAGGACGCTTCTTCGATGCGCCCATGCACGCCAGCCTCTTCAAACGCTTCCAGCGCCGCTGCCTGCGCATGCGTTAACCCCGGCTCGGCGTTGCCCTTCGGGAATATCCACCGCCGACCCCGCGTCTGCACCAGCAGGAATTCAATGTCGTCCCCGCGCGTGCGGTAGCAGATGGCTGCCACCTGTTCGCATCCGCGCAGTCCGCGCAATCGCGAGACATGAAAGAACTTAGCCGCCTTCTCGCCCGGTTGCGATCCGTGAATACTCATGCAGCCAGACTGCACGATGCCAGCGTTTCTGGCTAGCCCTCATCTTGGTACCCGTCCTTGTGGAAATCCAACAGGGAATCCTTCTCCATACTTGTGCGCCGCCGATTCTCACGCCAATATTTTGCAGGCCGCCACTCGCGCCTCGTAAGTTCTTGCTGGGAGGGACTTTGGACAATATGTATTGCCTACGCTGCAACCGGGAACTCGATAGCGGAGCCAAATCCGTAGCCGTCTACATGTTCGCTCAAACGGTAGGCATCCGCCCGCGCCAGAAGTCCGGCGCCCAGCGCATCAATTTCTGTCCACCGTGCTCGGTATCGCTTGCCATGGGGCCTGCGCCAGAAGGCGCTTTGAACGTCGCCGCGTGGAGTATGCTGCGCGATGTGGTCGCCTCGGACCCCGCCCTCAATGATGCTGCCTGGGAGAGCATTCGAGGCATTGCAGGCTACTTGCCTGCCACGGGCACCAGCGGTCCGCGGCCGGTTTCGGGGAACGGGTATTTTGAGTTCTGAGGGCATCCCAACGGGCATGTACTCCGTGCCTTTTCAATCACTTACGCCGTCCAATTGCCTCAATTACCGTTCAACCTGAAATTTTGACGGTTCGTTGACTTCTGGATGTGCGGTCCCGGAAGTCCTTATAAGCTATAAGAGTACAAGTACACCCAGAAGAATTCAGGTTCTGACGTGAGTTCCAAGGGAAATGCCTTGGGTTTGACACCTTCCCAGGTTCAGCCCATCCAGTTCAACCTAACACCAGTGATTTGTTGCACTTAACGTTTATCGCGAAAGCGAGAGGACATGCATAAGCCAATCAAGTACGTGGAAAAAGCTCTAACCTATGGCGCCAAGGGCGCATGGGCAGTTTTCGCTAAGCTCAACAGCATCAAGCACGCTCCGGGCCTCGTCCCGAAGTGGTCGGATAAGCCTTTGCTGAAGTCCTACGAAAAGAGCAAGCCACCGCTAGGCTGGCCGCGCACCACCGATTCGCTCTGTCCCAAGTGCGTTCCCGAAATTCGTCAGCAGATTCTCGACGGCAAGCTGCCGTACGAAGTCCTGATGAATGAGAAGGTTGGCGAAATTAAGGCTCAGATTATCGAGCGCGACGGCAAGATCCTGATGGTCAAGGACTGCGCCATTCACGGGCATTTTGAAGACGTGATGTCGATCGACCCCGAATTTTCGGATCACCTCGAGAAGGTGTTCCCGGGCCGCGATATTCGCGCCCACAACGACGAAAAGCTGCATCACCACGGCAGCAGCACAGTGAAGTATGGCCGCGGATCGGTTCTCACCATCGATTTGACCAACCGTTGCAACATGATGTGCGATCCGTGCTTCATGGATGCCAACCAGGTCGGTTTCGTGCACGAACTGACGTGGGAAGAAATCAAGACCATGCTCGACAACGCCATCACCATTAAGCCGCGCCGCCAGATGTCGGTGCAGTTTTCGGGTGGCGAACCGACGCTGTCTCCGTACTTCCTGGACGCGGTCCGTTACGCCCGCAAGGTCGGCTACAACTCCGTGCAGGCTGCCACCAACGGCATTGAATTTGCCAAGAGTGTTGAATTCTCGCAACAAGCGGCGGAAGCTGGCTTGCGCTACGCCTACCTGCAATTTGACGGTATCGGCAATGCGGCGAACGCTCACCGCGCGGTCGGCAACCTGTTTGACGTTAAGTTGAAGGCCATCAACAACCTGCATAATGCCGGCGTCGAAATCGTCCCGGTTGTGACGATTGTCAACGGCATCAACAACGAGCAGGTCGGACGCATCATCAAGTTCGCTTTGGACAATCCCAAGACGATCAGCTTCCTGTCGTTCCAGCCGGTCTCGTTTACCGGACGCGACGAAGCCGTCACCGATGACCGCCGCGAAGCGCAGCGCTACACGCTGTCGCATCTCGCGCACGACGTGAAGAGCCAGACCGGCCTCGGCGAACCGACGCGCGACTGGTTCCCGATCTCCTTTATGAGCACGTTCTCCGATTGGGGCGATCTCATCAAGGGTTCTGGCGCGGACTGGGGTCAACTGAGCTGTGGCTGCCATCCCAACTGCGGAACCGGCATGGCCATCATGATCGACAAAGAAACCAAGGAAGCCGTTCCGGTTACCGCGTTCCTGAAAGGCGACCAGCTCGCGCTCGACGTGCAGAAAGTCAACGACGCCGCTCGCGGCAAGTTCCTTTCCGTCTTCGGCATGGCGCTGGCGCTGATGAAGAACTACGACTCCTTCCAGTCGCCCACGCACTTCAAGATGCTGGACCTGCTGAAGAAGTTCGACAAGAACTTCAACGCCACGGGCAAGAACTACGGCAAGGTCGGTCCCGATCGTACGATTGAGGACGTAATGAAGCGTCGTCAGGATCGTTGGAACTTCCTGTTCATCGCAGGCATGTGGTTCCAGGATCTCTACAACTACGACTTCCGCCGCACCGAGCAGTGCATCATTCCGTACGCCACGCAGGAAGGCGAAATCTCCTTCTGCGCGTACAACACCGGCGTGGGATGGCGCAATATTATCGAGAAGATGCACATGACGGCCACGCTCACCAAGTGGTATGAAGAGCACGGACGCCATGAAATCTTTGCCGGCGGCAAAAAGGTCAAGATGGAATCGACCGAACACAAACTGCTGCTGCGCGACGAGATCGTGACCACGGAAATTCAGCACGACCTCGACTCCAAGGGCATTGCCAAGACAGCTCGCGAAGAAAAGACGCGCGCACGCGACGAGAAGCAAAAGACCGACTCGCTACACGATGCCAAGATGGCCGCGCTGTATCGCGAAGTCGTTCTAAAAGAAAAACCACAAGCGTCGGAAGGCGGGTTCATTCCGCTGACAGCGCTAGGTTCGGCTCCAGCAGCTCCGAAGCCCCCAGTGGCTGAGGAAGTTTTGGGCGACTAAGTTAGGACATTGTTTTACGAATAGAAGGCCGCCCCGATTCCGGAGCGGCCTTTGTTTTTTTGTCAAGATCTAAGCCCGACGGAGGCAGGCACCCCAACTGTCTTGTTTGTGCCGCAAAGGCAAAAGCCTGGGCCGCCCGCCACCGATTGGGTCAAGGAGATCAGAACTTCTTCAACAACTCTCCACCGCAAGAAGTAGACGAAGTAAGGGTCCGGAAAATTCAGCGTCTCTTTCTCAGAGTCCCACTCAAGCACTCTATCTCCTTGGCGCATGTTCCTGGCGGCTTCGTCCATTTGAGTCAGCGTACTCACTATGCTGCTGCCAGAAGGGGGCTCACCTTCGGCAATCAGTGCCACCCGGTCTCGAATCTCCGGGTAGCTCAGTGCTAATTGCGGCTTGCCGCTGGAGATCGCCTTAAGGACCACGGCGTAAACATCGCCGGAAGAGCCGTCCTTGAGGCTGTACTCTTTCCGCTCAGTGCCGCGAACTCGCGGCCCCTTCTCCAAGATATCCAACGCCGTCTGACAACTCGAGGCGCTCGCAACGCCCTTGAGCACATGGGCAAGATCGTCTTCCCTTACGTCAACGACGGTTAGACTCGTGAGTGTTTCGTCGATAGCCTTGGCTCTGCATAGGTCGAGGCAAAGACTCTGCATTAACTGTGGCGACGATAAGCTTTCCACTGCGAATTTCTTAACAATAGCCTCATCTAGCTTCACATTGAGATTGGGAAAGCCAAGTTTCGGTATATTAGACAGCTCCTCTTCCGTCCAATACGACACTTCGACAGCGCGAAGCCTACCGCGCAAATCGGGATTGGCGCGAATAACATCATCAGAACGATGCGGCACCGAGACAACAACTATCGTGCATCCTGCCCGCGCTGCCTCCTTGAATTGTTCGACTAAACTAGCCTGCAAGTCGCGGCCGATGTAATGAAAGTCGTCGACCACCAGCGTTTGACCGCCTGCCCGAACGCGCTCTAAAAGATCGACACCACTGATTCCTTCGAATTGAAGCGTGGTCTGGTCCTGTGTCGACCGGGCAATCTTGCCGCTGACCTCACCTTCGGCCTTTAGGAGGAAGCCTAGGCCGCCTTTGGCAGCGCCACCAACCTCGTGCGATCGCTCCGCGGCTGTCGAAGTGGAGGTGCCTGCGGGAAGCTTCAGCCTGGATCTTATGCGCTGCCAAAATATAGGTTCACTGTCTACGCCGCCACCAGTTACCAGTAGCATAGAGCCCAAACCAATGACGCTCTCGCAGAGTACAGTCTTCCCGGACTTTGAGGGGCCCGACACCGACGCAATGATTCCAGGGGTGTCAACCGCATGAAGCAGCGCCTCTTCTAAATTTCGATTCGGTCGTTCGTAATATGTGTATTTCGGCAAGGTCCCCGGGGTAAATACTTCGGTCGCTTTCATAACCTTAAGATAGGGCTGTTTCATCCTCGTGTCGAGAACTTTTACCAAATAGTGTTCCAATATAAATACTCTTACGCAGTGTTATGCCAATCGTCCCCCCCATCAATCACTCGCACACTCCCCCTGGCGGGAAAATGTGGACGACAGAGATGTGGGGCAGGTGGGGCGCACCCCCGATTTTAAGCCGGGTGCCCCAGGTTCGCGCCGTACTTTGGTGCTAACCTGGGTCGCCGCTGACACCCGATGGTCGTCCGGCATATAGTGTTCACATGACCGGCGGACTGAAACGATTTCACGAATCCGGCAAGTCCCATTTCTCACCTTCAGTTGTTATCAGCGGGCCCGGGAATCGTTAGCTTCCGGCGGATCCGCAAGAGTGTTTGTCGCCCCAGGTTAGCGCCAAAGTACGGCGCGAACCTGGGGCACCCGGCGGTCGCGCAAGGAAGCACATGGCACTCAAGGCCACAATCTACAAAGCCGAGCTGCAGGTCAACGACATGGACCGCCAGTATTACGCGACCCATGCGCTCACGCTGGCTCAGCACCCGTCCGAAACCGAAGAGCGCATGATGATGCGGCTGCTGGCGTTCGCGCTGCACGCCGATGAGCGGCTGGAATTCGGGCGCGGCCTGAGCACCGACGACGAGCCCGACTTGTGGCGCAAGTCCCTGACCGGCGAGATCGAGCAGTGGATCGAACTCGGCCAGCCCGACGAACAGCGCATCCGCAAGGCGTGCGGGCGAGCGCGCCAAGTCGTCGTGATCAGCTACAGCGGGCGCAGCTCCGATGTTTGGTGGGACAAGATCGCGGCCAGCCTTGCGCGCTCGAAGAACCTCACCGTGATCGACATTCCGGCAGCTACCGTGCAAGCGCTTGCGAGTCTGGCCGATCGCAACATGGAATTGCAGTGCCTGATCCAAGACGGCCAGACGCAATTGATGAGCGCGAAGGCGAGCGTGTCAGTGGAACCCATGCTACGCATGGTGCCGACGGCGCAGGTGTATTGAATATATCTCTGTTGTTTTGCCGGGTGCCTCAGGTTCCCCCCGATTTCCAAGCAAATGCGCTCCCCAGCATGGTGGGAGATGTGGGGCTGGATCTTGCGAGCCAACAATATCGAACAGGGCAAGCACGTCCGCATACAGGTAGTTCAATAACGCGAAGAGCCACAACTGAGACAACCGCACCTTTGTGTCATGCATGTCAACCTCCTATGAAACAGCAATGCAGGATCTGAGTTGCGCTCCTGTGCTCCGTACCCGTGCATTTGAGGCACTTTGGGAATACGGGCGAGAACATCAAAAGGTTGCAAGGTAATGGGTAGTGGCGCAGTTTCGCGCGAGAGGCCATTGAAAGTTCGTCAGTGCCTTTCACGTCCATTCACGTCTAACGTTTATAGTCTGTCGCCTGGAGGCGCTATGAAGAGATGGATGGGCTCTATTGCTCTGCTCCTGTTGCCGGTGGCCATCTTGGCCAGCGCTGCCGAAAAGAAGGCCTCGGGCTCGCGATCACAAAATGCTGCACCGAAACCGGCGGGGGCTTGGGATTGGGAGCACGCGCAGGTCGGCCCGCTTGATGCCAGCCGCGGCATTTACATGCAAGCTACCGCCCAAGTCATCACGCCGGCGGGCAAGAGCACCGTCTTTTTCGGCAGGCCGACGGACCTCGCGGTTGATCCCGCGGGGAAGTTGGTGGCGGTGCAACACTCGCACGGTCTGATGCTGCTGGACGCGACGAGCGGGGCGATTCTCCAGAGTTTGGCGATCCAGAGTTTGGCGCCCCCGCCCAATGACCATTTTTCCAAAAGCCTCGGAGGCAACGGATTCCACGGCATCACATGGGAAGCAGACGGCAGCAAAGTTTGGCTCACAGATTCCTTTAACGGTTTGCACGGGGCGAGCCGTCAGGCGAACGGTGAATTTGCTTGGAGCGACTCCATCGCGCTCCCCGGCCTGGCTGGAATTGGAGACCCTCCTGTGCCTGGCGGTATTGCCATTGATGCTCCAACCCAGCGCCTATACGTGACGCTGAGCAGCAACAACACGCTCGGGGTCGTGAACCTTGCCTCGAAGAAGCTGGAGGCGCAGATTCCAGTCGGAGTTGCGCCTTATGGCGTGGTGCTCGTGGGTGGGCGCGCCTTCGTCAGCAACTGGGGTGGACGGCATCCGGCCACCGGCGACGACTTTACCGCCGAGAGTTCCGGCACTGATACGGTGATCGATCCCCGCACCGGAGTGGCTTCGACCGGCACTGTTTCAGTGGTGGATCTTGCCAAGGGCGTAGTGATCAAAGAGGTCGAGGTGGGGCTGCACCCGAGCGGCATGGCACTCGCGGCGGATGGCAAGACCATCTATGTCGCCAACGCCAACAGCGACTCGGTCTCGGCGATTGACGTGGAGAAAGCCCAGGTCACAGCGACCATCAGCACCAAACCAATGGCTGACCTGCCCGTGGGCAGTGCTCCCAACGCGCTCACGGTCTCGACGGATGGCAAAAACCTCTACGTGGCGAACGGTGGTAACAACGCGATCGCTGTGATCGATATCGCGACACAGAAACTGGAAGGGTTCATCCCGACAGGCTGGTATCCGAGCGCCGTCGCGCTAAGCGGGCAACG
>Ga0209068_10000918_pt1 | contig 15057 bp, 12 predicted proteins | sample ColStrG_CSR_2012_FD_187200 | JGI IMG/M metagenome (GOLD analysis project Ga0209068, IMG submission 187200) | Freshwater sediment microbial communities in response to fracking from Pennsylvania, USA - Cold Stream Run_MetaG_CSR_2012 (SPAdes)... | ecosystem: Environmental > Aquatic > Freshwater >... | reverse complement strand
CCTGCTTGGGTTAACCGGTGAACGCTGTGGTTCACCCCAGTCGAGGCGGGTCGATGCCGCTTGGAGTTCGATGCCGGTAGCTCTGGCGTTCAGCGGTTTTCACCAGTCATGCGTCATGCCGCCGGGCCGTCTGGTCTTAAGCGAATGACCGGTATCGCCCATCGCCCATCGCTAGCAATCAGGCGTGAGGGTGTGAAGCGTGAATGCGCCAAGTGCCGATTGGGTCCGGGTCCGCATTGACATCCTCAAGCACGGCTGGGCCCTAGTTCCGCGATGTCAGTGTTCGTGTTGTTCGTGTTCCTGGCTTGATGCATGCCCATATCCAGCATCCAAGCCGGTGGCGCACACCGGTGCCGGTGGCCTTGTGATGCGCCAGACGGGTTCAATATGCCAGCACCTCGCGCACAGTCAAACGCGAGGCGTTCCAAGCGGGCAGGATGCTGGCAACCGTCGCAATCAGCAGTACCGCGCCCAACCATAATGCCATGGCAAATGGCGAGAAGGCGTAGAACACTTCAAATCTCAGCGCCGCCCCAAGTAAGGCCACGATGCCATAACTAAAGGGAATCGAGAGGGCTGCGGCGATGACCCAGCTCAACAGGCCAATAAGCACCCCCTCGACCACGACGATGCGCCGGATCGCGCCATTACTCGCGCCAATGGCGCGCATCACGCCAATCTCGCGCGTTCGTTCTATGACGTTGATACTCATGGTGCCCGCTAGTCCCAGGCCACCGACAACCGCTAGTAACAGCGCCATCGTCAGCAGCATATAGATGACGATATCGAATTGACTTAGGATATTGACCCGGGTTTGACTGCTCTGGGATGTGCTGCTGACTTGAATATTGGCCCGCTTGAAGCGCTCCTCAAGGTCACGGGTGATAGCCACATTGCGCCCTGGATCAGTGGTGTCAGTTTGCACCGCTAGGAAGCTGGCTTTGTTGCCTATCTCAGCCACATGCAAGAAGCCAGTTCGGTTCATATAGCCGATTGCGCCCGTCAAGACCCCTTGCACGATGCCCACGACATGTAACTGGGCGCGTTGCTGCCCGTTGATCTTGACCCGCACGATATCGCCGACCCGCACCCCCGGTAGCCGTTCGAGCGCATCGGTATTGAGCACGATCGCGTCAGCATCGTCAGTCGTGAGCCAGCGCCCATGCAAGACAATCGGTGTGAGCATGGTTGTGTCTGCCGGAGGGGCGCTGATGGTAAAGCCCAGTCCTTCACTGTGGTCGTCCTTGATATGCCGAGCCGCTGCCCAGCCCCAAGTCTCGACCCGTCGGACGCCAGGCACGGCGAGCGCAGCATTGACCACAGTCGCTTGTGGATAGGCGGCGCCGAGGTTGACGTCAAAGTCGTAGTTCCAGTAGGCCAGCGCCACGTCCAGTGTACGCGCCAAGCCGTCGCGCCCGCTCATCACGCCCATAAAGATGGCGCCCCCCAAGATCAGCACGATCAGCGTCAGCAGCAGCCGGCCTTTACGCCGGAAGGTATTCCGGAGCGAGATTGACAGCGGGCGGGACACCAGCGCACCCGTGACACGCGCCAGGTGACGTGCGACGCCTGACCTGAGCGCAGCCAGTCCGGGTGTGAATCCACTGGCGAATTTTTGAACCGGCTGGTCACGACCCGGAGTGCCACTGGCGATACCGTAGTCGCTGAGTGCCATGTGCACGGTTTTTCGTGTGCCGCTGAGGACCGGCGCGAGCGCCGCGACGAGTGGTGCGAGCAAGGCGATGCCACACTGTAGGGCAAATACGCCCATGGGCGGGAATGTGCTGGCAATACGCAGGTTGAGCAGCGTCTCGCCCAGATAGCGCACGAAGACATCCGACCCAACCACACCCAGCGGCAATGCGACCAACAGAGACAATGCGCCAAACACGAGCACCATGCCAAAATACATAGCCACCAGTTGCCCCGTGCGGGCACCAACGGTCTTCATCATGCCGATCTGACGGACATGCTGCACCAGCACGGCCGAAACGGTGTTCACGACCAGAAAGGCGCTGAGCAAGAGCGCTGCGATGCCAAGCACGGTGGTGAGGCCAACCACGCCACTCACGGTGTCGGCCATGGGGTGCTGATTTGGGTGTTGCGGGATATTAAACGAATAGAACTGGTGGCCGTCGCGCTCGACCCGCTGTTTGATGGCATCCGCGACGGACTGGACAAACTGGCGGTCCTCCAGGTTCCTGGACACACGAAACAGCAGCGTGTCATAGTGATGTCCGGGGTCAACTTGGCCCAACCATTCCAGCGTATCGAAGGTGACATAGCCGGTCGCATTGAAGATAAACTGCTGCCCGCCTTCGTCGACGGTTCGGGCGGTGCCAGCGACACGAAGGGTATGCGTCTTGTTGTCCGACGTGATCAGCGTGAGGGCATCGCCGACCTTGACGCCCAAGAGCGCGAGTGAGTTGGTGCTGAGTATGACTGACCGCTTTGGTGGCGGCCAGTTCGCGGCCAGCACATCAGCCTTCTCGATACGGTCGAGCCGGATATCGTTGAAATCGGTCAGACCGACGAGTTCGATCCGGTGCGCCTCATCAACTCGGCTATTACCGCTGGCCTGTGGGGTCCCTGTGTCACCAGCGCCACCTGTGGCCCTTATGGCACGCATGAGTGCGCTTGTGCGACCTTCGGCCTCGTCAATATCCGGCATATGCCGAACACTGCGCACGAAGTTCTCATCAAAGGCTTGCAGGGATACGCTGGCGCTGGCTGGGCTCGAGGAGAGCCAGTTGGTTTGCAACTCGCGGCCGAGCACATCTTGGAGGGTGAGCGTGGTACCAACGGCAAATACGCCGACTGAGATCGAGACGACCACGAGCAGGGTGCGCATCTTGTTGATCGACACATCCCGCCACACTTTGCGCCAGCGTGGTGCTCCGATCGGTGCGCCAAGATGCTTCATGTCTTACGCACCTCATCCACGATCTCGCCATCGGCCACCATCACCGATCGCGTCACGCGCCGGGACAAGTCGCTATCGTGGGTCACCATCAAGATCGTTTTACCTTCGGCCACGAGCCGGTTGAATAGATCAAAAATCTGGCCGGCGGTTTTGCTGTCGAGGTTACCGGTGGGCTCATCGGCCGCCAGAATCTGTGGATCGTTGGCGAGTGCCCGGGCAATCGCGGCGCGCTGTTGCTGCCCGCCGGAACAGGCTGAGGGCAGCTTGTGGGCGTTCTGGGTCAGGTCCACCAGTTCCAATAGATGCATGGCTTTATCAAAGCGTTCGGCCGGCCGGTAGACGTTGCAGAAGTCCATGGGCAGCATCACGTTCTCGACCAACGTGAGTGTGGGCAAAAGTTGAAAGAATTGAAAGATTACGCCCAGGTGTTTGCCGCGCCAGACGGCCATGCGCCCTTCGCTCAGCGTATGCACCGCCGTGTCGCCCACCAGCACTTCACCGCTGGTCGGCCGGTCGATCCCAGTGATCATGTTGATCAGCGTGGACTTGCCTGAGCCGGACTTGCCGATGATGGCGACAAACTCATGGCTATTCACGTTCAGGTTCACGCCCCGTAAGGCGCGGAATATGCCCGCGCCGGTTTTGTATTCCTTGATCACGTTGCGCACCTCGATCAGGTGCGCGTTGCCATGCTTGAAGGGTGTGCTGCCGTTTGCGGCGCCATTTGCAGAAGCCATTGATTTACTGGTGTGCGGTTGAGTGTGCGTGGCGCGTGGCGTGCGCTGGAGGAGTGCTTGGATCATAGACTTAGTTGCTGGGTGGTGCGACGACGACTTGACCAACGCGATGTCCCCAAACAATTTCTGTTGAGGTCCGGTCTTTTAGCCCCAACGTGAGGGCGACCTCGTTTGTGGCCGGCGAACTGGTCGCTGTGCGTGCAGATGCGGCCGCTACGGGGAGCGTGGCAACAAAAGCTTGACCCGTCGTATTATCCCGCTGGGTAGCCCCAGGTGGTGTGCCCCATACGTCCTCGCGTTTGTCGCGCACGATCCGGGTGTTAGCGCCCATGTTAGGCTCAAGCCCGCGCGTGTCTTGCGCCTGCGTCGTCTTGATAGGACAGGCGACCAGGCCGTTTGCCGACTGCAAGGCTGGCGCGCTGCGTTCGCCCATGCCGACCAGCTCAACACCAGATCCGCTGGCTCGGGTGGTGGCGAGAATCGTCCCCAGGCTGATCGTCGCTCTCTTGGCACTCATCGCCATTCCTGAGAGGGTGCCAGAAGCGGCCGGCAACATGGACCGGGTGAGGCTCATGTTGGTGATATGGATGGGCTGACAGAACGGTTTCATAACGGTGTGCACCCGGTTGCCCAGCGGTTCCGGTCTCCTGTGTTCTCTACGGGCGTGGCCCGAATTCGTTGCACGGATCAAGCATTAAGGGCTTATGTCCAGATCCCTGAGATCAGTGGCGTTGGCGTTGGCGATGGTGAAGATTTTGCTTGTTCGCGCGTGCCCATGGTATCGACCCGCACATAAAGTAACATCTGCCCATGGCTTACATGCGCGGCGACACTTACGTCTACCGGAGTGGTGACGACGACATCCACATCTGGGTCCGTGAGGGATATGACGGCTGGGATGAAAGTTTATGGGCCATGGACTCTGACGGCCACCGTCACCCCGGATTCGAGAACGCGTCTGGGATCGGCATGCCAATCGACGATTTTGATGAACTCGTCGTCGCGAGGCTGGTCCAGATCATCGCTAGCGGCACGTTGGAGACGACAGTCCAGCGCGCCATTGACAAGTATCGCGGCAACTTTGGGATGCGGGCACTCGTGCAGAACGCGGATGCGCTTATCAGTGCCCTTGCGCCGGTGCGATTCACGGATGAACAGGCTGATGGACAATAGGGCCTACGTTTGTCGCGCGATTGGCTACTCGAGTCGGGCAATAATCCCGCTTGCAAGGCCGTCCTTGTGTTACCGGGCAACCCCGCTGTCACTGGGCCTGTCACTGGGGTAGTGCCTGGCAACGGCTGAAATGAATGTGGGCCAGCATCGGGACACGACTGTGTGCGCTCACGCACGATCGTGCCTAAGTTCGCCCTGACAAACGATCACCAATGACGCGCTCGTGTCAGACGGGTGCGGGTGAAAGACAAACAGCGCATGTATGCCGATTCAGTTGTGCGCCCAAGCCGGGCTGAGGTCAAGATTTGGTTGCTGTGCATCAAGGCATCCGTGTTCGCATCGGTGACTCACCTGCATCGGCCCGCTCAAAAGTCACCTTCGTCGCCGTCTCCACGCCCATACTGGTCAGGCGCATCGCCGTGGCTGTCGATGACGCGCGGATACGAAGCCTGCACCACCTTATCTGCCGGATGTATGGCGACGACTTGCATCTCAAACCAATGGTTGTCACCGAAGTCGTAGTTGCACGTGAAGCGATCGCCCAGTGACAGGCCAAGGTTCCCGATCTTGAGTTCGTGGGAATCCGGTGCGCCGGGCAAACCATATTCTGGGTCGAGCGCAAAGCGCATGTCACGATCTTCGGTGCTCAAGTAAAACGTGTGTAAGTGGTCCGAATCCCAATGCAACGCGTGCAGCCAAGCACTGAGCAACCGATCCAGCATCTGCTCAGAGCGCATCTCGATCGTGCGATATAACTGCCGAGCGCCTCGGAAATATGTTTTGATGGCGTAGACTCCACCTGGGTTGTCGAGAGGTAGGGGTTGTTCAAATGCGAATAGCCCTATCCGCGCCAATGCCCGGTCAGCAAAGGCGCTATTTTTAGTCGCGATACCGTTCAAACGCTCAATGGCCTTCTTTGACGGCTGGTGCTCAGGATTTTGTAGCACCGCGATCAGGGCCGTCAGCGCACTGGCGCGCACCTCGGGCAGCTCGTGTTGGGTGCACTGCCAGAGCGCCTCTTCGCCAGCCTTATCACCATGAGACATGATCAGCCCGAGTGCGCTGCAGGCAAAGTCACGCCGCCGTTTTGCAAATTTGTCGCGCACACGGCGGACCCCCAGCACCTCAAGCCAAAACGGGATCGTCGCAGGATCGGCTGCGTAGGCAATGAGGCTGAGCACATCCTCCTGCATATATGAGCTTCCGGTGCCGCCCATCTCAAACACCCGACGCCACAACTTCTCAGCGCGCACCCAATCGTCTCTCGTGGGTTCGACCAGCCAATGAACCCGGAGCCTGACATCACCTAAGTTGAAGCGTTTTGGCGGCGGCGGATGATCCAGATAGTGTTCTAGGTCATCCATCCCAGCCCGCACTTCAGCAAGCAGCCTGTCCACCACCTCACGCGGCTGTGCGCGTGGTTGGCTGTCATACATCAGCCAGTCAAACAGAGGGGTGAGCTTTCCCAACATTTTGTTCTCCTGCTCGCAACTCACGACCAGTCGCGACGAGCGACCCGACACAACCATCCATCCGTGCCAAGGCCCAAGCCAGCCACGTGACACGAGCGGGCCTCAAGGGCGCAAGGACTATATCAGCATCCAGTTCGGTGCACACTGCGCTTGATGCGGCTGTCAGTGTTGGACGTGGGGCGTTTGGATGCCCGGACAGTCAGGCGCCGAAATTCGAAGTACCGGCAGACAAGCCAGGCCGACTGGTTTGGCCCATGGTCACTTGTGTCACAACCGCAGGCTCAGCCAGACGGCTCAATCCGCCAACTCAGTCAACCAGCTTGATCGCCAAATCGACCTGCCAGCGCTTCTTAAGTGGCTCCAGGCGATAGTCCGTGAGATAGGCCTCATAACGGCAGGCGAATGCGTCACCGGCCTTGGTGTCCCAGCGGTCAAAGGTGAGTCCTTGCTCATATGCCCAGCCGATCAGCGCCTTATTCGCCCGCAGCGCATAACGGGAATACGTCAAATGCACATAGCGCCCGGCCGGCAGCACATCCAGTTTGACAGGGCCGCTCGCGGCCACGTTCGACGAGACCACAAACCCGACTTCAATATCCATCGGACCTTGCATGTCGATCACGTGATAACGCAAAAAGAATGGGCCCTCTTCTGCAATCTCATGCGCCTTTACCCAAGCCCGCAACTCTTTGAGCAGACGGTCAACGTGTGCGAACATCCCTTCAAACGGCACCACCGTCCGGATGCCTACCGAGTGCCGCTCCGGGCGGTGTTCGGTCCCGGGCGCACTGAACTCGTTGGGCCAAACACTGTGCTTTTTCATGAGGGATCAGTGTAGCCTTTCAAGGCCAGCGGATGATATGCCCTTTGCCCAGATCGTTCGCGGCCGGTCAACTGGTCATGGCCGCGCCGCCGCCTTAAAGTCAGACCGCGCAAACCCATTGGCCTTGGCATCGCGACGCCCCAGGCTGCCCAAGCCAAAGTTGATCTCGATACTCCGCAGCAGGTCATAATGCGTATAGGGGTGAGCATCGATGCTGGGCACGACGGGTGGCCCAAGCAGCACGGTATACACCTGGTTATGGTTATTAGAAAATGTGCCCGATTCATCAAATGTCACGATCACCAGCGTGCCATCCATGAAGGCGGCATCGGCCAGCTTTGGCTCCAGAAATGCCTTTAACCAGGCCGAGGCAAAGGCAAGTCCCGTGTCGTGACCGTCGTTAGCCTGATTTGGAACGTAAAACGCAACGCCGGGCAGGGACATGGCCTGGATATCAGCCTGGAGCGCGCTCGCGTTCACGATCTTGGCGCACCGGCTTGGGTTGGCACGAATCGAATCGAACGAGATGAAGGGGTTGTGCTTACGGGCATACAGGCCACCGTCGGATATGGCTTCGGTATAGCATCCGCCGGGATAGTTTTCCTGATATGTCTTCCAAGACACCCCCCCGGACGCAAGTAAGTCGGTCAGGTTGCGCTGTGCCAAGTCAACCGGTGCATCATCGGTGACGAAGGTGTCACCGGCAATGAGCGCCAGGTAATTGGGTTGCGATGGGTGTGCGACCGCTGCGTAATGCGTCAGGAGTACGCCACGCCGGGCAAGATCCGCGAAGTAGCCATCGGCCTGCACTTGCGCCAGCCCCTCGTTTTCGAGCACGATCACGAACACATGCTTAAAGGTGTGCGCTTGAAGCGGCGCAACGTGCGTGGCGGCATCTAAGCTCGTCGAGACATCCGCGTCCGCCAAGCCATACCGGCATGCCGGCAATAGCATGGCGCTCGCGAGCGCGGCGCTTGTCAGCGCCATGGTGACCGCCTTGGTGACTGTGAAACGTGTTCGCTTCATACGGCACTTTACCAAAGCTGCAGACTGCAGGTGCCAGCACCGGCCCGTTTGCAAATAAGGCCGTGGCAACCCCGGCGCTTGCAACGGGCGCGAATGACAGCAACCATGACCGCGCCCACGCCACTTGCCCTATCGTCCGCCGGGTCCGCACACCGGGCGCGCCCCTTTAGGTCAGGCCGAGACCGGTCACGCGTACCAAAGCCGGTTCTGGTCTGCGAGTGTCTGTGAGCGTGATGCGTCCACGCTGGTCAGGTCAACAGGCCCAAAGCCCGCCTGGCTGTGACCAAGGTAGGCATGTTTAACACGCTGGGCCACGGCCGCTGGGCACGGATTAAAGCAAAAAGCGGTCACGGCGGCCCCTATGGTCGCTGTCACAGCGAGTGAGTGAGCGGGTGGGTCGGCGAGCGGCTACGATTCCAAATCAAATAGCGCCTCGGCCAGTTGCTCGCTCAAGTCATCACGCAACGTGTCATCACCGGCCCGGATAGCGGCCTCAAGGTCTTGCATCAACCCGCGCACATGTCCGACGCCGGCATCCGAGTTGTTTACCACAGACTCGGCCCGTTCGATCAGGGCCTGGGTAGCCTCGGGCACATTTGGTTCGGGCACACCTTCGGCATCCAAGATGAGTCCGCTGACATGGGCGCTGGCTAGTTCGCGCTCGCGCACATCCATCCGGCGGTGCTCCGCGTGAACCGTCATGTTGGCGCGTTTGCCGCTGCCCCGGTCTTGAATGCCCACGTTCAGGATGCCGTTTACGTCCAGATCAAACTGCACCATAACGGTCGGCAACTCACCCTCTTCCTCGGCTTGCAGGCCTTCAAATTTGTATTCACCGAGCAAGGTGTTGCGCGAGGCAACCGGGTTTTCTCCCTGATAGATCTTGATATCGACTGCGGTTTGATCCGGGTGGAGGGCGTGAAAACGTTGGGTATAGGTCGTTGGGATCGTGGTATTGCGATGGATGATGGGTGCAAACCGGTCACTGATCAGTTGCCCGAACTCGAATTCCGCCACTGCGATCCCGAGTGAATGCGGGGTCACGTCGACTAGAACCGCATCGATCGGCTGACCGGCGATGATCGCTGCCTGAACCCCAGCGCCCAAGGCGACCGCTTCATCCGGGTTCACCGCCACAAGCGGCTCTTTGCCGGTGTGCTGGGTCACCATCTCCCACACCCGGGGGATGCGGGTGCTGCCCCCCACGAACAGGATACGATCCAGCTTATCCGCGCTAATCCCAGCATCAGCCAGCGCTTTGTCAAAGGCGACCATGGTGCCTTCCAGTAGGTCGGCGATCATCGCCTCAAATTCCTCGCGACCGAGCTCAACATCCAAGTGCAACGGCACGCCCTCCTGCTCAAGCAAATATTCCTCTTGCACGCGCACGAACACTTCACTAGACAGCTTGATCTTGGCCTCCTCAGCGGCACGCAACAAGCGGGCCCGGGCCTTGATGTCACTGCGTGGGTTGATCCCGTGCTGGGCTTGAAATTGATCGGCCAGATGATTCATCAAGCGCTCGTCAAAGTCGTCACCGCCCAAGTTGACATCGCCATGACTGGCCCGGACTTCCAAGACACCCCCATTGATCTCGATAATGGACACATCGAATGTGCCACCCCCCAGGTCATATACGGCAATGGTCTCATTCGCATCCAGCTTATCAAGACCATACGCCAGCGCTGCCGCGGTAGGCTCGTTGATGATACGCTCGACCGTAAAGCCAGCGATCTCACCGGCGTCCTTGGTCGCTTGGCGGGCCGCATCCGAAAAGTAAGCCGGGACCGTGATGACCGCCCGCGTGACTTCCTCGCCCAGCCCAGCCTCAGCCACGCGCTTCATCTCGCGCAGAATGATGGCCGAGATTTCGGCCGGCGTATATGTGCGCCCGTTCAAGACCACGGTCTCGTGGGTGCCCATCTTGCGCTTGATTGATTTGACCGTGTTCTCCGGGAATAGCGCGAGCTGGTTACGGGCGGGAGTGCCGACTAACAACTTACCTGTGTCGGAGAATCCAACGACAGATGGGATGATGTGCTCACGGCCGTTGGGCAAAATGACTGACACACCATCGCGCACAAAGCCAACCGCAGAAAACGTGGTACCTAGGTCGATACCGATAATTTTGTCGCTCATAATAAAACTAGATCAGATATTCATGCAAACGCTAGCACCGTCTATATCAAGCCATCTGTCGCTAGCCCAGCATGACATGACTTTGGCTGGCAGGTCATTCAGTCATCGAGCGGTATTTGAAGCGGTGGGAGGAATATGTAGAAAGTTGCTTTGTCTACGTGACCCAGCCGTCCAGCCATAAAGATTGTATGTGCTTCTCTGGAAGACGCAACGCCGTCCGTAAGAAGCCGCAAAAAGTAGTTAAGAAGCAATCCGCAGCCGAGCGAATAACGTTTTGCGCATATCGCACCGCCTTTCCGGCCTGAATCCAAAGATTCTGGGCCCGCAAGCGCTAAATGCGCGTCTGGTTGATAAATTCCTCAACCTGCTTAAACCTACTTAACTCGAGAGTGTAGCTCGATTGACGAAAGTTCGGATGAATTCCGGCGCCCAGGCCGTTTGCGGCCAGGAACTGCGCCAGATGTCGCCCCAGCTTCGTCGGTCATGCTACAGTCTCCTTAACTCCGGGCGACCACCACATCGGCATAGCGCAGGGGCAAACCGCCAACGATGTAACCGCGCCGGACTTCACGCACAATTGTCCCGGCCGGACTTTCGGACGTCGCCGGAACATGCTGCAAGGCCACATGCAACGCCGGATCGAATTTCGCACCCGCACTGTCGATCGGCCGCACACCTTCTTCGGCGAGTACATTCAACAGACGGTCACGCACGATCACGAGCCCATTCCGCCAGGCCACGGTGGCTTCCGGGGCAGGTCCAGTCGTGCCACGTAAGCGTTGCCACCAATTGGGACGTTTGGCTTGCGCGGCTCGATCCAGGGTCGCGATGGCTTCATCTAACCCGTCCAAGGCAGGCAGCACACGCTCAAGCAGCTTCAGACGCTCGCGGGAGAGTTCACCGGCGCGCTGCGCGAGCAACTCTGAGCGCTCGCGGTCGCGGCGAGCCTGGTGGTCACTTAGTTGCTGGAGCGCAGTTTGAGTCTGCCGCTGCTGCGTTTCCAGCAAGGTATTGAGCTTAAAGTGCTCGCGCCCGAGTTTCGCCACTTGTTTTTGGACATCGTCGAGCGTGACCGATGACGGTGGTGTGGCGGGCGGCGTGGTGGGTGGTGTAGCAGGCGGTTCGGCGAGTGGTGTAGCGACTGGGGCCGATATCGGTGCCGGTTCGGCCTGAGCCTCGCCACTCACTTGCGGTTTGGCCGTGGGCGTGTAAGCCGTGCCAATTGAATCTGTGTTGGAGGGGTGAGGGTCACGGTAAGGAACGGCGATCAATCCGTCGCTACTATCGCTCGCGCTTTCGTTCAAATTCATCATCAACGCTTGTTATAACCTTATATCCCGAAACTGTTTTTGCAAATTTGCCGCCGCTAAGTCACTGGCAGCCTCCAGAACCATGAGTAAATCCGAATCATGCACGCTCAAGTCTAACCCAGTGACTGTGGGCAGGGGCGGCATCGGGAAGTCTTGCCAGCGGCGCATGTCCGTCTCAAACCGCTCCCGTTCGGTCTTCAAGTGATCGTATGCACTGCGAATCTCCTTGAAGCGCGCGGCGTCACGCTCGGGTGGGTGTTGCCGCACCAAGCTAAAGTAAGCGTTTTTGATCTCCTCAGCCGTTGCCTGGGGTGTCAGCCCGAGGATGTCATACGGCGTGCGCTGGGGCAGATAGATGACCGGCTCGGCCGGTGGTGTGGGTTGCTTTTCGCTCTTTTCGCTCATAAGTCAATCGGTCAACGGTTCACTCAGTCAACGGTTCACTTGGTCAGCCGAAGGCCATCAATCGTCGTCGTCATCATCGTCAAGACCATCCAGAATACCCTCAAGGTCGAATTCTCCACCCCGCCCGGCCGCGTTAAACATTTGACCCATGACCTCGGCAAACTCGGGCTCATGGGCTAAGGTTTTGAATTCGCGCGCCATCTGTTCGGTGTCTGTGTCATGGGCGGCTTTGGCCAGCGTCCGCGCCTTCTCAAACGCCGACTCCGCTGCCTTGGTTTGTTTTTGGATCGCCAGCGTGCAACCCAACATCAGCGCACTCATGGGGTCATTGGGCATGTGGTCTGCCATCCAGGTAACATAGGGCAGCGCCTCCTGCGGGCAAATCGTGACCAGCGGCACGAACGCCGGCATCAGCTGCTCGGTCGTCGCACCAGTGAATTGCATCGCCCGCGTCAGCAAGCTGTGCGCATAGTCACGCAACTTGGGATCTGTGGGCTTGGTTGGACGCCGGCCAAGCTGTGACTTCACCAGCCCGCTTGCCATGCCATACCGCCGGGCGAGATCAAACAAAAAGCTCGGCGCCTCGGGATAGACGTTGTCCAGAATGTTCATGCCCGTCATCCCCAGCACGTACGCATTGAGCGCACCCGCCTGTTCAGCCTGTTTCAGGACTGAATCGACCCCGGCCGTGTCATTTTGGCCGGCCCAGAAGTCCGCCGCTTTGACATAGGCTTCCGGCGTGCCTTTGCCAGCTTGGATCATACGGCCGACGACCTCACGCGCTTTGTCTAATTTGCCGCTCGAAGCGTATGACCGTGCGGCGCACCCCATCAGGCCCAAATCTTCGGGTGCGAATTGCATCGCACGCTCGAAGTTGGCAATGGCCCGCTCGGGCTGACCCCAGTGTTCCTCTTCATGCGCACTTTGATGCAGCACCTCAGCCAGGCCAGTGCGGACACGCCGATCGTCCGGCGCGAGGCTGAGCGCATGTTCCAGATTTTGTGTGGCCCGAGAATACTTGCCCGACTCCAGTTGCATCTCACCCAACTGCAACAGCGTTTCGATGTGGTTGGGGTCCGTCTCGAGCAAGCGTTGCGCTTCCTTTTCAGCCGCTTGCTCCTGGTCGTTGGCATACAACGCCCGCACCAGATCAAGCCGGGTTTCCAAATCATTCGGGTCCTGTTTTACGGTCTGGCGTAATACTCGGATGGCCTGATCGAGTTCATCCGCGCGCTTGTAGCAATCAATCGCGCGTTTCCGGATCCATTTGCGCTGGTCATTCAACCCGGCCTCGCTGGCAGCTTTCTTCCCGCGTGGGAGCGCTTGCAAGACTCCCCGCCAGCTTTCAGCCGCGGACGACCAATCCTCAGCCATTTCGCTCAAGAGCGCCAGGTCATGCAGGATGGGTCTGCGCTCAGCCGCCTTCACATCCTGCATAGCGGTGTCGATCAAGGTGAGCTGCTCGACCGCCTCATCCCATTTTTTGTCGCGTGCAAACGCCAGGGCCATGTCATAGCGCAAGCCCCGTAGGGCCGACATAAGCGCCAAATCTTGTTTGGAAACGCCAGATACCAGCGTTTGCACGGTTGCCATATCGTTGCGATCAAGCGCCTCGCGCAGCTGAGTCAAGGTAGTCGAGGCCAAATTGTGCTGGACGAGCCGATGTGCCGGCCAAGTCCGGGCCGCAAGCCGCCAATTTTCGAAGGCGGCGGTGGTATTCCCACGCCGGGCATGCGCGACACCCAAATAGGCGTAGCGCTGCGCGCCGACCTCACGCGGCAGAAACTTGGGTGACATGCTACCGAGCTGCGTCACGGCCTTCTTGTTGCCCTCTTCGTCGTTGTGCTTGAGAAAGGTGAGCGCGTCAAACACCATGCGCGACGTGGCGTGCTGCGGATCACCCGCTTTTGCCGACAGTTCTGGCCAATTCTCAAGGGGTCCGCCACTGCGCTGGGCGAGCCACACGCTGAGCTGGGGGTTACGCTGCGCCGCACCAGGAGCCGCGGCCAGGCCAAGGGACTCGGCCCGCTGATATTCGGCAAGGGCCTCTTTGATCCGCCCTGATTTGTGGAGCCCTACGGCATACCAGTAGGCATACACTGGGTCGCTGTCGAGCAATTTTGTTGCGCTGTGTAAGTGCGGCAAGGTTGTTGCATCAAGATGCAACGCGGCCGCCTGGCGAAAATGCGCCTCAGCCAAGGCCTGCTTGAGCGATCGATCCGGTTCGGCGATACCGCTCCAATATTTGATCGCCTCGGCAAAACGACCTGCCTGAAAGGCGCGCCTACCGCGCTCTTTTGGCGACAGTTCGCTGCCAGAGCCGGGCGAAGATGATTTATTAGACATAATCTAAACCCAAGTAGTCTAATACAGTTATCGGGGTCTTGCCTGGCACTCAGGATTTTCAAAACAAGTCAAAGAAGGTTTCCGTGCCGAGCCGGGGGATGAGCCGGGCGGCCAGGGCAGCCAACTTGTCGGCGTGATCAACCCTGAGCCAGCCGTCGACACTGCTGCGATAGCACCAGCGCTGGGCGCCAAACAGGCGCTGAACGTCATCAACCAGGATGAATTGCATGACGGGTGAATACTGGGCCTTCCGGATCTGCCGTTCCCGGAAGCGTTGGACAACCGCCGGCGAGAAATCAGGAAACCCATCCCCGCGCCCAGTCAGACTCCCAAACACATCGGCAATGTCCTGGATGGTGGCCTCATGCACCTCGATCCGGTCGGGCCTGACATTGAGCCGGTATTGTGCGGCGCTCGGATGGTGGCTCAGAATCTGCTCCACCACGACCAGTTCATCGGCCAGAATCTTGCCCGGTCGGTCTGAGGTACACGACACGATGCCATTGATGCTCTCGGTTATTTTGTAGCCTGCTGGGAGTTGGTCGAGGACCTCGTCTTTGGGCTCGCGTGAGAAGAAGTAGCGCGGCTTACCTGTTTTGGTTTTGCCCATACACAGCGTGTAGGTCGTCCCCTTGCGGTTGGTGTAGGTGATTGGCATTTGGCTTCGTCCTCTGGGTCTCCTTGATCCTCATATGCATATAAT
>Ga0209068_10000917_pt1 | contig 15059 bp, 15 predicted proteins | sample ColStrG_CSR_2012_FD_187200 | JGI IMG/M metagenome (GOLD analysis project Ga0209068, IMG submission 187200) | Freshwater sediment microbial communities in response to fracking from Pennsylvania, USA - Cold Stream Run_MetaG_CSR_2012 (SPAdes)... | ecosystem: Environmental > Aquatic > Freshwater >... | reverse complement strand
GCGGGCAGCTACGTGATCCACTATGCGGGCAAGGTGCACTACGACGGCGCGAAGGACGAGGAGACCGTCATCCAGGTCTGGGGGATGGGACCGGCCACCTCGACTCCGGCCGAGAAGCGCTGAGGGACCGCCGAGCGCCGATCACATGCACGGCGCGGATCGGGTAGCCCCTACCCGGGCGAAACTGCCGCACCGGCGTTGCACAGGGCCGCAAGTGTCCGATCTTTCGCGCCGCACGTCGATGGCACCGCGGTTGCCTCCTCTGACCGGGCAAGGAGGACGCGCTCATGAATCGACACTGGACGATTGGACTTTGCCTGAGCCTTCTGCTCACCCCGCTGCTCATCGGAGGCCTGGCCTTCGATGTGGCCGCCCAGCAGCCGACCGCGCCGGCCCCGGCCGCACCCGCGGCGCCCGACCGCAGCGCGCCGAGTAGCGCGCCGCAATCGCAGTCTCCTCAGATGCAGGCCCCGTCGACCAACGTGCAGACCGGTACCCGGACCGAGAAGAGCGAGCGCATCGTGGAGCGCGAGCCGGGGACGATCCTGGGCGTCAATCCCACGATCGCCCTGATCGTCGGCGCGGCGGTGCTGGTCGTGATCGTGTTCGCCTTCGTGTCGATGAGCCGCCGGCGGGAGGACGAGATTCACCTCCGCCAGCTCTTGTCGATGTAGCGGCGGCCGTCAACCTCGGATAGCTGGATCGCCGCACGGTAGCCGCCGGCCTCGGTGGTGAGCACGCGCGTCTCCTGCACGAAGCACTCGGGATCCGGCCCTCCCTCGAACGCTTCGGCGAGCACGCGGCCATCCAGCCCGGCCACACCCTCGCCGGTCGCGCCCGCGGCCTGATCGACCCCGAGCAGCGCCAGCACGGTCGGCGTCACGTCGACGTTGCCCGCCGCCACGCGGGCGGTGGTGCGCCACTTGAAACTGCCGCCCCACGCGAACAGCGTGTTGCGTACGTTCCACGGGCTCATGCTGCCGTGATCGCTCGCGTAGAATTTTGCGCCCCCGCTGACACATGCCAGGTCCGTGCCACGCACCCCGTACGTGCTGGTCTCCGAGGTCCAGGGGAAGGTGACGATCAGATCGGCGCCGCGCTCGCGGTTCGCGGCGTGGATCAGCTCGAGCGAGAAGGTGCCCTCGACAGCACCCAGGGGATCGCCGAAACCCCGGCCATGAGTGAAAAGGACACCCCCCCAGTCCTCGGACTGGACGAGGCGAGCGATACGCGCGATCCGTTCGAGGTCGTGGCCCTCCACGTGCAGCGCAATCGCCTGGCCGCTGCTGGCCACGATGACGTCGGGGGAGTCTATCGCCCCCTTCAGCCCGGCTTCGACGAGGCTCCGGACCACGTCCACGTAGCCGCCGTTCGAGGAGAAGCCGTGGTCGGAAGCCACGAGTACGTCGGTGTGGGGGGCCAGCTCCAGCGCGTCCAGCGTCACCAACACGCGCGCGATCTCGGCGTCGCCATGGCGGAGCGTCTCGCGCGCGTCGGTCGAGCCCACGCCCCCGTGGTGCTGGCTGTGGTCGGGCTCGGTCAGCCAGTTGATCACGACGTCGGGCTGGAGCTCCGGGAGCACGTACTCGCGCAGCACCCGCTGCGTCCAGGCGACCGACGCGTCGTAACGGGCGCCGCCCGGCGCCTTGGGCGGGGCGGGCCCGAACTTGGAGAGGATCGCCTCGCTGACCGCCTCGGGATAGGCGACGATCTTGCCGGGATCGAAGTAGCCGTTGACGACCGCCCCCATGCCCCCCGGCGCCTTCGGGTTCAGAAGGAAGGCGCTGCCGGTCGAGCCCGAGCTGATCCCGACCAGGCGGAGCCCCTGCGCGTGCAGTCGCTCCGCGAGCGTCGGGACCAGCAGCAATCGGCCGCCGGTGGCCTCGTCGAGCCGGAGCAGGTTCCGGTAGTTGCCCGTGTCGAACGCACGGCCCGGGTCGACCGCGGCGACGTGGAGCTGGTTGCCGAGGAGACCGCTCGTGCCGGGCTGGGCTCCGGTCGCGAGTGCGGCCGCGTTGACCCTGGTCACGGTCGGGAAAACGGCGTGAGAATCGGGAAAGTCGACGCCCTCGGCGCGCAGCCGATGGAGGGTGGGCGTGTCCTCCGGGGTGATCGAGTCGGGGCGGAGCCCGTCGACCACGAAGACGATGACGAGGCGCCGGCCGGTCGTCATCGCCCGGATCCGGCTAGGCCGGGTCGATCCCGACGATCTCGTTGAACCGGCCGAGGCCGATGTAGAGCGTGGTGTGCGCCGCCAGCTCGATCACCTCGGCCTCGGAGAACTGGGCGCGCACCTCGGCCCACAGGGCGTCGTCGACCTTCTGGTGATCCACCGCGAGCTTCTCGGCGAAGCGGACCGCGGCCCGCTCGCGTGGGGTCAGCCGCGTGGAGGTCTCGTCGTTGATCGCGGCGATCTTCTGGTCGGTCGCTCCCGCATGCCGGGCCCCGGCATAGCGTGCCTTGAGTCAGTAGCGACAGGCGTTGAGCCCCGCGATCTTGATGCGCACCAGCTCGAGGACGACCGGGTCGATCGTCCCCTCGCGGGTCAAAGTGCCGCGGAAGGCGGCGAGAGCCTTGACCACCATCGGGTTACGCGCGTACGTGCGCGTGCTCGCCGAGGTGCCGATCTGGCGCTCCGACTCCTCGCACATGTGGCGGATCTCGTCGTCGACCTCGTTGATGCCGAGCGGCTCCATCCGCGCCATGTCACCCTCCCCCCGCGATCTGCGGGAGCACAAAGACCTCGCTGTCGGCCTTGATCGGCTCGAAGAGCGAGTCCTGGTAGATCTGCCCGTCGATGGCCACCGCCACGCCCTCCTCGAGGTGCGGGCCCAGCGCCGGATGCAGCTCGGCGAGCTGCTGGAAGAGCTGCTTCACGGACGTCGCCGATAGCTGGAACTCGGCGACGCCCCCGGTGAGCTGCGCGAGGTTGCCGATCAGCACCACTCGCGCCATGCGCTGTGGCTCAGGCCTTGTTGCGGCCCTGCTCCTTGAGCGCCTTCAGCACCTTGGGCGGCGACATCGCCAGCTCGGTGAACCGGATGCCGGTGGCGTTCTCCATGGCGTTGGCGATGGCCCCGAGTGGCGGCACGATGGGGGTCTCGCCGACGCCCCGCACGCCGTAGGGGTGCTTCGGGTTGCCGACCTCGACCAGGATCGCGTCGATCATCGGCACGTCCGAGGCCACCGGCATGCGGTAGTCGAGGAAGCCCGCGTTCTGGAGCTTGCCGTCCTCGCCGTAGATGTACTCCTCGTTGAGCGCCCAGCCGATGCCCTGCACCGCCCCGCCCTGGAACTGCCCCTCCACGTAGGCCGGGTGCAGCGCGCGGCCCGCGTCCTGGGCCACCGTGTAGCGCAGGATCGTGGTGCGCCCCGTTTCCGGATCCACCTCGAGGTCCACCAGGTGGGTGCCGAAACTGGGGCCCGCGCCCTGGGCGTTGATGCGGCCGACGCCGCCGATGGGGCCGCCGAGCTTGCCGGAGATCTTGGCGAACTCCGCGATGGTCATCGGCTTGACCTTCTCGGCGAGCGCGCCGAGCGGCCGCACCGCGCCGTCCTTGAACTCGACCTGGTCCGGCTTGGCCTCCCACAGCTTGCAGGCCCGCGCGATCAGCTCGTTCTTGATCTGCTTGGCCGCCTCCACGATGGCCATCGAGCCCGAGAAGGCGGAGCGACTGCCGCCGGTGAGGAAGTTGAAGCTCACCGACCCGGTGTCGCCGATGATCGGCCGCACCTTGTCGTACGGGACGCCCAGCTCGTCGGCGGCCACCGAGGAGAGCGCCGCGCGCAGACCGCCGATGTCCGGGGTGCCGGCCATCAGCGAGATGGTGCCGTCCTCGTTCACGGTCAGCGACACCGAGGTCTCGCCGCCGATGTTGAACCAGAAGCCGGAGGCCACCCCGCGGCCCTGCCACTTCCGCAGCGGAGTGTTCCAGTGCTCCGTCTTCTTGATCGAGTTGAGCGTCTCCTCGAGGCCGATGGGCCCGAACTTCGGCCCGTAGGCCGCCTTCGTCCCCTCGTGGGCCGCGTTCATCATCCGCAGCTCGATCGGGTCGAGGCGCAGCTTCTTGGCGATCTCGTCCACCACGCTCTCGACCGCGTACTCCGAGATCGGCGCGCCCGGAGCGCGGTAGGCCGCGACCTTCGGGCGGTTCGACACCACGTCGTAGCCGATCACGTGCACGTGCTCGATGTCGTAGGGCGCGTAGGCGCACATGGTGCCGGGCTGCACCGGTGAGCCCTGGAAGGCGCCCGCCTGGTACTTCAGCTCCGCGAAGGCGGCCACGAACTTGCCGTCCTTGGTGGCGCCGAGCTTGACCCGCACCGTCGCACCCGACGTCGGACCGGAGGCCTTGAAGACCTCCTCGCGCGACATCACCATCTTGACCGGCCGCTTGGCCTTCCGGGAGAGCGCGATGGCGAGCGGCTCGAGGTAGACCACCGTCTTGCCGCCGAAGCCGCCGCCGATCTCGGTGGCGGTCACGCGGACCTTGCCGATGTCGAGGCCCAGCAGCCGGGCGCAGTGCGCCCGCACGATGAAGTGACCCTGGGTGGTGGTCCACAGCTCGGTCGCGCCGTCCTCGGACACGGTGGCCAGGGCCGCGTGCGGCTCGATGTAGCCCTGGTGCACCGGCGCGGTCTTGAACTCCCGCTCGACGATCAGGTCGGCCTTCTTGAAGCCGGCCTCCACGTCGCCCACCTTGATCTCGACCCGCTTGGCGATGTTGGAGGGCTTCTCGGGCTTGGGCTCGACGCCCACCGTGAAGAGGTCGTCGTGCAGCAGGGGCGCGTCCGGCCGCATGGCGAGGACCACGTCGATGACGTGCGGGAGCACCTCGTACTTCACGTCGATGAGCTTGAGCGCGCGCCGGGCGATGGCGGTGGTGGTGGCGGCGACCGCGGCCACCGCGTGGCCCTCGTAGAGCACCTTCTCGCGGGCCATCACGTTCCGCACCACGTCCTTGTAGTTCATCATCATCTCGCCGGCCGGGATGAACTCGGACGGCTGATCGCCGAAGTCTTCCCTGGTGATGACCGCCTTCACCCCGGGCAGCGCCTCCGCCTTCGAGGTGTCGATCGAGACGATGCGCGCGTGCGGGTGCGGACTGCGCAGCACGCGGCCGATGAGCTGGCCGGGCAGGTTGAAGTCGGCCCCGAACCGCGCGCGCCCCGTCACCTTGTCGACGCCGTCCGGTCGGATCTGGCGCGTGCCGACGAAGCCCTGCGGGTGCCCGTTGGTGTGCCCGTTCGCCTCGGCCCCAATCTTGTTGTCGGCCATGAGTCTCAACCCTTTCTCATAGTCGCGGCCGCTTCCATCACCGCGCTCACGATCTTGTCGTAGCCCGTGCACCGGCACAGGTTGCCGGCCAGCCAGTAGCGCACCTCGGTCTCCGTCGGGTCCGGCGACCGCTCGAGCAGGGCCTTGCTGGCCACCAGCACGCCCGGGGTGCAGATGCCGCACTGGAGCGCGGCGCTCTTCAAGAACTGCTGCTGCAGCGGGTGCAGCGACTCGCCCTTGGCCATGCCCTCGATGGTCTCGACCTTGCGGCCGGCGACCTCGCAACCCAGGACCAGGCACGAGCAGACCAGCCGGCCGTCCAGCATGACGCTGCACGCCCCGCAGTCGCCGGAGGCGCAGCCTTCCTTGCTGCCGGTCAGGTTGAGCGTGTCGCGCAGCACGTCGAGCAGCGTGTCCTCCGTCTCGCAGAGGAACTCGACCGCGTCGCCGTTCACCGTCGCCTCTATGTGGTGCTTGGCCATCAGTTGTTGCTCCTCGCCCGGTCCAGCGCGATCAGGGCCGCCCGGCGTGCCAGCACACCCGCGACCTGGATTCGGAACTCCACGGTGCCTCGCTTGTCGTCGATGGGACGGCAGGCCGCCCGCGCCGCCGCCTCGAGCCGCTCCTGCGCCGGCGCGTCGAGCCGGCTGCCCACGATGGCCTGGGCCGCCTCCGCCACCAGCAGAACCCGCGCGGCCACCGCGCCCAGCGACACGCGGGCCGCGGTGATGAGGCCGGCGCCGTCCACCGTCAGGCTGACCCCCGCCCCCACCACCGCGATGTCCATCTCCGTCCGCGGGATGAAGCGCAGGTAGGCGTCGCTCGACCGGGCCGCCCGGGGCGGAAGCAGGAACGAGGCGACGATCTCGCCCTTGCCGAGGGCCAGCTTGCGGGGCCCGAGCATGACGTCTTCCACCGGCAGGTCGCGCTTGCCCTTCGGCCCGATCAGGGTGGCCACCGCCCCCGCCGCGATGAGCGCGGGCACGCTGTCCGCCGCGGGCGAGCCGTTGCAGAGGTTGCCGCCAAGAGTCGCGCGGCCCTGCACCTGGGTCGACCCGATCAGGTTCGCGGCCTCGACCACGCCCGGCCACACCTTCTTGAGCCGCGCGTGCTCCTTCAGCTCCGCCCCGGTCACCGCGGCGCCGATCCGCCAGCCGCCCTTCTCCTCGGTGACCGCCCGGGTCTCCTTGATCTTCTTGATGTCCACGATCAGCTCGGGGTCCAGGACATCGGCCCGCATCTGGACCAGGAGGTCGGTCCCCCCCGCCAGCACCCGGGCCTCGCCCCGGGCTCCTGCCAGCAGGGCCACCGCCCCTTCCAACGAATCCGGCGCCTCGTATCGCATCAGTCTGGTGTCACCTCTGGTCTGGGGTCTCTATGCACCGGCGGACATAATACCCCAACCGGCCGGGGTCGCGTCAGGGGCGTCGGAGCTTCAGATCCTCGTAGGGGGACATGTAGAAACCGGGGATGGCGGTGGCCATGATGTCGTCCACCCGGGGCCCCACCCCGATCGGGAAGCCGAGGTGGTAGATGGGAGCCTGGATGGCCTGCTCCTGGAGGATGCGCTGGATCTGGTGGAGCAGGGCCTCGCGCTTCTTGTGGTCCAGCTCGCTCGCCTGGCGGCGGAAGAGGTCGTCCACCTCGGGCAGCGAGCCGAAGGCGAATGCGCCGTTCTTGGTGACGAACGATTCGAGCCGGGTGGCCGCGTTGCCGGAGACGCCGCTGATGGTCAGGACGACCCCATGGAGCTTCTTCTCGCGCCACGACGTCATGAACGCGCCGCGCTCCATCGCGCGCATCCGCGTGCGGATGCCGACCGCCTGGAGCCACCCCTGGATGGTCTCGCCCATCGAGTTGTAGGGCGGGAACGGGGTCAGCTCACCCGCGTCGAAGCCGTTCGGGTATCCCGCCTCGGCCAGCAGCTGGCGCGCACGGGCGGGATTGTAAGGAGGCGGCTCCACCGGCAGCGCGAACTCGTAGTCGCGCGGGACCGTGTTTCCCACCGGGCGCGAGAGTCCCAGCGTCTCCGCCTCGTTCAGGGCCTGGCGGTCCAGCGCGAGGCTCGCGGCCAGCCGAACGCGCTTGTCGACCCAGGGCGACTTCGGGTCCCACTGGTCCGGGAAATCGAGCCAGAAGACCCCGAGCAGCGGCGCGGCCAGGCGGAGGCCCGGCGTCCGCTTGATCTCCTGCGCGGTGGGCCCGCTCAGCAGCATGGCCAGATCCACCTCGCCGCTCTTGAGCGCGGCCGCGCGCGTGGTCTCGTCGGGCAGGCTGCGAAAGATTATTCTTTTTATGGACGGCTGCTTCCGCCAGTAGCCGTCGAACGCCTCGACGACCAGCTCGACGCCCGGGTTGAAGCTCACGAACTTGTAGGGCCCGGCCCCGACCGGCGCCTTGCGATAGCCTTCCTCCCCCACGCGCTCGAAGTACTTCTTCGGCACCACCCAGCCCGCGCTGGCCACGAACGTGCCGTAGAACGCAGGGAAGTCGGGCCAGGCCTCCTTGAACACGAACCGCACGCGGCTCGGGCCGAGCACCTGGATCTCCTTCACGCCGTCCTTCAGCGTCTTGGCCGCGCCGCCGCGGTAGCGCTCGAAGGAGAACTTCACGTCCTCCGCGGTGACCGGGTCGCCGTTGTGGAACTTCGCCTTGCGCAGGGTGAACTCGGCGCTCGTCATGTCCTTGGCCATGGCCCACGACTCGGCCAGGCTCGGCGCGGAGGCGTGCCCCGCGGTGGGACGGAGCAACCCGTCGTGCAGGGCGGCCAGCATGAGATAGGGCGTGATCGTGCTCTCGCCCTCGGCCGGATCGAGCCAGCGCGTGACCGGGCTGAAGTGCATCGCGATGGTCAGCGTGCCCTCGGGCGCGGCGACCGCAAGGCCGGCGATGGCCAGCCAGAGCGCGGTGCCGACGAGGGGGATCAGCCGGCGGACGAGGGAGGAGCGAGAGGCCATGCCCGGATGGAGCGCATTCTAGTGCAAGTGCCCTCACTGCGCCAGGTATTGGTCGAGCAGGGCGCGGAACTCGCCGGACACGATCACGCCGCCCATCAGCTCGCCCGCCTCGGGGAAGTAGGCGCGACCGAGCGTGGTGCCGTCCGCGAGCCAGAAGGTGAGCCAGTAGCGGGTCTCGCCCACCGCGTGCGCGAGCGGCCGGCGGGCCGGTCCGCGCACGATCATGTCGACCAGCGCGTCCACGTCGGCGCGCGCCGCGATCACCGCCGGCTTCCCGGGCGCGTCCGCGGTCGGCTCGCCGACCCGCACCTCGATGGTGCGCACCTTGCCCGCGATGTCGAAGAGCGCCGCCCCGACTCGCGCGCGCGGATTGCGCCACGCCTGGTAGAGGTAGACGTGGTCCCGCCACACCGCGGCGAGCCGGAACTCGGTCGCGTAGCCGCGCACCGCGTACAGCTTCGTGCCGGCGGGCAGGAAGGCGGCGCCGCCGTCGAGGCCGTACGAGCAGGTGCGGTTGTCCTCGCCGATCGAGCAGGCGACGGTCGCGAACTCGATCCCGAGGTCGTCCCGCGTCAGCGCGCGGCCGGGCTCGTCCAGGAAGCGGATGTAGTCGATGCCGTCGAAGGTGACGAAGTCGAGCAGGCTCGCGGTGCTCGGCGAGCCCGCCTGCGCGGCGGCGCGGTCGGGCGCGACGAGTGCCAGCGCCAGCCAGAGAACAACGAGCGGCCAGGCTCTGCTGCGCATCGGGTGACCGGCGGCATCATAATACGCCTCGCGGCGGACGGGCGCCCGGCCGCGGGGCGGGCCTCGAATTTGCACGGCGCCCCATCGGCATCGTGAACCGCGTCGGTCTTTTTTTCCTGGTCGTGACCACACGCCTCGTGGTGCCGACCATCCTGGCCTCCGGCAGGTTCGACGCGGCCCCGACTCCCGTCTACAATCGCCGGCAGGAGTTCTGCAGCGGCGTGACATGAAGATCCTCACCTCCTTGCTGATCCTGAGCCTGCTCGCGCCCCCGGTGGTGGGCGCGGAGTCCCCGAAGCTTGACTGGGAGACCGGCGAGGGCCGGAGCTACGCGATCCCGGCCCTCGAGATCGGCGGCTTCCTTCTCGGGCTCAACCAGTTCAACCGGCACGTCATCGACTCCAAGGAGTACGGGAGCGACTGGCACTCGATCGGCAACAACCTGACCGGGCCGCTGGTGATCGACCGGGATCCGTTCAGCGTGAACCAGATCGGGCATCCGTATCAGGGCAACATCTACTTCGGCTTCGCCCGCTCCGCGGGACTCGACTTCTGGCGCTCGCTCGCCTACAGCCTGGGCGGCAGCCTGCTCTGGGAGACCGCCGGCGAGACCACGCCGCCGTCGCTCAACGACCACGTCAACACCGCGATCGGCGGCGCGTTCATCGGCGAGGCCGCGTTCCGGATGGCGAGCCTGCTGCTCGAAGGCGGCGGCGACCGGCCCGGGTTCTGGCGCGAGCTGGGCGCCGCGATCATCTCGCCCCCCACCGGCTTCAACCGGCTCGCCTTCGGCGACCGCTTCGACACGGTCTTCCCCAGCCGCAACCCGGAGGTCTTCATCCGACTTCGGCTCGGCGCCACCCTGACCAACGAGGTCAACAACCCCATCGACAAGGAGGTCAAGCGGCAGGAGGGGGCGGCGGACTACTCGATCACCTACGGGCTCCCGGGCAAGCCCGGCTACGAGTACAAGCGCCCGTTCGACTACTTCCACTTCGAGTTCACCGCGGTCCCCAACGCGGGTGACATCACCGACGCCATCGAGAACGTCTCGATCCGCGGGCTGCTCGGCGGGCGACGCTACAGCCTGGGCGACGACTTCCGTGGCATCTGGGGCGTCTTCGGCAACTACGACTACTTCTCGCCGCAGATCTTCCGGGTGTCGGCCACCGCGGTGTCGATGGGCACCGTCTTCCAGTGGTGGCTCTCGCGCCAGGTCGCGCTCCAGGGCACCGCGCTGGGCGGCGTCGGCCTCGGCGCGGCGGGCACCGTCGGCGACCGGGCGCAGCGCGACTACCATTACGGCCTGACCCCGCTGACCTTCCTGGGGTTGCGCCTGATCTTCGGCGACCGGGTGATGGCGGAGGCGACGGGCCGCCAGTACTACGTGGCCGGCACCAGCTCCAACCGGGAGAGCGGCGTCGACACAAGCCACTTCAGCCAGGACGTCATCCTGCGCGGCAGCGTGGGCTTCACGGTCCGGCTCTGGGGCCCGCACGCGCTCGGGATCCAGTACCTCGTCTCGAGCCGGAACACCGGCGCCCCCGACCTGCGCGACCGGCACCAGTCGGTGCAGACCGTCACGCTCTCCTACAACTTCCTCGGCCACACGCGCTTCGGCGCGGTGGAGTGGCGCCCCGACCAGTAGAATCGGGGCATGTCGGCCCCCACCCTGGCCAAGCTGGTCGCGTTCCTGAGCGTGACCTGGGCTATACAGACTCGCGACGCGAAGGAGACCCGCCATGCGTGATACCGACCTGGGACCGGGGCGACCGGCCGCCGACGAGTGCCTGCCGTACTACTTCAACTACATAAATCTGGTCGCCGACGGGGATGTCGTTCAGCGTCTCGAGCGCCAGATCGGCGAGAGCGCGGCGTACCTGGCCGCCTTCACGCCCGAGCAGGCGCTGCGGCGGGAGGCGCCCGGAGAGTGGAACACCGTGGAGATCGTCGGGCACCTGGTCGATACCGAGCGCGTCTTCGAATACCGAGCGCTCCGCATCGCGCGCGCCGACCCGGTGATGTGGACCGCAGTCGAGTTCCCGCACTATACGGCGACCGCCGACTTCCAGGAGCGCCCGCTCGGCGACGTGATGGCCGAGTACGCGGCGGTGCGGGCCGCGTTCGTGGCCTTCCTGCGCGGCCTGAACGCGCCCGCCTGGGAGCGCCGCGCGCCCGCGGACTGGACCATCCGCAGCGTGCGCGCCGTCGCCTACGCGATGGCCGGCCACGAGCTGCATCACCTGGCGGACATCCGCCGCCAGCAGGGCGGCTAGCCGCGGTCGCGAGGTCCCCGGAGCGCGGCTAGAGCTGCCAGTCCTGGTACCAGGTGGACTCGGCGCCGATCCCCTCGCGCTGCACCGACACGTCGATCAGGTAGGGCCGGTTCTCGCGCGTGATCTTGTCCATGCCGCGGCGGAGCGCCGGCTCCAGCTCCTTCACGGTGGTGACCACCTCGCCCTCCACGCCCTGCGAGCGGGCCAGCGCCACGTGGTCGGTGGCCGGGGCGCCGAGCCAGAGGCCGGGGTACTTGCCCTCGCGGATCATCTTGGAGTCCGGCATCTCCTTGGCCCAGTTGTGGCGCACGATCTGGTAGCTCTCGTTGCTGGACACGATGGTGAGGATCGCGGTGTTGTAGCGCGCCATGGTCCAGAAGCCCGAGGCGCTGTAGCCGAGCGCGCCGTCGCCGAGATGCAGGACGACCGGCCGGTCGCGTCCCACCGCGACCTTGGCGCCGATGGCGGCGCCGACTCCGAAGCCGAGCGAGCCGCCACCGCTGCGCGTCCAGTCCATGCCGCCGTGGCCGAAGGCCATCAGCGCGGTGCGCGCGGTCGAGCTCTCCTGCACCATCACCGTGCTCTTCGGCAGCACGCTCGCCAGGTGCGCCTCCAGCACCGCGGGATGCACCGGCGTGTCGTGCTCGTGCTCGCGCACCAGCTGCTCCTCGCGCTCGATCAGCGAGGCCGCGAACGCGCGGATTTTCGAGCGCTGCTTCGGCCCCTTCTCGGCGCCGGGCACCCGGCCGAGCGCCTGGGTGATGGCCTTGAGTGTCTCGGGCAGCTCGCACTGCGCGGCCAGGTCGAGCGGGTAGTGCCGGCCCATCAGCAGCGGGTTCGGCCCAATCTGCATGATGACGGGCTCGTTCACACTGCCGTGCACGCCCTGGCAGCCCACCAGGAAGATCAGGTCCGGCTCGAGCCCGGTGGCTTTGGTGAAGTCCTTCGACACCGGATAGTTGCCGCAGAAGAGCGGATGCCGCGTCGGGAAGTTCGGGAAGATCTGCCGGCTCGCGAACACCGGCGCCTCCAGCGCCTCGGCCAGCCGCACCGCCTCCGCCTGCGCGCCCTCGCGCCACACGTCGTCGCCGAACATCAGCACCGGGCACCGCGCCTCGCCCAGCCGCCTGGCGATGGCCTCCACGGTCTTCGCCCGCGCCGGCCCCGGCCGCTCGATCTGGTAGTTCGCGCCCTCGCCGACGACCGCCTCGAGGCCTTCGGTGTGCAGCAACTCCGCGCTGATCGAGAGGTACACCGGCCCGGTGGGCGGCGTGGTCGCCTCGCGGAGCGCGCGGATCGTCGCCACGCTGATGGCTTTCGGATTCGTGTGCACCTGGTAGGCGCAACGCGCCTCTTTCGTGATGGGCCGCATCGACTCCGCCTGGCTCAGCCCGGGGAACGGGGCGAGGCCGCGGTAGTCCTGCAGCTCCGAGGCCCAGTCCCCCGCGATCACCAGCAGCGAGGAGCCGGCCACCTGCGCGTTGAAGAGCTGGCCGGCGAGCTGGTAGGAGCCGCCCATGACGTGGGCGATGACCACCCCGACCTTGCCGCTGACGCGGTGGTAGCCGTCGGCCATCGCGGCCACCAGGCCTTCGTGCTTGCCGACCACCAACCGGTTGTCCCCATCCTCGGCGATGGCGGCGAAGAGGCCGGTCTCCGCGGAGCCGGGATTGGTGAAGAGGTACTCCACCCCCGCGTCCTTGAGGGTCTGGAGAAGGAGCATGCCGCCGGTGCCGGTGATGGTCTTGCGCATGGTCGATTGGCCTCGCTAGGAGCCGTCGGCGCCGGCGCGCAGCCGGACGACGGCGCTGATGCAGATGACGGCCGCGGTGACCCCGATCAGAAGGGTGGACACCGCGGCCACGGTTGGATCGATCTCGGTGCGAATGCCGTCCCACATCTGCTTCGGGAGCGTGGCGGCCTGGGTGCCGCTCACGAAGATGGCCACCACCACCTCGTCGAAGGACGTGATGAAGGCCAGCAGCGCGGCGGACACGAGCCCGGGCCGGATGAGCGGGAGCGTGACGAAGCGAAAGGTCCGCCACCGGTTGGCGCCGAGGTTCTGCGCAGCCAGCTCGAGCGTCGAGTCGAAGCCGGCGAGCGTGGCCGACACCACCACGACCACGAAGGGCAGGGCCAGCACGGTGTGGGCCAGCACCAGGCCGTGGAGCGTCCCCACCATCCGCAGCTTCGCGTAGAGCCCGTAGATCCCGATGGCCACGATGATGACCGGGACCACCATCGGAGCCAGGATGATCAGGCGCGCGAGCGAGCGGCCGCGAAACGGCCGCCGCAGCGCGAGCGCAGCCGCGGTGCCCACCACCGTCGCGGCCAGAGTGGTCAGCAGCGCCACCTCGAAGCTGCGCACGGTGGCGCTCATCCACTCGCGGCTGCCGAAGTAGCGCTCGTACCACTGGAGCGACCATCCCGGCGGGGGAAACGTCAGGTACTTGGCCGCGCTGAACGAGATCGGCACCACGACCGCGAGCGGCGCGGCCAGGAAGACCAGCGTGGCCGCGCCGAACGCCAGGAGCGCCGGGTGCCGGCGGCCGAGGGGGCCCGCCGCCTCCCGCGCGAGCGCGCGCGCCCGGTCCGTCACGGCACCCGGACCCACAGCCGCTCCGCGCCGGTGAGCCGCTGGACGGCCAGGAGGATCGCGGCGGTGACCGCGAACAGCACGACGGCGAGAGCGGAGCCGAGCCCCCAGTCGAGCAGCTGGCTCACCTGGACGTCGATGAGCATCGCGATCATCATGTCGCCCCGACCACCGAGGAGCGCGGGGGTGACGAAGAAGCCGAGCGCGGTGACGAACACGACGAGGCAGCCGGTGGCGAGCCCGGGGAGCGACAGCGGCAGGTAGACCCGGAGGAACGCCTGGCGGCGGTTCGCGCCGAGGTTCTGGGCCGCCTTGAGCAGGTCCACGTCGATGCCCTTCATCACGCTGTAAATCGGCAGCACCATGAACGGCAGCAGCACGTGCACCATGCCGATGGTCACGCCCAGTCGGTTGTAGAGCAGCGGCAGGGGCGCGTCGGTGAGACCGATGGTCTGGAGGCCTTCATTGACGATACCCCGGCGCCCCAGCAGGACCATCCACGCGTACGTGCGCACAAGCACGCTGGTCCAGAGCGGCAGGACGATCCCGATCAGCATGAGGCCGGCGGCCCGACGGCCCGCGGTGGCCAGCAGGAAGGCGAGCGGGTAGCCGAGCAGCAGGGCGATCAGCGTGACCGTCGCGCTGATCTCGAAGGTGTTGACGAAGACCTTCAGGTAGACCGGCGAGCTTCCGAGCTTGGCGTAGCTGTCGAGCGAGAGCGCGGGGGTGAACAGGCTCGCGTAGAAGAGCCGGCCGATCGGGTAGACGAAGAAGACGCCGAGCCAAGCCAGGGCGGGGACGAGCAGCCACTCGCTCCTCCCGCGGAGCCGTCTCACTTGAGCAGCCACGCGTTCCAGCGCTCCACCAGGACGTTGCGGTGCTCACCCCACCACACCGGGTCCACCATCACCTGGCGCTTGGCGTTGTCGGGCGCGGTCGGCATGTCGCGGGCCGCCTGCGCGCCGATGAACTCGAAAGCGCGCTGGTTGACCGGCCCGTAGGGGATCTCGTTCACGATCGCGGCTTGCGGCTTCGGCTGAGTGGACCAGGCGATGAACTTCATCGCGCCGTCCTTGTTCTTGCTCCCCCGCGGAATCACCCAGGAGTCCCACTGGAGCTTGCCCTGATTCCACTCGAGCCCGGCGCGCGCGCCTTGTTTCTGGATCGCGAAGATCCGCCCGTTCCACGAGGTGGCCAGCTCCACCTCT
>Ga0209068_10000916_pt1 | contig 15074 bp, 13 predicted proteins | sample ColStrG_CSR_2012_FD_187200 | JGI IMG/M metagenome (GOLD analysis project Ga0209068, IMG submission 187200) | Freshwater sediment microbial communities in response to fracking from Pennsylvania, USA - Cold Stream Run_MetaG_CSR_2012 (SPAdes)... | ecosystem: Environmental > Aquatic > Freshwater >... | reverse complement strand
CTCTTGGAGCAGTTCAGCGCCGTACTTCCTACTCAGGAAACGCCCCGCGGCTTGGTTGTGAAGATGCAGGATGTACTCTTCGACACCGGCAAATATACGCTGAAAGAGAACGCCCGTGAGGCGCTGGCCAAAATTTCCGGCATCGTGATCTCGCATCCCGGTTTGAATTTGCAGGTGGAAGGCTACACCGATAGCACCGGCGGCGCGGCTCTGAATCAAAAGCTTTCCGACGACCGCGCCAATGCCGTGCGCGATTACCTGAACAAGCAAGGCATCAATAGCCAGGCGATGACCTCGGTCGGCTACGGCCCGCAATTTCCTGTTGCCTCCAACGACACGGTTGCTGGCCGTAAGCTGAACCGCCGCGTGGAACTCGTCGTTTCCGGTGAAGTCATCGGTGTGAAGATTGGCACGCCTCCGGCTGCCAACTAACACCACTTTTTCCATCGCGCTGATTCCGGGCGATGGCATAGGCACTGAAGTAACCTCCGCCGCATTTGAAGTGGCGCTCAAGGCCGCTAAAGGCTCGGGCGCCACTCTCAATTCCACTGTCTACGATTGGGGCACTGGTTACTATTTCAAGCACGGTATCATGATGCCGGCGGATGCGATTGAAACTTTGCGCGGGCATGATGCCATTCTGCTCGGCGCCGTAGGCCACCCGAATGTGCCCGATCATGTCACTCTGAACGGGCTGCTACTGCCCATCCGGCGGCGCTTCGATCAGTTCGCCAACGTCAGGCCGGCGGTCTTGTATCGCGGCGTGTCATCGCCGCTCAAAGGCCTAAACGCCGGCGATGTCGATATGGTGGTGGTTCGCGAGAACACCGAAGGCGAGTACGCCCAAATCGGCGGTTTCGTGCATGAGACGCATCCGCACGAGGTAGCCGTTCAGACGGCGGTGTTCACGCGCCATGGCGTCGAGCGCATCGTCCGTTACGCTTTCGAACTGGCCGTGCGCCGCAACAAGAAGCGGCTGGTCACGTCCATTACGAAGTCGAATGCGCAGGGCTTCAGTATGGTCTTGTGGGACCGCGTGTTCCAAAGCGTGGCGGCGGAGTTCCCGGCCATCAAGACGGAATCGTTGTTGGTCGACGCGGCCGCTATGAACTTTGTGCGCCGCCCTCAGACATTCGACGTGGTCGTGGCTTCGAATCTGTTCGGCGATATTCTGAGCGATATTTCGGCCATCGTCACGGGCAGCATCGGTCTGGCGGCGAGCGCCAACATTGATCCGACCCGGCGCTTTCCGTCGATGTTTGAACCCGTTCACGGCTCGGCGCCCGATATCGCCGGCAAGGGGATTGCCAATCCGCTGGCCGCGATGGTATCGGCGGCCATGATGCTCGATCATCTCGGTCTGTCCGCCGCCGCGCGGAAGATCGATTCCGCTATCGAAGGGGTGCTGGCTGAAGAGAAGGTGCGCACGCCCGATTTAGGTGGAACGAGTTCTACTTCCGCTGTTGCTTCCGCGGTGCTGACGCGGCTTTAGCCAATTCTTCCCGCGCTTTCCGCGGCAGCTTGGCCACAACCAAATCGTACGACTCGCGGATCAGGCCGCGCAATTGCTGATGCGGCACGGCGTCTTCGCTTTCAAAAGCGATCCACTTGGCGCGCGCCAAGTAAGGCGCCGGAACGACGCCCGGGCATTCGACCATGTCGGCGAACTTCTCCGCCGCGCATTTGATGGACAGCACATGGTTATGGGGTTCAAGCGCGGCAACCGCGAAGATCTTGCCCGCCACTTTGAATACCAGCGCTTCCCACTGCAAGCTTTCGGTGGCGTGGGGAAAAGACAGGCAGTAGGGACGCAGCCAGTCGATCATACTTGAGCGGCGCTAGGCCGCCAGTGCTTGGTCGATATCCCAGATGAGGTCGTCGACGTCTTCGAGGCCGATTGAGAGCCGCACCAGTTCTGGAGTAACGCCCGCGGCCGCCTGTTCCGCCGCGCCCAATTGCTGGTGAGTCGTTGAGGAAGGATGAATGACCAGGCTGCGCGCATCGCCCACGTTGGCCAGGTGCGAGAAGATTTTCAGCCGGTTGATGAAGCGCTTCCCGGCTTCATAACCGCCTTTTACGCCGAAGGAGAAGACCGCGCCCGCGCCTTTAGGGGTGTACTTCTTCGCGGTCGCATTGTAAGGGCTCGACGCAAGCGATGCGTACTTCACCCAGTCGACAGCCGCATGGCTCTCCAAATGTTTGGAGACGGCGAGCGTGTTCTCGAGGTGCCGGTCCATCCGCATGCCCAGTGTCTCGATGCCTTGGATAAACAGGAAGGCGTTGAACGGGCTCACGCAAGGTCCGATATCGCGCAAGCCCTCCACGCGCGCCTTGATGATGAAGCTGATGGCGCCAAAAGTGTCCCAGAACTTCATGCCGTGGTAGGCCCTTGACGGCTCGGTGAAGTCGGCGAATTTGCCGTTGTTCCAGGGGAACTTGCCGCTATCGACAATGATGCCGCCAATGGAGTTGCCGTGCCCGCCCATGAACTTGGTCAACGAATGCAGCACCACATCGGCGCCGTAGTCGATAGGCCGCGTTACGTACGGCGTGGCGAAAGTGTTGTCGATGACCAACGGTACGCCGTGTTCGTGCGCGATCTTGGCGACGGCTTCGATATCCAGCACATTGCTGCGCGGATTGCCGATGGTTTCGCCGTAAAGCGCTTTCGTTTTAGGCGTAATAGCCTTGCGGAAGTTCTCCGGGTCGTCTGGTTCAACGAAAGTGAAGTCGTAGCCGAGGCGGCGCATCGTGCAATCGAACTGCGTGTATGTGCCGCCATACAACGTGCTGGCGGAGACGATGTGATCGCCCGGCGCGGCGATTGTGGTAAGTGCAAGAAACTGAGCGGCTTGTCCGCTGGCCAACGCCAGGGCGGCGACACCGTTTTCCAAAGAAGCAACGCGCTCTTCCAACACCGCGGTGGTGGGATTCATGATGCGCGTATAGATGTTGCCGAACTCCTGCAAACCAAAAAGCCGCGCCGCATGTTCCGTGTCGTCAAAGGTGAACGAGGTGGATTGATAAATCGGCACGGCGCGCGCGTGCGTCGTCGCGTCGGGATCGTAGCCTGCGTGCAGCGCTCGCGTATTGAAACCGAGGGGCCGCTGGATATCTTTCATTGCCATAAGAACGAGGATACAAGAATCAACGCGCCCGAAGTGCCGGCTTGTTCAATCTCTCGTGAAACGACTCCCTACGCCCGTACAAGGAAGACTGTTTAGGGCAATCCCCGAACTAATAACTGATCTCAACGCAACGATATGCCTATTGTGACAGAACGATTCAAGTCTTTATCTAAAACAATGCGCAGCAGACATATTCTTGCATCTCTACTTTTTACGGGTGCCGCTTTCGGCCAAGCTTCGAAGCTCTCATCCGAACTGGAAGGCATCGATCCCGCTTCCAACATGCGCGTGATCGTGACCTATGACCACTCTCCCGGCGGTACAGACCATCAGAAAGTACTTAGCCGCGGAGGGACGCACCATAATACTTTCCGATCGGTAGCCGGCGGCTCTTATTCCATTCCGGCCTCTGGCCTAGCCAGTTTGGCTAACGAGTCTGGCATCGCGCATATCTCGATCGATCACGTAATGGCGCCTAAACTCGATTACGTAACCGCCGCGACGAACCTTACCAATCTAGGTGGGGCGATTTCAGCGGCACAAAAATATAATGTCGATGGCACGGGTATTGGTGTCGCTGTGATTGACAGCGGCGTCGCGCCCGTTGCCGACTTTGGCGCCCGCATCGTTTATTCCCAAGATTTCACGGGCGGCAACAACCAAGACCAATATGGCCATGGCACACACATCGCCGGAATTATTGCGGGAAGTGGGAAGAATTCACAATGCTGGTCATGCACTCGTTCGCTGGCGGGCATGGCGCCGAATGCCAACATCATTAGCTTGCGGGTCCTTGATCGATATGGCCTTTCTTCCGACAGCGTCGTAATCGCCGCCATCGATGCGGCGATTTCCTTGAAGTCGAAATACAACATCCGCGTGATGAACTTGTCGGTCGGCCGTCCGGTTACCGAAAGCTACACTCTCGATCCCCTCTGCCAGGCGGTGGAAGCCGCTTGGAAGGCTGGCATCGTGGTAGTTGTCGCCGCTGGTAACGACGGCCGGGTCAATGCCCTCAATAATTGCGGCTATGGCACGATCAACGCGCCTGGCAACGATCCGTACGTCATTACGGTCGGCGCCATGAAGACCGTGGACACGTATACCCGCACCGATGATCAAATGGCGAGTTACAGTTCGAAAGGTCCGACCTTGTTCGATGCTGTCGCCAAGCCCGATCTCGTGGCGCCAGGCAACTTGATTGTCTCTGCTTTGGCGAGCCCCAGCGCGACCCTACCCCAGTTGCTACCGAAAAACCTGATCACCACAAACTACTACGATTCCAGAGGTAGTTCTACGGTTAAATCAACAACCTACTTCACGCTCAGCGGGACAAGCATGGCTGCCGGAGCCGTTAGCGGAGCCGTTGCTGACCTACTGCAGGCCCAGCCCAACCTGAGCCCGGATCAAGTCAAAGCCCGCCTCATGAAGACTGCATACAAGGCCTTCCCGTCTTCAACCGTGGCGGTCGATCCCGTCACCGGTCTCTCCTACGTCCAGTACTACGATGTCCTGACCCGCGGAGCTGGGTACCTCGACGTCCTCGCCGCCCTGCAGAGCAACGATGTGACTACTGGAAGCGCGCTCTCTCCGATTGCGCAGGTGAACTCATCCGCCAGCAAAACCTCCTTGCAATTCAACGCTCTCTCCGTCTGGGCGTCGTCAGGCACTTATGGCTTGTTCTCACCTTCAAACGTGTGGGGCAACGCGGCTCTTGGGTCCGGCAGCGTTATTCTGACGGGCTCGCCGGTGGTCTCTAACATAGCGGCTCAGTCTGCTGTGTGGGCTACCTCAGCCGCCTGGGGCACTTCGGCTGCCTGGGGCACTTCGGCTGCTTGGGGCACTTCGGCTGCTTGGGGCACCTCGGCCGCCTGGGGCACTTCGGCTGTGTGGGCGGCCTCAACAATGGTCGGGGAGCGGTAGTGGCGCCTTCACCGCGGAAACAAACGAACTGCAAATCGGAGCAATAAAATGAAATTAAAAGGTATCTTCGCAACGCTTAGCTTTCCCCTGGCGGTCTTCGCCTTAAATAGTTCGACCTTTGAAGTTCCCGGCCCAAACGGCGCCAACGGCACCGCGCCCCAAGCCATCAACTCCCGGGGCGATATCACCGGCCTCTCGTTCGACGGAGGTGGAGTCTCCCACGGTTTCCTACTGCGCAAGGGGGTGTTTTCGACCCTCGACTATCCGGGCTTCCTGCACACCACCCCGCGCGGCATTAACAACCAAGGGGAAGTCGTCGGACAAATAGACAACCGCCCGGTCAATGACAACACCAAGCCCACCAGCGGGTTCATCCTTCAGGAAGACGGCAAGTTCGTCAAAATCGATTACCCCGGGGCTACCATCACTGGCCTGTTCGGCATCAATGACAGCGACCAAGTTGTTGGGAACTACCAGGACGGGAAATACGCCAGTCATGGCTTCTTGCTTGAAAACGGAAAATTCACCACGATCGAAGTCCCCGGCGCTGTGGGCGGAACGGTGGCCACGGGCATCAACGAATCGGGTCAGATCGTCGGCTTCTACGTCTCCGCCACGGGTACTCACGGATTCCTGCGCACCACCAGCGGGGTCTTTCAGACTCTCGAAATCCCCGGCGCGATCGACTCGTTTGCCCGTGCTATTAACGATCACGGCGACATCGTTGGCCAGTTTAAGGACAGTGCCGGTCTCACTCACGCCTTCGTGCTCGCCTCGGGCAGCATCACCATTGTCGACGCGCCGGGGGCCGTCGCCACCTTTGGCCGCGGTATCAATGATCGCGACGTCGTCGTCGGAAACTGCACGGACGGCAGTGGCAATCTCCGTGCTTTCATAACAACCAAATAAACCTACAACTACCAACCGCGGTCATCGGCAAGGGCGGCTCTTTGTGAGCCGCCCTTGCCGGTTCTAGCTTCTCCGCCTCACGCTACCCTACTGGCCCCGCGACCGTCACTTCCGGCACATTCAGCTTACTGTGCATTCGGCTATAGCTGAAATAAACCACCAGCCCGATCAGCATCCAGACAAAGGCGGTGATCTGCGTTCGTGTATCGAGCGAAATAATCATAGCGCTGCAAACGATCATGCCCAGAATCGGCACCAGCGGGACAAGCGGTGTACGGAAGGGCCGTTCGCGATTGGGCTCTTTCTTGCGCAAGATCCAAACGCCTACGCAGACCAGCGTAAACGCGAACAAGGTGCCAATGGAGGTAAGATCGCCCGCCAGCGAGCCGGGAATGAAGCCGCCAAAAGCGCCCACAAAGAAGAAGAGCAGAATGTTCGATTTGTACGGCGTACGGAATTTCGGATGAATGGCGCAGAAAAGCTTGGGCAACAGACCGTCGTTCGACATCGAGTAGAACACGCGGCTTTGGCCCAGCAGCATGACCAGCATCACGGACGAGAAGCCAGCCAGAATCGCGACGGTTACCAGCACTGCCAGCCAGTGGTAGCCGGGCATGTAGTGTTGGATCGCATAAGCGACAGACGCTTCTTTACCGGCGATTTTGAATTCCTGCCAGTTGCAAATCCCGGTGAGCACATGCCCAAACGCGATATAAAGGATGGTGCAAGCCGCCAGCGACCCGAGAAGTCCAATGGGCATGTCGCGTGCGGGGTTTTTTGCCTCTTGCGCAGCCGTGGATACCGCGTCGAAGCCGATGAAGGCGAAGAACACAATGCCGGCGCCTTTCAAAACGCCGCCCCAGCCATGCGCAAAGAAGCCTTCATGGCCTGGCACCGTGCCTGGAACCAAGAACGGCGTATAGTTGGCTGGATTGATGAAGTGCCAGCCGAGCGCGATGATCAGCAGCACGATGGAGACCTTGATTCCGACGATGATCGAATTCAGAGTGGCCGATTCCTGCGTGCCTTTGATAAGAACCAGTGAGAGTAGCGCCAGAATGAAGAGCGCGGGTAAATTGATAATTCCATGCATGCCGGTCAGTGACGTTTCCATGGGCGAATGGCACCACTGGTAAGGTATTCGTCCGCCAAGCAAGTTGTTCAGGTACTCGCTCCAGGCGATGGAGAGAGTAGCGGCGCCGAGAGCATATTCAAGTACCAAGGCCCAGCCGATCACCCAAGCGACAAACTCGCCCATGGTGGCGTAGGCGTAGGTATAGGCGCTGCCCGCGATGGGAAGCAGTGCCGCAAATTCGGCGTAACAGAGGCCCGCGAAGGCACAGCCGGTGGCTGCGATGATGAACGAGAGCACTACCGAGGGCCCCGCCGCCTCGGCAGACGCGGCTGCGGTGCGCACAAACAGCCCAGCGCCAATCACCGCGCCAATGCCTAGCGCAATCAAACTGGTGGCAGTCAGCGTCCGCTTTAACGTGCTGTGGCTGGCCTGGTCGAGCAGCGATTGTATTGATTTCTTGCGGGTAAGCGTCATGAAATTAACCGATACGTTACCATAACATCGCCGTCCTCCGCCAACCCCCGTTTAGTTGAATAGTAATAGAACCGATGCAAATCTTCCTTCGTTTGGCCTTGGCCACTACGCTTTCCCTGCCTGTGGGCGTCCAACAAGCGATTGACCGGGTCAGCGCGGCCGAACTCAAGGGCGATCTCTCATTTTTAGCGTCCGATGCCTTGCAGGGGCGTTTCACCCCATCTCCTGGTTTGGACGTGGCGGCTGAATTCATTGCGGCCAAGTTCCGCGCGGCCGGCCTGGAGCCGGGCGGCGATCGCGACTATTTTCAAACCGCCGAAATGGTCGACCGCAGGCTGCCTGCCATCGCTGGCGATTTGACGGTCTACGTGGGGGAGCGTACCGTGCAAGCGGTAGCCGCCGAGATAACCGTGGATGCCGCCAGCCAGGTTGTTCACCTGGATCATGTGCCGGTCGTGATTCTTTCCAGTAAGGATGCGGGCAAACTGGCTGGGCTCGATCTGAAGGGCAAAGCGGTTATCGCACCCGAACCAAATTGGGACAGCTTTAGCGGCGAGCAAAGAAGCGTAGCGCGGCGCAATGCGCGCGCCTTCGATCAAGCTGTTGCTTCTTCCGGCGCGGCGGTTGCGATCACGGCTGGCCGCGGCAAGCGCATGCCCGTCCCGCCGCGGTTGCTTTTCGCGGAACAAGCGGCGGCCGGCCGTTGCCCAGCTTTGTCGGTGCATAGTGAGGAACTCGCCAAACTGACCGGCGAAGCCACACTCTCCGTGGACATTCCCGCGCCTCTAGATAACAAAGTGACGCTGAAGAACGTCATCGGTATTTTGCGCGGCTCCGACCCGCTGCTCGCCAAAACGGCGGTTCTCTTGACCGCGCACTACGACCATATCGGGACCATCGAGACCGCGGGCCAAATGTCGATGCATGCGCCGGGTGATTCGCCCGACCATATTTACAACGGCGCCAACGACGACGGCAGCGGCACCGTTTCCGTGATTGAGATCGCCCGCGCGCTCGCCGGTCTTCAACCGCGCCCGAAACGCTCGATCGTTTTCATGACGTTTTTTGGCGAGGAGCGCGGTGAACTCGGGTCGCAGTACTACGGCAAGCATCCGGTGTTTCCCGTCGGCAAGACTGTGGCCGACCTCAACCTTGAGCAGGTGGGGCGGACTGACTCCACCACCGGCCCAAAACTCAATAGCGCCAGTTTCACTGGATACGACTATTCCGACGTGACTCAGTTTTTTGAGAAGGCCGGCGCGCGCCTCGGTGTCAACGTCTACCGCGATGCCGAAGCGAGCGACGCCTACTTCACGCGCAGCGATAACGATGCTTTGGCCGAGCAAGGCGTGCCCGCGCATACCATGGTTGTGGCTTTTGACTTCCCCGACTACCATGGCGTCGGCGACGAGTGGCAGAAAATCAACTACGAAAATATGGCGAAGGTGGACCGCATGGTACTGCTTGGGCTGATTGATCTCGCCAATAGTGAGAAGGCGCCCGAGTGGAATGCGCAGAATCCAAAAACTGAGAATTTCCGCGTGGCCAGAGCCGCCTCATTGGGAACAAAATAGGACAGTAGGGAACAAGCCGGTTAAGTATCGCGTATTGGTAAGCATTTGCTGAAATTCCTTGCTCACACACGACATGCATCTGCCGGGCGCGGTCAGGTGCTCGGCAAGGCGATTATGTGCAAAATCCAGGTTTAACTTAATGGTTCACTTGCGACCCGACAAGTCTTTCAGCGTCTGGTCGAACTGAGCGTAAGGCAGTGCTCCCACTACGAGTTCCCCGTCGACACCCTCGGTCGTACTCCTCCCGACGACGAACGAAGGCGTGCCGTTCGCTCCGATCGTTGTTGCCTCCGTTGCTTGCTTTTGAACGGTGGATTTGTATTTTCCGCTCTCCACGCAGGACCGGAACGCTTCCGCATCTAGTTTCAAATCCTTCGCATAACTCGTCAGATTGTTCATGTCAAGCTTAGTTGGATCCGCGCTCATGCGGTTGTGCATAGTCCAGAACTGATTCTGATCGCCGGCGCAGTGTGCCGCCTGGGCCGCCACGAATGCGTTCGGGTGCATATCGAGGGGGAGGTCGCGGGTGTAAAACTTTAGCTCGCCCTTATCGATATAGTTCTGCTTAATCTCGGGAAAGGTCGCAAGAAAGAAGCGCTGGCAGAAGTCGCACTGGTAATCGGTAAACTGGACCATCGTGAGCGGGGCGTCGTTGGAACCGATGAAATTCTGAGTGTCGAGTTTCAGTTTCACCCTGGCGCGTGGACGTTCCGGCTGCTGCGGATCTGGCACGACGGCATGCGCCTGGCGTTCGAGCAGTTGCCGGATTTCGCGTAGTTCGCTCAGTATGGCATCAGCCTGCTCGCGCGTAATGCCATACTGTTGGGCCGAGAGCGGCAAGAGCCACATCAAGTGGAGCGCTCCGAGTTTTCTGAAACGGGAGAACTTGGTCATTTAGGGGACTTACTCCTTTTCTTGGGCGCCGGGACCTGGACTTTAAGTTCCAGCCGCAACTACCTACCAACTGCCAACCAGACGAATCGTCGGTCCGAAGGCGACTGTCCCGATAGCGGGATCACACATGGGCAGAAAACTACATGGATCGTGATGATCGACGTGTGCAATGTACCAAAAGGCTAAATCCGGCGATGTGCCGCCCGCATTGGCAAGATGGTCGTTGCAGTTGTTCGGCGTGAACGTCTCCGTCGGTTCCGCGGCAGCCAAGGCGCAAAAATCGCGAGTGTTTACACAGCCCCCCACTCCGCACTCCGTCGAAGTCCCTTGACAGAAGTTGGACGGGTCGCCATCATTCGGTCCCCTCCGGACCACGACGGCTCGCCCAGGGGTCCCTGTATCCGTGATTCTCCAGGAAGCGGACGAAGTCGATCCAACGTTACAGCCAGTCACGGGGTTCCAACCGGCCACCGCCAGATCAGGGCATCCGCCCGACCCGCATTCCTGTATAGATTCGTTTGGCGTAGCTGCAAGCTGGAAATTAAGCCGCCAGTAGATCTGGTGATTGTGAAATTGGCAGTTGTGAACACCTCCCGCCCGCATTGACGGAATTAGCGTCCCATTATCTCTAAAACGCCAACGTTGTATGAATTGATAACCGCCGAGCTGGAATGCACCGGTAAGGACGATATCCGCATCAGCAGCTCCACTGACCGTTTCGCCAACACCATCTTCTATCGGGGAGGAAAGGTCAACCTGTGTACCTTCGCAGACTCCTTTACAAAGAGGAGCGCCGCTCGGGCAAACCGATACGTCACGATAAGTTGGCATGCAGGCCATAACTCGATCAGGTGTATTACAAATCGTCGTTGGGACATGAGCGCAACATAGTGGCGCCATCTGGGAGCCCAGTTGATCATCGTATCCGTGTGGCGGGCCTCCACACGTCGGGGCCGACTCCGGATAGTGGACCGGCAGGAAGGGAAGACTTGCGCGTTTTATGACAAGTTTCTTAGGTTGACTCAGGTCGCTGGTATACTTAACGTTCGAGATTTCGATTCCCTCGAGCGGGTTTACCCGCCAATCAAACTCCCATTTCTGCGTTCCGAATCCGGATATGTTTTTCGGATTCGGCCAATGTCCGCCCGCCGCAACATTGGTGATGCACTCGTCGTAGGCGTACGCGGGAACAGAACTAAATCCGAAGAACGCGAACGCTAGTATGATCGTAAGCGAAAGCATCTGCCTCACTAGAACACCTCCACTTGCAACACTTGCTGCTGGGTTAAATCGACAACGGCGGTTGCGACCACTTGCTGATTCGTGAACGTGAAAAAGTCTCCCGCTGGCTCTAAAACCGGCGCCGTAAAGCTGCCAGCGCTACCGAAGTATCTGAGTCCGATGCACCGATCGTTGATGCATGCACTTGATCCACCGGCGTCAGGAAGAACACCGGTACCCACCAGTGCCGTCACTACCAGGCCCGGAGTACTCGCTATCCTAGCAGCGAGAGGGCTCCCCGGAACCTCGGCCAGCATCCGCGCCTGTGTCTCTTCCGAGGTGATATCGAAGTTAGCCGAGAACAAGCTCGGCGCGCTCACGAAAATCAACACGCCAATCGGCTGGCCAATAAACGGCGAATTAGTGGGCAGCGTGAAGCTGATGAGATTCGCGGCAAAACTGCCTCGGGGCGGGCGCGGGATGTCAAACGCCGCTACTTGAGCGCCGCCGGCGGCAGTTAGATAGAGTCGGGCGGCCGATGCCCAAGCCTCAACCGGCGTTGTCCCGTTCGGTTCCGTGTTCGGCAAACCCGCCCACAAGTTGAGGGTATAGGTATCACCGGCAACCCAAGTCAAAGAGGTATTTTGCCGAATGGTGCCGGAGCCTGCAAAAACCGTGGGGCTGAAAGCGCTGGTCGGGAACGGAGAGCCTGCCGGGTATTGGGCGATAGTCGGGGCGTACGATGCGAAGCCGGGCGCAGGACTGCCCGTGCAAACCCAACTCGGCGGACAGCTTCCGGGTGGCCCCGCAAAGAGCGGGTTAACTACGCTCCCGCCGATGTCAATGATGCTGACGGACGCACCAAACGCTTGGATTTCAGAGATCGTGGCGGAGACGAGTATAGATGCGAAAACTACGACTGAGTGGATTCTCAACATTTTGTAACCTTTCCTGAAAAATTCAAGCTACCCATTTCGCCGTCATCACTATAAGTGAATATACTTAATATCTAGTTTCTCTGTCGGTCGTCCAAACGACATATAGTAAAAGTGATAAAAGAATTTTCACGATGACACCGCGCGTCGTAAACAGAATTCTTGAAAAGCTTCCTCCCGAGGAACGGATGCGGCTCGTTTCCGAACTACAAGAGACCGATCTGAGTTTGGGCGACGTCGTGTATGAATCAGGCGGAACTCTGGACCACGTTTGCTTCCCGACATCTTGCATTGTTTCCATAATCTACATGATGGAAGACGGCGCGGTCGCCGAGATGGGTCTAGTGGGCAACGAGGGGATGGTAGGAGTTGCGCTCTTCATGGGCGGCGATACGGTGCCGAACCGCGCGGTCGTGCAGGTGGCCGGAAGGGCGATTCGCATGAAAGCCAGTAAGCTGCAGGCGGAGTTCCGTCGAGGAGGCTGCCTCCAGAAGCTACTTCTCCGCTACACCCAGTCGCTGATCACCCAGATCTCACAAACCGCCGTCTGCAACCAGTTTCACTCAGTGGAACAGCGTTTGTCCAGGTGGCTGCTGTTATGCCATGATCGAGTCCGTTCGGACGAACTGATTATGACGCAGGAATGTATTTCGAACATGCTGGGTGGCTGCCGGCAAAGCGTAACGGTTGCGGCAGGCCGGTTGCAAGATGCGGGAGTGATCGAGTATTCGCGCGGCCACATCAAGATTATGGACCGCAAAAAACTGGAAGCCAGCGCCTGCGAGTGTTATCAAGTGGTAAGGACCGAGTTTGACCGCCTGCTAGGGTGAGGCGGTTGTTCAGTGGGCAGACAAGCTTCGCAGGTGGTTGAAGTTGCCCGGCCGTGTGCTCGCGCTCGCCGGCCGTCAGCCGCGCCCGAAGGCTCCATCGTCTTCATGACTTTTTCGGCGAAGAGCGCGGTGAACTCGAATCGCAGTACTACGGCAAGCATCCGGTGTGTTTCCCATCGGCAAAACCGCGGCCGACTTGAACCTTGAGCAAGTGGGGCGGGCCGGCGCGCCGCTCGGCATTCAGGTCTACCGCGATGCCGAAGCCAGCGATGCCTACTTAACGCGTAGCGATAACGATGCCCTGGCCGAGCAAGGCGTGCCCGCGCATACCGTGCGCGTAGGCCAGGCCTTTGACTTTCCCGATTACCACGGCGTCGGCGATGAGTGGCAGAAAATCAACTACGAAAATATGGCGAAAGTGGACCGTATGGTACTTCTTGGGCTGGTTGATCTCGCCAATAGCGAGAAGGCGCCCGAGTGGAATGCGCAGAATCCAAAAACCGAGCATTTCCGCGCGGCCAGAGCAGGGAACATAACGGTGCGGTGATCCGTCTTTATAAGCGCATGATGAAATTCCTGCTCTGGTGCCTATTGTTTATTTTTTGCTGGCCGCTAGCGTTGGTCGCCTTGGTGCTTTACCCGCTGGTTTGGGTTATTCTGCTGCCGTTCCGCATTGTCGGGATAGCGGTGGAAGGGGTTTTGGACTTGGTAAAGGGCATTATTTTCCTGCCTGGCCGGCTGTTGCGCGGCTCCGCTGAAAGCCGGGCGTGACACTGCATGCGGCTTGCGCTTGACCTCACTGCTTTCCGGCCGCTATCGCCGCGCGAGCCGCGATTTGATCGAGCGCACGCTGGGCGGCATCTCGAACCGGGTAGTTCGGCGAACCGGTCTTGGAGCGCTTTTTGGATTAAAGGCACAACATCGGCATCACCGATCTTCGCCAGCCCTCTGATGGCAGTGACTCTAGCAAAGGGATCGGATTCAGACAGCCCGCGTACTAGTTGACCCTTAATGGCCATGCGTGCCGAAGCAGGATTGGAGAAATTACGGAGATTCGCCGGCTCCATCATGAATCCTAGGACATCGTAGGCCGACGTTACTTGGACAGCGGAGCCTTTGGCGATGACTTCCAGAACCTTAGGAAGAGCGGCATCCCCGAAACGCGCAATACCGCTGCCAACCATCCCACCCGTGTCGATGAAGCCGATAAGTGCGTTCACGCTACGCTGATCGCGCATGTGTACAACAGACATCGCCAAATCTCCGACATAGTCGAAGTATCCTTCCGGCGCCGGATGCTCGACGCTAAAATGGCTCCGTCTGAACGCCGATTCTGTGCCTAAAAGATCGATAAGATTCTTAGCCAACTCGTCCCGGCCAATAGCGCCGGAATCGACGGCATTTTCAATTCCATCTAGAACAGCGTAATGCGAATGTGTGCAGGCTGGACACCCGGTGCGAGTCAATTCGTAAAAAGCTTCGCTTCGAGGCAACCAGTCTGAAGCCTGGAAATGCAGGAACTGGTCACGAATGTGCGATGCCAGGGTGGGGGAATTCTTTTGCCCAGCAAGAGCAGCAGCCAGCGCGAGGAACACAATGTTTCGTTTCACTTTTCTCTCCTGTAAGAGCAGGCATTCTAGGGATAAATGTAAGTCTTCGACGTGTATCGACTGTCAGCATGCATACATCCCGTTTTACAAGGGCCATCTTCAGGTTCATACCACCCTGCAGCCCCATAAGCTTCGCGCGCCAAACCGTCTAGGAACCGCCACTCGGCGTCGCCGTGCGGTGGAGCGGTTGCAATGTCAAACGCATCACCGGCCATATGTTCACTTGGGGGGGTGATCGCTCCGCCAGCCAGGAGATTCTGGCGCGGGTCTCGAAATCCGCTGTTGATTTGAAAACTAGCCAGCGGGGTAATTATGCGCCAATAATCGAGATAGTACAGACCCTCCCGGGTAAAGATCGCTACATCGCTGAATTCCGCCGGCGCTGTCCTTGGCGAGGGATAATTTAGTTGGGAAAATCGAAGAAAATGGAATATGCCCCACTGTTTATCGTGTTGCACGACATGCCGAAAGAAGGGAAAGGAGTGTACTCGGCTAACAGCC
>Ga0209068_10000915_pt1 | contig 15075 bp, 9 predicted proteins | sample ColStrG_CSR_2012_FD_187200 | JGI IMG/M metagenome (GOLD analysis project Ga0209068, IMG submission 187200) | Freshwater sediment microbial communities in response to fracking from Pennsylvania, USA - Cold Stream Run_MetaG_CSR_2012 (SPAdes)... | ecosystem: Environmental > Aquatic > Freshwater >... | reverse complement strand
CGAGAGCCAGTTCGTGAGCAGCGACTGCGACGCAGTGCGCGCCGTGCACGTGGTCGGGTCGACGAGTTGCTCCGCCGGCACGTAGGCGTACTCCACGTAGGTGAGCGGATAGGGCTCGACGGCCGCGGTACCGATGCCCGACGCGGCCGTCGCGGCACCGAGATCGGGCACCAGAACACCCTGCGCGTTGCGCTTCATCGTCGCGACGGCCGCCGCCATCGCCGCGCCATCAGGCGCCACCATGACGCCCTTCGCGTTCTCGAGCGCCGCCGGAACGATCTTCAACGATGCCGCCGTCGCGCGGTCGGTGAAGACCCAGAGCGGTCCGTCGGGGTCGTTGATCGACGCGGACAACGCGACCTTGCCCATCGCGGGGCGACCGGTGAGCAATGTCGTGTCGGTGAACGGCGGCGTCGCCGACGCGAGGCTCGCGTTGGCACCGCGCGCGGTCGGCGGCGCCGCGCGGCGATCGACCCAGGCCTGGGGCACGACGTTGGTGAAGAACTTCGTCATGTACCAGGTGGAACTCAGCGGCAGCGACGACGCGACCACGTTCGCGCCCGTCCACCACGGGATGCCGTTCAGGGCCGGGTTCGTCGCCAGGATCGACGACTTGTAGGGCAGCGTGTCGTTCTGGAGATTGGTGATGCCCCCGGCAAGCATCGCGGCGGCATCACCCGCGGCGATGCTCAGCTGCGGGTATGCCTGTTTGTCGGCTGGTTGGCCGCCGATGAACTGGCGGAACCCGCCGCCCACGGCGAGCACGCTCGCGTTGAGCGCGATCGGTACGGCGACGGTGTTGCGCGGTGGCGCGCCGGCCAGGATCATGCCGGTCGCCGGGTCGATGCTCGCGTTGCCGTACGCGATGTCGGTGTCACCCTTCAGGAAGTCGTTCATCGCCGACCCCTCACCGGGAAACGCGGTGGACGACGGCGCACCGCCGGTGTTCGCCGCGCAATACGCGCGCGTCCACTTGGCCCACGCGTCGGTGAGTTCGTCGGCCGCGCCGGCGTGCAGCACTCCGGGCGCGGTGCCGCCGCAGGCCACGATCGGGTTCGAGTCGGTGAACACGACCTTGATGACCTGGAAGAGGACGTCGGGTCCGATCTCGAGCTTCACGACGAGTGCGCACGGAGTCGTGATGTCGCACGTCAGGGACGCGCTGCCCGTCGGCGTGTCCCAGACCGTGGTCCCGGAGCCGACGTGGAAGTTGATCGTCGCACCGTCGGGTGACTTCGACTGGGTGAGCAGGCCATTGCTGGCGGCGCGGCTGAGCACGAGATCGGCCGACGACGACACCGGGGAGACCGGACAGTTCCCCGACCGGGGGCTGACGTCGATCGCGGTCGCGTAGGTCGGTCCCCACCGACACTGACGGACTTCCATGCTGTACACGTCGACGTTGTCGTTGGCCTTGACGTTGACCGCGACCGGGTCACCGTCGAGGAGATCGACGAGCGGCGCCGCGGTGACCGCCCACCCGGGCGCGGGCAGGCTGTTGCTGGCCCCGGCCTGCCAGGCCACGCCCATCGTCAGGACGATCGCGAGGAGCGCCGCGATCAGTCCGACCGGGCGCCGGCGTCGCGTGCCCGGAGCCGCCGTCCGCCGATGCCTCATGACTGCGGCGCGGCCCGCCGTCTCGATGCCTGCCCCAGGAGGAACAGGCCCGCTGCGATCAGCAGCAGCGCGACGGACGCCAGGTTGCGGGTCAGGTCACCCGTGAAGGCGAGGGCACCCGCGGTGCCGGTTCCGGTGCCCGTCGTGGCGCCGCCGGTCGTGGAGGTGGCGACGGTGACGTTGAGCGTCACCTGCTTGGTAGCACCCTGCGCGTTCTTGCCGTCGAGCACCACGGTGTGGGCGCCGGTCGCGGTCCCCACGGGGACGCCGAAGTTTCCGCTCACGTTCCCGCTGCCGTCGGCGGTGAGTGCTCCGAGGGTCACCGGGTCGGAGTGCAGGGTCACGGCGACCGACGAACTCGCCTGCCAACCCGACGACTGCACCGTGATGCTGCCGCCCGGCGCCACCGTCGAGGGAGTCACCGTGCCGCCGACGTTGGTCGGCACGGTCGTGGTCGTCGAGCCTGCGGCCGTAGTCGTGGTCGATCCGGGCGTCGTCGTGGTGGTCGTCGAGCTCGTGGTCGGCGCGGTCGTGGTCGAGCCCGGCGAAGTCGTGGTCGTGGTGGTGGTCGTGGTCGTCGTGGTGCTCGCGGTCGTGGTGGTGGGCCCACCTGCGCCGGCGAAGGTCAACGGCTGGATGAAGAACGTCTCGGGGATCGAGTCGTTGGTGAGGCCCGCGTTGACGACGAGGTCGCACGGGTTCGAGGCGTCGCAGGTGAGCGGACCGACCGCCCCCGGCGCGGGGGCCCCCTTCGCTGCGTTCCCGTTGCTGTTCACCCAGTCGACGGTCCCGGAGCCGGCGTGGAACACCTCGTCGCCCGACGTGGTGACGGCGGCAAAGGCAAGCGGCCCCAACTTGTACCCCGCCTCGATGCCGGTGAGCGCCCCGGTCGTGATGTTCGGGGCGTACACGCAACGCGTCCCGCCCGAGTTCGCGAAGCCGAACGTCGTGGTGCTGTAGGTGGTGTAGCCGTGCGCGCAGATGTGCGCCTCGACTTTGTTCAGGGTCACGCCGCCCGCGGTGTTCACCGTGAAGTGGACCGCGTCGCCGTTCGCGAGTGCGTCGACCGGCCCGGTCATGACGATCGACGCGTTGGCCGTGGCCGGCGTGGGGCCGATGACCGCAGCCGCCGCCGTGACGGCGTCGGCCGACAGGTTGGGCGAAGCCGGCGCCCAGGAGACGTGGATCGCCACCGCGATGATCGCGGCAACGGTCGCGATCACGCCGCACAGCCGGCCTATCGGTCGGGCGAACGTCATCGCAGGGCCTCCTCGACAGGTGCGCGGGCGACTCGAGGCGTCGCCGTTTCCACCGTCCCCATCGACGCGCGAGCGTAGGAAGACGACTCCAAACCTCCGACTGCGGGATCCCCAACGGCGGGTGAACTCTGCGGGAACTCGGCCGTCACCCCGAGGTCGATCACCGCGGCCAGGGCCGCGCCTTCCGACGCGATCCTCGCCTGCTCCGCCCGACGCCGACGGCGGTCGCGCACGCGGATCAGCTGCGCGACGAGGAGCAACAGGAGAGGCAGGCCGATCTCGAACGCCCAGGGCTCACTGCTCGTCTGCTCGACGAACCGCACGGGCACCGCGAGGCCGTAGATCGCGCCCTTGACCGAGTAGTCACCGAAGACCGGCGCCGACAGCGACACCGGCACGACGACTCGCTGCGTCGAGTGCGCGGGGATCACCGGCACCACCGCGTTGACCGGCTCACCCTCGTTCGTGCCCTGACGACCGACCCGGCCCGCGACCCGCAGGCCGGCGAGCGGGAGTTCGCCGGTGTTGCGCATCGTGAGGACGAGCTCCTTGTACGCCGGTCCGCCGAACGCCGCGAACCACGACTGCGGCCAGGCGACGTCCGCGTTGCGCAGCTGCGAGGTCACGTGCAGCACCGAGGCGTCGGCCGCGCCGACCGCCGGCGCGATGTCGACCCCGGTCGGCACGCCGAGCACCGCGATCGGCGCGGTGCGCACGACGTCGCCCAGTGTCGTGGTCGCGCGGATCACGCACGGACAGCCCACCGGCGGCGCCAGCACGTCGACGGTCAATGTCTCCGTACCGTTCCGGGGAACGCGGACCGAACCGCCACCGATCTGGTCGCAGTCGGTGGAGCCGCGCCTCGCGGCGTTGCCGCACACCGACGCGGTCACGACCCCTTCGGGCCAGCCCGTGAGGTCCACTCGCACCTGGTCGCCGACCGCGACCGTCGAGGGACTGGCGACGATCACCGCCCCCTTCACCTCCGCGCCGGCTCCCTGTGGCACACCGTGCACCGCGAAGCCCAGCGCGACGGCCAACACGAGGAGCGCCGCTCCCCGCGTGCGCATCAGACCGGTGTACCGCCGGACCCGGCGTCGAAGCGCAGGGCCGGCTCCGGCCGCCGAGCGGCGCCCGCGGGGTCGGTGCCCGTCCCGCCACCGCCACCCGCACCCGCCGGACCGGCCGGCGGTACGCCCTGCGCGCGCGTGCGGTAGCGGCGGAAGATGCGCCACAGGAGGATCGCCAGCGCTACCAGCAGGAGAAGCGTCCACGGGATGGCCCACGTGGTCGACGAGTAGGTCTCCGTCGCGGGCGGGGCCTCGGTGGAACCGGTGGGCGACACCGGGATGACCTTCACGTTCGTGCTCAGCCGGAGGGCCGCGGGAACGCCCGTGAACTCCTCGTGGAGCGTCACCGTGGCGCCGGGCAGGATGTCCTCGAGCAGCTTGCCCTTGCGCGACTCGACGGTGCGGCCGATGACGTCCTTGATCTCGAGTTGCTGCTCGGCGCTCAAGCGCACGTTGCCGGTGTTGCGCACCGTGTAGTCGACGCCGAGCTTGCCGTCGAGCGGATTGAACGCTCCGGAGTAGTCGGTCGTGAGGTTCTCGACCACGAGCTTGGGGTTCACGGCGCCCTTGACCCGCACGTACACGCGCGAGCCGGTTCGGCGCTCGACGACGCCGCCCGCCGGGCCGTCGGTGCCGGCCGAGGTGTTCGACGCGGCGACGACACCTGCCGCGTGGTCGCCGGGTGTCGCGCCCGCAGGCACGGTGATCGAGATGGGGATGTCGACGCGGGTGCGGGCCGGCACGGTCAGGTAGCCGGTCTGCACCACGACCCAGCTGCCCGCGTCCTTGGGCTTGGTGTCCTTGGGAAGCAGCGAGAACTCACCGGTCTTGTTGTTGTACGCGTCGGTCGCGTACACGTGGAAGTTCATCTGCACGTCGCTGTAGTTCCACAGCGACACCGAGTCGGTGACCGTGCTCCCGGGATCGACCGTGTACGTCAGGGCCGGGCGCGAGCTCGGCTGCGACGGGTCGGTGCCCGTCGGCGCGAGCGCCCAGCTCTCGAGGTGCACACCACTGTTCGGCGCGGGCGGATCATTGGGGCCCTGCTGCGCGGTGGCCGGACCCACGGCGACGGCCGTCAGCAGGCACGCGGCGAGCGCGAGGACCGGGATGAGTCGAGAGCGACGGACGCGCACGGTGGTTCGCTTTCTCCTGCAGACGCGACACGGGGCGAGGAGCATGTTGCTCCCCGCCCCGTGCCCGTAGGGCCAACTCGGAGTGAACTTCAGGCGAACCATCCGTGGTGCATGGCCCCGCCCCTGCCGAGTTGTCTGTCGTGGCGGATCAGACCGCGGTGAGGGTCAGCACGCCGGTGTAGTGACCGGCAACCTTGAACACCGGGATCCAGAGCGTGAGGTCCGCGTCGAGCTGCGCCAGGCCGAGGCCGTGGCCGCCGTTGGCGAACGCCAGCGTCTTGCCGGGCACCGGGCTGGCAACGAGGCTGTCGTTGCTGGCCGTCGTACCCGTACCCAGACCACCGATCGTGGCCGGGAGGACGAGCCCACCCTTGGCCGGAGCCATCGAGTAGGGCCCGTCGGGGCTGGTGAACGGCTGCGAGTAGGCGTGGACCGTCTTCGGCGACCAACCCAGGTTGTCGCCGGAGAACGTGTGGCCCGAACCGTCGCTGAACGTCCCCATGACACCCGTTGCGGTCCAGCCGGTGTCGCCGGGACGGGTGTCCACGATCATCACCTGACGCAGCTGGCCGGTGGCCTGCAGGTACTGACCCGCGTGCGGGCCGCTGGTGATGAGGTGGGCCGGGGTGGGCGCCTGGAGCCACTCACGGGTGGTGAACCCGTTCGAGGCGGCGTCCGCCGGCTGGGAGATGTCGATCGTGCCGTTGCTCGACACCGTGGTGATCGTGGAACCACCGGGGATCTGCAGACCCTCGATCTCACGACCCACGGTGTGAGTGGTGCTGACGTCGTAGGTGATCGTCAGACCGGACACGGCACCGAAGTTGACGGTGTTGCCGACGATGGCGAACTGGCCGCCGTCGAGGCTGACCGTCGCCGCGCTGGACAGCACCGCGGTCTGGGCGTCGGTGACGCTCACGATACGGGTGCCGGCCGGGATGCCGTCACCGCGGACGAACTGGTTGAGGTCGTTCGCGGTGAAGCCGATGGTCGGCGACGTGATCGTGGTCGTGCCGTTGGTGACCGCGTCGGTCACCGAACGCGGCTGCGCCGTGATCGCGTCGGTCTTCAGCTGGTCGGTCCGGGGACCGCTCAGCGTCAGGTTGCAGTTCGTGTTCGGCACCGCGTTCGGCACGTCGTTCCCGTTGTTGTTCGACGGGTCGAAGTTGCCCTGGAGGTCGGTCGGCGAACCCGAGCAGTACTGGCTGATCACCAGCGTGCCCTGCGGACGGATCACGTCGATCGTCTGGCGGATGAGCGCACCGTTGGGGGTGAGGCTCAGCGTGTTCGACTCGCCGGTGAACGGACCACCCACGCCGATCTGCGCCGCCACCGTGAACGCGTAAGGCGTCCCGTTGGCGAGACCGGTCACGTTGAAGGTGGTCGCACCACCGGTGAGGCACGTGCCGCTCGAGCAGGGACCCGAGGCCGGAGCCGGGGTCACCGTCACGCGGTAGTCGGTGGCGCCGGCGACGGCGCCCCAGTTCAGCGTGACCTGGCTGTCACCGGGCGCACCCGAGACCGTCGGGCCGGCCTGGGTCGGGGTTGCCGACACCGCCGCGCTCGCCGAGCTCGTGAAGTGCGTGGTCCCGTTGGACGCCACGTTCTCCGCCGTCATGGCGAAGTCGTACTGGCAGAAGTTCGCCAGGCCGTTGAACGTCGTCGTGGTACCCGTCACCGGGCTGCCCACACCACCGAAGCCGGTGGTGACGTTCTGTGCCGCCGGACCCGACGCCGGGCAGGTGCCCACGCTCGGGGTGTGCGGCACTGCCGTGACCGTGTACTGGTCGACGGTGCCGTTCCCGCTCGGGATGCCCGCGGCGAGCAGCGGCCAGTTCACCGTGACCTGCCCACTTCCGGTGGCCAGAGCGGCCGGAGCCGGCGAGCTGGGCTGGCCGGCGAAGGTGAGCGGCTGGATGAAGTAGGTGTCGGTGACCGAGTCGCCGGTGAGGCCCACGTCGACGACGAGGTCGCACTTGTGGGTGACGTCACAGACGAGCGGGCCAGCCGCGGCGGGGCCGGGGACGGGCGAGACGCCCTGGCCGGCGTTGCCGTTGCTGTTGTTCCAGGTGACCGAGCCGGTGCCCACCGCGAAGGTGAGGGGGCCGGACGTGGTCACCGAGGAGTAGGGGTTCGGGCCGAGCTGGTAGCCGGCCTGGACACCTGTGAGGGCACCGGCGGTGACGCCGGCGCCGTAGACACAGCGCGTGCCACCGGCGTTGGCGTACCCGAAGGTCGTGCTGCTGTAGGTGGTGTACCCGGTCGCACAGATCTTGGCGTGGACCTTGTTCAGGGTGCTGGGCAGGGTCGTGTTGACCGTGAAGCCCACGCCCTGGCCGTTGACCAGACCGTCGTGCGCAGTGCTGTAGGTGATGCTCGTGGCATTGGTCGGGGCGGGCGTGGGTCCGATGACGGGGTCGGCAATTGCCGGCCCGGCCATGGCCACGACCGATCCGAGGCTCACGACGGCGGCCAGCGCGATCAGCGCCTTTCGTCCGCCGCGGAGCGGCTTGGTTCTCACAACAGGCCCTCCTTCAGAGGCTCGTGCAAGTGGAGGAAAACGCGGGGATTTGCCGTGCATGGTGTGGAGCACGGGTGTGGCGCTCGGTGCGCCCGGGGAGTGGGTCGCCGTCTTGGGGAGCGACGGCGACCCACGTCCCGCGGGACGCACCTCGTGCCTGCTTCGAGTCCTAGAACTTGAAGCAGCTCACGTTCGGGTTGCCACCGGCGCTCGTGTGAGGCTCGATGGGCAGGAAGCCGTTGTCGGCGATGAGCGAGTCGGCGCCGCCATGGTCGACGTCGTGCTGCGACGAGCAGAGCTTGCTCTTCGCGCCTACCGCCGTGTCGACGTAACCGACGATGTCACGCGCCTGCGTGTAGCTCGGCGTGGAGCTGTCGATCACGTTGTAGACGAAGCGGGCGCCCGGCCACGGAGCCGATGCACCGACGCTGGCGAGCACGTTGCCGTCGCTCACGGCCGTGAAGCCGATCTTCGCCGCGAACGGCGTCGAGCAGGTGACGCTCGCGCCGGGCGAGATCGTGGCCGTGGAACCGCCCACACCGATAGCCGTGATCTTCGTGTTCCCGAAGGTGCACGGGCTGTCGATCGCCTTGCCGATGTCCGAGGCCAGGAACGTGCCGGCCGCGGCGTTCAGCGTCCCGTTGAACTGGGTGCTCGACGCGACGGTCACGTTGTGGACCTGACCCAGCGGCGTGATCGTCGAGGCCACTGCAGTCCCGGCCGCGGTGGCGGCGGAGCTGATCTGGGCCACCGTGGTGCTCTGCACGAACGTGATGACCGTGCCCGCCGGGATGTTGGCGTTGCCTGAGAGCGTGCCGTTGGCATCCGAGCTGTTGAAGTGCGACGACAGCGACACGGTGACCGTACCGCTGGCGGTGGCCGCCTTCGTGAGCGTGAGCGTCGAGCCGTCGGCCGACACCGCGGAGACCGCGGTGCTCGCCGGGATGCCCGTACCGGTGATCGGCGAGTTGTTCGCGTCGACGCCGAACGTGCCGGCGGCCGCCGTGATGGTGAACAAGCCGGTCGTGGTGGTCACGTTCGGCACCGTCGTGATGGTCGGGATGAGCGTGACGGTGGTGGAGCCGGCCACTGTGGTGAGGTTCTCACTGCGAGGTGCAGTGGTGGCTGCGCCGACGACGCTGCCGTTGTTGAGACCCCACGCGGAGCCGTTCCACGACACCGCGTACACGCCGCCGTTCACCGAGCCCTGCGCCACCGTCAGCGAGCCGGGACGGAAGCCCGCACGCGTGTCGATGGTGGGGTTGGTGTCCTTGCCGGCCTGGTACGACCACTTGCCCGCCGAGTAGGGGGCGATGGCGTTCGGGTACTGCGCCGCGTTACCAGCGGGGCCGTACACCGAGGAGCCGTGGTACATGTCGTAGAACTGGTTCTCCTGGATCTGCACGATCGCCGGGCAGGTCGCCGTGCTCGCGGGGAGCGCCGAGATCGCCGACACACCGAGCAGGTTGCTCAGGAAGAAGCTCAGGGTTCCCGAGCCGTTCTGGGGGAGCACCCGCTGGATCGGGCCGGGCGAGCCGCCCACTTGGCTCCAGTCGGTGTACGTGCAGTTGTAGATGCCCTGCAGCTGCGACTGGGTGAGCGTCGACGGGGCGTTGAGACTCGAGGAGCCCCAGGTCACCGCGTCGATCGCGTACGCGTAGTACTGGTTGGTCGCCGGTGCGGTACCGGGACGGCCGCCCGACGAGCGGGCGATGTCGATGCAGCCGTTCGGCGCCGTCTCGATGCCGCCGCCGTTGAACGGTGCGGCTGCGGTGACGGAGTTGTTGAGCGACGTGCGGCCCTCACCCGAACCGTCGGGGGCGGCGAGTTCGCCGACCGCCTGGTTCGGAGCACCGCTCGTCGGCCACGTGGCCGTGGACTTGTTGTGGTACGTGTGCGCCAGGCAGAAGCCGTCGGCCGGGACCGTGAGCGGCGTGCTCTGGAAGTTGCCGGCCTTGACGTTGAAGGTCTTGCCCGGGACTCCGTCGGCCGCGAGGACCGCGGTCATCACGTCCTGGGTGGTGTCGGAACCGGCAGCCGTGATGGTGTCGGTTTGTGCGGCGTGCGCCACGGGAACTCCGGCCGACAGCAGCAGCGATGCCGATGCTGCGACCGTGAGCCCTGCTCCCAGCGCCCGCTTGATGAGGGAACGTCTCACGTGAGGTACGTCCTTTCCTATCCCTCTGACAGGCGCCCCACGCGGGCTCCTGGCCGACCTGTGGCCGACCTGAGAAGCGTGCGTGCCAGACCCCCAAACGGAACAGGGATGGACGTGTGAAAGCTGGGCGAACGAACCGGAAACACGCTCAGGGTGCGCGCAGGCGTGGCCGAGCTCGCGCGGTTGCATCGGGGCGCGTCGAACTCACGCAGCGCGCACCTGAAGCCGCTCAGGCGTCGTCGTTCAGGACGTGCGACGCAGCCGGCGGATGCCCAGGAGGATCGGCGGCACCGTGAGCAACGCCAGGAACACCAGCAACGGCAACGTCGACGACGACGGCAGACCCGGTCGCGTGTAGGCAACCGGCGACGCGTCACGCCAGTCGGTGCTCCCGCCGCCGACGGCCTTCACGCCGGACGCGCTGACCTTGCTCCCGGTGGCGGTCGCCGCCGCGCCGGCGCCCGCGACTGCGCCTCCGCCCGTGGACGCGCTCGCGTCGGCCGCGGCCGCGGTGCCCGCGGACCCCGACAGGTCGGCCACCTGCGCGAGTGGGTCGGGTGGGCTGCCGCTGCCGTCGCCCAGGCTGCCGGCGAAGCGCGGGTTCGCGCAGTTCCCGACGTTCAACGCCTCGGGCGCCACGCCCTCGAGGCGCCCGATCGAGTTGGCGATCTCCTGGGAGAGGTTTGCGGGCAGCGGTGAGTAGCCGATGCGGGCCATGTTCACCTGCCCGTCGCACGCGATGTACCGCAACCATTTCGTGAAGGTCTCGCTGATGCCCGGGTTCGGGTAGCTCCCTTTGCACGTGGGCCGGTCGCCGGCGGAGTTCTTGCACTGCGTCACGACGTAGCTGTAGGCGGAGATCGGATACGCGTCGGGGTTCGGGCTGTTGTAGACGCCCGAGAGCTCCTGGCTGAGGTCGGGCCGAAGGGTCGCCCCCTCGAGCGCAGACGAGATGTTCTGCGCGTAGGGCTGCACGTAGTTCCCCGCCGCGTTCTGCACCCACGCCGCCGGCGCGCCGTAGGTGAGCGCGTAGCCGAACTCGTCGTAGGCGATCGCCCACTTCCCCGAGTTGCTGGCCACGAACTGCGCGATCTGGTCGGAGCCGTTGAGCGCGAGGGTCTTCGGTGCGAAGCTCGGGCTCGAGTCGAGCTGGATGATGCGGACGTTGGTGGGCAGCCGGTTGGCCGCCGCCCACGACGCAAAGACGCCCGGCGCCTGGTTGGCGGCGAAGTCGTAGAACAGCGCCGTGGTACCGGACTGGCCCGCGCGGTACACGACGGTGATCGGCTGGTTCGGGAGCACGAGGCCCTTGTTGTCGGCCGAGATGGCCGGGTCGTTCCAGTTCTTGATGTCGCCCATGAAGATGCGGGCGATGGTCTGGCGCGAGAGGTGGAGGTAGTCGACGCGGCGTCCGGCTTGGTCGTCCACGTTGTACATGACGGCGATGGCGCCGGCGACGTCGGGCACGTACTGGTAGCCGCGTCCGAGTCCCGGGTCGCTCCCCGAACCTGCGAGGGCCGAGAACTCGGCCTCGGTGCCGGCGAAGTCGGTGAGGCTGTTCGCGTACGACGTGAGCCCGTCCGGCGAGCCGGTGGGCAGGTAGTTCACCGAGAGTCCCGTCGACTGGGCATCCGCCACCCATTGCTGCATCGCGAGCGCGACGTAGGTGGACCCCGAGCCGTTCACCTTGGCGGGGGAAGCCTCGGCTGATCCGGTGGGCCGAGCCGCGAACAGCCCGACCACGACCAGGGCCAGGACCCAGGCCAACAGGTAGCGGCGCCGCAGCGCGGGTGTTCGACGCGTCGTCAGCCCGGTCATCAGCCGAACTGCCCGGTGACGTAGTCGAGGGTGCGGGAGTCTTCAGGATCGGAGAAGATCTTGTCGGTCGCGCCCTGCTCGATCACCCGGCCGGGCTCGTTCTCTGCTGCGAGGAAGAACGCGCAGGTGTCGGAGACGCGGTGCGCCTGCTGCATGTTGTGCGTGACGATCACGACGGTGACCTCACCGCGCAGCTCTTCGATCGTCTCCTCCACCCGGCGGGTCGACGTGGGGTCGAGGGCCGAGCACGGCTCGTCCATCAACAGCACGTTGGGCATCACCGCGAGCGACCGCGCGATGCAGAGGCGCTGCTGTTGGCCACCCGAGAGCCCACCGCCGGGCTCGTTGAGGCGGTCGCGCACCTCGCGCCACAGCCCCGCGCGCACGAGGGACTGCTCGACCAGCTCGTCCTTCGCGTGGCACTTGATGCGCGCGAGTTTGAGACCGGAGAGCACGTTCTCCTTGATGCTCATCGCCGGGAACGGGTTCGGCTTCTGGAACACCATGCCGATGCGCATGCGCACCTCCTGCGCGCGCATGCCCCGCTCGTAGATGTCGTTGCCGTCGAGCAGGATCTGGCCGTCGAGCTGTGCGTTCGGCACCAGCTCGTGCATGCGGTTGAGCAGCCGGAGGAACGTCGACTTGCCGCACCCCGAGGGACCGATGAGCGCGGTCACGTGACCGGCCGGCATCACGAGGTTCACGTCCTCGAGCACGAGGCGCCCGCCGAACCACGCGCACGCGTTGACCGACTGCAACGTGGCTGCGCCGGGCGGCGGTCCGCCGATGAGCGCGACGCGCTTCGGGGCGTCGTCGACGAGGTCGATGTCGGGCGCGTCGACCACCTGGGCGACAGGCATGACGGGCATGACCGGCGTGGCGGATGTGAACGACGCAGTCGCACCCGGGTCCGGGACGCCGACGAACAGCGGGTCCGGCTCGGAGTGCTCGATGAAGGTCTCGGTCACGATGCCTCGGTTTCCTGGAGGTACTGGCGCACGGCAGTGCGACGGGCGCGGCGACCGGCCTTCTTCGAGCGGTCGCGGCCGATGTAGCGGGCGATGACGAACAGACCCATGACGAGCAGCATGAGGACGAGCGCGCCCGCGAATCCGCGGCCGATCGCCGACTGGTCGGGTTTGCGGATGTTGCGGTACACGAACAGCGGCAACGCCTCTTGCGCGCCGTTGAACGGGTTCGAGTTCATGAGGTCGTAGCCGAACGCGGTGAAGATCAGGGGCGCGGTCTCTCCGACGGCGCGGGCGATGCCGAGCACCACCGCGGTCGTCATGCCGGTGCGGGCCGTCGGCAACACCACCGACCACGTGGTACGAGCTCGCGAGGATCCCATCGCCAGGCTCGCCTCTCGTAGGCCGTCGGGCACGAGGCGCAGCACGACCTCCACCGTGCGGGTGATGGTCGGCAGCATGATCAGCGCAAGTGCGAGACTGGCCATGAACCCGTTGAAGCTGAAGAGCGGGATCTTCTTGGCGTACGGGAGGATGAACACCGCGTAGATGAAGAGGCCGGCGACGATCGAGGGCAGGCCGCTCATCGCGTCGGTGACGATGCGCACCGGGCGCCGCCACCGGCTGCGCGACTCGTTGAGGAAGATGGCCGCCATGACCCCGAGAGGCAGCGACCATGCGAGGGCGAGCGCGACCTGCTCCAACGTGCCCACGATCGCGTGGCCCGCACCACCGGCGCTCGCCGCCTGCACGGGCGTGACGCCGCGTTGATCCTGGGTGAAGAAGTGAGGGAAGGCATCCCGGAGCACTGGGAAGCCCTTGGTGATCACGAACCAGATCAACCACGCGAGCGGGATCATGATCACGAACGCGCTGACGAGGATGACCGACGTCGCGACTCGGTCCGTGGCTGCGGTCGCGCCGATGCGATCGGCCGTGACGAACCACAGCAGCACGAGGTACACCACGAACACCGTCACGCCGAACCCGAGCCAGCCGATGCCATCGGTGAGCACGCTGAACACGAGCCAGGTGAAACAGAGCGCGCTGACGAAGCTCCCGATCATCGTGATGATGTCGGTGCCCGTCATCTCCTTCGGGCGGCGCGGTGTGCGCTTGCGTGCAGGCGGCTTCCGTTCGTCGGCGCGCGTCGTATCCGCGCTCGAGGTGGGGTCCCCCGCCGCGCGACCGTTGCCGTTCAGCGCGGTGACCACGGAGGGCAACTCCGCGGTCTCGTCGAGCGGGGCGCGCACGTCGGTCACAGTTCGACCCCCGCGCCCGAACGGCTGCGCGCCACGACCACCGACGCAACCATGTTGGTGCCCAATGTGACGACGAAGAGCACCAGACCCGCGAGCATGAGACCCGACACGGTGAACTTGTCGCCGCCCGCGCGTTGGGCGATGAAGCCGGCCACGGTGGCGCCGCCGTTCTGCAGGATCTTCTCGCTGATCTGCGGCACCTGCGGCAGGAGCAGCGCGACGGCGATCGTCTCGCCCAGCGCGCGGCCGAGGCCGAGCATCGTGCCGCCGACGATCCCGCCCTTGCCGTAGGGCAGCACCACCGCGCGGATCATGCCCCACCGAGTGCTGCCGAGCGCGAGCGCGGCCTCCTTCTCACCGGGCGGCGTCTGACCGAACACCTCGCGCACAACCGACGTGATGATCGGCATCACCATCAGAGCGACGACGATGCCGGCGATGAACATCGAACCGGTGAGCCGCGCGCCGGAATCGGTCTTGAAGATCGGAATGAAGCCGAGGTTCTTCGACAGCCACGCGGACAACGGCACGATCTGGTCGGAGAGATACAGGAAGCCCCAGATGCCGAACAGGAGGCTCGGGATCGCGGCCATGAGGTCGACGACCGCGGTGAGGTACTGGCGAGTGCGCGCACTGGAGTACTCGGTGATGAACAGCGCGGCCATCACGCTGAACGGCACCGCGATGATCACCGCAATGACTGCGACGATCACCGTGCCCGTGAGCATGCCGAGCACGCCGATCTCGGGCGGGTTGACGTCGGTGCGCCAGCCCTCGGTGGTCAGGAACGACCAGAGGCCCTGTGAGTCGAGGGCTGCCCGCGCGCGGAGGAAGAGGAAGAGCCCCACGAGCGTGAGCAGGGCGAGCACGATGAGACCCGAAGTGAGCATCGCGCGGTTGAACCAACGGTCGACGCGACTGGGCTGGTCGACGATCCGGCGCGGGGTCCGCGGTGCTGCCGACGCGCCGGCAGCCACCGGTTCCATGACGTCGACCATCGCTCCCGCATCGCTCCCGCTTGACGGCGCGCCCCTCCTCACGGAGCGCGCGCGAACGTGCTGAAGATTCAACCAGCGGGTGCCGCGCCCGACGACGAACAACGACGGACGCCGAGGTGAACGTTTGCCAAATAGCCGTGGGCAGAGGTCCGCAACCGGCCCGATGGCGTCGGTCGGGTCAGTGCACCACCACGACGGTGCCGGGCTCGAGCCCGGCGGCCAGTGTCGCGAGGGTCGCATCATCGACCCGGACGCACCCCGCCGACAC
>Ga0209068_10000914_pt1 | contig 15081 bp, 14 predicted proteins | sample ColStrG_CSR_2012_FD_187200 | JGI IMG/M metagenome (GOLD analysis project Ga0209068, IMG submission 187200) | Freshwater sediment microbial communities in response to fracking from Pennsylvania, USA - Cold Stream Run_MetaG_CSR_2012 (SPAdes)... | ecosystem: Environmental > Aquatic > Freshwater >... | reverse complement strand
GGCCGGGAGGGTTCAGCTACGTGACCCGTCTCACGCAGACGTGGCTCGATCGCTGACCGAGCGGGCGGCAATCGACAGCGCCAAGGTCGTCACGGATCCCGCGGCCGGTTCGTCCAGCCTCGGTCGTCGCCTCCCGAGCGGTACCACCCGCCCGCGGCACCAGTGCCGCCGTCGCAATGGATGGTCGTCCCGGTCACGAACGCGCCGAGCTCGGAGGCCAGGAACAGCGCCGCCCCGGCCACATCGCGAGGCTGGCCGAGGCGGCCCAACGGCACCCACCCGGGGATCCTGGCCTCATCGGCGGGGGTGAGCCACCGGTCATAGGGCAACTGGAGCGAATGGGTCACGTCGGGGGCGATGTCGTTCACCCGGATCCCGTATTGGCCCACATCGAGCGCCAGACTGCGACCGAACTGCGTGACCCCGGCCTTGAAGGCGGCGTAGACGGCGTGGTGGGGAATGCCCCGGAACGCCTCGACGGTGGTGAGGTTGATGACGCTGCCCCCGTCGCCCTGGTCGATCATGGGACGGAGCGCCGCCTGGGTGAGGCGCAGGACGTGGCGAAGGTTCACCTCGTAGAGGTCGTGCCACTCATCCTCCGTGGTGTCGACGAACGACCGCCCGGGAAACAGGAAGTGGCCGACGCTGTTGACCAACACATCGACCCGACCAAACGTGTCCAACGCGTGGCCCACCACCATGGCTCCGACGTCGTCGCCCTGGACATCGGCCACGACGGCACCCGCCGTGCCCTCGCCGGCGACGATGGCCGCCACCGTCGCGTGGGCCCGATCGCCGTCATGATCGACGACCACCACCGCGGCTCCGTGGGCGGCGAACGTCTCGCTGATGGCCCGGCCGATTCCGCCGCCGCCCCCCGTCACCACCGCGACCTTGCCAGCCAGCAGCGGACCGGCCCCGATGGGAGTCGTGTCGGGGATGTCGGGCACGGATGGCGGTCGGGACTCGTCGGGCATCGGACGACCTCCGGCGTGCGCTAGGCGTCAGGAGCGACGGCGAAGAAGTCGTCGAAACCCGACGGCCGGTGCACGCCGATGGTGGCGTGTTCGAACAGGCCCCACCCTTCGGCGTCGCCGATGCGGGCCCGGCCCACGTGGTCGCTCATGCCGAAGGGGATGCGACCCAGGAGGGACGGGTCGGTCGTGTTCACCTCGAATCGTTCGATCCAATCCCGACCCCGCCACTGGCCATGGCCCCAATCGGGGTCGCCGCCGTAGCCCGGTCCCGCCATGAGGGCCACGAAGCCCCGGCCGTCTCCGACGGTCTCGATCTCCATGGTGAACGGGGTGCCGTCGGGTTCGGTCAGTTGCACCGTCGTCCCGATCGGGTTGCGGGTGCCGGGGTGGTAGTTGACCTTGAAACGAGGCCAGCCCAACTGCTCGTCGTGGCGCCCACTCTCGGCCGGCCAGACCCGGACGGCCTCGCTGAGGATGCGGTGGCCGTTGGCGTCTTCCTGGGCGATGAGCACGATGGCGTAATCGTCGAAGCGCATCGGGGTGTACATCCACCAAAAACCGAAGTCGGGGTCGGCTTCGGCCACGGCGCGGCCCGGCGGCTCGGGCTCACCGACGGGACGAATACCCCACGACCGGTCCCGGCTGCCGACCCACACATCGTCGGTGGCCGTCCACTCCTGGTCGTCGAGGCGAAGCGTGCCCGCCCATGTCCCCACCTGGGCGAAGCGGCAGGCGTCGAGGATGACCTTGTCACCCTGGCGCATGACGTGGGCTGGTTCCTCGAGGACGGGGAACGAACCCGTCCAGGTGAGGTCGAACTCGATGCCCTGGTCGGCGGCTTCACAGACGAGGCGAACCTGGTGAAGGGGCTCGATGATCTCGATGCGGTAGGGCCCGACGTGGGGATGGAGGCGATCATCATCGGCCGCGTTGCCGATGGCGTCGGACATGCGCACCGTCACCTGGCGATCGCCGTGGCGCACGGTGGCGTAGGCATCCTTCACGCCGAGATTGGCGTACAGGCCGAAGCCCGTCACCAAGAAGAGGTCGCCCGTTCGGTCGTGGGCGTTGAAGTAGTAGCGGTCGTAGGCGTTGCGGTCGCTGGAGACCACGTATTCCATCGACAGCGGCGCTTGGTGGACGGGGTACTCGTCGAGGGGATGCATGACCGGACGCTACCGCTGTTTCTGACGCCTCGTCAGGAGGAGTGGGTGCAGAGTTGTGCCCGCTCGTCAGACGCCGAGGCGGACGGGGAGGGCCTTCAGCGCGTTGTTGAGGTTGGAGCGTTGACGGCGCGGCTCACCGGTGAGCTCGATGGTGGCGAAGGTGGCCAACAGCTCTTCGAAGAACACGCGGGCCTCGAGCCGGGCCAGGTGCACGCCGAGGCAGAAGTGTTCGGCCACCCCGAACGAGAGGTGAGGGTTGGGCGAGCGGTGGATGTCGAAGCGCTGCGGATCGTCGAACACGAGCTCGTCGCGATTGGCCGAGGTGTAGATCATGGCGAGCTTGTCGCCGGCGGCGATGGGGTGGCCACCGATGTCGGTGTCCTCGGTCGCCGTTCGGCGGAAGTAGTGCAACGGGTTGGCCCAGCGGAGGATCTCCTCGACCGCACCAGGAACGAGGGTGGGATCGGCGCGCAGCTCGGCCAACTGATCGGGATGGCGGAGCAGTGCCAGCAGGCCCGACGACAGCATCGTGCGGCTGGTGTCGTTGCCGGCGGTGACCAGCTGCACGAAGAAACTGCCCACGCCCATGTCGTCCATAGGTTTGCCGTCGAACTCACTGGCCAGCGTGAGCGTGAGCAGATCGTCCTGAGGCTCGGCGCGACGCTGGGCGGCCAGCTCGATGAAGTACATGGCCATCTGGATGCTGCCGGCCAACGCATCGTCATCGCCGGTGCCCTCGTCGTCGCCCCATTCGGCCGAGGCGTCGGACACCTCATCGTCTTGGAAGCCGGTGATGCGCTCCGCCCAGTGGTGCAGTAGCGGCCGGTCCTCGTTGGGGATGCCCACGAGTTCGCCGATGACCTGGGCCGGCAGGGGAGCGCAGACGTCGTGGACGAAGTCGAGCTCACCGCGCTCAGCCGACTGTTCGGCGGCGCGGACCATGATCGACTGGCACACGGCGCGGATGCGGGGCTCGAGGCCGGCCATGACCCGCGCCGTGAAATGGGGCGAAAGGCTCCGCCGGTAGTTGGCGTGGCGGGGTGGGTCCATGGCCAGGAGCATCTCGCGCATCATGGCCAGTTGGTCGGGGTCGAGATCTTCGAGCATGACGCCCCCGGTGGCCGCGGAGAACCGCAGGGGATGGCGGGCCACGTCGACCACATCGGCGTGGCGGAGGACGGCCCAATACCCGGTGCCGTCGGGCATCTCCTGCCAGAACACCGGGTCGTCGTGGCGCAACCGGGTGAACGTGTCGTGGGGCGGGCCGTCGACGTAGCCGTCAGGGTCGTAGAGGTCGTCCCCCATGCGGTCCGAGCCGTCGACGGTGATGGTCACGTTGTCCTCCGGACTTGACTCATTTCTTCCCATGCCCCGCCGATTGCATACCGACTGCATTCTGCGGTTCGGACACGGTACCCTGAGTGCCGTGGGTCACGTCGGGCCACGAACACGTACGGGGGAAGGGTCCATGGCGACAGAGATGAATGAGGCGACCGCGGCGGAGCCTGCTCCGCGCGATGATCAGCCCACGGTGGGTCGATACCTCCGCTGGTTGGTGGCGGCCTGTTCGCTGACCGCCGCCGCCATCCATTTCGGATTCGCGCCGACCCACCTCTCCGAGGACTGGGCCCACGGTTGGTTCTTCCTCCTCACCGGATGGCTGGGCGCCACCTTCGCCGTGCTCATCGTCGTGCGCCCCCGCCGCTGGCTCTGGATCTGCGGCTTGGTCTTGAACCTCGGGATCATGTCCACCTGGGCTGTGTCCCGCACCGCCGGACTGCCCTTTGGGCCGACCGCCTTGCGCAAGGAGGTCGCCGGCACGCCGGACATCTTGACCACGGTGCTCGAGGGCATCGTCGTCGTCGTCGCCCTCGTTGCCCTGTTCGCTCCCCGGTTCATGGAGCGGCCCGTGCAGAGCCGTCGCCTGGTCCCTGCTTTCACCGCGCTGGCGGCCTTCGCGGTGTTCGCCCTCGGTTCGATCTCGATGACCCCGGCCTACGCCGGCGCCCACGCCGCGAGCGGCCACACCCACGCTGGTGATGCGCCGGCCGGAGCCGTCGCCGGTTGGGCAGCTGGCACGACGCCGTGTGAGAAGTCGGGCCCGCCGGCCTCGCCCGGTCAGGTACCAACCGATGCCGAGGGCGGCCATTCGCACCGCGGCCCCGCTCTCCAAGAGTCGATCGACCACGCCACCCAGGTCACCCTGACGGCCCAGCAAGAACAAGCCCGCGGTGTGGCGCTGCGCTACCCGACGGTGGCTGATGCCGAGAAGGGTGGCTACAGCATGTCGGTGGTCTTCGTACCCTGCATCGGTGCGCACTATACGAACATTGCCTACGTCGGGAAGTTCGATCCGGCCAATCCGTCGGAGCTGCTCTACGACGGCACCAATCCCGACTCCAAGATCGTCGGTCTGAGCTACCTCGTGCGCAACGTGGGTGGCCCACCCGAAGGATTCGCCGGACCCAACGACCGCTGGCATCAGCACAACATCAATGGCGGCCTCTGCTTCGGCAAGGGCGGCGAGGTCGTCGGGGCCGAGGTCATGACGCAGGAAGAATGTGCGGCCGTTGGTGGCTCCAAGCATGAGCTCACCGACATCTGGATGGTGCACGACTGGACCGTTCCCGGTTGGGAGTGCACCTGGGGTGCGTTCGCTGGTGAGTGCCCCGAGCTCGGTGGCCGTACCGGTGGCACCGCCTGGGATCCGCCAGACCCGGCCGTCACCGGCCTCGCCTCCGGCTCATAGCTCCTCGTTCCGACGAGGTCGGCCCGCTGCGTTTCGCCGGGCCGGCTTCGTTCGCGCGCCCGGGCGGCGGCTCACCGGACCGTCGTTGGTGGCGGTCACGGCGCCGCGGGGTTGGTGAGCCGGTAGCGGTAGGTGTCCCACAGGTCGCCCACGGTCAACTGAACGTGTTGATTGGGGGAAATCTGAACGATCGTGCGGATTCTCGTCGGGCCGTGCGGGGCGCCAACGAGGGAATCGGCCCTGCGGGAGCCTGAGCGGGGGATCAGTAGTGATCGAGCAGGTCGATGACGGTGGTCGCCTGTTGTCCGAGCAGCACCTTGCCCACCACGGCCATGTGCGCTCGCCAGTGCTCCTCGGCACCGGTGGTGTCGCCCTCGGCGATGAGCTCCACCAGCCGTCGCTGCGAACGGATGCCGCGTCGACGCGTCTCGATCGACTGTGCGCTCGGCCGGGACTGGGACACCGCCGTCACCGCTCTGGCCACGATCTCGTTGAGCATCTCGGCCACGATCGTCAACGTCTGATTGCCGGCCAGCGCGACGAGCCGCTCATGGAACCGGGCGTTGGCCACCCCGAAGGCGATCGGGTCGTCCACCGAGGCCTCTTGCTCCTCGACCAGTCGGAGCAGTTCCTTGCTGGCCGACTTGCGCCGAGAGGACCGGGCCACCGAGGCCGCCGCGGTCGGCTCGAGCAGGCTGCGGGCGTCGTAGACATCGGCGAGGGGGACGTTGCGGGCCTGCAGCACCAGCGCCGCTGTGCGGGCCGTCATCCGCTCGTTGGGTTCATGGACGACGACCCCACCCAGTGCGCCTCTGACGACGGTGATCAGTCCCTCAGCCTCGAGGATCCGAAGCGCCTCGCGCAGCGACGGTCGCGAGACGCCGAAGCGCTCGACCAGGTCGGGCTCGTGACCCAGGGAGTCGCCCTCGGACAGGTAGCCACCGACGATGAGTGATCGCAGCTCGTCGGCGATGAGTTGCGGTTTCTCCCTCACGGGTCCACGTTCGGTTCTGGGATCTGCCACGTGACCTCGGACCTCGGTCGGAGCTGGAGCCGGAACGGGAACTCCACGTCCGCGGAGGCCAACGTATCGGATGGGTAGCCCAGCCTCGGAGTTCTGGAGCGAGAGCAATGCTGTCGAAATTGGGCATGCACTACTGTCGAAACTCGTGACCGACCCGATGCATCGTGCGCTCGATTGCCTGGTCAACGTTGACCTGGGCGACCAGCGACAACCCGAGTGGATGGTCCGGGTCAAGGAGGACTACTTCAAGGGCGGGGAATCGTTTCTGGCCAGCCCGGAGCTCCCCGACCTGCTCGACGACATGGACGCTCACGGTGTCGAGCGCGCCATTCTGTTGTCGAAGCTGGGGGTCGAAAACGATCGAGGCCTGCGCTACGCCACCGAGCGCCCCGATCGCTTTGCGCTGGGCATCGGCGGCTTGAACCTTCTCCGACCGGTGAAGGCGATGCGTGAGCTGGAGGCGTTCGTCAAGGACAACCCGGTGGCCTACACCACCGTCGGCCCTAGCTTCTGGGGAGACGGCATGTATCCCCCGGGCGACGCGGTCTACTACCCGCTGTATGCGAAGTGCTGCGAGCTCGACCTGCCTGTTTGCATCAACACGGGCATCCCCGGGCCTCCGCTTCCGGCCGAGGCCCAGAACCCGATCCACCTCGACCGCGTGTGCATCCGCTTCCCCGAACTGAAGCTGTGCATGACCCACGGCGCCGACCCGTGGTGGGACACAGCCATCCGTCTCATGTTGAAGTACCGGAACCTCCGGCTCATGACCTCGGCCTGGTCGCCCAAGCGCCTGCCCGAGTCGCTACTGCACTACCTGCGGACCCGAGGCCAGGACCGGATCATCTTCGCCTCGGACTTCCCCGCCCTGTCGATGGAGCGGACCCTCGGTGAGGCCGCCAATCTCGACCTGACCGACGAGATCCGCGACGGGTACCTCTACCAGAACGGCAAGTCCTTCTTTTTCGACCGGCTCGACCCGTCGCCTGGGGGCTGAGAGATCCGTGCTCCATCCCGCCGGCTACGCGGTGACCTCGCCCGACCGGATCGCCCTGATCACCGCTCCGGACGGTCACACCCTGACCTATGCGCAGCTCAACGACCGCTCGAACCGGGTGGCCAACGTGTTGTGGTCGAGTGGACTGCGCCAGGGCGACCACGTCGCCGTGCTGGTCGAGAACCGCGCCGAGTTCCTCGAGATTGCCTGGGGAGCCATGCGCATGGGGCTCTACGTGACGCCCATCAACTGGCATCTCACTCCCGACGAGGCCGCGTACATCGTCGAGGACTGCGGTGCCTCGGCCCTCGTGGCCTCGGCCGCCTTGGGTCCGATGCTCGATCGACTGAGCGAGATGGACGCGCTCGACGGTCGACGGTTCGTCGTCGGTGGAGCCGTCCGCGGGTTCGAGGACTACGAGGTGGCGCTGGCGCGCCAACCCTCCGGCCCGGTTGAGGTCGAATGCGAGGGCTCGTGGATGCTCTACTCGTCAGGGACGACCGGTCGACCCAAGGGGATCAAGCCGCCCGGCACCGGCGGGACGCTCGGCGCGCCCACCGGCTTCGGGTCGCTGATGTCGGGTCTGTACGGGTTCGACGAGCGGTCGGTCTACCTCTCGCCCGGTCCGCTCTATCACGCCGCGCCGGCCGGGTGGACGAACGGGGTCCACCGCCTGGGAGGCACTGCGGTGGTGATGGACCGCTTCGACCCCGTCGAGACCCTGGCGCTCATCGAGGTCCACGGGGTGACGCATGTGCAGTTCGTGCCCACCCATCTGGTGCGACTCCTCAAGCTCCCCCAAGCCGAGCGCGACCGGTTCGACCTGTCGAGCCTCCAGGTCGTGGTGCACGCCGCCGCGCCGTGTCCCCCGGAGGTGAAGCGCGCCGCGCTCGACTGGCTGGGTCCGATCGTGCACGAGTACTACTCCGGCAGCGAAGGCGTCGGGTTCTGCGCTATCGGTCCCGACGAATGGCTGGCCCACCCGGGATCAGTGGGCCGATCACTCCTCGGCCCGGTGCACATCGTCGATCCGGCCGGAACCGAGGTCGCGTCCGGTGAGGTGGGGGAGGTGTGGTTCGAGAGCCCGAGCACGTTCGAGTACCACGGCGATCCCGCCAAGACGGCGAGTGCGTTCGACGCGCGGGGCTGGGCCAGCCTGGGCGACATGGGTTGGGTCGACGACGCGGGCTACCTCTACCTGACGGACCGGGTCACGAACATGATCATCTCGGGTGGCGTGAACATCTACCCGCGCGAGATCGAGGACGTGCTCATCTTGCATCGGCAGGTGGCTGACGTGGCGGTGGTGGGCGTCGTGGATCCCGAGATGGGCGAGGCGGTCAGGGCGATCGTGCAGGGTGCCGACCTGCCACCCGACACCGCCGATCTCGGCCAGGAGCTGATCGAGTTCTGCCGCGATCGGCTCTCGCATTTCAAGTGTCCCCGCTCGGTGGTGTTTGTCGACGAGCTGCCCCGCCTACCGACCGGCAAGCTGGCCAAGCGGCTTCTCCCCGCCAGCGTGTTCACCGTCTGACCATCCTCATGGCGGCGCATCGGCACCGGCGGCGCCATGACGAGCATGGAGAACAAGCGTCTGAACTTGCTTCAGTGGTGTTGCAGATTGCTACACTCACGGTTGATCCCTAGCACGGAGGTGCCCGATGCCAACGACGTCCCCTGCCCGCATCGACGACGATCTTTACGCATCGGCCAGACTTGCCGGTGAGGTGCAGAGTCGTAGTACCTCGCAACAGGTCGTTCACTGGGCGCGGATCGGCCGGGAGATCGAGGCATCAGCCGCCATTTCTCAGAGGGAGATCGCACAGGTACTCGCAGGCAGCCAGTCGTACGACGGGCTGAACGCGAGGGAACAGGCACTTGTCCGGGCTGAGTGGTCGGTGCGGATGGACGAGCTCCGTGGGGCGCTGAACTTCGCCCAGGAGTTCGCAGTCGAGGGCACACGTTGGGTCGAGCTCGACGATGAGGGTGTCGTCGTCGAGCGGTCCTCCGAACCGGCCAGGTCGCGCAAGGCCGCGGGGATGAGCGGCAAGGCCGCGGGGACGAGCGGCAAGGCCGCTGGTACGAAGGGCAAGAAGGGGAAAGCCGCGGCGCCGAAGGCGCGCCCTCGCTCGGTCGCCTAGTGGCGGACCCTGTCCTCCACCTGCTCGTTGGTCCGAATGGGGCAGGGAAGTCGAGCCTCTACGACAGGGTTATCGGGCCGACGACGCACCTTGAGTTCGTCAATGCTGACGTCATCGCACTGCAGCGGTGGCCGGAGGACCCTGCGGGAAAGTCTTACGATGCCGCCATCGTCGCCACTGAGCGCCGATCCGAACTGATCGCCGCTGGCCAGTCGTTCGCGACGGAGACGGTCTTCTCCCACGAATCCAAGCTCGGTCTGGTCCGCTCCGCGCTGGACGCCGGGTACCTGGTGACCCTCCACGTCGTCATGGTTCCCGAGGCACTGGCCGTTGCTCGCGTCGAAGCGAGGGTTCGATCTGGAGGCCACAGCGTTCCCGAGGAGAAGATCCGCGGCAGGTATGGGCGGCTCTGGGTGCTCGTCGCCGAAGCGACTCGCGTCGCAACCGCAGCAGTGATCTATGACAACAGTCGAGGTGCGACGCCGTTGCGGGTGGTTGCTCGCTTCGAGCACGGCAGCATCGTCGCCCTGGCGGATTGGCCGAAGTGGGCGCCCGACTCCCTGGTTCGCCTCGCCCCCAGCGGGTGACCAGAGGGGTCAGGGTTCGGGGATCTCGAAGTGCTCGTCGCGGAGCCGGAAGGCCTCTTTGGTGCCCACCTGCGCTCGGGTCTTCACGAAGTTGAACTCACCCTCCTCGAACTGGAGGTTCGTCCCGTAGGCGTGGAATAGGTAGCTCGACACCTCCTCGCCCTGGTACCCCTGCATCTGCTCGACCAGGCGGAACGCTTCTTTGGCCATCACCAGTCCGTCCGCCGGCATCCGGGAAACCTTGCGAGCCCACCAGTCGGCCCGGGCGGCAACGGCATCGTCGTCGACCACCTCGGTGAAAACTTGGAGATGGGCGAGGTCCGAGGCAGGGATCGTGTCGCCCGTGAGCAACATCCGCCGAGCGAGGTTCGGGCCGAGTCGGTAGAAGAACATGTGGAGGGTGCCGAGCGCGGGGCCGAGGAAGCGGGTGGCCGGCATCCCGACCTTCGTAGTGCGGCCGACGACGGAGATGTCGGCCATGAGGGCGAGCTCGAACCCGCCACCCAGGGCAAAGCCGTTCACTTCGGCCACGGTCACCTTCGAGTAGCCGAGGAAGTCGTGGTAGAAGTCGAAGATCTTGCGGTCGACCGACAGGCGGCGGCGCTGGCTCGGCCGGCGAGGTGGCGCCGGGGCTTCGGATCCGTCGGCTCCGTTCGCGTTGTCTCCGTACCAGCCGTAGGCGTTCCCCATGTCGGCACCGGTGCTGAACACGCCACCCTCGCCCCGCAGCAACACCACCTTGATGTCGTCTTCGAGCGCGATCTCGTCGAGGTACCGACCCAGCTGCTCGCGCATCTCCGGGTCGTAGGCGTTGCGCCGCTCGGGGTTGTTCAGGCTGATCCGGGCGATCCCGGCGTCGAGGTCACGCTCGATCAGCACTCGCTCATCGCTCACGCGGGCATCCTCTCTGCATTGCCGTGCTCTGCTGCCAGCCTTACGGTATAACCTTTAGACATTTCTGGCGAACTTGAGGCCGAGCGCACCAGCGATCTGTTCACCCCAGCCGGCTGCGTCGAGGGCGACGGCTAGCGTCCGAGGATCGTCCTCGCACCCACCAGGGGTCGCCCGACCGAGGAGCACGATGACCTTCGAGACCATCACCTACGAGGTGTCCGAGCGGGTGGCCACGATCACCTTCAACCGGCCCGACCAGCTCAACGCCGTCAGCCCGCTCATGGTCCGTGAGCTCCGGGAGGCCTACGACTCGGCCGAGCAGGACGACCAGGTGTGGACCGTCGTCGTCACCGGCTCGGGTCGGGCGTTCTGCGCGGGAGCTGACGTCGGCGAGATCCCCGCCGACGGCCGGGTGATCTACGACGAGCCCTACCTCACCACCTACCCGCAATGGGAGGCTCCGCAGGAAGCGACGCCCCCGTTTCGGACCATGACGAAGCCCGTCGTGACGGCGGTGAACGGTCTGTGCTGCGGCGCGGGACTCGACCTGGTCACGACGTCGGACATCGCCATCGCCTCGGACCGAGCCGAGTTCTTCGACCCCCACGTGAGCATCGGTCTCGTCTCCGGCCGCGAGATGGTTCGCCTGGCCCGGGTGCTGCCGCTCAACGTCACCATGCGCCTGGCCCTGATGGGGAAACACGAGCGGCTGAGCGCCTCGCGGGCCTACGAGCTGGGCCTCATCACCGAGGTCGTCGAGCACGACCGCCTGCTCGAGCGGGCCCACGAAATCGCCGCCGTCGTCAACCGCAACGCGCCTCTGGCCGTGCGGGGCACCCGGCTGGCCATCCGCAAGGGCCTCGACCTGCCGCTCCACGAGGCGGAGATCCTGGCCGAGGTGTACCGCGAACGGGTCGTCCGGACCGACGACGCCCACGAAGGGCCCCAGGCCTTCATGGAGAAACGGGAACCACAATGGAAGGGCCAGTGACCTCGACCTACGAGACCATCGTCTACGAGGTCGGTGCCGATCACGTCGCCACCATCACGCTCAACCGGCCCGAGGTCCTCAATGCCTTCGACCGCCGCACGTGCGAGGAGATGGCCGATGTCTGGGCCCAGGTCAAAGGCGACCCCACGGTCCACGCCGTGGTGCTGCGAGCTGCCGGTGACCGCGCCTTCTGCGCTGGCCTCGACACCGCCAAGCCCTACGGCCAGCCCGACGACATCTGGAACCACGAGGACCCCGGTGAGTTGTTGAGCCCCAAGTGGCAGAAGGTGTGGAAGCCCGTCGTGTGCGCGGTCCAGGGGATGTGCACGGCCGGGGCGTTCTACTTCGTCAACGAGTCCGACATCGTCCTCTGTTCGTCGGACGCCACCTTCTTCGATTCGCACGTGACCTTCGGCATGGTCTCGGCACTCGAACCGGTCGGTCTCATGCGGCGCATCGGTCTGGGCGACACGCTGCGCATGGCCTTGATGGGCAACGACGAGCGGGTCTCGGCCGACACCGCGTTGCGCATCGGGCTGGTGACCGAGGTGGTGGACCGGGGCGCGCTGTGGGACCGGGCCCACGAAATCGCCGCCGCCATCGCGGCCAAGCCGTCGATCGCCACCCAGGGCACCGTCCGCGCCATCTGGGATTCGCTCGACAAGCCCTACCGGGCGGCCATGGAGCAGGGGCTCATCTACACCCGCCTGGCCAACCCAGCCGGCATGGCCGAGATCGCCGCGAACCCGCGGCCTCGCACCGACCCGAGGATCCGCTAGTGCCCGAGAGGCGACGATGACCGGAACGACGGGGCTGAAGCCGACCGCGCTCTCGGCCCGGATCGCCGAAATCCTGGCCATCGACCCCGCGGCACCGGCGCTCGAGTTCGAACGACGTTGGTATTCGTGGGGCGAGCTCCGGTCCACCGTCGACTCCATCGCCGCCTTGGTGTCATCGCCGGGCGCCCCCGTGGGCATCATCCTGCGGAATCGACCGGCCCACGTCGGCTCCCTGCTCGGCGTCCTCCGCGCCGGCGGATGCGTGGTGACCATCAACCCCCAACGCGGCATCGAGCGCACCCGCGATGACATCGCCGGGCTCGACGTCGATGCCATCATCGGCACCGCTCACGACCTGGCCGCGCTGGTGGCACCCTCGACCACCGTCACCACCATCGCCGTCGACGACCTCGCCCAGGATCCCCAGGTGGCCCACGGTCGAGCAGCCGAGGTCGACGCCCGCGGAGTGGGCGCGGCTGTGGCCGTGGCGATGCTGACCAGCGGAACCACGGGTGCGCCGAAACGCATCGACCTCACCTACGACACCCTGGAGCGGGTGCTGCTCGGCGCCAAGTACTACGAGAAGGACCAGGCGCCTCGGACCCGGCTGGGGTCCGGCGTCACGATCGTCAACTCGCCGCTGGTGCACCTCGGTGGCCTGTTCCGGATCCTGCTGAGCGTCAACGACGGCCGGTCGATGGCGCTGCTCGAGCGGTTCAGCGTCGATGCCTGGTATGACGCCGTCCGGCGCCACCACCCCAGGACGTCGACGCTGGTGCCCACCGCGCTGCGCATGGTGCTCGAGGCCGACCTCGATCCCGTCGAGCTGAGCAGCATCAAGTCCATCGTGTGCGGGACGGCGCCGCTGTCGGCCGATGATGCCGACGCGTTCTCCGCCAAGTACGGGATCCCGGTGCTCATCTCGTACGCGGCCACCGAGTTCGGGGGACCGGTCGCCGGTTGGAATCTCGCGGACCATGCCGAGTACTGGCAGGCGAAGCGGGGGAGCGTGGGCCGCGCCCACCCAGGCAGCGAGCTGCGCATCGTCGACGAGGATGACGGCCACGTCCTGGCGTCGGGCGGGGAAGGCCTCCTCGAGGTCAAGGCCGGCCAGCTCGGTGAACAGGGCGGCTGGATCCGTACGACCGACCTGGCTCGGATCGATGAGGACGGCTTCGTGTGGATCCTGGGGCGGGCCGACCAGGCCATCATCCGCGGTGGCTTCAAGGTCCGTCCCGACGATGTGCGCGCCGCGCTCGAGTCGCACCCGGGCGTTCGGGGAGCGGCGGTCATCGGCGTGGCCGACGAGCGACTCGGCGCCGTGCCGGTGGCGGTCGTCGAGCTCCGTCTCGCCGAGGGCGCCGGGGGCGTCGTCAGCTCGCCGGACCTGCTCGAGTACCTCGCCACCCGACTCGCGCCCTACGAGATCCCCACGGACATCACGATCGTCGAGGTCCTTCCCCGCACCGACTCAGGGAAGGTCGACCTTCTCGGGGTGCGAGCGCTGATCGCCGAACCCACCGTTGGTCTGGCGAGAGGCCGCTGACGTGCGCTGGGACTTCGGCGAGGAACCGCTCGGCGAAACGCAGCACCTCGCCGCGGTGTTGCGCCGACTCACCAGCCTGGCCCTCGCCCAGGAGACGCCGAGCCCCACGGTCCGTGAGCTGACCGCGCGCCTGGCCGAGGCCGAACATTCACTCGCCGAGGAGGTGCCCGCCTCGCCGGCGGCCCGCGTGGGTGCCAACGCCGAAGGCGATGGTCGGGTCTACCTCGACCACGCCCGCGACATCGGGTCGTTCAATCCCGCCTTCCCGGTCTACGAGTTGACCGTGGACGGTGACACGGCCCGCGGGTCGGTGGAGTTCCCGATCGTCTACGAGGGGCCACCGGGCGTCGTCCATGGCGGATTTCTGGCCGTGTTCTTCGACTGCGTCATCCAGCATCACAACTGCGAGCTCGGTGTGGCCGGAAAGACCACGGATCTCCAGCTGCGCTACCGCCGCCCCACGCCGCTCGTCACCCACCTCGACTTCGACATCGTCCGCACGGTGGAGGGCGATCGGATCGAGTCGAACGCCCGATTGCTGCTGGGCGAGAAGGTCTGCGCGGAGGCCCGGATGCTGGCCGTCGCCGGTGACCGGGCGAATCTTCCGGCCGTCTCCCCACGTCGCGCCAGCGCCCCATGACCGCCGTCACGATCGACGCCGACGACGGTCTTCCGCTCACGGTCGGGGCGCTGTTGAGGGCGCGAGCAGCCGAGATGGGCCCGGCGCCGATGATGGCGTGCGATGACGACACCTTGACGTACGCCGACGCCGAGGCCCGATCGGGTCAACTGGCCCGGGGCCTGATGGCGGCCGGTGCCGGCAGGGGAACGCACATCGGGGTGCTCCACCCCAACGGGAGCGACTTCGTCGTATCGTGGCTGGCGGCGGCCCGGATCGGTGCCCTGACCCTGCCCTTCAGCACCTTCTCCACGCCGACCGAGCTCGCCGGGCTGCTCTCGGGCGCGGACGTCGAGATCCTCCTCTGTGCGACCACCTATCGCTCCCATCGCTACGACCAGACGCTGCTCGATGCCATCGCCGAACTCGACCTTTCGGCGCCGCCGCCGCTGATGGCGGCATCGGTACCGGTGCTGCGATCGATCCGGTTCGCGGCCCCGATCCCGTCGGTCGACGACGGTTGGATGGTGGCTCCGTTGTTGGAGGCCGCCGGTTCGATCGGCGAGGACGTGCTGCGAGCGGCCGAGGCCGAGGTCGCCCCTTCGGATCGC
>Ga0209068_10000912_pt1 | contig 15107 bp, 14 predicted proteins | sample ColStrG_CSR_2012_FD_187200 | JGI IMG/M metagenome (GOLD analysis project Ga0209068, IMG submission 187200) | Freshwater sediment microbial communities in response to fracking from Pennsylvania, USA - Cold Stream Run_MetaG_CSR_2012 (SPAdes)... | ecosystem: Environmental > Aquatic > Freshwater >... | reverse complement strand
GTCTTAACGGCTATGACCCAGGGTAAGTCGGTGGGGTTGACCTACAACACAACACCTTCTACCGTGCCGAATTGCGACCCTGCCGATTGTCGTGAGTTGCTCGGGATTAGTTATTCAGGAGTCTAGCGACATTTGGAATCGTCATTTGAATGAGGCCATTCACATCGGATGTCTGGGGCATCTGGTGCTGATGGTGTGAAGTCGGAGGACTGAATCATGCGCACTATGAAACTGGTCGTCAGCATCGTGTTGACGGTGTCACTGGCAATCTTGGGTAGTGCGTTGGCGCACGCCAGCGTTTCAAGCTTGCCAACGGCGCGTGCAGCGATGCAAATCAACGCGACACCGACCACGATCAACGCACATCGTCTGGGAGTTGACGAGGCTAAAGCCGAGTTGGGCGCCGCCATTAACTCGCTCTTGATGGAAGATGATGACATCGTCTACCTCCCAATCGTCGTGCGCTAGGCGCACCGACGCTTTAAGCGAATGCAATCGCGTTCCGAATTCTGTCTGTCAAGTCAACTCCCGGCAAAACCAAAAACCATTCACGTGCGAATCGGGTTGGTGATTTGCAAACCATTTGTTTACGCAGGGAAATACCATGTTTACACGTTCGATTCGTTTGCCCATTGTCGTGGTCTCAGCTTGCCTTGTATTGATGGGCGCGTGGGGATTCAGTGTGGCGCAGTTTGTGCGCTCGGCGCAAGCAGCTGCACCGGTGAGCAAGCCCGCAATAGCTCACAGTGCGGAGTCGGTTGCATCCTCGTCAATGTCCGCCCCCGCCGCACCGACGCGCTTCGTATGCACGATCAGCGAAGTAGGCACAGGCACCACGCAGGGATTCAACCAGGTTGAGGTAGGTTGCAATCCGGGGGATGGAATCGGTGGCGCGCTTAAGTTCTTTGCAGTGGATACAGCTGATACCAAACTTGCAGCGCGCATGTTGAGTGTGGCATTGACTGCACAAGCAACGACCAAGCATGTCTTTATCGAATACGATCCGGATGCTGTGACCGGCCTGCCCTGCCTTGCCAACGTTTGTCGCAAGATTTTGTTTATGGGCATTACCACCCCGTGAACTCGAGAGGACTCCAATCATGCGCATAATGAAAATGATCGCCAGCATCGCGTTGACGGCATCACTAACAATCCTGGGGAGCTCTCTGGCTCACGCCAGCAATTCAAGCTTGCCCATGTCGCGCGCAGCGGTGCAAACCAACACGACCCTAACCACGATCCACGCACCCAATCTGGGGGTTGACCGAGCTGAAGCCGAGCTGGGCGCCGCCATCAACTTGCTCTTGATGGAAGATGATGACGTCGTCTACCTCACGATCTCAGACTTGTCAGGTGGTGCAGATCGAACCCGTGATTATTCGTGTGTATGCTAAGGAGGGAAACACGATGTAGAAGACGCAGAAGCGTTCTACCATGATTGCGTGTTTGGCCCTGGCCGTCTCGCCGGCGACCGTGCTGCAGCCAGTGGTCGCCCAGACACAGCCGAAAACGCCTGGCCCGTGCAGATTGGTCAGCGAAGCGACGATTAAAAAGTGGCCGGCGTGGCGTTGAAGCCTGGCAAAAAACCACCCATACGCGACGCCAACAACGGCACCGCGCAGTGTGGCGATGCCGCCATCAGCAAGGCCAGCACACAAATCGCGCCTATTACGCTGATGATGGCGAAAGACTTTCGTCGCTATTATGCCAACCGGGCCGCCGAAGCGATAAAAGACAACAAGTGTAGTTTTTCGCTCAACGCATCGGTCAGTGTCGGATCTAGCGACGTCAAAGTGCCCACGCCACTGCCGCCCGAAGTTCAAACCTTTGCCGAGAAGCCCTGGCTGGAGTTCGTTGCCACGTATCTCAAAGCCGCAGATCTGTGCGATGGCTACCACGAGCCCATCCCCAATACCGATGGGGTGGGTGGTCGCAGGTGTGGTGTGGGAATTAAACACCCTGGGGGCCAAAGCCATGTTACCCAAAGGGGAGCTGGTGTTGCTGGTGATGTATGCCAATGTGCCCAACGAAGGTTACGCACCCAACAAATCGCCCACGCCAGCGCCCACGGATAACCCGGTTGTTCAAAGAGAGACCGTGAAACAAATCTCGAGAAGTTGGCGCAACAACGCTGTGGAAATTGTGTGCGGTATTGGCAGGGCTGTAGGCAATCCTTGCCCAAGGATGGAAGGTCATGAAAACGAAAATCAATCACAAGTTCGTCTTGAGTGTTTTGGCTGTGGGTGCAGTTGCCCTTATGCTGGCGCAGGCAGGTGCGTTGCCCGCGCGCGGTGCGACGGGCGAGCCACCAAAACCCAAACGCAATCTCGTGCTGCCATCCGCAGATCTACTTTCTTCATCGCTCGACCGCTCCGTCATCACCTTCCAGGGACGATTAACGAGTGCCATCGGCCAACCGATCAACACACCCGTGCAAGCGACTTTTCGCATTTACACCGATGTCAACCCGGCTGTTGCGACCACGCCAACCTGGATCAGCAGCCTTCGCACCATTACTCCGACAAATGGGTTGTTCACGGTGTATCTGGGTGAGGCGCCAGATACTGCGTTAGATGTGAATGTGCAAGCGGGTGCAGTGAGCGTGTTGATTGCGCCCGACACCCAAGAAATGACTCCGCGACAGGTACTGAACGGCGTATTTGGGCACGGTTACATTGGCGTTACGGGCAATGGCAACTATGGTGTTTATGGCGTTGGCAAAGTGACTGGTGTTACTGGCACCGGCATGGTCGGCGTATCGGGCTATACCTACGACACGAATATCGATTCAAGTGGTGTATGGGGTGGAGCCTTTGATAAAAACGCAGTGGGTGTGCGCGCCTACAACTCGGTTGATTCCGGCGCGGCATTGGCAATTGAGGGCGGCGCAATTAAGGTGCGTAATGCTGGACAAGGGTCACCCACTACTGCCTATATTCACGTCGCAAGCGCAAGCAACATCGGTGGAAACATTACAACACTCGATAACCCCATCTTGAACAACAATCCAAACGCACTTGTCTTCGTCACCCACAATCAGGATCCTGGCGGTATCCCTTCTGGTGTTCTCAAGAATCTGAGCGTAGGGGTTTACTACAGTACCATTGTTAACAAGTGGACAATCTTTAACGAAGATGGTACCGACATATCGCCGGGTGCTTCGTTCAACGTCCTCATCATCGTGCCATAGCGAAGAGGACAACCATGAAACACTTACTCCTCAGCGCGCTGTCGCTGTGCGCGCTGCTGTGCGCACAGCCCAGCTTCGCCCAAACCAAGTCGCCTAATATGCATAGCTCATCGTATGCGCTGGACTGGATCGCAACAGGCGAGATCAGCGGCGGCGCGATGACTTCCCCCAGCTACCACATGAGCGCCACGATCGGCCAGATGGGTGCGAACACGCGCAGTGCCAGCGCGGGTTATAAACTCGCCAACGGTTTTCAATCGGTAATGGCAGACGCACCTAAGCACAGTATCTATCTGCCCATCGTCTGTTACGGAGGCAAAACACCACAATCGTGTGGCTCAGCGATCATCAACCCTTGAATGTAGTGCGCCTAAGATCTGAATGGCTTAGGACTTACGCTCATGCTCGAAACTTGACTGTCATTCCAAGCCTGCGAGTCCCTCGATTCCGATGCCAAGCCTCGGAAGCGGGATCGAGGGATCAGGGGGAAGCTCGCTTCGTCCGTGCCCACAAAAACTTGGCAGAAACGAGACGTCTTGCAAGCTCGACATGACAGAGAACAAGTCCTGATCTCCTATTTCTCTCCCCGCTCTTCCTCATCTCTATGGTGAACATTCCCCTGTCGCTACGCAACGCCAGCGTGACGGTGAGCGGTGCGCCGTAGCCGGTCGTGCTGGCTTTTGGGCCTTGCCATCGTCGTGCAGAGTGCCAGTTCACCGCGCCGAAGCCGATGTCTGCGATGCGCTTGCTGACGACGGCCTTCGCGTCGACGTCGTCGCCCGCGCTGGGGGTATCGAGGCACTTGTCGACCGGCAGAGACGTTGCGTGGGCTCTTCATACAGCCAAGCCTGCCTCAATATCGCTTTTTTAGCGAAAAGTAGAGCAGCTTGAGTGGCAGGCATATCGCAGTTGGGGCACGTGACACAAGAAGGGTTAACTCACTTCGTAGCCTTCTTTGCACGTGCCCCTACGCGTGCATCTTTCGACAATGCAACGAGGGCTTTACGCGAGGTGTATCTCTTCGAAGCCTCATCCAAGCGGGGCAGTAATCTGTATTTTGGGAGTCGGCCTTTATCTAGTAAGCGCGAGATGCCAGAGATCGTCAGACCACTTGACAGTGCCGCGTCATTGATCGAAACCAAATCAGCATCATCAATAACTTCCTCAACCAGAGTTCGGACAATTTTGTATACCGTGACATTCATGGAGGTCAAGTTCCTTCTTGGCTTGTTGTCAACTTGGTTGTCAAAGCACCCGACAACTTGCCGCACTTATGTTGCAACACGTGCACTTGCAGATAGTTGGCTGATGCACCCTGTGGCTGCAGGCACTCAGCGTCCGGTCGCGCGATCCCGGTATGTCTCGGCCTAAATATCCATGGTAGGGTGGTTAGATGCAAGCGCCAACGCTGATAAGTCACCCGCCCACACCGCTTCCGCAGCGCGGTTTGATCGTGGTTGGCATCCTGATCGTCATGACTATGCTGGCTGCCTTGGCGTTGCTCGTCGTTTTGGTTCAGCCCGGCGTGCTACCGGATTGGCTTATGCCGCTTTCACCGCTCCGCCCAGCGCTGCGGGAACTACTGCTACCAAGCAGTTTCACCGAGGCCAACGCTGAACAATCAATGGACCCCGGCATGCAGTTGACATTGAAGTTCGAGTGGCAGCAGAGCGGACAGAAGAGCACGCGAGTATGCAAGGGCGCGTGGTTTCAAATTGGTAAAGCCTACGTTGTCTATGATGCGCGGTGCCTCGGCGGTGTGGACCCGGCAACACTAAGCGTCAACGGCTGGCGAGTCAGTCGCATTGAACCAAACCTGCCATCTGGTGTCATCGCTCGGCTCGCACCGCGCCCTACGCCAGGCCTGGCGCCGGCCACTCCCGTGTCACCTGCAACACCTATACCAACGCCAGGGCCTCAATAACGCCCGTTCAAGCGCTGGATGACCCGTTTTAGATCGAAATGTTGGATGTGCCTATCACCAGGATTCGACTTGTCACAAATTGGGATAGGAGAGATAAAAATGTCCAATCGGAATATACCGTCACGTGTTTGCAGCGTCCCGGCTTCCAGAAAAAGTGTGTCTCGCAAGTTTGTCCGCTCTTTGGAAACGCGGACAACCCGGCCCGCTTTGATTTCACTCGCCAGTTGTCCTACTTGCACCTGAATGCCGGACATGTCCGCTGGGAAATTGGCGCGTCCGTCCGCGGACCTAGCGATTTCTCGCGGACGAGGTGCTTGATTTTGCCAGTGGGACGTCTTAATGTCGCATTCTAGGTAACCCGATCTGCGACTAACACCAAATCGGGGTTACCTGATTCTGGGTCAGCTCTTTTCTGAGATGCAGAACGAGCGTGCGAGCGTCCTATCGGACCCGGGCCTTTGCGCTGTGCGTCAACCCTCGCCGACTACCCTAGCCGCAAGCGCATATGCAGCAATGTGCTGCGTAGCGCAAAGCCTGCGCCCTCTAGTGCAGCATTGGCCGCCACTGCATGCGTAGAATGGACAAGCCGTGTCGCCGTGCCATCTGCTTCGCACGCACTCGTGAGCACGGTATTGAGCAGGTTCGCAGCATCACTTGCCCCGCAGCGCGGCATCAGCAATAGTTGTGCAGACTGCAGGCGCGTGCCTTCGGCTTTCGGCTCATCGGCGGCGACTCGAACAGCGCACTGAAGCTGTCCGGTTGCCTCATAAACCCACCACTGTAGCAAGTCCAGCGGAAGAGGGCGGTCCAATCGATTCGCCTTGGCAAAAGCCGCGCCACTTAACGAGTTTGATTCGGTATGGCTCCCAGCCATGCACTACGCTTGGGCCGCGGCCCGCTTGAGCAAATTCGCCGATGCCCGTGTGTATCTGGCCGAGGCATTTTCAACCGATTCGATCTACGACCGCTGGCGACTCGTGGTTGCGGGGGTCGTCGACGCGGATTGTGCCCGATTGGAGGGACGTCTTGACTATGCGCGGGATGCCTTCGAGCAAGCGCTGACAAAGACCCAGGCGTTAGGGCTTTCGGTGTATGAGGCCGCGTCGCACCTGGGCTTGAGTCAGATCGCGGCGTCTGTAGGAGATCAGGCACTCGCCAAAACACATGCCGAACAAAGCGCGTCGATTTATCGACGCATCGGCCACTTGAAGGCGTCAATCGCCAAGCGACATCTTGCCAACCGTGCCAGCCCGTAGCGCGCCATCAACTCGGTTTATTCCGAGACCGAACGACCAATACCGGACCTGCTTTTGGCCGGAGCGTGATGGACGGCTCCAGTGTAATCGCCTGGTGTGCGATATCTGCGACGTCCCATTGCTGCAGGATGCAGGCGGTCACCAGAATCGCCTCCATCATCGCAAATTGATTGCCGATACACTGGCGCGAGCCACCCCCAAACGGGAAGTAGGCAAATCTCGGCAACCTGCGCGCCAGATCATCGACCCAACGTTCGGGGATGAATTCGTCCGGTCGATTATAGTAACGCGGGTTGCGGTGAAGAGCATACGGGCTCATCACGATGGTACTACCTTTCGGTATCCGTTGACCGTCAATTATGACATCTTCATTCGCCTCGCGGGTGATGACCCAGGCCGGTGGGTAAAGGCGCATCGACTCCTGAATGACGTTGGCCGTATACGTCAGATGCGGCATATCGTCCACACTCGGCAACTTCAATCCCAGCACGCTGTCGAACTCTTGATGGAGTTTGGCAACGACTTGGGGTGCGTGCGAGAGTTGATACAGCGTCCATGTCAGCGCCAGCGCCGTCGTCTCATGCCCGCCGACAAACAAGGTGACGCATTCGTCCCGTAACTGCTGGTTACTCATTGCGTCGCCTTCTTCATCACGTGCCGCCATCAGCATAGATAACAAGTCATCTTGCTCATGATCACCAGAGCAGTGCTCATCAACGATGCGTTGGATGGTCGCGTCGATCTGTTGTAACGCGAGTCGAGCGGTGCGATGCGTGGGTGTTGGTAATGGCTTGCCGGTGGTCGATTCGACGAGTCGCACCACACCACGCTGCGTGAAGCGCATCAACACGGCGTTAAGTGCCGCCCCAAGTCGATCTCGTTCTTCGTCAGGAGCGGTGCTAAAGATCGTGCGCAGAACGACGGCTTGCGCGAGGCGCATCATGTCGTGGTGGATGTCACGCGTGTCGCCATTCTGCCACGCGGCCAGCAAATTCTGTGCCTCTTCGATCATGACCTTGCCATACCCGGCAATACGCTCACGGTGGAAGGCAGGCTGGGCTAATCGGCGCTGACGGAGCCAAAAGTTGCCGCTGCTTGTCAACAGTCCTTGGCCGAAGAGATCGCGCATGTCCCGACGCACCTCCACGCTCTTGATAAAGGACTGATTGTGCTCGACCAGCACTTCCTCGATGACGCGTGGGTCGTGCGCGTGGAAGTAGACTGTCTTGCCAATCCCGGCCACCCGCACAAGGCCGGGATATTGACCAACGTGCAATATCCAAGCCAGGGGATTAGCTGCAAAGCGCAGCGTGTTGCCAACAAGTGGCAAACCTCGTAGAAAAACCCGCTCCGAAGATGCAACTGCCGTCGCGGCTAGCGGCTCAGGGTTTCCCTTCTGGCTGGGCAAGTGGCTCATACGTTTTGACCTCCGTACTAGAACCGGTTGTCTTCACGCTCAAGTCTATCAGCGAAGCGCAAATAAGCATACCGATATCCCGCCGTAAATCACATTGATTTGCCACTGCGCGTTTTACACTACCGTGTGATCACCTTCCACAGTTCAAACACGCCGGCCTCGCGTGCCTCGTGGTCGAGGTAGTCACGATCCAGCCCAGCTTCCATGGCGCGAAGGATGGCATGAATGGTAGATCAATTTGTAGAGAATGACATCTTCAGGCAAGAGAAACCAGGCATAGAAGTCGGGCTCGCTGTATAGCTTACAACGCTTGAGTCGGGTCATGAATGCAGCGTCAAGGCCACGATGCTGCATAAGAAAGAGATCAGGCCTACCACTTCACGACGCCTATTCTGCCGTAGATGACGCATACGCGCATGATTCTTGCGGACGACATCTTCAGACAGTCTTTGTGCTATTCAGTCGCACGGTCTGTTGGCAAGGCCGATGACGATGTCCGAACCATCCTCAGCATCGCCAAAGCTGTTCAATAGCGACAGCCCGACGGCGACTATGACATTGAGATTTATATCGATGGCCTCACGACGACAAAGCGGGCCAAATACTCACAGGAGTTACGAAAGCTGGGTGTGCGCTTACGTCGCCTGAAGTGGCCCGTGACGAAAGCGATGCGTTGATCCGCCTGGCCGATGCCGTTGCTGGACTAACGCGCGAAGCCGAAGAGGGTCACGAAGACGCTATGCGCCTGATGCGTGGCGGTATCCGCCGGTCAGTGTTTGTGCAAGTGCAGTGAAACGAAGGCCGCCCCATTTCTGGGGCGAGTGTGGTGACCTACTCCCGACAGCCGCAGACTGTGATCGGGCTTCCTCACCAAGATAGGGCGACTTTTCGGCCACTGCTGCCCTTCAGTATATCGACATGCAGGCAGAGAGTTCCCCGCCTTCCTCGCCTTCAAAAATCTCTCGTTCCAACGACTTCCTGCTGAAGCAGGTAGCCGTTGACAGAGGCCCCTGCGTTCTGGTCTTACAGCGTGCGAATACGCAACCCGTTCATGTTGTCTGGGCATTCCTAAAGGCCATGAACGCCCTGCGGTTCTAGTCACAGCCTATCGATCTGATCCATCAAATTGGGATGAGTCGTTTACAGTGAGGATGAAATGACAACACACAAACAAACGAAGCTGGTGCGCGAAGGACACTACCTGGCCGAGGTGGATGTGGAATTGCTCGACAGCGGCGATGGGTGGTCGCCTTACTTGTCTATGCAAGATGCCTACAAGCTCGATGATGTTCGAGCTGCGCTTCGGCGTGGCGACGTGAATGCCGCCGCACGCCTGGCGCGAGTATTTACACTCACCGCTGTGACTGTCTGAACCGCGCCATCCGTGCCGCCCCTTTTTCATCGATCGCGGCGTGCTCCGGCAATCGCACGAGTGGGTCGTGGGTCGAGTTGGCTCAGATAGCAAGTGGCAATGCTGTATTCGCGGTCGCCTCGCTGGACCCATCGCCGTCGGGCGCATCGTCGCGCATGCACGCACGCTGCGGGTCGTGTGCGAGCGGGTCACCGTAGCCGCCGCCGGCTTTTCACCCAAATCAACCGGAGGTGAGATAGCCCGCGTGCTGCAAGGAGTTCTGCACACGCCTGGCCCAGCCAAACTGCCGCCGCAAGAGCAGAACCGGCACAAAGGCCAGCACACCCAAATCAAAATCGGACCGGCATGCGGGCTAGTCATAACCGCGCGCGCCTTCTGCACACAACCTGACGTGGTAGGCCGCCAACACCAAGTCGGCCATGTCAATGCGATCCGCATCGAGCAAAAAAATACGCCAGTTCCATCGATCCGACCCCGCGCTTGGTGGTCTCAAGATCAATAAACCGCACATCTGGCACACCATCTGGCGCGGTGCCGGACCTGGGCCAGAAAATGTTTTCGCCGTGCGCATCGCCGTGGATGAGCGTCGTGTTTCGGCCATTCGCCATGCGAACGAGCCACGCGTCCGCCCACCGATCGACAAGCTGCAGCACCTTTTCGCGGGGCAAGTCTTGGGCACCCGCTTCTTCGGCGGCGATTGCCAAATCGGCTTTGAGCGCACCCGCTGTGTGCTGGACATCCGCTTGCCGGACCACCTGATACACACGCAGCGGTCCGGCCTGTGGCGCTGTGAGGAGATCCGATTGGAGCACGGGTGCGTCCCAAAACGCCGCGTGCAGCCGCGCCAGGCTCTCCGCCAACTGCAGACATTCGACATGCGTCGGTCGCATCGGGTCAGTCGACGTGATGTTTGTGTGCGTGGCGCTCAAGCTCAAGTCCTGCATCACAAAATAGGGCCAGCCATCCGGCAGGTGTCCATGCGCGAGCAATTCAGCCACCGGAGCATGGGCGAGATGGTCCTGCAGGGCCAGCCGCACGGCCAGCTCCTGCTCGGCGGACCCGTGCCAGCCTGGTTTGAATGCCTTGAAAACGACGGCCGGCGCAGGTTGTCCGGTCTGGTTGAGCGAACCGCAGGCGACCACAATATCAGATGCGGTTGTCGCCCGGGTCTGAGTGATTTCGATGTCGTCGACCAATACCGCCGTACAGATGATGTCAAGCGCGAGTGTGCTTGAGACGCTGGAGAAATTTGCTTCCATGACGGATTGTAATCCGGTGTCACGCAGGCGTTACGACACTGACTATGTTTGTAGGCTCTCATTAACTTCGTGCTTACGCGGACCTACCAGTCTTACTTTCTTCGCGCCAGTCTCACTATCTTTGGGTACCTACACCCTACATCGCACGAGAGATACATCGGTGGTTAAGCAGTCGCACTCTAGAGTAGTTTTGACTACGATAGTGTAAACTACACTATCATGGATTCGGAGTTGTTTGTTGACCGTCGGCGTGAACTTGCGGTTCTGGACCGTTTTTGCAACCGGCGTGGCGCCGGATTGCTCGTGGTGTATGGCCGTCGGCGTATTGGCAAAACAAAACTTCTGACGCACTGGATCGAGCAGCGTTTCCCGAGTGAAAAGTCCGGGCAGGCTTTCTATTGGATGGCTACCACCCACAGCGCCGCCTACCAACTGAGCGATTTCACGGATGAGATTTTCAAGCATGCTCCACCTAGCGGAATCCCGTCCCGTGGTTTTGCATTCAAGACCTGGGAAGATGCGTTTGACTATATCGGCCATTTGGCCGAGACGCGAAAGGCCCATGGTCCGTTTGTCGCCATCCTCGATGAATTCACCTTTCTCGTGCAAAGTGATGAAAATGTGGCCAGCCTGCTTCAGCGTGCATGGGACAGCCGGCTGTCAAAAATTCCCACCTTGCGGCTGATCATCAGTGGCTCACTCGTCGGAATGATGGAAAGGAATGTGCTTGCTGCGCAAGCGCCGCTGTATGGCCGGGCGGCCGAAATTCTGAAACTTCGCCCGCTGGAATTTGGCACGCTGGTTGAGATATTCCCGGAATGGTCCGCGGCGGAGCGGGTTGCCGCCTTTGCCGTTTGCGGTGGTATCCCAGCTTATCTTGGGCTGTTTGCGCAGGCGAAAAATTTTACCGATGGTCTGAAAAACTATGCACTTGCGCCAAATAGCATCCTGTTTACCGACTCCTCGCTATTGCTGCACGAACGCCTGGGTGACACCGCCATATACGAATCCGTTCTATCCGTCATCGCGCGCGGGGAACACGAGTGGAGCCAAATCAGCGAACGCGCAAAGATGAACGACGACAGCCTTGGCTACTATCTTCAGACGCTACAGTCGCTCGAATGGGTCAAACGCGATGACCCTGTTATGACGCGATCAAGCGGCCGGCGCGGCGGCCGGCGCGGTCGTTATTATCTGAACGATCCCTTTCTACGTTTCTATTACCGTTTTATCGTGCCAAATCGGGCTGCTCTGCAACGCGGTTTGGTCGGACGCACCGTTGAAACGCTCGTCGATGACCTGCGCGGGTTTATCGGCACCTATGTTTTCGAAGATTTATGTCGGGACTGGGTTTTAGTCCAGGCGGAAGCCGGTCGCTTGGGCTGGCAACCGGAGGAATACGGATCCTATTGGCGACGCAAAAAGAATGAGCGCGTGCAACTTGATGTTGTGGCGGTCAGTTCAAGGGCCAAGCGCCTTTTGGTGGGTGAGGCCAAGTGGACCGAGACCCCGATCGGGCGAGGCATCTTGACAGACTTGGTTGAACGGAGCAAGCGACTTGTGATCAAATCGTCGGATGAGGACACCTGGGGCTCGGGTTCTGCCTATTTGACAGAGTATGTCTATTTTTCGCGCGCCGGATTTACAGCTGCGGCGCGCGCCGAAGCCAAGCAAATGCGGGCCACGCTCGTTGACTTGGCCATGGTCGAAAAAGCGCATCTTGAGCTTGTGGAGATGGGGCGCTAAGTTGGTTGTAAAAGATATTGCCCAGCTGGCAAACCCAGAATCAAGCCAGCCGCCGGCTATGCGCTGTTTGCGCGCGAAGGGTTTACCGTGGCGCCACGCGATGCTGCACGCGAGCTGGGTGTGCGGCTATTGGCACTTGACGAGATCGAGGATGCGCTGGCCGCCGAAGTATGAACAGCTGTAGGAACCCAAAGATAGTGAGACTGGTAGGCGGTTTTTGGTTCGATTTTCTCGAATATAGTGAGACTGGCTGCCGAAACAGCGGGATTATGTAGTGCAAAATCACAAAGATAGTGAGACTGCCCTAGACTTTACAGAACGGCGAAGCAAGATAGTGAGACTGCTTTCAAATGAGGGTCGAAGATTTAGCGCAAAATCATGCGTTTGAAGGCGGTCTCATTAACTTCGTGCTTACGCGGACCTACCAGTCTCATTATCTTTGGGTACCTACACACCCGCCGGCTCACATGCCGCGGCCGTAAAGAGGGGTGCATTTCTAGATAATCTGGGTTATAATAATCCAGACGTTCTAAATATGGCGAAAATGCCCTTTGTCGACCGGCGTGTCGAGCTCGGCGCGCTGGATCGCTTCTACCGCCGGGACTCGGCCGGTCTACTGGTGCTATTTGGCCGGCGCCGTGTTGGCAAGACTGAACTGCTGTCACACTGGCTCGAAACGCGCGCAATCGGCGATCAGCAGGCCATCTTCTGGACAGCCAACACCTACAACAGCGCCTCGCAACTGCAAAGCCTGACACAGGAGTTGGTCTGGCGCGATCCGACCTTCGCTCGGGCGGCGGGCGCGGACTTCGCCTTTCCAGACTGGGCCGCCGCCTTCAACTTCATCGGTGATTTAGCGCAGAAGTCGCCAGCCACGCTGGTCGTCATCATCGACGAATTCACCAACATCCTGCGCAATGATCCGGACATGACCAGTGTGTTGCAGCCACTCTGGGATCACCGACTCTCGCGCATCCCACAGCTACGGCTGGTGCTCACCGGCTCGATGGTCAGCCTCATCAAGCGCGAGTTATTGGCCGCCAACGCGCCGCTATATGGCCGCGCCACCGCGCTGATGCACCTGCGCCCGTTGCCCTACGGCACGATGCGCGAAATCTATCCGACCTGGCCGGGTGACGCGCGGCTGGCCGCCTACGCGGTCTGCGGCGGTGTGCCAGCTTATCTTGGGCTGCTGCGCGAAGGCGAGTGTTTCGAGACCGGGCTCACCGAACACGCGCTGACCGCCGGCAGCATCATGATGACGGACCCGCAGTTGATCCTCAACGAACAACTGCGCGACACCAACCACTACGCCAGTGTGCTGGGCGCAATCGCCTCCGGATTTCACGACTGGGGCACGATCGCGAAGATGACCGGACTCGAAAAAACGGGTTTGAGCAGCTATATCGACACGCTCGAATCACTCGAGTTGGTCGAGCAGCGCAAACCCATTCTGGCCGCGCAATCCGACCGCAAGGCACGCTACTACGTGGCCGACAACTTCATGCGCTTCTACTATCGCTTCGCTGTCCCGCACACGACCGCAATCATGCGCGGCCGGCTCGGTCTGATGCGGGAGTCGCTGCACGAGCAGCTGCGCGCGTTTATCGGGCTGTATGTGTTTGAAGAGGTCTGCCGGGACTGGGTGGCCCAGCAAGCCGATTTGGGCAAACTGGGTTTCCGGCCGGACGCCGGGCAGATCGGCGCCTATTGGCAGTCGACCAGGGAGGCGCGGGTGGCGTTGGATGTGGCCGTGGCAAACGCGAGCGAACAGCGGTTGTTTCTCGGCGAATGCAAGTGGGGCGAAGGCGAGGTTTCGCGCCGTGTGCTCACTGATCTGATCGAGCGCAGCCGCAGGATGCCACAGCTGGCGGACCCGGAATCAGGCTGGCGGGCCGACTACGCGCTGTTTGCGCGCGAAGGGTTTACCGTGGCGACACGTGACGCCGCGCGCGAGCTGGGTGTGCGGCTGGTGATGCTGGACGAGATCGAGGATGCACTGGCTGCCGAAGTATGAACAACGCTACTTTCCGGTAAAAGGAGGTCAATTTTGCCCCACAGCCAAACTTGCGGGTATGAAAACAAAACGACCTCCTCTTGTGGCCCAGTCCCTGCCACTCCATCTCGGGCTGTGTCACGCCACCTATCGATACGTCCACACATGCAAGACATCCAGCCCGATGGTCGCGTCGCTGGTGTCGGTGGCTTCCCCACCGAAGATCAAATAACCGCTCGATAGCTGGCCGTTCACGCTACCGAGCAAGATGCCGTTGATATACACGCTGAGCTTGCGATCTTCGCGCGCAATCGACAGCCGATTCCAACTCGAATCCGATGGGTCGATAAAGACCGACGTATCGGGCTTGATGAGGTCAGTTTGCCACTTGCCCTTTGCGAAGTAGTCCAGCGAATAGGTCTGTGTGCTGGGATTGACTCTGAACCACACGAAGTTGTTGCTGTCCTGTGCGATGCCAATGCCACATACACCGTCGGCTTTGTCGACCGTGCAGTTGATGCCGGCAAATATGCGTTTGGCACTCGGGCATTTCTTGTAGGTCTCCCAGGCCACGAGGTTGGCTTTCTTGATGTTGATGTTCAACTGTCCACCCGAGATCTCGTAGTTGACGTCGCTGGAGTTCTTGAGCGCATATCCTTTGCTGTTGTTGTCAAACTTGTCGAGCAGACAGTCTTTGGCGCCAGGATCGAGTCCAAGCGGGGATTCCACCGTCCACGTCAAATCCTTATCGACCGTGACTTTGTAGATGGCACTGATAAAGTTGCCCTTGCTATCAAGCGCCTGCGCGCTGTAGTCATCGGCATCCAGGCCCGGGATCGTATACGATTCACCCGGCTTGAGGACTGAGCCTTCGATCAGGTTCGTGCCCCAATCTGTGTCTGTGGATTTGAGCAGGTTGATGGTGTGAATCTCACCTTGTGTGCCAT
>Ga0209068_10000911_pt1 | contig 15107 bp, 20 predicted proteins | sample ColStrG_CSR_2012_FD_187200 | JGI IMG/M metagenome (GOLD analysis project Ga0209068, IMG submission 187200) | Freshwater sediment microbial communities in response to fracking from Pennsylvania, USA - Cold Stream Run_MetaG_CSR_2012 (SPAdes)... | ecosystem: Environmental > Aquatic > Freshwater >... | reverse complement strand
TGCGCCCCGCCTCGAGGTCGTCCGTGATGCAAAGGCTGACAGTCGGCGCGATGTCGAAGTCATCGAGCGATTTGCCCGACTGCTTCGCGCCTTCCTCAAGCAACGGCCGCAGCTCGGCGACGTTCTCGGGGGAGAAGAACGTCGGGATCCAACCGTCGGCGATCTCGCCGGCGAGTGCGGTGTTCTTCGGCCCGATCGCGGCGAGGTAGATCGGCACGCGCTCCTGGACGGGGGAGATCGTCAGCTTCAGCGCCTTTCCGGGCCCGTCGGGCAGAGGCAGTTCGAGCGTCTCGCCTTGAAAGTCGACCCGCTCGCGGGCCAGCGCCATGCGCATCACGGCGACGTACTCGCGCGTGCGTTGCAGCTGCTTGGCGAAGCGCTGGCCGTGCCAGCCCTCGGCGACCTGCGGGCCCGAGGAGCCGATGCCGCAGATCATGCGCCCGTCGGAGAGTTGGTCGATGGTGGCGGCGGTCATCGCCGTCATCGCGGGGGAGCGCCCGGGCATCTGGAAGATTCCGGAGCCGAGGCGGATCGTCTTCGTCTGCCCGGCAAGCCAGCCGAGCACGGTTGCAGCGTCCGATCCGTAGGCCTCGGCAGCCCACACGGAGTCATAGCCGAGGCGCTCGGCCTCCTGCACGATCGCGAGCTGATCCTCCGAGGTGAGGCCGAGGCCCCAGTAACCGATGTGCACGCCGAGCTTCATGTGCAAGTTTCCTTTCAGAGGGAGGGAATCCGTTGCCGATGCGCACGGCTTGACCTACGCTTGGCCGCGCTCTCGCCGTGGGCGCTCCGTCCCGCGGCGGCGCGCAAAGCCTATGCGAAATCGCACACGCGACAGCCGCAGCAGCCCGATCGAGCGCCTGCGCCTTGCGATCGACTGCCTGCCGGTCCGCACACGCGAGGCGATGCTCGAGGGCCTGCGTGCCAACGAACGGATCATCGTCGGCGCCTACGTGGACGAGCAGGGCGGCGTCTGCCCGATGCTCGCAGCCCACCGCTGCGGCGGGCGCACGGACTTCCTCTCCTTCGCGAAGTCGTGGGACCGCTTCACGCGCGCCCACGGAAGCTCCCGCGCGGCGACGGCGCGCGAGCTGCGGATCCTGCTCTCCCAGCTGGAGGCGAGCCTCCTGGAAGGCAGCGGCTCGAACCTCGACGCGGCGATCACAGCCCACCGCGAGCTGCGCGGCCGACGCCTCGGCGCGCAGCGGCGCATGCGCCGCGAGGCAGACCCGACCGGGGAGATCCGCGCCCGTCGCCTGCGTGTGCCGATGCCCGGTCGCCGCCGCCGCGCGCTCGAGCCTCAGAGCTAGAGCGCCTCGCCGGGACGCACGAACATCAGCTCGGGCACCACGCAGGCGGGGGAGACCCGCAGCAGGAAGCGCACCGACTCGGCGATGTCCTCGGGCCGGATCATCTCCTCGGCGGGCACGTGCTCCTTGACGAAATCGGTCATCGGCGTGTCGACGAACGCCGGGCACAGCGCGGTTGACTTGATGCCCTCGGCTCCAAGCTCCTTGTTCATCGCTTCGGTCCAGCCGACGACGCCGTGCTTGGCCGCCGAGTAGATCGACAGCCACGCCTCGCCGTGCTTGCCGGAGATCGAGGAGGTGTTGACGACGAGCGCGTTGTGGTGCTCGGCGGCCGCCTCCCGCAGCATGCCCATCGCTTCGCGATAGAACAGCACGATCGAGCGCAGGTTGATGTCGAGCTGCATGTCCAGGCGCCTGGTCTCGATGTCGGCGACGGCCGCGCCGACACCGACACCGGCGTTGTTGACGAGCACGTCGAGGCGGCCGTAACGCTCGCGGTGGCCGTCGACGACTCGCTTGATGTCCTGCTCCTCGGAGACGTTCGCGGCGATCGACTGGACCTGGAAGCCCTCCGCCACGAGACCCTGCGCGGCGGCCTCGAGCTTGTCCGGGCGCCGTGCCGCGACGGTCAGCGCGAAGCCCTCCTCGCCGAGCACCCACGCGATTGCGAGCCCGATGCCGCTCGACGCTCCGGTGACGATCGCTGCACGTGCTGCTGACATCGCTGGTCCCTCCTCGATCGATAACAGGCTCTGGGGCCGCCGATCCCTGGGCGGCGCGCGGGAGCATCCCACATCGCGCTGGTAGCGTCCCTCACGCGCGCCCCGCCGATCGGGCGCACGGCGCGTGGAGGGCCCGTAGCTCAGTTGGTTAGAGCTGCCGACTCATAATCGGTAGGTCCCTGGTTCGAGTCCAGGCGGGCCCATTGGTCATACCTTTACAGGGGTCGTGGGACCGTTTCACGAAGGTGGGTCGGCAATCTTCGCCTGACGCGCGCTTCCGCGCCTAAGGAGGAGTCTGGCTGTGGGTCACCGAGGCCGCCCGTCGAGGACTACGAGTGGGTCCCTCGTTCGAGTCCGAGCGGGCCCATTCGCATCGCTGCGTCGTCCGTCGGTTCCGGGAGTCAGTCGAGGTCGAACGCAGCTCGGATCGCGTCGCTGAGTGCCTGCTCCTGATGGTCGAGCAGGACGCCGATCTGTGCGCCCAGCGCCCCGGCTGGGACGGTGGTGACGTTGTCGCAGCTGACCGCCGACGACCGTTCGAGGCCGTTGGCCCTGCCGACCGGCACCTCTGTGGACAGTCCGCGCACGGTGGTAGTTATCGGTGCGACGGTGACGGTCGTGAGATGCGGCCTGACGAGCTCGCGGGTGAGAACCAGAACGGGGCGGGGCTTGTCGAGCTGCGCGACGTGGATCGGTCGCATCAGGGCAGGTCGGAGGGGAGGCCCGCGGCGTACTCAGCAAGGCCGGCAAGCTCCGGATCCTTGCTGTTCGAGGCCAGGATCTCGGCGTCGCGGGCGGCAATCGACCGCCGGCGCTCGCGCTCCAGGGCGAGCTTGACAACGGCTGCGCGGCTTCGTCCTGCGCCGGCGTTGACCTGTCCGTCGACGAAGTCGACGAGCTCGTCCGGGAGGCGTACGGCAATCTGCTTGGTCATACCATTATGGTAGCAACAAGGTACCGCGTCTGCCTGGGGCGCCGGAGCTCATCTCAGAGCAGGCCCGGTACGCGGTTCGAGCCCAGTATCGCCCATTGGTTGTCGTTACTACAACGATCCTGCTGCAAAGGGGCACATTCTGATGTCCGGTCGCTCGGCCCTAGTGCAGGCGGGTCTCAATCCGGGGGGCTGTGGCTGCGGTCTCACGGGGTCGCGGCGGAGGGGCCTTGGGTGGCTTTCGCTTCGAGGTGGGAGCGGGAGCGCGGATACGGTCGGTGAGACGCCTGCTTTTCGTCCGGAGCGATGGCGCGGGGCCAGGCTCGCCACACGCTCGCATGGCTTCAAGAGCAGCAGTCCGGGATACTGGCTGCCGTGATGTCCGAGGAGGCTGAGGCCCCCGACCTGGTGGAGCTTTGGCGGGAGGCATCTGAGGCCGGCGAGCGCTTCGACCTGGATGGGGTCATGGCTTTCTATGCGCCGGATGCCGTCTACGACCTGTCGCACTTGGGCATGGGCACGTTTGAGGGCCGAAAGGCTATTCGTGGCTTCCTAGTGGACTGGCTCGGCTCTTACGAGGAGTACGAGCGCGGGAGCGAGGAGCTTCTCGACCTCGGCAACGGGGTCGCCTTTGGGCTGTTCGTTCAGAAGGGCCGTCCGGCTGGCAGCAGCAGCAGGGTTGAAGAACGTGTCGCATCCGTCAGTGAGTGGGAGGACGGCAAGGTCAAGCGCATCACGAGCTACTCCGACATCGACGAGGCTCGTGCTGCTGCCGAGCGCCTCGCCGAGGAGCGGAGGTAGGCGATGTCAGAGAACCTGGACCTCGTCCGCTCGATCTTCGCGGCCTGGGAGCGCGGCGACATCTTTACACTCGCCGACTGGGCGCACCCGGACATCGAGTGCGTGATGGTGGACGGGCCATTACCAACCAGGCGAGCAGGACTGGCCGGAATGACGCAGATTACGCGCGAACTCGTCAGCGCCTATGACGAGTTCTCGGTCACCGCGCAGGACTACCGGGAGATTGACGAGCGGCGCGTCCTCGTGCTCGTTCAGTGCGGTGGGCGAACCAAGAGCAGCGGTCTGGAACTCGGACAGATAGCTGGCAGGAACGCGAGCGTCCTCGACATCGAACACGGCACCGTCAGGAGACTCGCCCTCTACTGGGACCGTGAGCGCGCGTTCGCCGACCTCGACCTGGCGGGGTAGGCGATGTCGCAGGCGAATGTGGAGATCGCCAAGCGGTTAGTGGATGCGTTCAACGCTCACGACCGCGAGGCGTTCGTCGCGCATTTCGATCCGAGTGCCGAGTTTCGATCGGTGTTCGCGGCGGTTGGCGGCGCCGTCTACCACGGCCACGATGAGCTACTGAACTACTTTCGAGACCTCGAAGAGGCATGGGGCGATGAGATCCGCATGGAGCCCGAGGCGTACTTCGACCTCGGCGAACACGCGCTCCTCTATCTCCTGTTCCATGGGCGCGGAAGGCGGAGCGGCGCGGAGGTGGCGATGCCGGTCGCGCTGATGGCGAGGTGGCGCGACGGCCTCATCGTCTACATGGCGTCGTACACCGACAGGGAGGACGCGCTGCGCTACCTCGGCGTCTCCGAGGACGAGCTGGCGCCGATCGAGCCATGATGGACGCAGCAGCGGCGCCGGGCCCTGGCTGGTGTGGACTTGCCGGTGCTACCCCGGGGCCGCCGAGCATGGGATCGGGTGGTTTGCCCGGAAGAGGTCGTGCGGGTCATAGCGTGCCTTGACGTCTTGGAGGCGCTCGAACGTCGCGGGTGGGTAGCACGTGCGGGTGTCGATGGGGACGTCGATGAAGTTGGCGAACCTGACGCCCGAGGCCCACGGCTCGAGGGCGTTCGAGACCCGGTCCAGGTGCGCGTTGATCGCCGACCCCATCGAGGGGTCCATGATCATGCCTACGCCGAAGGTCAGGAAGGCGTGGTCGAGAGTCGCGAGGGCGCCCGCGTTCGGTGGGGCATCGGTCAGCGCGCCGCCCAGCAGGCGCAGCTCGAGCGACAGAAGCGGCGATCCGGAGCCAGGACCGGCTGCCTCTACGATCGTGTCGATCGCTGCCGCGGGGAGCTCGTCCAGTAGCTGGCCGTTCGCTGCGAACGGCACCGGAGCCTCGGGGTCCATGTGTAGGTGTCCCAGCGCCGCGGGCGGAACTACCGCGAAGGTGTCGAGCTCGGCTGCGAGGTCGCGCAGCGGGCCCAGGAGTTCGCGCGCGGATTCCTCGGGGCCCAGGTAGGCCGCCTCGACCACCACGAGCTGACGCCCGCGAACGGGCTCCGGGATGTCGGGCAGCGGGGGGACCTGAAGGACTCGCGCCCACGTGTTCATCTCGTTGGGCAGGCCGGAGGTCCACTCGCGCCATGCGTGCAGGACGTCAGCGGTGCGCTCCCAGGGCCAAGCCAACATGCCGGCGTAGAGCTCGGGCACGGGGTAGAGCTCGAACTCAAGTGCCGTCACCACCCCGAAGCTCCCGCCGCCGCCGCGCAGCGCCCAGAAGAGGTCGGGCTCGTTCTCGCGGTCGGCGCGCAAGAGCTGTCCGTCTGCGGTGACGACTTCGGCGCCGACCACGCTGTTGCACGCCAGGCCGTGCTTGCGCGCAAGCCAGCTGTGTCCGCCGCCCAACGTGTATCCGACGACGCCGACCTCGGCCGAGGAGCCAGATAGCCCGGCGAGGCCCAGCGGTGAGGCTAGTGCGGCGACGTCCTGCCACTTGGCGCCGGCACCAACGCGTGCGCGGCGATTCTCGCCGTCGACCCGGGCGCCGGTCATGCGGGTCGTCTTCAGCAGGAGCGTGTCCTCGCCCACTCCGGCTAGCGGACCGGCGCTGTGTCCCTCGGCCTGCACGGCGACACGCAACCCGTTCTCGCGGGCATAACCCACGACCGCGGCAACCTCGTCTGCGTCGCCGGGGCCTGCCACCGTCGCCGGTCGCTGGTCGATCGCCAAGTTGAACGCCGCCCGCGGCGTCCCACTGCGCATCGCCTCGCGCGACGAGCTCTGCTCCATTCAGCATTGGCCCCGCTTTGGTCCGCTGCTCGTGTCGGCCCGTTCAACACGCGGCCGTCGTCTGCGCTCACATTAAACGAATCTCGTCCACGCCGACCCCCTCCCGACCTGAGGATCACCGGCCTGCGGCGTTATGGCCCCGTGTGCACCCAACGGACGCTCGCCGCGCATCGCTTCCCCCTGCAGCCCTGGCGCTCGCGGCGGCCAAAGAACGAGATCTGAACACTTCCCGGCTGTGCCTCGAGGACGAAGGAGCCGCTGTAGCGGAACGTGCGGGAGGACGTAGGCCACGCCGACAGCCACCTCGTGGCGCACGCGACCTGGACTTGGCTTCTCGGCAGGCAACGATCGCTGAGGTGGTGCGCGCTATGGCCCGTCTTCTCCTTGATGAGAGCCTTGACGCGTGGATAGGACTCTGCGGGCGTGAGACTCGGCGAGGGCGGCGATTCGGGCGTCGCGAACGCCGGTTCACCCTGCGGCGCGCCCGTCTCCAGAGGGACGATGACCAATGTGTACACGGGGCCCAGCGCTTCGTGCAGGCGAAGTTCGTCGCGGGAGGCGACAGCTCCACGCAACTGCCAGTAGTACGTGCCAGGCGTAAACGACCAACCCTGCATGTTGAGGGGGTACAGCGCCGTGCCCGAGTAGGTGCCCGGGTGTTCACGGCTTTCTTCGAGACCGACCCGTTCCACGGTGAAACCGCTCTCGAGTTCGCCTTCGGCACCGACGCTGCCCTGGGACGCGACGTCGATCCACGGGTAGAGCAAGCCATCGATGGTGGAGAGCTTGAATGCGAGCGCGCCCTGGCGAGCCTCGATCGAGCCATTTTCCGGGGATGCCGCCGTGATCGGCAGCCGTTCGGCAGCGTGCGCGCGTGCGGGAACCACCACACAGACGGCTAAGCACAGGCTCCAGATCGCAGGACCCCTACAGTTCATCCGACACCTCCATCGCAAGCATAACCGCCGGGTCTTGGCGGCTCGGAGGCGGGCGCCTACGTCTCGATCGCGGCGGCGAGCTCCTTGGCGCTCTTCTTCGACGGTTTCGGTACCTCGAGCGCCCAGCTATCGCCGCTCTTGAAGGTGACGGTCAGCGGGTCGGAGTACATACCGCCGCCCGTGAACTCGACCGACGCGACCTCACTGCGCGGGACGCGCGTGATCGTCTCGCTCAGATAGACGGTCAGGAGCTTCGACTTGACGGCGATCAGCGCCACCTCCTCGGCCGCGACCACCAGGTAGGCGAGCTTGCCGAACTTGGGAGTGTCCGATGCGGCCGCGAACCCCACCTTCCCTTGGTCCGCCCGCAGGCTTTTGGCGGCGCCGATGCCCGCACCGACGATGCCCGTGTACATGCCCGCGAAAGGCGCGGCCGTCCTCTTACCCATGCCACGCGGATTCACCTTCACACCTGCGATCTGTGCCGCGCCCAGTATCTCGGTGGCATCGAGTGCCATCGCCCACCTCCGCTCGTGTCGGCAACAGCCCTCGGAAGGCACTGCCCGCTGTGTTGCGCCTCGGCGCCAGCCTATCGGTTGGTATGCGCGGTCCCCCCGTGGTACCGACACGGCTCGCGATCTCACGGAGCGACAGAGCCCCGGCTCACGCCGGGACTCTGTGCGTCGGCCCTCAGCGACGCCCCGCTCGCGGTGTGAACGGAGCGCGAACACGGCAGGGCCGCGCGGGCCTGGTGCGTGCCCTCGTGCGCCGCTCAAGCGCCGCGTGGGTCGGACCGATAGGAGCGGCGCCTGGACCGTCGGGACAGCGATCGGCTGGACCGCGTAGCGCACCACGAAAGGAGCTGACACAGACATGGCGGGCATCAAACGAGGCAAGCGTCTCACAGCGGGCGTAATCATCGCAATCGTCGCGCTGAGCGGCGCGGCGGCGTTCGCGTACTGGACCAGCTCCGGAGAAGGCACCAGCACCGTCACGGCGAGCGCCGGCGGTGCCGGGTTCGAAGTCACCGGCGCGGCCGAAGGCCTCTACCCTGGGGCGACGGTGCTCGGCAAGGTCAAGGTCAAGAACAAGGACGCCAAACAGCCCGAGTTCCTGACCAAGGTCGTGACGACCGTCAAGGAAACCTCGGCTCTCGGCTGCGAAAAAGCGTGGTTCGAAATCACCGTCGGTGGCGAACAGGAACCGAAAATCGAACTCGCACCGGGCGAAACCAAGGAATACACGGTCAGCCTGAAGATGAAGAACGAAGCGTTGAACCAGAACGCGTGTAAGGGCGCGACCATCTCGCTGAAGGCCGTCGCCTCCTAAGCAAGGCCCAGCGGTGCGGCAGATCGCACCTGTGGGACGGCTGGTGAGGCATGGGTGGCGGCGCAAGTCCGCCACCCATGCGCGCGGCCGTCGCAGCTCTGAACGCGAACCCCGCAACCTGTGCCATAAGCGTTACGTATCGCTCGCTGCGTGATACCTATGTATACTGGCTGCGCAGCCAAGGAGGAGACGTTAGAGCGGGGATAGCCGACCCGGGGGCAGCGGTACTCTCATTCTCCCCTGCCTCCGGGCCGGCTCTAGAGCGGCGCGCTCCGCGTGTCCTCGACGCGGCCCGCCGCCGTCAGCGAGAGAGCCTCCGTGACCTCAGCGGCGGCGCGCTCGCCTGATGTGATCGCACCGTCCATTTAGCCCATCCATACGATCGCCGTCTCGGCGCCCGCCCAGTGGATCGGGCCGATCGGCTCGCGCAGCGCATCGCCGAACACAGACCAGGTGTTGGGCGGCACGAACGCGCCGTAGCAGCCGCGTGTCCATTCATCGGCGGACCAGTCCTTCTCGATGTACTCGAGCGGGCGCGCGGCGCGCTCGCCGAAGAACCGAACGAAACAGCCAACCACGGCCGACCGTCGCCGCCCGGCGTCGAGACGGCCGAGCGCGCGAGCCTGATTGCCCTCGAGAAACCCGAGCAGCACGCCGGGAGAGCCGTCGGGGGGCGAGTTGTCGAAGACGACCTTGACCGGGCCGCTGTCGCTGGTGAGCTGCCCGGAAAGCCCTTCGGAGCGCCAAAACGGCTCGTCGTAGACGGCCATGCACTTGATCACCGACCCGTTGGGCGTCCGCTGCGTGAGCTGATCACGCCGAGCCGGGAGCGCCGGCGAGTAGCGCAGCCGCCCGGCCAGCGCGGGGCTGACGGCGACGATCACTCGCCGAGCTTCGACGGTGACCGTCCGTGCGATCACGCGCACGTTCTTCCCGTGCTCGATCTCGGAGACGGGCTCCTCGGTCATGACCACGTCGCCCAGACGGTCGGCGAGCTCGAGAGCGATCCGTTGACTGCCGCCGACGATGCGCGACTGCTGGGCGCCGCCGTCGGTCGAGATCAGACGCTGGAGGCCCCCGCCGGAGCTGGCGTAGGCAAGGAAGTGAAGTAGCGAGACGTCCGCGGCGTCGGCAGCCCAGACTGCCTCGCACGCGAGTCCGATCAGCGCTCGTCCGAGCGTCGTACGCATGTGGCGGCGCGTCCACGAGGCGACCGTCTGCGAATCCCATGCGGGCGCCGACGGCGCCGCCCAGGGGCGCTCGGCGGTGACGCGGCGGGCCATCCGTTCAAGGCGGGTGAGCGCGAGCTGCACGTCGAGTAGCGCCGCGGGGTTGACGCGCGGGATCTCGCCGCGGTAGGCGCGCAGTCGTCCGCCGTGCTCAAACAGATTGCGTCCGTCGGTGTAGGTGTCGAAGGTCTCCAAGCCGAGTTCGCGGATCACCGCGAGCACTCGATCCTGCCCCGGGCCGACCCACTGGCCGCCGACCTCGACGATCTTCTCGGCGCCGATCGGATGGTTGAGCGTTCGCCCGCCGACCCGGTCGCGCGCCTCGAGCACGACCACCTCGGACCCGTCTGCGACGAGGCTGCGCGCCGCGCTGAGGCCGGCGAGTCCGGCGCCGATCACGACCACATCGGCCCGGACGTCGCGCATCAGCGCGCCGCTACGCGCTGGCTCTGTGTGGCGGGCGCGTCGATGTGGACATCCCTCGCCGCCACGCTAGTCAGCTGGGCTGACGGCGAACCATTCGGTATTGAGCTCAGGCGCGTCCTCGCAGACGTCGCGGACGAGCTCGAACACCGCCCATCGCCCTATTTCGGTGAGGTTCTCGCGCGCCGAAGTGCCTTGCCGTCCGCCCTGCCAGGTTGCGCTGATCTCGGCTCCCCTCACAGCGAAGGAGGTGTCGCCGAGCTGGGCTCCGAGCCGCCGCGCCAGAAGCTCGATCGCGTTTGGCGGAGCGGCGTGGCCGGAGTGTCGGGTGATCCGGAACTGCATGTCCTAAACCTAGCGGCAGAGCCCTCGGCAGGTCGGGCGCGACGGGCCGCGTCAGCCGGTGATTCCCCCGATGCCGCTGGGCGTCGCCGGTTTCGCGCGCGCTTCGATCGCTTCGAGGATCGTCCGCAGACCGCCCTGCGTTTCGGTGTTCAGCGCGTCGAGGATCGCCTGGGTGTCCTTGAACGTGTTTTCGGCGCGTGCGTCGGATGCGATCGACTGCACGTCCTGGCCGACCATGATGATCGACAGGAGCACGAGTTGGATGAACGTCTGCGCGACCCACGCGACGATCAGGATTAGCCCCGGCTTGGTGAGGAACTGCGGCACGGCGCTCTTCGTCAGGACGCCAGCCTGGATCAGGATCGCCGGGAGGCTCGTGAGGGCGATCAGAGAGAAGATGTAGGCCATCGCCATCGACCCGACGGCATGCGTGATGATCACGGCGAGCTTGGCATTGAAGCCCTTCACCTCGCCCATTGCGCGTCTGATTTCCGATGGGCTCAGGCGAACGGCTCTCGCGAGGTGGTGGCGGGTCTTTGCGTGGCTGGCGCTCGCTGTGAGCGCAGCGGCCGGCTCGCCTGTGGCGACGGGCTGTTGGGCTGTCATGGCCTTGTCCCTTCCGAGCTCGAGGTGGTAACCGCCTGGTCGCGGCGGCCGTTCGCCATGGTTTCGGCGATGGGCGAGTATCGCCCATCGATCGGGCGCTGCTCCGCCGGCGCTCGGGCCGATCGCGGCCGTGTCGCGGGGAAGGATCGGCGTTCCGCGACGTCCTACTGTCTGACGACGCAGGCGCCCGCATCGCGCGGGGGGTGGGCGCCCAGAAGGAGGTCGCTACTCAGATGGACACGGCGGGTGCGCTGACGGTGATCGCGAGCTATCGCGGGGGTACCCTCTACACGCCCGCGTGGGAAACGATCGTGATCATGTCGACGATCCTCGCGATGACGGTCGCGGCGGTGCCGATGGTCATCCATCTCCGTCGCCGTGCGCGGCGGCCGCGGACCGTTCGCGACGAGTGGCAGACGATCACCGTGATGGGTGAGCTCTGCCCGTACGGCTGGCAGGCCACGATCACGCTCTACGGCTGGGGTGCGCCGATCCCGGACGATGCTCCCCACACGCGCGGGCGGCTCGTCGCGCTCGAGTGGCAGCGGTTCGCCGGCGAGCCGGACGGGACGGTCTCTGGGCGCGTGTGGGCGGCGACGATCGGCGAGGCGCTGCAGATGATGGTCGACGACAGCCTTCCCGCTCTCGACGCAGGCAGGCGACCCGGGCGTCCGATCTAGCGCTGCACTGGTGGCATCAGGCCGCCGATCACCCAGAAGATCGGGATCGCGATCCCGATCAGGAACATGATCCAGTGGCCGTGTTTGATCGTGCGCAGCCCGAGCACTAGAAATACGACGATGTAGAGCAGCACGAAGCCGCCGATTCCGGCAGAGGAGACTGCGAGTACGGACATTGGGGGACCTCCTGGTCTGGTTCCGGTCGCCGGGCGGTGACGGCGCGAGCGCCCGATTATCACGCCCGGGCGCCGCTCGTGTCCGTGTCGGCGATCGGGCGCCGCGATCTGTCATCCACGTCGCGATCCTCGATCCCGCTAGCCGACGATGCGCACCTCAGCGGTTGTGTCCCGCCGCAGTCCGCGCGCGAGGCGCCCGCCGCCGCGAGCCAGCCGCCGCCGAGCGACGAGGATCACCTCGAAGCCGTGCTCGCGCGCCCACGCGCCCAACGGCGGCTCGGGCGTCCCGGCCAGCGACGTGAAGCTCGCCGCCTGAGCCGCCGCCCCGAGCGCCGCGCGCGCCTCGCGCAGCTCGTCCGCGGCCTCCTCGCGCACGGCGCAGTTGAAGGCGCCCGGCCCCGGCCCGCAGCAACGCGACGACGCCTGCGGTGCGAGCGTCACGACCGACAGCTCGGCGCCCTCGGCGGCGAGCTCGGCTCCCTCGGCAAGCGCGCTCGTGCCGCCGCGACCCGACTCGAACACGACCAGGACGCGCGCCCGTCGAGCCCCCGTCCCCGGGGGTTCAGTGCCTGCGGCTCTCGAGCGTGTCGGGACGATGCTCATAGGAGGTCGTTGAACCACCGTCAACGATACGCGCACCGCTGGCCGAAGGAGGCCGGCGTGTAGACTGCCCGCGCCCGAGACGGTCCGCACGCCGGCGAGCGCCAGGAGAGAGATCGTTGCGCACAACCACGCTGCCCGCCCTCCTCGCCCGGTGCCCGCGCGGGCCGGAGCACCGCCTGCCTGGAGCGCCGTGAGCCGATGAGCGGGTTCGTCGAATTCGCTCTGTACGCCGCTGCGATCGCGGTCGCGCTGGGGGCGCTCTACTTCGTCTTCGGCTCCCAGGCCCTCGGGTTGCCGGCGATGATCGGCGTGCTCGTCGTGCTCGCCGTCGCCGAAGCGCTGTCGTCGGCGGGGCCGCTGACGCTGCTCGCGATGGTCGTCGGCCTGGCCGCGCTGTTCATGGTGATCGGCATGGCGATGTCGCTCGGCGCTGGAAGGCCACCACAGGCGCACGACGAGAAGCCGAAGGACGAGCAGCCGCCGCGCAAGGCGGCGGCGCCCGACGAGCCCCGGTAGTCTTGCCGCTGATGGAGTCAGCGGGACACGCCAACGGGCACCGGCCGTTCACGCCGGCCGGTCCGTCGGTGGCGATCGTCGGCGGCGGCTTCGGCGGCGTCGGCGCCGCGGTGCTGCTGCGCCGCGCGGGCCACCGCAACATCACCGTCTTTGAGAAGGGTGAGCGCGTCGGCGGCGTCTGGAATCACAACACCTATCCGGGCGCCGCCTGCGACGTGCCTTCGCACCTGTACGAGTTCTCGTTCGCGCCGAACCCGCGCTGGTCGCGCCGCTACTCGCCGCAGGCCGAGATCCAGAACTACGTGGAGGACGTGGCGCGGCAGGAGGGAGTGCTCGACGCCGTGCGCACGGGCACCGAGGTCACGCGCGCGGCGTGGGACGAGGAGGCCGGCCGCTGGCTGCTCGAGACGAGTGCCGGCCCGTTCGAGGCGGACGTACTGGTTACCGCGTGCGGCCAGCTGTCGGTGCCGCGGATGCCTGAGATCCGCGGCCTCGACACGTTCGCGGGGCCGGTCTTCCACACCGCCGAGTGGCGCCACGACATCGACCTCACGGGTCTCAGGGTCGCGGTCGTTGGCAGCGGCTGCAGCGCGATCCAGACCGTTCCGGCGATCCAGCCGATCGTCGAGCACCTCGACATCTACCAGCGCTCTCCGGGCTGGACTATGCCGAAGATGGACCACCCCTACTCCGAGCGCGCCAAGCGGTTGTTCGAGCGCTTCCCCCTGCTGCAGCGGATCGATCGCATGGCGACGTTTGCGTTCATGGACCTCGGCGCGGCCGCGATGACGAGCCAGCGGTGGCTGCTCGCGCCGTTCCGCGCCGTCGGCCGTCGCCAGATCGACGGCGCGATCGACGACCCCGAGCTGCGCGCCAAGGTGACGCCGAGCGATGAGGTCGGCTGCAAGCGCATCATGCTCACCGACGAGTGGTATCCGACGCTGACGCGCGCCAACGTGGACCTCGTCACCGAGCCCGTCGCCGAGGTCACCGAGGAGGGCATCCGTCTCGCCGACGGCAGCCTGCGCCCCGCCGACGTGATCATCCTCGCGACCGGCTTTCAGTCGCACGGCTTCGTCGCGCCGATGGAGGTGGTGGGTAGCGCCGGGCGCACGCTCGCCGAGGAGTGGGAGCCGACGCCGCACGCCTATCTCGGCCTGACCGTGCCCGACTTCCCGAACATGTTCCTGATCTACGGGCCGAACACCAACGGCGGCACCGGCTCGGTGATCTATGTGATCGAGGCGGCCGTCGCGCACGTGGTCGCCGCGCTCGACGCGCTGCGCGTCAGCCGCGCGCGGCGGATCGAGGTCAGGCGCAGCGCCGAGGAGGGATTCAACCGGGAGTTGCGCGCGGCGCTCGCGGGGACGGTCTGGCACACGGGGTGCACGAACTGGTACCTCGACGTCAACGGCAATGACCCGAACCAATGGCCCTGGCTGTGGAGCACCTACCGCCGCAGGACGTCCCGCATCGAGCCGGGCGTCTACGAGCTGGGCGCTCCGGCGTCCGAGCGGGCCGCGACCGCCTGACGCCGTGCTTCTGCCCGCCGGCTCCGCGCTGAGCTAGGGCCGTGTCCTCGATCGAGCTCGAGCTGCTGCTGGTCGCGCTCGCGGCGATGCTCTCGCCGACGACGCTGTCGTTCACGGTGCTCGCGCTCGTGCTAGGCGAGCGCCCGCTGCGCACCGGCGCCTGGTTCTATCTCGGCGCGTTCTCGGTGACGATTCTGATCGGCATCGTCGCGGCGGTTGTGGCTGGCGACGTCGCAGCGGCGCCGCAGCCGAGCACGCCGAAGACGTGGGTTGCGGTCATCGACCTCCTCGCGGCGGCGCTGATCCTCTTCTTCGTTCTCCGGCTCGTGCGCAGACCGCCGGACCCGGCCCGGATGCAGAGCGCGATCGAGCGGATGAGCCGCGTCACGTCCTCGCCGGCGATCGCGATCGTCGCGGCCGGCGCCACGCTCGCCAACCCTGGCGGCTTCATTCCGCTGGCGCTCAAGGACATCTCCGAGCTGGACGCGAGCACGGCCGAAGCGATCGCGCTGTGGCTCGGCTTTGGGCTCATCTCGCTGCTGCCGCTGGCCGTCGCGCTGGTGATGCTCGCCATTGCACCCGAGCCGACGAAGCGGCTGCTCGCGCGCGCTCGCGTCTGGCTCGAGCGGCGCGCGCCGATCATCGCGGCGGTGATCCTCGCGCTGCTCGCGGCGTCGCTGATCAAACACGGCATCGCCGGGATCACCGCCTGAGCCGCGGGTTGCGCCGACGCGGCT
>Ga0209068_10000910_pt1 | contig 15109 bp, 15 predicted proteins | sample ColStrG_CSR_2012_FD_187200 | JGI IMG/M metagenome (GOLD analysis project Ga0209068, IMG submission 187200) | Freshwater sediment microbial communities in response to fracking from Pennsylvania, USA - Cold Stream Run_MetaG_CSR_2012 (SPAdes)... | ecosystem: Environmental > Aquatic > Freshwater >... | reverse complement strand
AGCGCTATCGCCGCTTCGATCAGTTGGGCAAGGCCGCGTAGCGGATCGTCGGTACGAAGCGCCTCAGTGATTACTGGCGCGAGATCTTCGGCGATGCTTTGGTCCAGGGCGGCCCGCACCAAGTCTGCCTTGGCCGGAAATCTGCGGTAGAGCGTTCGTTCACCGACTCCCGCACGCCGGGCGACGGCCTCAACGGGCGCATCCGCCCCGAGCTCACCGTAGACGACGCGCGCGGCGCGCAGGATGCGCTCAACGTTGCGGGCTGCGTCCGCTCGCAACGGCCGATCTTCAACCGCCGTCATCGCCATAGCCTAACGGACAGTTGACTGCCATAAGGCGCAGCTCTAGGCTTGTATAACTGGCAGATAACTGACACTTAACTGGAAACGTAGGATATGTCAATAACTTCCGGGACTTCCGAGTCCCGCTCTGACGTCGATCTTCCGGTGCTCCCCGTCCCGCGGGCTCCGCACTGCCCCCTTGCGCCCCCGCCAGAATTTGCGAACTGGCGCGACGAACCCGGGCTACAACGGGCGATGTTCCATGGCAATCCGATCTGGGTGGTGAGCCGCTACCAGGACATCAGGGCGGCGCTGGTCGATCCGCGACTCAGTGCGAAGACCCTTCCTGAGGCCATGATGCCGACCGACTCCGACAACAAAATCCCGGTGGTGTTCGCGCGGACGGACGATCCCGAGCACAATCGGATACGGCGGATGCTGACCAGCAATTTTACATTCAGGCGTTGCGAAGCGATGCGGCCGCAAATCCAAGAGATGGTCGACCATTATCTCGGCGAGATGATCAGCAAGGGGCCGCCGGCCGACATTGTGCGTGACTTCGGGTTGCCGGTGCCGTCGTTGGTGATCGCACTGCTGCTCGGGGTGCCACCCGAAGATCTTGGACTTTTCCAGCGCCACACCACTGTTGGGCTGGACCAAAAGTCCTCCGATGAGGAGAAGACGCAGGCCTTCGGCGCGATGTTCGCCTACATACAGGAGTTGGTGCTGCGTAAAGAGCGCGAGCCCGGAGACGACTTGATCAGCCGCCTTGTCACGGACTACGTCGCGAACGGCCAGCTCGACCATGGGACGACGGCCATCACAAGCGTGATCATGATGCAAGCCGGCCACGAAACCACCGCAAACATGATATCGCTGGGAACAGTTGTGCTGCTGCAGCATCCCGATGTCTTCGAGCGGCTGGGTCAAAGCGATGATCCGGCCGTCATCGGGAACATCGTCGAAGAACTGATGCGTTACCTCGGTATCGTGCATAGCCAGGTAGACCGGGTGGCGACCGAAGACCTTACTGTCGGCGGTCAGTTGATTCGCGCGGGGGAATTCGTGATGATGAGCCTGCTTTCCGGGAACTGGGACAGCGAGTTCGTCAACGATCCAGAAACATTCGATGTTGAACGAAACGCTCGTGGGCACTTAGGCTTTGGCTACGGCGCGCACCAATGCATCGGAGCGAATCTGGCTCGAGTTGAGATGCAGGTCGCTTTCGCTACGCTGGCGCGACGCCTACCCGGTTTGAGATTAGCGGTGTCGCCGGATGAGCTGAGGTTTAAGGAATCCGACATCTACGGCATGAAGGAGCTGCCGGTCAGCTGGTGATTGTGTTCTCGCACCGACAGTCGCACTCGAAGATAAGGATTCAGTGACTCAGACTAATTTGCGCTTCGACGAACAGGTTGCCGTGATCACCGGCGCCGGCGGTGGTTTGGGCAAGCAGTACGCGCTGCTGCTCGCATCGCGCGGCGCTCGCGTCGTGCTCAACGACACGGGCGGGTCGGTGACCGGCGGTGGCTCGAACACCAAGGCGGCGGACGCTGCCGCTGCCGAAATCCGAGATCTCGGGGGTGAGGCCGTCGCCGACAGCCACAGCGTGACCGCCCCGGACGGCGGACAAGCGATCATCGACACCGCCTTGCGCAGCTGGGGTCGAGTCGACATCCTGATCAATAACGCCGGCATCGTCAGTGACGCGCCGTTCGAAGATATGACCGCCGACCGGCTCGAACCCCTGCTGGACGTGCATTTGAGGGGCGCGTTCTACGTGACGAGGCCGGCCTGGAAGGTAATGCGCGAGCAAGGGTATGGCCGGATACTCAACACCTGCTCGGCGGCCGGAATCCTGGGCTCTCCCGGCATGAGCAACTACGGCTCCGCCAAGACCGGGTTGATCGGCCTCACCCGCGTTCTGGCCGCCGAAGCCGGCGGCCAGAACATCAAAATCAATGCCATTGCACCAATCGCGTACACGCGAATGCTGGCGCACTCTGTTGAGGGCGCCGGTCAGCCGGATGATCCGGCGGCTCAGGCCGTATTGGATGACCTTGTGACCCAATATCTTCAGAAGCTGGATCCGGCGCTGGTGGCTCCGGTGGCGGCCTTCCTGACCCACCGGGATTGTCCGGTGTCTGGAGAGATCTATACCGTTGGCGCGGGTCATGTCTCGCGATTCTTCATCGGCAGGACAAAGGGCTTCTACAGCCCGACGCTATCCATCGAGGATGTGCGTGATCATCTGGACACGATTCGCGACGAAGCCGATTACACCGTGCCTGGCGGCACCGCCGACGAGATGGCCGAGCTCTTCGCGATGATCATGGCCAACTGAGGCTGGGCCGACAGCCGAGCGTCAGCAGCTGAACGCTGTCCCGACGCCATCGGGCGCCGGAACCGACCGCAGACAACCGAACTGCTCGATTCCGGCGCTGCCGAATCGAACTGCCGACTGGTGGGCGTAGTTCACGCAGAACAGGCCGGCTTGGTCGGCGCGACAACGGTAGTCGTCGTACGACAAAGAGTCGCCGTTCGCCAACTCGGGTCCGTTGCCGTTGACGAACGGACCCGGATCGCCGCGAGCCGCCCCGATCCGCAGGTTCATTCCGTCGAAATCGACCCAGTCGCCTTTCCACTCGCCGTAGGCCGTCTCCGGCCGGGGCGGGGGACTGGCCAGACCGACCAGGCAGGTCAACGCGCCGCCGGTGTGTTTGGCATCCGTCATGCACACGACTTTGCCGGGAGGCACGGTGAAGGCGACGTCGTTACCCAACTGGGTGGTGACGCCATCGCGCGTGACGGTGTGATAACGGCCGGTATCGGCCGGATGACCGGTCTCGATCCATGCGATGACGTCTGAGATCGCCGCCCCGGCGGCCGGCGGGGTGGATGGCGCCGAAGGTTTGCTGACGGTCTGGGTGCTGCTCGGTGTCTGCCGCGATCGGCTGCTGCCCGCGTGTGAGCAGCCGGCAACCAGCCCGGCAGCCAGGCAAGACGCTGCGATCAGCGCGGCGATCCGCATTCGGTCAGGCTAGCCGCCCGCGCCGGATTTGGGCGCCAGGGTGGCGCCTCGACTAACGTCGGGTTATGCATGAGCGCACTCTGCGCGCCCGCACCACTGCCGGCATCGTCGAAGGATTCACCCGCGATGGCGTGAACCGCTGGCGGTCCATCCCCTATGCCCGGCCGCCGTTGGGGCCGCTGCGGTTCCGGGCGCCGCAGCCGCCCCAGCCCTGGTCAGGTGTGCGGCATTGCCACGGTTTCACCAACTGTGCGCCACAGCAGAGCCGCTACACCATGCTCGGTATCGGTAAATACCAACCGATGAGCGAGGACTGCCTCACCCTCAATGTCGTCACACCCGAAGAACCAGCCGGCGAGCCGCTGCCCGTCATGGCCTTCGTACACGGCGGCGGCTACATCCTGGGCAGCTCGGCAACCCCGCTGTTCGACGGCGCCGCATTGGCCCGCCGCGGTTGTGTGTATGTATCGGTGAACTATCGCCTCGGCGCGCTGGGATGTCTGGACCTGTCGTCACTCTCGACGCCAGAGATCGCCATCGACAGCAATTTGTACCTGCGTGATCTGGTGCTGGCCTTGCGGTGGGTACAAGACAACATCGCTGAGTTCGGCGGTGACCCCGGGAATGTCACCATCTTCGGCGAAAGCGCGGGCGCGTGCATCACCGCCACGCTGTTGGCGGTGCCCGCCGCCGAAGGCCTGTTCGCCCGAGCGATCTCGGAGAGCCCCGCGGCGGGTCTGGTGCGGTCGAAAGAGATTGCCGCCGAGTTCGCCAAGCGGTACGCCAATGTGCTTGGCGTGCGGACCCGGGACGCCGCCAGCGCGCTGTTGCAGGCGTCCCCGGCCCGACTTGTGGAGGCGCAGCACCGCCTGATCGACGAGGGCATGCAGAGCAGGTTGGGCGCCTTCCCAATTGGTCCGGCGACCGGCGACGACTGCCTACCCATGGACCCGGTCGAGGCGATGCGTTGCGGTCGGGCACACCGGAAGCCGCTCATCGTCGGCACCAACGCCGACGAGGGCCGGTTGTTCACCCGGTTCCTCCGAATGCTCCCGACGAACAAGGCGATGATCGAAGAGTTGTTGGCCGACACGGAACCGGCTACCCGCGAACGCATTACCGCCGCATACCCGGGGTACCCGGCGTCGTCGGCATGCATTCAGCTCGGCGGCGACTTCGCCTTCAGCTCGGCCGCCTGGCAGATCGCCGAGGCGCACAGCGCCCACGCGCCCACCTACCTGTACCGGTACGACTATGCCCCGCGTGCATTGCGCTGGTCCGGTCTGGGAGCCACCCATGCCACCGAGTTGCTTGCTGTTTTCGATTTCTATCGCACCAGGTTCGGCGCCTTGCTGACCGCCGCGGCCGAACGGGGTGCAGCGCTGCGGGTCAGCAACCAGGTGCAACGGCGCTGGCGGTCCTTTGGTCGCACCGGAGTCCCGGGCGACGACTGGCTCGTCTACACCGCCGCCGAACGCGCCGTCATGGTCTTCGACCACAGGTGCCGCGTCGAGTTCGATCCGCACCCGCAGCGGCGAATGGCCTGGGACGGCTTCTCACTGGCGCAGTGACCTGGCAGGCTGACTCTCATGGGCCCCACGACTGAGCCAGGTACCGAACAAATCATTGAACGACCCAGCGATCTGACCGCCTCCTGGTTGGCCGCGGCGATCGGAGCCGGAGTCATTGCCGATTTCGCCGTCGAGCGCATCGGTACTGGTCAGATGAGCGAGTGCTACCGCGTGGAGCTGACCTACGACGAAGCGGAAGCCGACCCGAACGTGGCCACCGACAGGCCGGAATCGGTGGTGTTAAAAGTCGCGGCCACCGATCCGATGAGCAGGCAGACCGGGGCAGCTCTGGGCCTGTACGAGCGCGAAGTCCGCTTTTATCAAGACGTCGCGCCACGCCTGGGTGGCCCGATCGCACCCTGCTATCACGCCTCGGTCGATTCGGCAGGGGCGTTTGACCTGTTGCTCGGTGATGCCGGGCGAGCGGTCGTCGGCGACGAAATCGCCGGCGCCACAATCGAACAGGCCAGACTTGGTGTCGTCGAGTTGGGACGGCTGCACGGCCCCCTGCTGGGTGACACATCGCTGGCCGAAGTGCCGTGGCTCAATCGTGCGGCACCACTCAGCCAGGCGATGATCACCCCGCTGTACGCCGGCTTCATAGACCGTTTCGGTGATCAGATCGCCCCGGAGCACCGCATTGTCTGCGAGCGCCTGGTGGCCGCGTTCGACGGCTACCTGGCCCAGGAAGCGGAGTCGTCCGAGCCGGGCAGACTCCTTGGACTGGTCCATGGCGACTACCGGCTGGACAACATGTTGTTCGGTACCGACGGAGCCGACCGCGCGCTGACGGTAGTCGATTGGCAGACCGTTTCCTGGGGCCCGGCAATGACCGACCTCGCGTACTTCCTCGGCGGCGCGCTACGGACCGAAGATCGTCCTGCGCAATACGACGCACTGCTGCGGGCTTACCACGAAGCGATCGGGCCAGATGCGCCGATCACCCTCGCGGATGTCAGGGAAGGCGCACGCAGGCAGAGCTTTTTCGGTGTGATGATGGCGATCGTCTCGTCGATGCTGGTGGAGCGCACCGAGCGCGGCGACCGGATGTTCATGACGATGCTGCAACGGCATTGCCAGCATGTGCTGGACACCGATGCGTTGGCGACGCTGCCCATCACGTCATCACCAGAGCCGCTGCAACCAACGCGGGAAGACGAACTTTCGCACACCCCGACCGCCGAACCTCTGTGGAGTGAGAGCTGGTATGCCGACTTCGCCGACCCGGCACAGGGATTGGGCGGATGGTTTCGTCTCGGCCTGGTAGCAAATCAGCGGACGGCGTGGGTTCAGGCCCTGCTGTGTGGGCCCGATCTGCCGACGGTTGCCGTCGCTGTCGACGTCCCGCTGCCCTCCGATCCGTGGGTGGTGCGCACCGACGAGCTAGAGCTCGGGCACGCCGCGAGTACGCCGTTGCAGTGCTACCGTATCGATCTGCGCGGGCAGGGCCAGTCTTATTCGGACCCGGCGGCACTGTTACGCGGTGAGCAGGGAATTCCCGTCGAGCTGACGATGAACTTGGAGTGGGCCACCGACGGGATGCCATACAAGTACCGGCTGGCGACGCGTTACGAGATCCCGTGCACCGTCTCGGGGACCGTGACCGTCGACGGTAAGAGCTACCGGTTCGACTCGGTTGCAGGACAGCGCGACCACTCGTGGGGTGTGCGCGACTGGTGGAGCATGGATTGGGTGTGGAGCGCGCTGCATCTCGACGACGGCACGCACGTGCACGGTGTCAACATACGAATTCCGGGCGTTCCGGGTGTCAGCGTCGGCTATGTGCAGGATTCCGGCGGCAATGTCATCGATCTGGACGCGGTGAATACCCGGGAAGCATTCGACGCCAACGGGTTACCGCTGGACGCGACACTGGTCCTGGATCCAGCAGAGCTGACCGCCAACGTCGAGGTGCAAGGGAATGCACCGGTTCGTCTCACCGCCACCGACGGACGAGTGAGTCAGTTCGCGCGCGCCTGGGTCAGCGTCAACACCACGGACGGCCGCACCGGCGTCGGCTGGATCGAATGGAACCGCAACCTGGAGCAGCGGGCATAGGGCAGGTGCCGCACAGCGCGCGATCGCCCGTAGTGGTGACGGGTGTCTCGGGAGCGGGCAAGTCGACGGTGGGGGCGGCCCTCGCACAACGATTGGGGGTGCAGTTCGTGGATGCCGATGCGCTGCACCCGCCCGCCAACATCGCCAAGATGGCTGCCGGGGAACCTCTCGACGACGACGACCGCTATCCCTGGCTGGAGACGGTCGGGGAGTGGCTGGCCGGCCACCCCGCCGGCGTGGTCAGCTGCTCGGCGCTCAAACGCAACTACCGCGATCAGCTACGGGCGCACTGCCCGCGCGTCGAGTTCCTGCATCTCAGCGGTTCAGCGGAACTGATCGGCCGTCGCTTGTTCGGCAGGTCCGGTCACTTCATGCCGGCCGGACTGTTGCGGTCGCAATTCGAGATCTTGGAGCCCCTCGGTGCCGCCGAGCCAGGTGTCACGATCGACGTCGGACACAGCGTCGACGCCATCATCGACATTTTCCTGGCGAGTTAGTGCTTACTTTTGCGCTTGCGCGCGTCATCGATCCCTTCGCCTACGCGTTGGCGGGCGACGTAGGCGAGGTGACTACCGCGCGCGACCGCCTCGTCGGCCAACTCCGGCCTCACGGACCCGGGCGGTGTCGGCCAGCTTTTCGCCGCGCTTGCGCGCCTTCTTGGCCAGCGGCTTACCGCGTTCCGCGGCGGTGTTGGCCAGTTCGCGACCCCGCTCCGAGATCCGCTCGGCGGCCCGACGCCCTCGCCAACCCAGTGACGGCTTGCCCGCGGTATCGGCGGAGGCGATCATCAATCCGCCCAACAGGCTCAGGTCGGTGAGGAATTGCTGGCGCTTCCGGGCTTTGAGCTCGGGGTCGATCTCGTTCCAGAACATGTGCGCCCCGAGGTTGGCCGGTAACACGGTGAACGCCAACGCGGCCGAGGCGAGGCGGGGCAATTTGCCGGTGGCCAGCAGCAGACCTCCGCCGATCTGAACGGCCGCGTTGACCTGCGCGAACGTCTCTGGGTCGCTCAGAATGCTGCTGCCAACCGGATCCGGCAACGCCCGCAGGCCATTCACCGCGGGCGCCGCGGCTTGCGCCGCAGATTTGGGGTTGAGCAGCGAGTCAACCCCTTGGCCGATGAATGCAATCGATAACAGGGGCCGGGCGATTCTGCGGATCAGCATGTCTCGGGGCATACCCGGTGTACCGGCGGACAAACCGAGGCTAAGAACCCCGAAACACAGATAGGGTGAAGTTGTGCGGGCGTTGATCATCGTCGACGTGCAAAACGACTTCTGCACGGGCGGCTCGCTCGAGGTAAGCGGTGGCGCCGCCGTGGTTTCTGCGATCAACGACTATCTGGCCGCCGAGCCCGGCTATTCGCACGTCGTGGCGACCAAGGATTTCCACATCGACCCGGGTGACCATTTCTCCGACCGGCCGGACTATTCGTCTTCCTGGCCACCACATTGCGTCGCGGGAAGTCCGGGTGCGGAATTTCATCCTGGCCTCGATACCGACGCGATCGAGGCGGTATTCCTCAAGGGCGCCCACTCCGCGGGCTACAGCGGCTTCGACGGCGTCGACGATAACGGGACCCCACTTCTCGAGTGGTTGCGGCAGCGGGGAGTCGACGCGGTCGACATCGCCGGCATCGCCACCGACCAGTGCGTCCGGCATACCGCCGAGGACGCGGCACGGGCCGGCCTGGCCACCAGGGTGCTGGTTGACCTGACGGCGGCAGTGGCGCCGGATTCGGCGGCCGAGGCGCTCGCGCATATGCGGGCGGCCGGCATCGAGTTGGTGCAGAGCTCCCGATGACGCCGGTGGACGAGGCGGCCGAATCGAAGATCCGGTGGGCTCGCGGCCGCGTGAGATCACGTTCGATCGGGATCTCGATATCGTCTCGGGCACCGTAGTCCTGCGTGATCTCGAGCCGGACGCGGCCATGGGTCCGGCGGTGACGATGCACATCCATGTTCTGTTGCGTTATGACCTCCGAGAGGTCAACGGGCAGTGGCAGATTGCTCAACTGCGGGCGTACTGGGAGCTGCCGGCGATGATGCTGCAATTCCTGCGAAGCGGAACGCAAGCGCTGTCGCCCGCCCTGAGGTTGTCCCGCGACCGGCTTTCGGTGGGCGGGTGCGCGTCAGAAGAAGCTGGTGCAGACCTTTATCAGCGCCGTCGCGCGCGATGAAACGCCCGTGGCACTGGCGCGCTGTCATGAACTGCCGCAATAACTTCAGGCGATAACAACCCGCTTGACATTGCCGCCGTCACCAAGATGAACGGGGTGGGATCCACAGTCGCGGTCTCGCTGAGCTCCGGACACGGGCGCGGCATCATGTTCGCCGAGGTGGCCTGGCGGGGCGATACGATCAACCGGATCCGGTACTTTCCCGCCTGACCACCCGCCCTGCAACGGTGACAACAAGTATTGCTGCGCAGGTGATGGGTGCCGTACAAATAGCGTCATGGAATGGAGCAGACGATGAGTGTAGTGCGGATCTTCAGCGTTGGAATAGGGCTCACCGCGGTACTGACCGTTGCAACAGCCTGCGGCGGCAGCGAAAAGTCATCACCGTCGTCGTCGACGTCGTCGTCAGCGGCGTCGTCGACCTCAGCGACGTCGAGCTCGGCGGCGGCACAGACCACGTCGAGCGCACCGCCGTCGGGGTCGGCACCACTGACCGACTACACCTACCTGCTGATCCCGGCGAGCGACGTCGGGTCCGATGCCACAACTACCGGGGCGCCGATGCAGAATCCCGGCGGCGTGGCCGGAGCGGCGGTGACGTTCACCAGCCCCGACCGCACCCGCAGTATCGACGACCTCGTCGTCGTCTTTCTCGACCCGGCGGACGCCGCCCAGGGCGCCAAAGATCACGCGGGATCTTTCAGCAAATACGTCAACGCCGCCCCGCAGCCGTTCGACCTCGGGACAAACGGCCTGATAGCCGTGGGCCAGTCGCCCGACAACTCAAAAGCGGTTACCTATGTGACATTCGCCGAGGGCAAGGTGATCGTCGACCTGGAGTTCGACAGCGCACCCAACGATCCGGCTCCGCCGGACACCGTGCGCGAGATTGCCCGGAAACAAGACGAGCTGGTCAAGAACCGCCAGCCCGCTTAATCTTCACGGTTTCAGGTTTCCTAGGTTTCCTGGCCCTCCGTTGGCCATCCAGCAACACCACAGGCCCGTCGGGTAGCAAGGACTTCAGACAGCCGGCGGGGAGACCGGCAAAGGCATCGGCAAGGGCCAAAGGGAGCGTCATGCTCGATAAGCCGTTCGTACGGCGAACCCTGCTTCGCGGTGCTGGTGCGCTGAGCGCGGCAGCATTGGCACCATGGGCGGCCGGGTGCGCTTCCGACGATGACGAAAATGCGCTGACCTTCTTTTTTTCGGCCAATCCGGACGAAGCCAAAGCTCGGATGCGAGTCGTCGACGAATTCCAGCGCCAGCATCCCGACATCAAAGTTCGGCCGTTGCTGTCCGGGCCGGGCGTAATGCAGCAGCTATCGACATTCTGCGCCGGCGGCAAATGCCCGGACGTGCTGATGGGTTGGGAGCTGACTTATGCCGAACTCGCCGCCCGCGGGGTGCTGCTGGACCTCAACACGCTGCTGGCGCGGGACAAGGCGTTCGCCGCGGAACTGAAGGCGGACAGCATCGGGCGGCTGTACGACACGTTTGCGTATGACATTGGCTCCAAAGGGGGCCAGTACGCCTTTCCCGAGCAATGGGCCGGAAACTACTTGTTCTACAACAAACGGCTGTTCGCTGAGGCGGGCGTGCCGCCCCCGCCCACGACATGGGACAAGCCGTGGACCTTCGCCGAGTTCCTCGACACCGCCAAAGCTCTGACCCGCCGGGACGGATCTGGGCGGGCGACGCAGTGGGGATTCGTCAACACCTGGTGGTCGTACTATGCGGCGGGCTTGTTCGCCATGAATAACGGCGTGACGTGGTCCACGCCGCTGAAGAACCCCACCCACATGAATTTCGGCGACCCGGCGTTCATCGAGGCGGTGCAGCTCTACGCCGACCTGGCTAACAAGCACAACGCGGCGCCCAACGCGTCCGAAACGCAGTCGATGTCCACGCCCGACCTATTCGCGGCGGGCAAAGCGGCCATGGCCCTCGGTGGGCATTGGCGATACCAGACGTTCATGCGCGCCGAAGGACTGGAATTCGATGTCACCTCGCTGCCGATCGGCCCATCGCTGTCGGCGGGACGTGCCGCGGTCTCCAACATCGGCGCGACCGGTCTCGCGATCTCGGCCAGCAGCCAACGCAAAGAGCAGGCCTGGGAATTCGTGAAGTTCGCGGCTGGACCGGTCGGGCAGAAGATCATCGGGGAATCCTGCCTGTTCGTACCGGCGCTGCGGTCCGCGCTCACCTCGGACGGCTTCGCCAGGGCCCACCACCGGGTTCGCAACCTAGCCGTGCTGACCACCGGGCCCGACCACTCGGAAGCTTTACCGGTCACCCCGGCATGGGAAAAGGTGGTGGCCTTGATGGACCGCGAGTTCGGACCGGTGCTGCGCGGATCGCGCCCGGCGACATCGCTGGCGGGGTTAGCGCACGACGTCGACGAGGTGCTGCGCGCACCATGACTTCGATCGACACTTCCGCAGGCCCCCGCCCATGGCGCCGACGCGCCTGGGCCGGTCGCCTGTTTGTTGCACCGAACCTGGTCGCGGTCTCGGTGTTCTTGCTGTTTCCCCTCGGGTTTTCGCTGTACATGAGCTTTCAACGGTGGGACGTGTTCAATCCGCCGAAGTTCGTGGGCCTGACAAACTTCCGCGAGCTCTTCACGTCCGATCCGCTGTTTCTCATCGCGATCCGCAATACGGCGATCTTTACGGTCGGGACGGTCGTGCCGACCGTTCTGATCAGCTTGGTCGTCGCCGGGGTGCTGAACCAGAAAGTAAAGGGCATCGGTATCGTTCGAACCATTGTCTTTATGCCGCTGGCTATCTCGTCGGTCGTGATGGCGGTCGTCTGGCAATTCGTCTTCAACACCGACAACGGGCTGCTCAACATCATGCTTGGCTGGATCGGGGTAGGCCCGATCCCGTGGCTGGTCGAACCCCGATGGGCGATGTTCTCGTTGTGCGTGGTCAGCGTGTGGCGCGCGGTACCGTTCGCCGCTGTCATCTTGCTGGCCGCGATGCAAGGCGTTCCGGAGACGGTCTACGAAGCGGCAAAGATCGACGGTGCGGGCGGGATACGGCAGTTCGTCTCCATCACGGTGCCGCTGATCCGCGGCGCCGTGACGTTTGTGGTCGTCATATCGATCATCCACGCGTTCCAGGCATTTGACTTGGTCTACGTTCTCAATGGCTCGAATGGCGGTCCGGAAACCGCGACCTACGTTTTGGGCATCATGCTTTTCCAGCACGCATTCTCGTTCCTGGAGTTCGGCTATGCGTCGGCACTCGCATGGGTGATGTTCGCCATCTTGCTGGTGCTGACGGTGCTGCAGCTGCGGCTCTCGCGGCAACGGTCAATGGAGGCCGCCAGTGGCACCGGCTGAGCTCCTGTTCAAGCGCAGTGTGTTCCGCGCAGTTTTGGTTTATACCGCGCTGCTCGCCATTTCATGGTGCTGGTTATTCCCGATCGCCTGGGCGGTGTCCGGCTCGCTGAAAAGTGGCGGCGAGATCAGCGAGCCGATCCTGTTTCCCGCGCACCCACGGTGGTCCAACTACACCGAGGTATTCACGCTGATGCCCTTCTGGCGGATGTTCTTCAACACCGTCTTCTACGCCGGATGCATCACGGCCGGACAGGTGTTCTTCTGCTCGCTGGCCGGATATGCCTTCGCGCGCCTACGTTTCTGTGGGCGGGACACGTTGTTCGTGCTCTACCTGGGCACGCTGATGGTGCCGCTCACCGTGACGGTGATCCCACAGTTCATCATCATGCGCGTCCTCGGGTGGACCGACACACCGTGGGCGATGATCGTTCCCGGACTGTTCGGCGGCGCATTCGGCACCTACCTCATGCGGCAGTTCTTCAGTACCCTGCCGACCGACCTCGAGGAAGCCGCGATACTCGACGGCTGCACGCCCTGGCAAATTTACTGGCGGATCCTGTTGCCGCATGCACGGCCCGCGGTGACCGTGCTTGCGGTGCTGACGTGGGTCAACGTGTGGAACGACTTCCTGTGGCCGCTGTTGATGATTCAACGCAACAGCTTGGCCACGCTGACATTGGGCCTGGTCCGGATGCGGGGGGAGTACGTCGCTCGCTGGCCGCTGATAATGGCCATGTCGATGCTCATCATGCTGCCGCTGGTGATCATCTACGCGATCGCGCAACGCTCGTTCGTCCGCGGCATCGCCGTCACGGGGCTCAACGGGTGAGGCTGTGACCGTGGATTTCGAAAGCAGGGGTATTGCGCAGTGGCTTCGGTGAGCTTCGAGCAAGCGACACGCCAATTCCCGGGCACGGATCAACCCGCCCTGGATCACCTCGACCTGGTGGTCGGCGATGGCGAGTTCGTCGTTCTGGTCGGGCCATCCGGATGTGGCAAGACAACGTCGCTGCGGATGCTGGCCGGATTGGAAACGGTGGATTCCGGTTTGATCCGGATCGGCGACCGCGACGTCACCAACGTCGATCCCAAGGATCGCGACGTCGCGATGGTATTCCAAAACTACGCCCTCTATCCGCACATGTCGGTCGCGCAGAACATGGGGTTTGCGTTGAAGATCGCAAAGACCCCGAAGGCCGAGATTCGAGAGCGGGTGCTGGCCGCGGCGAAGATGCTTGACCTGCAACCGTACCTGGACCGCAAACCCAAAGACCTGTCGGGCGGACAACGCCAGCGGGTGGCGATGGGCCGCGCGATTGTGCGCCGCCCACAGGTGTTCCTGATGGACGAGCCGTTGTCCAATCTCGACGCGAAGCTGCGCGTGCAAACCCGCAACGAGATTGCGGCTTTGCAACGCAGACTTGGCACCACCACGGTCTATGTCACCCACGACCAGGTCGAGGCCATGACCATGGGCGATCGAGTCGCGGTGTTGCGGGACGGCGTGCTGCAACAGTTCGCGCCGCCCCGCGAGCTCTACCGCAACCCGGGCAATGTGTTTGTGGCGGGGTTCATCGGGTCGCCTGCGATGAACTTGTTCACCCTGCCGATCGTGAATTCCGCCGTTTCGCTGGGGGATTGGCCGATCCAGGTGCCACGCGAGATCGCCAGCACCGCGAGTGAAGTCGTTGTCGGAGTTCGGCCCGAGCATTTCGAGCTGGGCAGCCTCGGCGTTGAAATGGAGGTCGCCGTGGTTGAAGAACTCGGGGCGGACGCTTACCTATACGGCCAAATCACCGATGCCGGAAAGGTTATCGAGCAGCACGTCGTTGCGCGCGCCGACGGCCGCCACCCACCCGAAAAGGGCAGCCGGGTCCGTCTGCATCCCGAACCCGGACATGTTCATTTCTTTCGGGTCGACGGTCAACGGATATCCTGAGCGCTTCGACTGGGCGGGGGCTTGCCATCGACCAACCGTTGAACAACATCGGTCAACCCGATAAAGCCGGGGGTGGTTGCCATGTCGGTTGCGATCAGCCGGCTGGCTTGCCCGTACTGCGGTTGATTCAGCACGGCGAGGATGGCTCGGCGCAGGGCACGTGCGGTTGTCGATGCTGGCGATGATGATTGATGACATGGGCCCTCCCGCGGATCGTTACTGATACGAGCGGGTCCGTTCGACGAGCTGGTAGAGACGACCGCGTTGCTTTGTAGCGAAGAGACGTATCTGCGGTTCACCCACCGCGAGGGATGCAGCGTGGTCGCCTACCGCGCATGGTTACGGCGCATGCTGGCCGAGGCTGTCTTCGTTTGACCCGAGGTAAGTTAAAGATGTGAGCCCTCAGCGAGCCGTATCGAACACGGTCGATCTGGTCTGCGAGGGCGGCGGCGTCCGGGGCATCGGACTGGTCGGAGCGGTGGACGCGCTGGCCGCGGCCGGATACCGGTTTCCCCGAGTCGCCGGCACCAGCGCGGGCGCGATCGTCGCCGCCCTGGTCGCCGCCCTGCAGACCGCCGGCGAACCGCTGACCAGGCTTGCCGAAATCATGCGCACCATCGACTATCGAAAATTCCTGGACCGCAACCTGATCGGACACGTGCCACTGATCGGCGGGGGACTGTCGCTACTGGTATCCGACGGTGTCT
>Ga0209068_10000909_pt1 | contig 15110 bp, 13 predicted proteins | sample ColStrG_CSR_2012_FD_187200 | JGI IMG/M metagenome (GOLD analysis project Ga0209068, IMG submission 187200) | Freshwater sediment microbial communities in response to fracking from Pennsylvania, USA - Cold Stream Run_MetaG_CSR_2012 (SPAdes)... | ecosystem: Environmental > Aquatic > Freshwater >... | reverse complement strand
CGACTGCAAAGCTCGTGGCGGCGCTCAAGCGACATCGCCGACATTTCGGATGATCCCCCGTGGCGATTGCGATCGAGCCGCTCGGCAAGCATCATGACCGGGCGCAATTCTCCTGCGGCAAACCCGCCCTCGACGACTGGTTTCGGCATCGTGCGAGTCAGGACGAGAAACGAAACGTCGCCCGGGTGTTCGTCGCATGCGATGAGCTGGGTATCGCCGGCTTCTACAGCCTGAGCGCATTCACGCTCGCGATCGAGGATGTTCCCGAGCACGTGGCCGGCAAGCTGCCCCGCTACGACGCCATTCCGGCGGCGCTCATCGGGCGGCTTGCCCGCGACGAGAGGGCGCGCGGGCGCGGCCTTGGCGAGTTGCTCTTGGCCGATGCCGTTCGTCGCATATTGACCGCCGGCCGTTCGCTCGCGGTGTTCGCCATCATCGTCGAGGCCAAGGACGACCGCGCGATCGCGTTTTACGAGAGCTTCGGCTTCCGACCGTTTCCCACGCGCGCGCGCCGGCTTTTCCTGCCGACCTCGACCGCCGCACAAGCGTTTACGCGTGCATCGAAGTGACCCGCAATCTCGACCGGGTGCGCGCGGTCGAGATTGCCGATGGTTGTCGAAGCCTCGATCGACAATGTCGCACGATGAGCGATACAAGGTTACGCTTTGCCACAATGCGCCGTGAGTGAGTGCCGCCCGTGTCCGCCTTCGATCGCACCATCGGCATCGACTATTCGGGCGCGGAGACGACGACCGCGAGCCTGAAGGGCCTGCGCGTCTATCTGGCCGAAGCGGACGACCCGCCGGTGGAGGTGCCGCCGCCGTCATCTCCACGCAAATACTGGACGCGGCGCGGTATCGCCGAATGGCTGGTCGAGCGGCTCGCCGAGCCGGCACCGACCCTGGTCGGCATCGACCACGGCTTTTCGTTTCCCTTGCGTTATTTCGAGGTGCATCGCCTCGAACCCGACTGGCCCACGTTCCTCGATGATTTTCAGCGCCATTGGCCGACCGACGATGACCACACCTATGTCGACTTCATCCGCGAGGGAGTGGTGGGCAATGGCGCGGCGCGCACGGGCAATGCCCGCTGGCGGCGGCTGACTGAGGAGCGCGCGGGCGGGGCGAAATCGGTCTTTCATTTCGACGTCCCGGGCTCGGTGGCGAAATCCACGCACGCCGGGATTCCGTGGCTGCGCTTCATCCGCCGGCGCCTCGGCAGTCGGGTTCACTTCTGGCCATTCGACGGTTGGGACATTCCCCCCGGCCGCTCCGCCATCGCGGAGGTGTATCCGGCACTTTGGAGGCGCAACTTCGCCCGCGTAGACCGCACGGACGATCAGCACGACGCCTACTGCACCGCTGCGTGGCTGCGTCGCGCCGATCGCGACGGCAGCCTCGCAAACTTCCTCAAGCCTCACTTGACGCCGCCTGAACGCACGGTGGCGCAGGTTGAGGGCTGGATTCTGGGCGTTCCAATGTCCACGGAGATCAAGGTGATCGCTTCGAACGCCGTCAAGGAGGCGCTGGCCGAGCTTGTGCCGGACTTTGAGAAAGCCACCGGGCACACCGTCACCACCATCTGGGGCGGCACTCTCGACATCATGCAGCGGATCGGCGACGGCGAGGTGGTCGATATCGTGATTCTCGCCGCCCCCCGGATCGACGACTTCATCGCGCAGGGCCGGCTCGTGGCCGGCAGCCGGGTCGATATCGCGTGCTCCGGCATCGGGATCGCGGTGCGCGCCGGCGGGCGCAAGCCCGACATCTCCTCCGGCGCGGCGCTCGCGGCTTCGCTGCTGGCCGCGCGATCGATCGTGCTGTCCTCGGGGCCGAGCAGCGTCTATCTGGCCGAACTTTTCCAAGAGATGGGCATCGCCGATGCGATCAAATCGAAAGTGATCCAGATCGGTCCCGGACTGCCGGTCGCCAAAGCCGTCGCGCGCCGCGAAGGCGAGATCGGCTTCACGCAGGTGAGCGAATTGTTGTCGGCGCAAGGCATCGATTTCGTGGGCCCGTTGCCCCCCGACGTCCAGCACATCACCGTGTTCTCGGCCGGGATCCATGCCGCGGCGCGCGCGCCGCACGCCGCCCGGGCGCTGGTGAGGTTTCTGACCGCGCCGCATGCCGCTGCGATCATCAGGCGGAGCGGGATGGAGCCGGGGTGAGGTCGCCAGGCAGACCAGCTTTCAGTGAGCTGAATCGCCAGAAGAAGCTGTGGGGGCCGCTGTTGGGTTATTCATCACGCCAGGATGCGGTTGGACTCGAGACTTTGCAGAACTGGCATCGTGCACAAATTGCATCTATCCTGATTGCCGGCTTGGAACCCGCCGGTCGATGATCGGGCCGGCGTCTACAACAAATGAAAAATGAGGGAACCACAATGCTGAAGTGCCTCATCCGTGGAATCCTGGTCGGCCTGTGTCTCGCCGGACCGGCGTTCGCGGAGGATCAAATCAAGGTCGCCTGCGGCGACATCGGTCCGTTGCAGGATATGGTTCCCGAGATCGGCAATCGTCTCGGCATCTTCAAGAAATACGGCCTCGCGGTCGAGCCGCTCTACACGCAGGGCAGTGCCGAGACCTTGCAGGCGGTGTTGTCGGGGAGCGTGCAGGTCGGCATCGCGGCCGGCACCTTCGGGGTACTTTCGGCCTATGCGAAGGGCGCGCCGGTCCGGGTGATCGGCGCCACCATGACCGGCGTCACCGATCAATTCTGGTACGTGCGCGCGGATTCGCCGATCCGCTCGTTCAAGGAAACCGAAGGCAAGACCATCGCGTTCTCGACACCGGGCTCATCGACGCAGATCGCCGTCGTCTCGCTGATGGAATTATACGGCGTCAAGACCGCAAGGCCGGTCGCCACCGGCGGACCGGCGGTTACGCTGACCCAGGTGATGACCGGGCAGATCGATGTCGGCTGGTCGACCGCTCCCTACATCGACGCGCTCGAGGAGGCAAAAATCCGGATCATCGCCCGTCCGGGCGAGGTGCCGCGGCTGCGCAACCAAACCGTCCGCATGCTGGTCGCCAACGCGGACGCGCTCGCCAAGAATCGCGACGCCATCGTGCGCTACATGCAGGCCGTGCGCGAGATCACGGCCTGGATCTACGACAATCCGGCCGGGCTCAAGATGCTCGCCGAGGTCTCGAAGATCAGCGAGCCGGTCACCGCCCGGGTGCGCAACGAGTTCCTGCCCAGGGAAGCGACCGATCCGGACCGCATCGCCGGCATCGATGAGATCATGCCGGACGCGGTGAAGCTGAAATACATCCCGGCGCCGCTGACCGACACCCAGCTCAGAGAGCTGATCCAAGTCCCGCTGAAATAGAGCATTCCCCTGCGACGCGGATTTTGCCGGCCAATGCCGCGCGTGCCGTCCTTCGGCGCCACGGCGGTGAACCGAAAGGAACAATGTGGACCACCAGTCTCCTGCGGCAGCGAAAGTCATCGATGGCGTGGCGATCTCCCGGAAAATTCGTGAGGAATGCCGCAGCCGCGTCGAAGTGTTGAAAGCCAAGTCCGGTCTCGTCCCGGGATTGGCGGTCATTCTCGTCGGCGAAAATCCCGCCTCGGTCCTGTATGTGCGAAACAAACTCAAGGCCTGCGAGGAAATCGGCATTCGTTCCTATAAATTCGATTTTCCGGTTTCCGTCGCGCAAGCGGCCGTGGTTCAACGGATCAAGGCACTCAACGAGGACCCGAATGTTCACGGGATTCTGGTCCAACTTCCGCTCCCGCCCTCGTTCGACCTCAAGCAGATTCTGGAAGCCATCTCGATCGACAAGGACGTGGATGGCTTTCATCTCTACAACGTCGGCGGGCTGGTTTTGGGCGATACCGTGTTTCCGCCTTGCACGCCCTACGGGGTGGTCAAGCTGCTCGAGTACGAAAACATCGCGCTCGAGGGAAAGAATGTCGTCGTCGTGGGGGCGAGCAATATCGTCGGGAAGCCCATGGCGCTCATGCTGATGCAACGTGACGCGACCGTCTGCATCTGCCACGCCAAGACGCGGGACCTCGCTCAATTTACGCTGCTTGCGGACATCCTGGTCGTTGCGGCAGGGCACCCCAAATTGATCCTGCAGCAAATGGTCAAGACCGGCGCCGTGGTCATCGATGTGGGGATCAATCGACTCCCGAATGGAAAACTGGTGGGCGATGTCGATTTCGAGCCGGTCCGGCAGAAAGCCTCCCACATCACGCCGGTGCCGGGCGGAGTCGGTCCCATGACGGTGACGATGCTGATGGTCAATACCATCACCTCCGCTGAAAGAGCCGGTCGACGGTCAGGGCTGTGACGGCGATCAGCCCGTGGGCATGATCCGAAAGCCCTGGTCCGCCGCGAGTGTCAGGCGTCCTTGCGCGACGGCTTGGGCCCAGCGCGCGGTCGGAAGCAGGCCGCCGAACGAGAAGAAATGCGGCTTGAGCTCGCCGAGATGGCCCTCGCTCCGCGCCTCGGCGAGTGCGCGCACGAGCGTGTCGGGGGTCCACATCGCGAACAGCTGGCGTGCGAGCCCGGCGTGGCGCGCGAGACTGTGCGCCGTGGCCTGCACGCCGCAACGGCTCGCATAACGCATGAGTGACGCGAGGCTGGTCGGGCCCGCGAGCCCGATCCGCACCGGATGCTCCACCCCGAAATCGCGCAGCTTCGCGAGCCACGCAATCGTTGCCGCCGGATGGAAACAAAATTGGGTGACGATATGGATCGACAGGCCGATCGACTCCACCGCTTCGATTTTTTCCATCAGCGCGCGGTCGAGATCCTGTTGGGATATCCGGGGATGGCCGTCCGGATAGCCGGCGAGCCCGATCTCCACGATGCCGCGGCGCCGCAGGAGCGCACCGTCGATCACGTCGATCGCGGCCCCAAACTCGCCGGCCGGCTGGTCGCGGTCGCCGGCGATGACGAGGACGCGCTGCACGCCGGCTTCGCCCGTCATGCGGGCCAGAAAATCGTCGATGAGTGCGACGGTCGCAAAATCGCGGACCGCGAGATGCGGCACGGGCTCAAACCCGGCGTCCCTCAGTCGGATAGCCGCCTCGATCGACTCCTGCGCCGGTCTTGTGGGGACGGCGCTCACATAGACCCGCGTGCCGGCGGGAGCGATCTCGGCAAGCGCCGCAACCTCCTGTGCTGACGGACGCGTTGCCTCCAGCGAAAAATCGCGGACAAAAGTTGCGATCGCATGGGCCGGATCGGTGCGAGGGCTGGAATCGGAGCCGGTCGATGGGTCCATCATGAGCCTCACCCCCGCCGCCGCGAGATGACGTAGGATTCGTCGAAGAACCACAGCCCGCCGCGCTGGCGCAGCACCTCGCCCGTCGCCTCGAAGGGCCGGCCGCCGGCGACGACGCCGGCGAGCCGGTCGTCCTCGACCTGCGCCACGTAGACGGCGGCATTCCAGGCCGCAAACAGCGTCGATGTTCCGATCGATTCCGAAATCTCCGACGGAAGCGTATGCATGTCGTGGCGAAACAGCGAGCGGTTGTCCGCATAGGCGTTGAAATTGAGGTCACGGGCGGCGGGCCCGAGCTCCTGCTTGACGGCCTTGAGGATCTGATGGCGGTCGTGAATGAAGGGATGGTCGCCAGGCCACACCTTCTCGATGATCTCCATGCCGGGATCGTGGCCATGCGAATGAATGGCGATCAGCCGTCCGCCCGATCCGAGCGCCCGGGCGAGCGGAGCGATGACGCGGGCCGCCTTGAACTCGAGCGGAGCGCGGGCGCGATAGGGTTGCGAGGCGATGATCAGGTCATAGTTGGCTACGGTGCCGCCGGGCCGCGGGATGATCGGATCGAGCAGGAATTTGTGATCTTCGCGGTAGACCACCAGCACCACGGGTCGCTCGTAGACCGGATTTCCGGTCTTGGCACTCACTCCGGCCTTCCAGTTCCGCGACAAGAACGGCACCAGCTCGGTGATCTGCTGCTCGAAGCGATGGGCCGAATTGCCGGTGAGCGGCGCTTCATGCCAAACCATGCTCGATGCTGCGCTCAGCGATTTCACGGCGAGCCAGGGCGCGTCCGCATAGGCGAGGTTGGTGAGCACCAGCACGGTCGCCGGATGCTCGCAGAAACGGTCGGACATTTTCTGCAAGGCGAGGCGGACATCCTCCAGGCTGATCTCCTTGCCGACCAGATAAAACGGCATATGCGGAAAACGATCGTGCATCGCCCGCATCACGCGCAACAGCACGGTGCCGTCACCGACGCCGGCGTCGAACAGGCGCACGGCCGGAGGACGCGGATGGATATTGGCGAGCTCGAGCGCAACGCGGTTCGCGATCACCCATTTTTCGCTGCAGGTGTTCACGAACAGGAGGTATTTCTGCCGGTTGTCGAAGAAGCGGAAATTGCGCTGTGGGTCGCTCGCCGGCTTCGCGGCGGCGATCCCCGACCCGTGCGCGGCAGCCGCAAGTATTTGTGATCGCTTCCGCTCGATGACGGCGAGGCCGGCGCGCGCGGGCTGTTCGCGGTGACTGGCGATGAAGGCGCGCACGCGCTCGACCGTTTCGATCGTAATGCGTCCGCCGTTGCGCAGTCGCGCAGCCAGCTTACCGTCATTGACGGCGCGCCGGCCAAAGGTGGATTCCGCCAGCCCGGTCTGCCGGCAAAATTCGGAGATTTCTCGCAAGAGGTCCTGGGCGTTCATCGCGCGGTGCCCACAGCCGTCTCCTCATTTGCACTGCGGAGCCACCTGCTCGCGCTCTTCTTCCGATGGAGGACAAGGGAACCAAGCAGAGGATTCTTCGTCAACCACAATCTGTCCCACGATGGGAGTGGGACCGTTTGTGGGACCGGTCCCAACGCGAAGATTGTCCGGGAATGAGCCTGCCATCGCCATTTTCGCGACATGCGACAGTGAAAATACCGCCTCGAAAGGTGCAAACGCCGAACATCGCGCCGCTCGGGGACCGCATTGTCGTAGGGTGCGGCCCACCGCGCATAGGACGACGGCTCTGCGTTCTGATCGCTTGACAAGATCGGAGCTGGGGCGCCAGCTTTGAAAAAACTCGCAATTCCAAATTTTGCGACGGGATGCCGCCACGGGGAGAAACCCATGAACAACCTTGTCTCGCGCATCGCCTGCGGGCTGCTTCTATCGGCGTTCGTCGCTATTTCAGCGCCAATCCGCGCGGAACCGCCCAAGCTGCCCGTGCCGGCCGTCGATCAGTCGGCGATCGCGCAGCGCGGCTATTTCTATGTCGGCGGCAAATATGTCGGCGAGCCCGGCAAGGAGATCATGCAGGGCCAGGTCTATGTCGAGGTGCTGGCGCCGAAGGATGTGCGCCGGCCCTATCCGCTGGTGCTCATCCACGGTGCCGCGCAGACCGCGACCAACTGGATGGGAACTCCGGACGGACGCAAGGGCTGGGCCGAGTATTTCGTCGAGCAGGGCTACGTCGTCTACATGATCGATCAGCCGATGCGCGGCCGGTCCGCCTGGCATCCAGGCGACGGCGCCACCCGCATGTTCACCACTGCAAACGAAGAGTTCCAGTTTACCGCCGTCGAGACCGCCGGAACCTGGCCGCAGGCGAAGAAGCACACGCAATGGCCGGGCGAGGGAGCGAACAAAGGAAAGAAGGGCGATCCGATCTTCGACGCCTTCTATGCCACGCAGGTCGAGACCGTCGTCTCCAACGAAGAGACGCAACAGCGCAACAAGGACGCGGGCTCGGCGCTCCTCGACAGGATCGGACCGGCGATCGTGCTGACGCACTCGCAGTCGGGCGCCTTCGGCTGGTTGATCGCAGATGCGCGGCCGCAGCTCGTCAAGGCCATTGTCGCCGTCGAGCCGTCCGGTCCGCCGTTCGAGGCCACGATCATCGGCACCGGCAAGGCGCGCGCATGGGGCCCGACCGATATCCCGATTGCCTACGATCCGCCGGTCAAGGACCCGAGCGAGATCGCGGTCGAGCGCGAGGCCAAGGCCGACGGTCCGGACCTCTTCGTTTGCTGGATGCAGAAGGCGCCGGCGCGCCAGCTCGTCAATTTGAAGAACATCCCGGTGACGGTCGTGTCGGCGGAGGCCTCCTATCACCAGGCCTACGACCACTGCACCGCCAAATACCTCGACCAAGCCGGCGTCAAGACGGAATACATTCGACTCCAGGACAAGGGGATCAAAGGCAACGGCCACATGGTGATGATCGAGAAGAACAATCTCGAGATCGCGCGGCTGCTGGACGAATGGATGCAAAAGAACGTACGCTGAATGAACGGATCGGTTGGTTCCGTGACGATCTACAGACAGTTCCGCATCGCCAAGGGAGGAAATAACCAATGAGAACCTTATCTCTCGCCGCAGCCATGATGGGATCACTGCTGACGGCAACCGCGCTCACACCCGTGATGGGCGCCGACATGACGTCCGAGCGCGCCCTCAACGTGGCCAAGGAGCCGCAGAACTGGCTGCTGCACCACGGCAATTATCAAGGCCACCGGTTCTCGCAGCTGAACGAGATCAATACCGCCACCGTCAAGAATCTGAAGGTCGCGTTCACGGTCGGGCTGGGCGGCTTCGAAGGCGCCGGGACCCGCTACAAGTTCGGCGATCTCGAGGCCACGCCGATCGTCGAGGACGGCATGATGTACTTTCCGGACGGCTGGGGCACCGTCTATGCGATCGATGTCTCCAACGGCAAGAAGGCCGTGATCCGGTGGAAGTTCGATCCCGGCACCGACAAGGCCTGGGCGGGCGACGTGGCCTGTTGCGGGGTCAACAACCGGGGCGTCGCCTTGTGGAAGGACAAGGTGATCTCGGTCTCGCTCGACGGCCGGCTGTTCGCCATCAACAAGGCGACCGGCGAGAAGGTCTGGGAACGCAAGGTTGCGGATCCGGCGATTGCCGAAGTGCTCACGCTGGCGCCGCTGGTCATCCGCGATGTCGCCATCGTCGGCTCGGCCGGCGGCGAATACGGCATCCGCGGCTTCATCGACGCGACCGATCTCAATACCGGCAAGCAGGCGTGGCGGACCTACACCATCCCCGGCAAAGGCGAGCCCGGCAACGAGACCTGGAAGGACGGCAAGGACCGCTGGCAGCACGGCGGCGGCTCGGTCTGGGAGACCGCCACCTACGATGCCGAGAGCGACACGTTCTATCAGGGGATCGGCAATGCCGGGCCCGATTGGGATCCCGAATACCGACCCGGCGACAGCAAATGGGCGGCGAGCGTGCTCGCGCTCAGCCCGGCCGACGGCAAGATCAAGTGGGGCTACCAGTACACGCCGAACGATCCCTATGACTACGACGAAATCTCCGAGCACCCGATCATCGACGCCAAGATCAACGGCGAGGACCGCAAGCTCGTGGTTCATGCCGCCCGCAACGGTTTCTACTATGCGCTCGACCGCACCAACGGCGCATTCGTGGCCGGCAAGCAATATGTCGACCAGTTGAACTGGACGCCGGGCCTCGATCCCAAGACCGGCAAGCCGCTCAACTACGATCCCACCAAGGACGTCCAGGTCTATGCCCCGGGTAGCCATGGCTCGCGCGCCAAGCCGCAGGGCGAACGTCTGTGCCCGTCACATTTCGGCGGCAAGAACTGGGAGCCCTCGGCCTACAATCCGGAGCTCAAATTGCTCTACATCCCTTCCATCGAAGGCTGCAACTTCGTCAGCACGGTCGAGCAGAAGGACATGGTCGATCAAGGCGGGACGATCAAGCCGCGCGAGCGGTTCGCCGGCGGCGCCATCAAGACTCCCGACCGCCTCTACGGCAGTCTCAAGGCGGTCGATCCGACCACCGGAGAGATCAAGGCCAATCTGCGGCTCGATTATCCGAACTACAGCGGCGCGCTCGCGACCGCCGGCAACTTGGTGTTCATCGGCCAACCCGACGGCACCCTGTCGGCCCACGACTCCAAGACCTTGGCCGAGGTCTGGAGCTTCAACGTGGGCACCGGGATCAACGCACCGCCGATCACCTATTCGGTCAACGGCAAGCAGTACGTTGCGGTCCTGGTCGGATCCAAGCAGCCCGCCGCCGTGATGACGAACTCCCCCGAGCTCAAATACACCTCGACCGCCTCGATGCTGTACGTATTCGGCTTGTAAGAGCGGGCCGGCAGGGCGCATCGCGGGGCGGCTTTTGATCGATGACCGAGGATGCGCAATCGCCCGCAGGCAGGAGAAGGGTCAGAGCTCTCCTGCTGAGCGATCGCATCGATACCTCCAACCTCGAGCGCGACGGCGTCGTGTCCACTGTCCCGCTCACCTACCGGCACGGAAAAGACGGGCTCGTGACCGTGTTCCGATACGGCGTGGTGGTCCTGATCGGGCTCGCGGCGGCGGAAGAGGACGAGGTGTTGCTCGGCCTGTCCGCGCGCCTCGTTCGTCCGGTCGCGCCCCGCGAGGAGGAAATCGCGCATATCGTGGTCGTGCCGGAGAAGGATGATCAGATTCTGCCCGGCGGTCCGATTACGCTGAAAGCGGTCACGCCCGAGCACCTGGTCGTCATCGCGGATGCGTTGTCCAAGAGCGTGGTGCTGGCGCGGGACGAACGCGAGGTTTCCGCGGTCTTCGAGCTGGTCGAGCCCTTTGCCCGGCAACTGGCCGAGAAGGGCCGCACCACCAGCGGCCGCCGCGCCATTCTCAAGCACATCGGCAACGCGTTGCTGGTGCAACACCGCGTTTCGGGCCGCGTCGCGGTCACCGAAAAGCCGGACGTGGTTTGGGATCGACACGACCTGGAGCGGCTCTATGCCAGGCTGGAGGACGAATACGAGCTGAAGGAACGCGCCGACGCCCTGACCCGCAAGCTCTCGGTCATCGCCGAGACCGCCGAGGTGCTCACCGACATCATCGACACCAGGCGCTCCTTGCGGCTGGAGATCGTCATCGTGGTCTTGATCGCGGTCGAGCTCGTGATCGCGGGTTATCAGATCCTGCGCTGAGCCGAGCACGCGACACGCGGTCGAGACGGTGCTAATGTGCCCACCGTCACCGACCTGCCTGCAAATTTCGGCTGGGGCACAGCGACGAGCCTGTCGCAAAGTCTCCGGTTCCCAAGCCGCTAGTCGAGAAAAGGTATCCCCCATGACCTCAGGCAGAATGAGCGTCGTCGCGCTGCTCGCCCTGTTTTTCGCAAGCGGTGCCGCCGCCCAGGATTTTCCCAATCGGCATCTCACCATGGTGGTTCCGTTCGCCGCCGGCGGGCCGACGGACGTCTTGGCCCGGCACCTGGCGCAAGCGATGGGCACCACGCTGAAGCAACAAATCGCCGTCGAGAACGTCAACGGAGCCGGCGGCACGATCGGCACCGCCAGGGTGGCGAAAGCCCAGCCGGACGGCTACACGGTGCTCCTGATGCATATCGGCATCGCGACCGCTCCGGCGCTGTATCGCAAGCTGCCCTATGACGCCAACGACTTGGAGCCGATTGGCCGCGTCGCCGACGTGCCCATGACGATGGTCGCCAAGAAAACACTGCCGCCGAACAGCCTGAAGGAATTTCTGACCTACGCCCGGGCGAACAAGGACAAGCTCAACTATGCCAATGCCGGCGTGGGATCGTCCTCGCATCTGTGCGGCTTGCTGTTCATGAACAAGATCGGAATGGACTTCAACTCCGTGCCCTACAAAGGCAACGCCCCGGCCATGACCGATCTGATCGGCGGCCAGGTCGATCTGATGTGCGACCAGACCACGAACACCACGGAGCAGATCAGGAGCGGCACCATCAAGGTGTACGGCGTCACGTCCAATAGCCGCCTGTCGTCGATGCCGGACGTACCCACCCTGAACGAGCAGGGATTAAAGGGCTTCGAGGTGGTCGCCTGGTACGGATTGTGGGCCCCCAAGGGAACCCCGAAGGCGGCCCTCGATTCCCTCAATCACGCCCTGCAGACGGCAGTCGGGGATGCGGCCTTCGGCACCCGGATGGCCGATCTCGGGGCCGTGCCGGCGACGGCGGCGCAAGCCACGCCCGACTCGCTGCGGACCTTTCTCAAATCCGAGATCAGCTCTTGGGGGACGGTCATCAAGCAGGCCGGCATATCGCCGGAGTAGGACCGGTCGCCGGCATAGCACCGGTCGCCGGAGTAGCACCGACGCTTGACGGCCGCACGCTCCGCGGACCGTGACGATCAATAATGAAGCCGGCCCTGGGCACGACCAAGCTTTCCACTGGTGATGGATTGGGCGAGCTCGGCCAGATCATCGGAATATCGATAGGCGACACCACCGATCACGAGTGCAAGCACCACGATCGCGGCAAGGATCAATCGCCGGTCTCGGCCTGCGCCGGACTTGATCGGATCATCCATGACGGCCTTGTCCGATTTCCGCGGACGCCCAGAAAGCCAACGGTTTTTCAGCCGGTCTTTGCCCGGACCGGGAGCGAAGGCGCAATGGGATCATACAGCCGGTATTGACGATGCCGTGTGACGGCCAGGTCGAGACCGCTGCCGGCATGGGGCGACACTACGGACAAACGCGGACCGGGCCGGCCACTCCAGGCATCAGCCGCGACCTGGGCAACCGGTATCGCCAAAAGAGCGAGAAAGAGCGCGATTACCCACCTCATGTGTGTCCTGCCCGGTCGCATTGTTTTGTTGCTTGTCCATATAGGCATTCCGGCGCGGCCCGAAAGTTCAACAGCCGGATTTTTTGTGAGCCGGAACGGCCTGTTGGGAGCGGATACCAGTGTCACATTCCGGTGAGGCATGTCACGCTGCACTGCGGTAGAATTGCCCAGGCTCCTGCCCGCCTCGAAACATGCGCCCGCATTGACGCTGTTGCGGCGATATTTGAAGCATTGCATAAATCCCGGGCACCCATGCGGCCGCAGACGTTTCGGCAATCGTTGCGCCGATCCGCACAGGAGAAACGATCCATGTCGGGCGCAGCCGCAAGGGGCCTCTTGGTCGCGCTGACGACGGCAGCGGCGCTCCCGGCATTCTGGGCGGCTCGTGCCGCCGATGAAGCAAACGACTTCTACCGCGGCAAGACCATCACCATGATCGTCGGCTTCGGGGCGGGGGGCGGCTACGACCTCTATGCGCGGTTGCTCGCCCACTATCTCGGCAATCACATTGCGGGAGCGCCCAACATCGTGGTGCAGAACATGGAGGGGGCGGGCAGCGTGCGCGCCTCCAACTACGTCTATTCGGTGGCACCGAAGGACGGCACCGTGATCGCGGCCGTCAATCAGAACATGCCGATGTACCAGATGCTCGGCGGCGCCGGCGCACAGTTCAACGCCGCCGAGATCAATTGGCTCGGCAGCACGGCCTATTCCAATGGCACGCTCTATACGTGGTACCAATCCGGCATCAAGACGCTCGAGGACGCCAAGTCGCGCGATGTGCTGCTCGGCGGCGCCGGCACCACCTCCGATTCCCATATCTATCCGACCCTGATCAACGGCCTGCTGGGCACCCGGTTCAAGGTGATCAACGGCTATGCCGGCACCAAGGAAATTCATTTGGCGCTGGAGCGCGGCGAGGTGATGGGCCGCGGCGGCAACACCTGGGCGAGCCTGACCAGCAGCAATCAGGATTGGGTCGAGCAGAAGAAGATCAACCTCTTGGTCCAGATCGGCTTCAAACCGGAACCCGAGATCGCGCAAGTGCCGCTGCTCATCGATCTGGTGCAGACCCCGCAGGAAAAACAGATCGTCACGGTGGTCACGCTGCCGACCGCGCTCGGCTATACCAATTGGCTGGCGCCCGAGGTTCCTCCCGCCCGGATGAAGCTGCTGCGCGCGGCCTTTGACGCGACCATGCGGGACAAGGCGTTCCTCGACGAGGCCGGCAAGCACGCCATGATGATCCGCCCGCAGACCGGCGCCGAGATCGAGGCCCTCGTCAAGCAAGCAGCGCTCGCACCCAAACCGGTGCTGGAGCGCACCGCGCAATTGCTGGGCTGGCAGAAGTAGACTCGTTCAACCTCATCCTGAGGAGCATCGCGCAGCGATGCCTCTCGAAGGATGGAGGCGGGCTATGGCGTAAGCGCCCTTTACGGTCCAGACTCGCGGCCATCCTTCGAGACGCGCGTAAGAACGCGCTCCTCAGGATGAGGTTGGAAGCGTCTCGCGGCTCGGACTAGGGGAGCCTCAATGCGCGGCCGGCGGCGCGCTGGCGACTTTGTCCGCCGGCGACCAGCCGCCGCCCAGCGCCTGGAACAAGCTCACGCCCGCCAGCAACCGGGCAAGCTGCACCTGCACCAGCTGATCCTCAGCCTGGAACAATGTCTGCTCGACCTGCAGCAAGGTGACCAGGTTCACGGTGCCTTCGCGCAGCTGCTGCTCGGAGAGATAGAACGCCATTTGCGAGGCGAGCACGACCTCGCGCTGATATTTCTCCTGCAGGCTCGTCTGCTCCAGCGCGATCAAAGCCTTCTCGACATCGGAGAAAGCCGACAGCACGGCCTTGCGATAGGCTTGCAGGAATTGTTGCCGCAGGCCGAGCTGCAGCTCGAGCTGGCCTTCCAGCAGGAAACCGTCGAGCACCGGCTGCGTGAGGCTGGCAGCTGCCGTGTAGAACCAGGCGCTGGGGCCGAACAGCGTTTTCAAGGCCGCGCTCTGGAACCCGGTCTGGGCCGTCAGCTCGATGCTGGGGAAGAAGGCGGCGCGGGCTGCCTTGACGTTGAAGTTCGCGGCGGCGAGTTGCGCCTCGGCCTGGCGCAGGTCCGGCCGTTGGCTGAGCAGCTCGGACGGCAGACCCGGCGTCACGCGCGGAACCATGACCTGCATCATGCTGCCGCCGCGGGCGCCGAAGCGCTCGGGCGCCCGCCCGACCAGCACCGCGAGCGCGGACAGGCTCTGCTGCAACGTCTGCTCGACCGGCGGGATTTGCGCCCGTAGCGACGCCACCACGCTCTGCTGCTGGGCCACGTTGACCTGCGACACCGTTCCGGCGTTGAACTGCTGCATGATCAAATCGAGGATATGGCTCGAATCCTCGAGGTCCTTGCGCAAGATCCGCAGACGGTCCTGGGCGGCCAGGATCTGAAAATAGGTCGTGGCGACGGTGCTGATGGCGGTGAGGGTGACGACCTCGCGATTGTAACGGCTGGCGACCGCGCTCTCCTCGACGGCGGCCAATGACGACTGGTTCTTGCCCCAGAAATCGAGGACGTAGCTGGCGCTCAAGG
>Ga0209068_10000908_pt1 | contig 15110 bp, 13 predicted proteins | sample ColStrG_CSR_2012_FD_187200 | JGI IMG/M metagenome (GOLD analysis project Ga0209068, IMG submission 187200) | Freshwater sediment microbial communities in response to fracking from Pennsylvania, USA - Cold Stream Run_MetaG_CSR_2012 (SPAdes)... | ecosystem: Environmental > Aquatic > Freshwater >... | reverse complement strand
CCCTTCGGGGTAGGAAGACTCCTAGGACTAGGTTACCACAACCGACGGGGAGTGCGGCGCCGAGTAGTGTGCAGAATGCAGGAAGCATCGCCTTATATTTCAATCGGTTACCAAGCTCCAACCCGCGACCCGATTAGTGTGCGTGCCCGTGGTGCTCGTGTTCCGAATGAGCGGGGCCGGCCGAGTCGCGGTCATCTTCTGCCGGGATCACGCAGCCATGGGTCGTTTCGCACACCACGTGCTCAAGTTGAATGGTTGTGTGGTGAATGCCAAAGCTCTGCCCGAGTTTCTCATTGATTTCGCGAAGAATGGTGTCGCTTTCTGACGTCGGCATATCGGTTATCCCTACGTGTGCCGAAAGCGCGTGATTCTCCGACCCGATGCTCCACACGTGCAAATCGTGCACATCGCTGACGCCTGCGATCGTCCGCATGGTTGACTCCACGGCGTCCAGGCTCATGCCTCGGGGTGTGCCCTCGAGCAGGATGTTCAGCGTCTCACGCACAATGCCGAGGCTTGACCACAGAATCAGCGCGCCGATCCCGAACGAGAGCGCCGAGTCGATCCAGTACTGTCCGGTCCACAGGATGGCCCAGCCGCCGGCGATTACGGCTGCGGTGGAAAGCGTGTCGCCGACTTCGTGCAAGAGAGCGCTGCGCACGTTCACGTCGCGCCCCGAACGCCACAGCAGCAGCGCGATCGCGCCGTTCATCACCACGCCGGTCGCTGCCACGCCGATCATCAGGCCGGCGCGCACGTGCTCAGGATGTTGAAGCCGCTGAAAGGCCTCGTAGAAGATGAAAAACGCAACCAGGATCAGCGAGATCGAATTGACCAGCGCGGCCAGTACTCCGGCCCGCCGATACCCATACGTCTTGGTGGGGCTCGGCGGACGCCCTTCCAGATACACCGCTACTAGCGACAGCAGCAGCGCGAGGAAATCGGAAAGATTGTGTCCCGCTTCCGAAAGCAAGGCCAGGGAATGCGCACGGATTCCCGCCACCACCAGCAGCACGATGTACAGCGCGGTGACCGCCAGCGAGATGCGTAGCACCCGCCCCGTCCCATGCGAATGGCCGTGGCCGCCGTGCGAGTGCATCATTCAAGTGTAGCGCGGACACAGTACGTGTGGCGCGGACACTCCTGTCCGCCCGGAGCCGGCTGTTGTATGCCGATTGTGGCGCGGGCGCCCCCGACCGCGGTATGCTTAGCGAACTTCGGAGGATGGCATGAAGAAGACTCTGTTGCTTACGGCCGTTGTGGTGGCTGCCGTATCCGCGACCCCCGCCCAAACCAAGAACCCCATCAGCAGCGCGCTCCGCGACATTCTGCCGGGTCGCCAGAAAAACACCATCGCCGCCATCGAAGCGATGCCCGCCGACAAGTTCAACTACAAACCCACCCCTGACCAGATGACATTCGGCCACCTCGTCGCCCACATGGTCGAAGCCAACAACATCCTGTGCAGCAAAGCGGCTGCCGCCCCCGCTCCCAAAGTGGAAGAAGTGAAAGAATCCGACACCAAAGACAAGCTCATCTCAGCGCTCAAGGCCTCCTTCGATTTCTGCTCCGACACGCTCGGGAAAATGGACGACTCAAAACTAGCCGAGACCGTCGAAGTCTTCCCCGGGCGCCAGGGTTCAAGAGCCTGGGCCAGCATGGTCCTCGCCAGCAGCTGGGCCGACCACTACGCCGAAGCCGCCATGTATCTGCGCCTGAACGGAATATTGCCACCGACCGCGAAGAAGTGAGCGGCGATTGGACGGTGGAGAGACGGGCGCCTCGCCCGTCACAGCGAAGTTCACTAGCCCGGATTTCCGGCGTGCGGGCTGTCGGTTTCCCGGATGAGCGCCTTTCTCATGGGCAGGAAGCCGGCCAGTATCATGCTGGCTCCAATCAACATCCAGTTGTCCAGGTCCCAAAACGCAAGAAACAGAGAAGCTCCCAAGGCAACACTCACAATGGACCACGTTGGCGCCACGCCAGTTCCCAGCAGAACGAGAGCCTGCGTCGCCAGACCGAGCATGACCAGTTTGGCGAGAGACGTTGTCACTAGGAATGCGCCTTGCGGAGTAGTCATAGCTGTAAACGTGGCGATTGCTCCCGCCTGGTTCGCGGCATCCACCAGACCGAGCCCCCGGTAAAATGCGGTCCACATACCAAACACGCCGCCCATGTAGGTTGTGCCGCTGATGGTGATCATCAAAGTGACCGCACTCGCAACCGGCCGCGCTCCCCGGCCCAGCAGATACAGCGCAAAAGCGGACATTGACAGCAGGGGCATCGACAGATAGGCGATCATGTGCGGGTCGTGGATCAGCGGAAAGCGGTTGTGCGCAGCGATCAATGCAGCCACGACACGAGCCGGGTCTCTCGGTACATAATGCCAGCGGAAGGTGAGAAAGTCCGCGAAATGGCGGAAGTGCATAATAAAGACAAGAATGAATACGCAAGGAAAAACCAGCATCGCTGCCGCCAGAATCTTGCGGATCGGGTCCGTTGCCGATGGAGTCGCCATGCCGCCGATGCTACAAAACTGGTCGCGGCGGACCAAGCAGAAAAGTTGACGGATGGAGCTTATCAAACACAAATCTGCAACTGTCTCGGATGTTGACCGGAATAGCGCCAACCGGGACCGGCGCGTCCTGCGAACTCGCGAGCAGCTGGACGCCGCTTTCGTAGACCTTCTTCATCGTCGTTCCTACGCCAACATCCGCGTGAGCGACATCGCCAGGAAAGCTGGCGTCGGACGAGCCACGTTTTACGCTCACTATGCTTCGAAAGACGATCTGCTGTTGTCGCAGTTTCGCAGGATTGTCGCGCCCATGCTTGTCGCCCGGCCGCGCGACGCCTGCCCGCTGGATGCCATCGCCTTTTTCGCGCACGTGACGGCTTCGCCCCGGATCTACAAAGCCCTTATGGGACCCGAGGCCGGAGAGGCCCCAAGGATATTGCGAGATTGCATTGAGCAGCGTGTCAGGCAGTCGCTGGGTGAGGGCGATGTCCAGCCTGACGCCGTCAACGCCGATGTCCGGAAGACAATTGTTTCGCGATTCGTGGCCTCGTCCCTGCTTGCCGTGATCGAGTGCTCGATTCAGGGGAAAGCGTGCGAGTCGCCCCAGAGCCTGCAAGTGATCTTCAGCGAGTTGGTTGGGGGAGGGCTGTCTCTTTTCGCGAACGCAAAGGCCAACTCAACCCAAAAGCCCCTCTAACTCCTCTTCCCCAATCACCGCCACCCCCAGCTCCCGCGCCTTGTCCAGCTTCGATCCCGCATCCGCTCCCGCCACCACATAGTCCGTCTTCTTACTCACCGACCCCGAAACCCGCCCGCCTGCATCTTCAATCATCTTCTTCGCCTCGTCCCGCGTGTGACGTACCAGTGTTCCCGTCAGCACAAAAGTCTTTCCCGCCAGCTTCGTACCCTTTTCTTTTTTCTTGCCAGTGAACGTCAACCCTGCCTTCCGCAGATCGCCCACCAGCTTGCGATTGTGCTCATCGCCGAAAAATTCCACGATGCTTTCCGCGATCCGCGGCCCGACTTCGTTCACTTCCTCAAGTTCCTCTGCGCCAGCCTTCATCACGGCATCAAGCGACCCGAAATGTTCGGCCAGAAACTGCGCCGTGCGCTCCCCTACAAATCGAATCCCCAGTCCATAAGTCACCCGCTCCAGAGGCAGCTTCTTCGACGCCTCAATCTCCCCCAGCACGTTCTCCGCCGACTTGTCGCCCATGCGCTCCAGCTTCAGCAGATCGTCCTTCGTCAGCCGGTAAAGATCCGCCACGTTCTTCACCAGCCCGCGTTCCGTCAACTGATTCACCAGCGCCTCGCCCAGGCCGTCAATATCCATTACGTGCCGCGAAGCAAAATGCAGAATCGCCCCTTGCAGCTTCGCCGGACAATTCGCGTTCACGCAGCGATGATCTACCTCGCCCTCGGTCCGCACCACATTGCCGCTGCACACTGGGCAATGCTCCGGCATCTTGAATTGCTTGCGTCCCCGCGGGTGCTCCTTGTCGTCCACTACCTTCACGACTTTTGGAATGACGTCGCCGCCCCGCTCCACCTCGACCCAGTCCCCGATCTTCACCCCCAACCGCTCGATCTCGTCCATGTTATGCAGCGTCGCGCGCGAAACGGTCGTGCCGCCGATAGGCACCGGCTTGAGCGCAGCCACTGGCGTCAGCTTGCCCGTGCGCCCGACCTGCACCAGGATGTCCTCGATCTGCGTTATGCCCCCACGCGCCGCATATTTGAACGCAATCGCCCACCGCGGAGCTTTCCCGGTGAAGCCCAGTTCCCGCTGAAGCGCCGTGCGATCGACTTTCACCACGATTCCATCAATCTCGTAGGCAAGCGAGTCGCGCTTTGCTTCCCAGCTCTGGATAAACGCCCACACCTCCTCCAGGCTCTTCGCGAGCTTTCGGTTCGGATTGACTTTGAAGCCCGCCGCTGCCAGCGCATCCATTGCTTTCGATTGACGGTCGAAATAGGTGCGGCCATCTTTCAGCAGCATGTAGCCGAAGAAGTCCATCCGGCGTTGCGCGGTGATGCTCGGCTCCAGTTGGCGCACGGTTCCCGCGGTCGCGTTGCGCGGATTGGCAAACTGCGATAGCCCCTGTTTCTCGCGCTCTTCATTCATCCTGCGGAACGCGGCGATCGGCATCAGCATCTCGCCGCGCACCTCGAACTCCGCCGGGATGCCAGCCTTCTTGAGCTTGTCTTTCGCAACCGACAGCGGGATCGACCGTACCGTCCGCACATTCGACGTCACATCCTCGCCCTCGCTGCCGTCGCCGCGCGTGATGCCGCGCTCCAGTTGCCCGCCCGAATAGTGCAGCGCCAGCGACATGCCATCCAGCTTCAGTTCGCACATGTACTCGACGTCGCTGCGCCCGCTCAGCTCATGCACACGCCGCTCCCAGTCGCGCAACTCTTCTTCGCTGTAAGCGTTGTCGAGCGAGAGCATGGGCGACGAGTGCCGGACTTTGACGAATCCCTCGCGCGGTTTGCCACCAACGCGCTGCGTCGGCGAGTCGGGAGTGATGAGCTCCGGATGCTCCGCCTCGAGCTTCTTCAGCTCGTTCATCAGCTTGTCGAATTCGGCGTCTGTGATCTGGGGATCGTCCAGCACGTAGTAGCGGTATTCGTGATGCCGGATCTTTTCGCGGAGAGCTTCGGTTTTCTTGTCGAGGGCGGCAGCAGACATGACGGAGGAGATTATAGTGCGGAGCCATCAGCAGGCTGAAGGCTAAGAGCCTGACCGCTCACAGCCGATTCGCCTTCCGAATCCGTTCCCGTCTAATCGCTGCGCGCCCCACGCTCGACGGAGGCTTCGGCGCCCCTTCCAGCAATTCTTTCAGGACCACTGCGTTGTTGTGTTCTTCGTTGCGGAATGCATACAGCAGCGTGAGCGTCTTCTTACCTTCGGCGAGTACGTGTAACTTCTCGACTGCCGCCGATGCCGCGGGAGTCACCAATTCTTTTAGATAGCGTTTGCGGAAAAGCCTCCACGCCCCGGGGTTGGCATGGAACCACTCCCGCAATTCCTTGGACGGCGCCAGGTCGCGCAGCCAGAACTTCACTGCCGCATCCTCTTTTCGCAGGCCTCGCGGCCATAAACGGTCTACCAGCACGCGCACACCGTCCGCGCGCGAAGGGGGTTCATAAACGCGTTTGACGACAATATCCATCCCTCGCGTATTATCCTAACTCCAAGCGCTCCCTGGTGCGCGCTCATACTGCCATGCGTATTCCCGATCGGCTGTCTTCGTTTGTCTATGTCTTTGCCGTATCGCTCGGTCTGCTTGCCCTCACCGGATGTGAGTCAGAGCGTCGCAAGTCCGACTCCGAACTCGGACTGAACGAGCAACAAAGCAACGGCCGCAAGCTCTACGACAACTACTGCGACCGCTGCCATGAGCCCTACTCCTCGCGTGGCAAGAAGGGCCCACCTCTGAAGGGCGTCTTCAAGCAGCAATACCTGGCTTTGAGCGGCCTGCCCGCCAACGACGTCCGCGTCGGCGAGATCATCAAGTTCGGACGGAGCAAAATGGAAGGCTTCGGCCAGGTCATGACCGAGGAGCAGATCAAGGACCTGCTGGTGTATCTGCACACGCTCTAACCCATGTGGAGCGGACATTCCTGTCCGCTCGGCCTGTGCCATAATCGCCTCGGTGTCCGCGACCCAAAATTCCGCGCTGTTCCGCAAGCTCCCGGCAACCGACGACGTTCTGCGGCAGCCCGAAGTGAAGTCTCTCGCTGATCGTGAGGGCCACGCCGCGGTCGCCGAAAGTGTGCGCGCAGTCCTCACCCGCCTTCGCCAGGAAATTGCGGACGACCGCTTGAATGACAAGTCGCTCGCTCTCGCCCTCGAAGGACTTCCCGCCGCCATTGAACGTCAACTCCGCCACTCGCTCAGCTACTCCCTTCGGCCTGTAATCAATGCCACCGGTGTCATTCTTCACACCAACTTGGGACGCGCCCCGCTCGCCGCAGGCACCCTCGACCACATCCGGGAAACCGCGCTCACGTACTCGAACCTCGAATTCGATCTCGCCGCCGGCAGCCGCGGCAAGCGCGACGTCCACGTGGACCGCCTGTTCCAAAAGCTCTTGACGGATGGCATGGCCAAGGAACACGTAGGGACGGACTCCCCCGTCCGTCCAGCGGAGCGAAGCTTCGCCATCTCCACTGTCGTCGTCAACAATAACGCCGCCGCCGTCCTGCTCGTGCTCAACTCGCTCGCCGAGGGCGGCGAAGTCATCGTCTCCCGCGGAGAACTCGTCGAAATCGGCGGCTCCTTCCGCATTCCCGACGTAATGTCGAAGTCAAACGCTACGCTGCGCGAAGTCGGCACTACGAACCGCACCCGCGTCGCCGACTACGAACACGCGATCAATGACCGCACTCGCCTCCTGCTCCGCGTTCACCGTTCGAACTTCGAAATCTCCGGCTTCACCGAGCAGCCGTCGCTGGAAGACCTAGTTGCACTCGCTCGCCGCCGCAACGTCCCACTGATGGAAGACCTCGGCAGCGGCGCGCTGTTTGACCTGCGCTCTGTTGGAGTCCAGGGCGAGCCGGGCGTGCTCGATAGCCTGCACGCCGGCGTCGACGTGGTCACCTACAGCGGCGATAAGTTGCTGGGCGGCCCGCAAGCCGGACTGATCAGCGGTCGCACCGAACTCGTCGCCCGCATGCGATCGAACTCGCTCTTCCGCGCCCTGCGGGTTGACAAGCTCACTTACGCCGCCCTCGAGGCCACGCTTCTTGCCTACGTCAAACGCGATCACGACGCCGTGCCCGTGCTGCGCATGATGCGGTTGTCGAAAGACCAAATCGCGCGCCGGGCGGAGGCACTTGTCGCGCAGATCGAATCCGCGCAGACGAAAGCACCCAAGCTCAAGCTGAATCTCTGCGACAGCGAGTCGGTGATCGGTGGCGGTGCTGCGCCCTCTGCCGTGTTGCCCACCCGTCTGATCGCGCTCAGCCATGCAGAGCTTAGCGCCGACGAACTCTGCGCCAGCCTGCGCGCATCGGACCCGCCCGTAATCGCCCGCGTGGAAGAAGGGCGCGTGCTGATCGATTTGCGAACCGTGTTCCCGCACCAAGACGCAACCATCGTCGCGGCCCTGGCATTCCTCTCCTGAGACCTGAGACCTGATTCCGAATTGCCAATTACCCATTGTCAATTCACAATGCTCTTATGATCCTCGGCACTGGTGTCGACATCGCCGAAGTCCCCCGTATCCGTGAATCCGTTGAGCGCTTCGGCGAACGCTTTCTGCGCCGCATCTTCACAGACGGCGAAATCAAGTATTGCGAATCGAAAGCCCGCCGCCTTGAGAGCTATGCCGCCCGCTTTGCCGCGAAAGAGGCAGGCATGAAAGCTCTCGGCACCGGATGGAGCCGCGGCGTCCGCTGGCGCGATATCGAGGTCGTACGTCCCAAAGGTCAGCGCCCTACTATCCAATTCCACGGCCAGGCCGCCGCCATCGCCGAAAGACTGGGCACAAAGAACATCGCTCTCTCCCTCACACATACGAGTGAAGAAGCTCTCGCTCACGTCATCCTTGAAGGCTGAACCGTGTGACGCGGACATTTCTGTCCGCGCCGTCTCCCCTACAGAACACCGGGGCCGCAAATTGGATTGCATAACATGCGCGCTCCACTCTGCTATTCTGGCCAGCCGACCCCATGGAAACAGCAGCCACCGCTCGCCCGCCGAAGACGGCCTCCTCTCTTCTCATAGCCATCGCGCTTACCAGCTTCTCCACGCTCCTGCTTGAACTGGCCCTGACTCGCCTGTTCTCGGTCGTGCTCTTCTATCACTTTGCGTTTCTGGCAATTTCCGTTGCTCTTCTCGGCCTGGGCGCGGGCGGTGTTTTCGCTTACCTCAAGAGAGACTGGCTGGCCTCCTTCGCCACCCGATCCCTGGCCGCCATTCTCTGCTCCACCAACGCCTCGGCTATCTTTGTGGCGCTCGAAATTATCCTTCACGTACCGGCCTCACTCGAATTGACGGGCTGGAATTTCTTGCGCCTCACCGTCATCTACCTCGCGTCGGCGGTTCCGTTCTTTTTCACCGGTTTGATCTTCTCAGTCGTCTTTGCCCGCGAAACCCAACATGTAACTCGACTCTATGGTGCCGATCTGCTGGGCGGAGCACTGGCATGCCTGGCCGTCGTGCCGCTGCTGAATTGGATCGGCGGCCCGAACGCGATTTTGTTCGCCGCTTTTACGTCGGGTTTAGCGGCCTTGGTCTGGAAACGCAAGCACCCCGAGCGGGTGCGGGGATTTCTTTTCTGGGGGTACCGGGGCTTTGACCTCCAGGGATTGGCGGCTGCTCTGCCGTTGCTCCTCATCCTCTTCAATCACTCCGGCCGCTTCATCGACGTGATTTACGCCAAGGGCATGTTTCGCGACCGCTCCTGGGTTGAATTTGCCAAGTGGAATGCCATCTCTCGCGTGGAAGTGGATCGCCAGGGGGACGCCAAGGCGGTCGTCATCGACGCCGACGCCTCCACCTACATCATGAACGCCGACCTGCGCACCTGGAAGGGAAGCGTGTGGGAGAAGAATCTGATGTCGGCCCCGCCCGCATTGGCCAACGTCCTGCGTCCCCACGGCAACTTCGCCATCATCGGCCCCGGCGGTGGCGTGGACGTACTGCGCGCGGTAGCGAACGGCAGCCCCAGCGTCACGGGCATCGAAATCAACCCCCTGATCGCCACCGCCGTGATGCGGGAGCGCTATGCGGACTACGCCTACCATCTCTACGAGCGGCCCGATGTGCACATCCACGTCACCGACGGCCGTTCCTTCATTCGCAATTCGCGCGAGCTATACGACGTCATCCAGATGACCCTGGTCGACACGTGGGCCTCGACTGCCGCCGGAGCTTTCGCACTCAGCGAAAACAGTCTCTACACGTCCGACGCCTTCCGCGAATATTTTCAGCACCTCAAACCCGATGGCATGATCGCGATCACGCGCTGGGAATTCCGCCAGCCGCGCGAAGCGCTCCGAGTCGTCTCAGTCGCCATGGAGGCGCTGCATCAGCTTGGAGTGGCGAATCCTGCGAGAAACTTTATGGTGATTTCCGGTGGTGAACTCGATGAAGACGGAATCCCGGTCGTCGTGCTCGCCAAGAAGATCCCGTTCACGCCCGCCGAAGAAGACGCGGCCGAGCAACACATTGCGCGCAGCGACGAACTCGATTCCCTCTACCTTCCTTCCACCCCCGGCCAGAATCCTTTCTCAGCGCTGATTGCCCGCAACGACCCCTGGGCATTTGCCCGCGAGTATCCCTATAACGTTGCGCCCGTGAACGACAATGCACCCTTCTTCTTCTTTACGCTCAAGACCGGCCAAATCCTCAACGAGGAGAGCCTTCAGCAGGGCATCGACTGGAAAGTCAACCTGGGAGTGGTGGTGCTCGGCATGGTGCTCATCATCTCGCTGGCTGCCGTTCTAGCATTTCTGATCCTGCCCATGATCCTTGGGGCAGGCGGACCTTCTCGCCGCCGCGTTTCGCTGCTTTATTTCATCGCCATAGGCCTCGGATACATTCTGGTCGAGATCGCCTTCATTCAGAGGTTCGTTCTGTTTCTCGGCCACCCGACTTACGCCCTGACGGTAGTTATCTTTCTGCTGCTCCTCGCCAGCGGCACTGGAAGCCTGGTCTCGCGCCGTTGGCTGCGCGAACCGGCGCGCGTGTGGGTGCCCCTCGCACTGATCGTGGCCGCCCTCTGCATCTATGTGTTCGTGCTTCCGTTCGCGCTCACAGCCATGGTCGGAATCCCGTTCCTGCTCAAACTCGCAGTCAGCGGCCTGCTGCTCATTCCGCTTGGGATTGCTATGGGCATGCCTTTTCCCACCGGCCTGCGTGCCCTGGCCAGCTCCGCGGAAACCGCTGCCAGCCCGTCCTCGGGTAACGCCGTCGAATGGGCCTGGGCCATGAACGCCGCTTCCAGTGTGTTCGGTTCCGTGCTGGCCATGATTATCGCCATCCACTGGGGCCTGAACGTCACCCTGGCGTGTGGCACAGCCACCTATCTGGCCGCCGCCGTCCTCTCGCGGACTCTCGCGACCGCGTTCCCCACTTTGTAACTCTGCAACCTTGCCCGCCTTTGTTATGATGCTCTTGTCGTTCGCGGACCCAATTGCCTAGCCAGAAACAGTTGAAATGGTCGCAACTGCGCGTTGGACTCACGGTCCTGTTCGCGAGCATCACGCTGGCCGTCCTGATCTTCATGATGAGCGGCACGGGCGGCTGGCTGACCCGCAAGATCGTCCTAAAGGGATACTTCGATAACGCCGGAGGTCTCCGTGTCGGAGCGCCCGTCCGTCTGGCGGGCGTCGATATCGGCAACGTCACCGGCGTCCGCATCGTGGAAGGCAAACCGGCCACTCCCGTCGAAGTGACCATGAAGGTCAACATGAACTACTCGTTCAATCTCAGGAAGGATTCCATTGCCCTGCTGAGCACCGCTGGCATCCTGGGAGAGACCTACGTCGATATCGACAGCGCCACCGCCAAGGGCCCCGGCGTGGTCGATGGAGACACGCTGGCCATCCGTTCGCAGCCTGAGATCCAGGACGTCGTCCGCGCCAGTCAAGGCACACTACAGAACATGGATGCTTTGCTCAAACGCCTGGATCGTATCGTGGCTTTCATCGAAAGCGGCCAGGGTTCCATCGGCAAACTGGTTTACGACCCTTCGTTGTATGACCGGCTCAACTCCACCGTGAACGAATTCAAGGGCCTCGTGGATGAAGTGAAGAACGGACAAGGATCCCTCGGCCCGCTGTTCACCAGTGATGAAGCCTACAAGAAGGCCATCGCAGCCATCGACAAGCTGAACGTGATCGTTGACGAACTGCAGCAAGGCAAAGGCACCGCAGGCAAGTTCCTGAAGGACGAAGCGCTTTACGAAAACGCCAACAAGACCGTCGCGAATGTGCGCCAATTGACAGAAGACATCAATGCAGGCAAAGGCGCTCTCGGCAAGATGACGCATGACGAGCAATTCGCCGCCAAACTCCAGACGACGATCAACAACCTCGCCGAACTCTCCAGCCGCCTGGAGAAAGGCGAGGGAAGCGCGGGCCTGCTGTTCAAAGACCCGGCCCTCTACAACAACAGCAACTTGATGCTGGTTGAGACCCGCGAACTGATCAAGGCAATCCGCGAAAACCCGAAGAAATACCTGACTTTCCACGTCAAAGTGTTCTAGCTGGCAGGAATGTTTGTTGACTGTTTTAGCCTGCGCCCGTCCAATACAATTGGCTTCGCAAACGGCAATGCCATTCGCCCTGTTCCCACATCGAATCCACATCTCGATCCGAGGAAACTCATGCGCCATCTCCTGAATCTTCTTACCGTGTCCCTCATGCTTTCCCCCGCCCTGTTCGCCCAGTCCGCCGAACCCGCGAAGAAGCCCGCCGACGTCCGCTTCTCACCCGACATGCTCGACAAGAGCATTGACCCCTGCACCGACTTCTACGCCTATGCCTGCCGCAAGTGGCAGGCGCAGAACCCGATCCCGTCCGACCGTCCTGGCTGGGGCCGATTCAATGAACTTCAGGAGCGGGGCGAGTACATTGTGCGCAACATACTGGAGAAGGCTTCCACCGAAAGCGCCAGCCGCAGCCCCAACGAGCAGAAGATCGGCGACTACTACGCCACCTGCATGGACGAGGGCGCCATCGAAAAAGCCGGAACCAAACCGCTCGATCCGGATTTGCACAGCATTGCTTCCCTCAAGTCGAAGGATGAGCTCCCGAAAGAAATCGTCCGCCTGCACCGCGAAGGCGCGGACGCGTTGTTCGGGTTTGGCTCCGGCTCCGATTTCAAGAACGCCAGCCAGATGATCGCCGAACTCGATCAGGGCGGTCTCGGCCTGCCCGACCGCGACTACTATTTCAAGGACGATCCCAAGTCCGCTCAACTGCGCCAGGCATACACCGAGCACGTCGCCCGCATGTTTCAATTGCTGGGCGACAGCGCCGCCCAAGCCGAAGCCCAAGCCAAAGTCGTTATGGAAATCGAAACCGGACTGGCCAAAGGCGCCTACGATCAAACCTCGCGCCGCGATCCGCAGAAGATTTACCACAAGCTCCCGAACCAGGAACTCTCCGCTCTCAACACCGCCTTCAACTGGAATGCCTACTTCGAAGGCGTCGGCGCGCCCAGGTTCGATTCCCTGAACGTGGTCGATCCAGAGTTCATCAAGAACATGCAGACGGTCCTCAATTCCCACTCGCTCGACGATTGGAAAACCTATTTGCGCTGGCACGCCGTCCACGCTCATACCCAGATGCTGCCGGCGGCGTTCGTCAAAGAAAACTTCGAGTTCTTCGGGAAAACCCTTCAGGGTACGAAAGAGCTGCGCCCGCGCTGGAAGCGCTGCGTCGGCTTCACCAACGACGATCTGGGCGAAGCTGTCGGCCAGATTTATGTTCAGCAGACCTTCGGCGCCGAGGGCAAGAAGCGCACGCTGGCCATGGTGGCTGCGCTCGAGAAGGCGCTGGGTGAAGACATCCAGTCCCTTCCCTGGATGGGGGAAGAGACCAAGAAGCAAGCTCTGGTAAAGCTCGCTGCCATCACGAATCGCATCGGCTATCCCGATAAATGGCGCGACTACTCAACCCTTAAGATCGTTCGGGGCGACGCTCTCGGAAACTCGCAACGCGCAAACCAGTACGATCTCCAGCGGCGTCTGAACAAGATCGGCAAGGCCCTCGACAAACGCGACTGGCCTTATCCACCCATGACGGTGAACGCCAGCTATAATGCGAACCAGAACAACATCACCTTCCCGGCAGGCATTCTCCAGCCGCCCTTTTATGACAATCGCGCGGACGACTCCATGAACTTCGGCGGCATCGGCGCCGTCATCGGCCACGAACTCACGCATGGCTTCGACGATGAAGGCAGCCAGTTCGATGCCGAAGGCAACTTGCGCGACTGGTGGACTCCCAACGACAAGAAGCAATTCGAAGAACGCACGAACTGCACGAAGAATCAATACGGCAGCTTCGTTGCCGTGGACGATCTGAAGCTGAACGGCAAACTGACTCTCGGCGAAAACACCGCGGATAACGGCGGACTCCGCGTCGCCTACATGGCCATGCTGAACATGTTCGCCGGCAAAGAGCCCCCGCTGCTCGATGGCCTCACCGCGCAACAGCGTTTTTTCCTGGGCTGGGCGAATGTCTGGTGTCAGAACCGCACCGATGCTCTCGCGCGCATGTTGGTCACCATCGATCCGCACTCACCGGGAAAGAACCGCGTAAACGGGACGGTTTCCAATATGCCGGAGTTCCGCGAGGCCTATCACTGCAAGCCCGACGCAGCCATGGTGAATCAGAACGCCTGCCGAGTGTGGTAGCCGTAGCGCCGGTACCTTGCCGGTTGTCGCGAGGGCACCCTGCCATCGCCGGTGGGAGCGGGATGCCCCCGCGACTGCGGCGCTGCATCTCGCTCACGAGCAACCAGAAACGAGCAGCGAGAAACTGCCTTCAGCACTCCCCAATCCCAAGCACTGACCCCAGCAGCAGAATCAGCAGCACCCCCACTGAGATCCACCCATAGCGCCAGTCCTTCTCGCGAAAGAACAAGGCCATCGCGACCAGCACGCGCACCACAGGCGTGGCCAGCATGATGAGCACGCCTGTCATCTCAATCCGTGTCGAAATCGCTCCGTCCGCCAAAATGTGCGCGAGCACGCCCGCCGCCATGACGAAAAACGCGGAAAACGCTCCGATCCGCAGCACCATCGCCAGCGCGCGGTCAAGTCCGGGTTCGCGTTTCTCGCTCACAAAAGCTTCCTCACAATATGCGCGAACATGTGAACCGACAAATAACCCATGATCGTCACCAGCAAGAACGTCACCCACTTGCGGGGCACCCGCGGTGAAAGCCGGGCGCCTGCTAACGATCCCACGAACGCGCCCGCGGCCATCGGCGCAGCGACCGACGGCTGAATATCCCCACGCTGGTAGTACACAAAAGCGCTCGCCGCCGCCGTCACACCCATCATCAGATTCGACGTTGCCGTCGCCACCATCAGCGGCACTCCCATGAACAGATACATCACCGGCACTTTGATCGGACCGCCTCCGATCCCCAGCAGCCCCGAAAGCCCGCCCGCCACCAGCGAAGCGCCCATCCCAAGCGGGTAACGTTTCGGTTCGTAGGGCGGGATCACGACCTCTCCGTTCGGCCCCGGCACATACTCGTCCCGCTCGTCTTGCGTTTTGCCGCCCTTGCGCACGATGGTGATGGCGGCGTACAGAAGAAACGTCGCAAACAGCACTTCCAGCGCCGTGCGATTGATATAGCCGACCAAATAGGCGGTCGTCGCCGCGCCCAAGGCGGTGGCCAGTTCCAGCGTCATTCCCAGCCGGATGTCGGCCGTGTGCCGTTGCAGATGCACCGACGAACTCGCCGCCGACGTCGTAATCACCGCAATCAGGCTCGTCCCAATCGCCTGCTCGATCGGCAGCCCGAAATAAAGCGCCAGCATGGGCGTGATCATGATGCCGCCCCCGGTTCCTGAGAGCGCGCCGACCAGCCCCGCAAAGCCCCCAGCACCATCAGCAGGAG
>Ga0209068_10000906_pt1 | contig 15144 bp, 17 predicted proteins | sample ColStrG_CSR_2012_FD_187200 | JGI IMG/M metagenome (GOLD analysis project Ga0209068, IMG submission 187200) | Freshwater sediment microbial communities in response to fracking from Pennsylvania, USA - Cold Stream Run_MetaG_CSR_2012 (SPAdes)... | ecosystem: Environmental > Aquatic > Freshwater >... | reverse complement strand
TGCTTGGGCCGCCAAGACCGGCGACGCGGTCTTGGACCGGCGGGAACCTGCCCCTATTTTTGTTGCACCGCAATATATATGTTCATGACTTAGGGATTCGAGCGGTTTGCCGTTAGACTTGAGTCGGAAGGCGGAACATTCCTTGGCCAGAAAATCATCCGCGCAGGCGATATTTCCGAAGCCGGACCACGACCATCAACGCTGCGCGAGCGAGGCCATCGCCCGCGCCGAAACGATATGCGCGGCACGCAAGGAGCGCCTTACGCCAATGCGGCGCCGTGTGCTGGAGGCGTTGCTGGCGAGCCATCAGCCACTTGGCGCCTATGAGTTGATCGATCGGCTATCGGTACGCGGGACGCGCCCAGCGCCGATTACAGTTTATCGCGCTCTCGATTTTCTGCGCGAGCAGGAACTCGTCCACCGTATCGAGAGTCGCAACGCCTTCATCGCCTGCGTGCACAATCACGATAGCAGTGACCCGGTCGTATTCCTGATCTGCGAGAAATGCGGGGCGGTCGGCGAAGCAGCTTCCGCCGTAGTAGCCGACACAATCAAGAACGCGTCGCGTGCAGCGGGTTTTGTGCCGAAGACTCCGGTAATTGAGATCTCAGGCATCTGCGCGCATTGCAAGGCGGTGTGAGGCAGTCCCCGCATTGTCCAGTCCCGCTTACACTTCGACCACGCGTCCGCTCGACGCGCTCGCTGCAAGCATCGTGGTGGTGCTGTGCTTGTCCTGGGGTTTCAACCAGGTTGCGACCAAGCTCGCGATCCATGATATCCCGCCGCTGACACAAGCCGCCGTCCGCTCCGCTATCGCCGCGATGCTGATTTCGGCGTGGTGTCGATTGCGCGGTATTCCTCTACTCAGACGTGATGGCACGTTGTGGTTCGGGCTTGTAGCGGGCCTCCTCTTTGCAGCCGAATTCATCTTGATCTTTCAGGGCCTCCTGTACACCACCGCTTCGCGCGCAACGTTGTTTATCTACCTCGCGCCGTTTTTCGTGGTGCTCGGCGCGCGAATCGTCCTGCCGGCGGACCGCTTCAGCGCCGCGCAATGGCTGGGCCTTAGCCTATCCTTTATCGGCATGCTGATCGCATTCGGCGTCCCGACGCCGGCGATGGATCCGCGTCAGATCGTCGGCGATGTCATGATGGTCGGCGCCGCGTTGTTCTGGGCGGCCACCACACTGATCATCAAAGCCAGTCCTCTGACGCGCGTCTCAGCCGAAAAGGTGATGCTCTATCAGCTCGTCGTGTCGGCCCCAGTCATGGCTGCAATAGCGCTCGTCATCGGCGAACGTATCACGCACATGCCGTCAGCGTTGGCAGTCGGTTCGCTCGCCTACCAAACCGTGTGGGTCGTCAGCATAACTTTTGTTGTTTGGTTCGCGCTTATCGCGCGCTATTCAGCGAGCCGTCTTTCAGCTTTTACGTTTCTTACGCCGCTATTCGGTGTTGCCGCCGGCCATTTTGTGCTTGGCGAACCGCTGACGCCGGCTTTCGCCGCCGCGGTCGCACTGGTTGCCGTTGGTCTCATGCTGGTGAACAGGGCGCGCTGATGTTAGGAATTGAGCATCTCAGGGACATGAAAATTTTACAGTCAGTTCGTTTGCCTGATCCATCGGCGTTTCTGGCAGCTGTTATTGGGTTAATTGACTCATCATGCAATTTAACCCATGCCAATGCGCGCGAATAGGCGTATCGCAGCGGCGCGCTAGACGTACTATATTGGGTTGGCAATTTTCGAGGCCAGAGTAGTCGCGAATGGGATTGTCCGAGCGTCACAAATCTGTCGGGGTTGATGTGGGTGGCGTCGTCGTTGGCGGCGGCGCACCGGTTGTCGTGCAGTCGATGACCAACACGGATACCGCCGATGTGGAGGCGACGGCGCGCCAAGTTGCAGCCCTTGCAGCGGCCGGCTCCGAGCTGGTGCGCATCACGGTCGACCGCGATGAGGCCGCCGCCGCAGTGCCGCGCATCAGGGATCGGCTGGGGACATTCGGCGTCCGCGTGCCGCTGGTTGGCGACTTCCATTACATCGGCCATAAGCTGTTGGCCGATCACCCGGCCTGCGCCGAGGCGCTCGATAAGTACCGCATCAATCCCGGCAATGTCGGCTTCAAGGACAAGAAGGACAAGCAGTTCTCCGCCATCATCGAGATGGCGCTCAAATACAATAAGCCGGTGCGCATCGGCGCCAATTGGGGCTCGCTCGATCAGGAGCTCTTGACCCGGCTTATGGACGAGAATGCCAAATCCGCAACTCCGCGCGATGCCCGCGACGTCATGCATGAAGCGATGGTGCAGTCGGCCGTGCTGTCGGCTGCGCGCGCGCAGGAGCTTGGCCTGCCCAAGAACCGCATCATCCTCTCGGCCAAGGTGTCGGCGGTGCAGGACCTGATCGCGGTCTATGACGAACTGGCGCGCCGCTGCGACTACGCGCTGCATCTGGGCCTGACCGAGGCCGGCATGGGGTCGAAGGGCATTGTGGCCTCGTCTGCCGCCATGGGGGTTTTGCTGCAACAGGGCATCGGCGACACCATCCGCATCTCGCTCACGCCGGAACCCAATGGCGACCGCACCCGCGAGGTGCAGGTGGCGCAGGAACTGTTGCAGACCATGGGCTTGCGCACCTTCGTGCCGCTGGTGGCGGCCTGCCCGGGTTGTGGGCGCACCACCTCGACCACGTTTCAGGAATTGGCCGCCGACATCCAGGGCTTCATCCGTGACTCAATGCCGGCCTGGAAAACCCGCTATCCGGGGGTGGAGACGCTCAACGTGGCGGTGATGGGCTGCATCGTGAACGGCCCCGGGGAATCCAAGCACGCCGATATCGGAATCTCGCTGCCGGGTACCGGCGAGCAGCCGACCGCTCCTGTGTTTATCGATGGCAAGAAGGCCGCCACCCTGCGTGGACCCACGCTCTGCGCCGACTTCAAGCAGATGGTGATCGACTATATCGAACGGCGCTGGGGAACGACCGCGCGGGCGGCGGAGTAAACAAGCAGGCTGCGTGTCTGGCGTTGGCTACACCCAGCCACCACCGTCCTTGCCGCGGTTTGCAACGCTCGCTTCTTCGAGATCCAATTCGTATTCGATACGCCGTCGTGCTTCGTCGGTGATTTTGCCGTCGCGCAAGAGCCGGTAAATGAATGCGCGTTCCGCGTCGATTAACTCGGCCTTGACCTTGGCGGTTTCACGAATGTTATCGAGGCCCTCGGTCAAGTTCCTCGGCAGGATCTGCACGCGACTTTGATTGCGCGTGCGCAAATGCTCGATCGCTTCGTCCGGCAGGTCGTGGTCTTTGATGGCTTTCGCCAGCCGTTTCTCGACCTGCTTCAACGCGGCCTTGCGGGCGCGCAGCTCCGCCCTGATCTCATCTTTGTGTTCCCTTTTTCCGATGTGGCTAAGCCCGAGCCAGCGTACGACGGAGGGCAGCATCAAGCCTTGGCCGACCAGAGTAATGATGATAACGCCGAAGGTAACGAACAAGATCAGGTCGCGGTGCGGGAACGGCTGGCCATTGAGGATCACAAAGGGGACGGCGAGTGCAACGGCGAGTGAGTCGACGCCGCGCATGCCGGTAAAGGCCAGAAAAAAAGGCAACCGCCAAGGCGGCGATGGGTCGCGCTTGCGCAAGCGTGAGCTAAACCAGCGTGGAATGTAGGTCGCAGGAAATACCCAAAGAAAGCGGGCTGCAATTACAATCAGGGTCGTCCATGCAGTCGCTACGAGTAATTCCCAGAACGAGAATGCGTGGCTCTGTTCGAACAGCGTGCGCGCCTGCAGCCCGGTGACCAGGAATACGAGGCCTTCGATGAGGTAGACAATGAGGTCCCAGAAGAAAATTCCTTGCAGCCGCGTGCCTGACGGAATGAGAAGGGGCCCGTTCCAGCTTACGTACAGGCCGCACGCCACCGTCGCCAACACACCGGATCCGCCCAGGTGCGCGGGCACCCAGAATGCGAGATAGGGCGTCATCAGAGACAACGTAATTTCGACACGCGGCTCATGTGCCCATTGCCGCATACGCAAGCTCAACCATCCAATTGCGAGCCCGTAAATTGTCTCGCCCACAACGATGAGGACAAAGGTCTCGGATGCGCGTTCGAGTGAGAATGTTCCTGTACTTACGGCGACGACGGCAAAACGGTAAAGCACCAGCGCAGTAGCGTCATTGGCGAGACCTTCACCCTCAAGAATTACGACAAGCCGTCGCGGCAATCCTAGGCGCCGTGCAATAGCGAGCGGCGCCACGACGTCGGTCGGCGAAATTATCGCACCGAGCAGAAACCCGACAGCCCAATCGAAATTCAAAAAATAATGAGCGGCTGCCGCGATCGCGCAGGTCGTGAACAACACGCAGCCGAACGCGAGCAGTGCGATTGGACGCAAATTGAATTTGAACTCACGCCAACTCATGGCAACGCCGGCGGAATAGATGAGGGGCGGCAATATCACCAACAGCACGAATTCCGGTGCGAGCTCGACCTTCGGAAGACCGGGAATGAACGCCACGCCGATTCCGGCAATGACCAGCAGGATTGACGGCGCAATATTCAGGCGTTTGGCAGCGACCGCGACCGCTGCCAGCACCGCCAACATGAAAACTAGCGTCTGTACGACCGCGGTCATCGATCCAGGGCTTACTTGTTGCGTCAGATCAGGTTGGAAATGATATTAACGGTCAAGGCGATCACGGAGACATTGAAAAAGAATGCCAGCGCGCCGTGCACCGTCGCGATGCGTCGAATCACTTTACTGGTGATCACAACGTCCGAGACCTGCGAGGTCATCGCAATGACCAGCGAAAAGTAGAGAAAGTCCCAATAGTCGGGCGGTTGCCGGCCGGGAAACGTCAGGCCGCCGATCGCGTGATCGCCGCGCTCGCCGTAATATTCGTGGGCATAGTGCAGCGCAAAGATCGTATGCACGAATCCCCACGACACGAAGATGGTGACCATCGCGATTGTAACGCCGAGCCCGCTTCGGGGTTGCGAGGCAACTTTGGCAAGCCCAAGTTCCGCGACGATCGCCCCCATGATCGCCAAACCGGAGAGGCCAGTGAGGACCAGCAGCGCCACCGCGCCTTCGTCGTCCTCCGCGGCGCGGCGCCGGATCTCGTCAATGCCGCAGGTGACCATCAACTGATAAACCAATGCCAGATACAGCACGACGCCAATGTCCCAACCAAGGAGCAGCTTGGTCGCCATGCTCCAATCGGTCATCGCCAGCGCGAGGGTCACCGCCATGCCGACGGCGATGGAAATCAGCAATCGCGCGTGCAGTCGCGCAAGGCGAACCGGCAGAATGGGTCGAGCGACAATCTTGCGGGCCACTGGTGCTCCTTCTACGTCGTTCGCTCGGCGATGAAGCGTGCGGCGGCGCGCAAAGTATCGGCTTTCGCGCCGAACGGCGCCAGTGCCGCGTCGGATTCCGCGATGAGAGCTTTTAGACGAGCGCGAGCGCCGTCGGTTCCGAGTGCGGCAACCAGCGTAGCCTTGCCAGCCGCAGCGTCTTTGCCGGCAGCTTTGCCGAGGGTCTTGGCGTCGCCCTCAACGTCGAGGAGGTCGTCGGCGATCTGGAATGCTTGGCCGATTGAGGCGCCATAACGGTCGATGCTTGAGCGTGCCGCGATGCCGGCTTGTCCAAGAATGGCGCCCGCGCGGCAGGCAAATCTTATCAACGCGCCCGTCTTCATGGCTTGCAGCGTGGCGATCTCTTTCTCGGTCAATGCGCGTTTTGCTTCAAAGCGGCCTTCAGCTGCGAGATCGAGCATTTGCCCGCCGGCCATACCACCGAGACCGGAGGCGCGCGCGAGCTCGGCAACAAGCGCGACGCGCACCGCGGGATCGCCATGCACTTCAGTCCGCGCCATGACATCGAAGGCAAGCGTCAGGAGTGCATCGCCGACGAGAATTGCAGTCGCGTCATCGAAAGCCTTATGGACGGTCGGGCGTCCGCGGCGCAGGTCGTCGTCGTCCATGGCCGGCAGATCGTCGTGGACCAGCGAATAGCAGTGCACCAGCTCGAGTGCGGCGCCTGCCATCAACGCGCCCGCGCGCGCAGCACCGAACACCGCGGCTGTCTCAACCAGCAAAAACGGCCGCAAGCGCTTGCCGCCGTCCAGCGCCGCGTGGCGCATGGCTGCGACAAGCCGCGGCGGGCGCGAAATCTCGCCATCGAGCGTGGCGTCGCCGAGGAGCTGTTTGAGCAGAATTTCTGTTTCCGCAGCGACCGAGGCGAGGCGGGCGGTAAAGTCGGTGATACCCTTGTTCATTGTGGCATTGTTAGCCGTTGCACGTGATCTCGCAAAGTGGGGCACTTAATTTCGTGAACCGGCCGGCCGAAAAACCAGCTTCCGCCCGTATTTTTTCGCGGCCATTGCGCGCCGTCGCAATCGCCATATTGGTTGTGTTCTTGCTGCCTTATCTGCTGACACCGCTCTATGCGGTGATCGATCCGGTTTCGACGGTCATGCTCTGGCGGCGCTTGACCGGAGCGAGGGTCGAACGCCAATACGTACCGATCGCACGCATCTCGCCATCGCTTTCACTCGTGGTAATCATTGCCGAGGATGGCCGGTTCTGCAGCCACCACGGAGTCGATTTCACCGAAATACGTGAGGCCCTTGCCGAGACGGACGACATCGACGAGGTGCGCGGCGGCTCCACAATCACACAGCAGGTGGCAAAGAACCTGTTCCTCTGGCAGGGGCGCAGTTTTGTACGCAAGGCGTTGGAGTTTCCACTGGCTCTATGGATTGATTTGCTTCTGTCGAAGCGGCGAATTCTTGAAATTTACCTCAACATCGCCGAATGGGGTCCCAACGGCGAATTTGGTGCGGAGGCCGGTGCCCGGCGCGCCTTTGGCAAATCAGCCCGAGATCTCTCCCGCTATGATGCCGCGCTGCTGGCGGCAGTCTTGCCCAATCCGGTCAGCCGCAATGCGCGGCAGCCCGGGCCGGGGCTGCGACGATTGGCAGGGCTCTACGTCGGCCGGGCAGCGCAGGCCCCGTCCGCGGCCACATGCCTGCGGCAAAGGCACTAGCCTTGTCGTGAGCCTTCATCTATAAGCCCGGCTTCAAATCGACATATCGTGCTTTTCCAGGAGTTTTCGTCCCATGGCTGTGCCGAAAAGAAAAACCTCGCCGTCGCGCCGCGGCATGCGCCGCTCCGCCGATGCGCTCAAGCGGCCGACCTATGTCGAGGACAAGGATTCCGGCGAATTGCGCCGTCCGCACCACATCGACCTGAAGACCGGCATGTATAAAGGCCGTCAGGTTCTCAAGGCGAAGACCGAGGTCTAAGGCGGTAGCGGGCGCCGGAGGCAAAGCTGCGTCATGTCGATGCTCGGCTTTCCGTTGCTGCTGATTCCGTTCGCGATTTACAACATTATCGCGTTTCTGATGCCCGGCGTGACATGGACCGGCGTGATCACCACCGTGCACATGGCTTCGGGTGCTAACTGGACTATGTCAGCGGGTGACATGCTAGTTGCGCTCGCAATCCTGCTGCTGTGTGGTGAGGTGCTGAAATCGACGCGAATCGGAATTCGTACCGTTGTCGACCATGCGCTATCCCTGCTCCTGTTTCTTGGCATGCTGGTCGAGTTCATCCTGGTCCCGCAAGCTGCCACAGCGACTTTCTTCCTCCTGCTCGTAGTGAGCTTCATCGATGTGCTCGGCGGCTTTGCGGTGACTTTGCGCTCGGCCCAGCGAGACCTTACGGTTGAGGGTGTCGAGCGCACTTCATCTTGATCTTCAACCATCTCTGGTTTTGCAATGAGCCGCGATTTTCAGCTGCCCGGCCGCTCGCCCGTGATTGCCTGTGAAGGCATGGCGGCAACTTCGCATCCACTCGCGACGCTCGCGGCGATCGATACATTGCGCGCCGGTGGTAGTGCCGCCGATGCCGCGGTGACTGCGGTCGCAACGCTGTGCGTGATCGAACCACATATGACCGGTATCGGGGGCGACTGCTTTTGTCTGGTGTCTGAGCCGGGCAAGCCGGTCTGGGGCTATAACGGTTCTGGCCGCGCCGGCGCCAAGGCGTCCGATCAGGCGCTGCGCGCCAAGGGGCTGAGCGAGATCGGCGATTCGATCCATGCGGTCACCGTGCCGGGCGCGATCGAGGCCTGGGAAGCGATCCTGAAAGCGCACGGCCGTTTTGGTCTCGACCGTGCGCTTGCGCCGGCAATCAAGTATGCCGAGGGCGGATTTCCCGTTGCCGCGCGCGTGGCCTGGGATTGGCAGCGTTACATCGGCAAGCTCAAAGCCGATCCCGGCGCATCGAAGCATTATTTATTCAACGGCGGCGCTCCCAAGGAGGGCGATGTCATCCGCTTTCCGGCACTTGCCGCCAGCTTGAAGACCATTGCCGCCAAAGGAGCGCGCGCCTTCTACGAAGGCGAGCTTGCCGATGATATGGCGAAGATGCTTCGTGCGCGTGAGTCTTTTCTTACTGCAGAGGATTTCTTCCGTCATCGTGGCGAGGCGGTAAAGCCGATTTCGACCAACTATCGCGGGCTTGACGTGCTTGAGATCCCGCCGAATGCGCAGGGGCTCACGGCACTGGTCATGCTCAATATCTTGGAGAACTTCGACGTCGCTTCGCTCGATCCGCTCGGCGTCGACCGCTTCCACCTGGTACTGGAGGCTGCGCGCCTAGGCTTTGCGATTCGCGATACCCACATCGCAGACCAGGCACATATGCGTAGGACGGTTGCTGATCTGCTCGACAAGACGTTTGCCAAGAAACTCTCGTCGCTTATCGACATGAAAAAGCGAGCGAAGCAGCCAAGCGCACCGACGCCCGGCAACGATACGGTCTATCTCACGGTGGTCGACCGCGACCGCATGGCGGTGTCATTCATAAACTCGCTCTATTCCAACTTCGGTCTTGGCATCTGCACTGAGAAGAGCGGCATCATGCTGACCAATCGCGGCGCCTGCTTCACGCTGGAGCCAGATCATCCCAATACGTTTGGTCCCAACAAGCGGCCAATGCATACCATCATTCCCGCGCTTGCCATGCGTAACGGCCGCTGCGACATGAGTTTTGGCGTCATGGGCGCTCACTATCAACCGATGGGTCACGTGCAGATTATCCTCAACATGCTCGACTATGGCATGGACGTGCAGCAGGCGATCGACGCCCCGCGCTTCTTTTTTGAAGGCGAAACGACCGACGTCGAGCACGGCACGCCGGCAGCGACCATCGAAGGATTGAAGGCGCGCGGCCACGATGTCGTGATGGCGAATTCGCCATGGGGCGGCGCGCAAACGATCAAGATCGATTGGGACCGTGGCGTGCTCATCGGCGGTTCGGAGCCGCGAAAAGACGGTTGTGCGCTCGGCTACTAGACGGCGAGTGCGGCGGTGGCTCGATAGGCGGCCAGCACCACATTCGGCTCGGCGCGGCGACGCTCCCGGGTCTGCGGGTGCTGGTCCTTTGTGGCGACAAGCTGGGCCAGGAATGGAGCGTAACGATAGTTGAGCGTTCGCTCTGCTGAATCAGACGTGGGCGAGAGCGCAACCAGAGCGCGGTTTTCAACGCACTGCTCGCCGCCGTCCGACTCAGCGTCGGATTGGCTTACAGGTGTATCGAATCCGTCAGTCCGCATCGCGATACCGTCTCAATTCAGGACAGCCAGTCCTCGTTCGTCATTCAATGGGCAAGCCGTGTGCCGCGCGCCGTTAACCGCGCCTACGCCAATAAAAATCCAACCTTTTCAAATTGTTTGGCGGAACAACCCAAGCCGGCACGCGTGGTGCGTCACACGCGGCAACGTTGAGTCTAGCCTTGGCGTTCCAAAAAGGGGCGGTTGTGAGCCGCCTTGTAACGGGGCGGCGTCAATGGTAGTCGGCTATTCCTTGCCGAGCTTATCCAGGCGCTTCTGCATCTCGTCGAGCTGCCGCTTGAGCTGGTCCATTTCGCTGCCTGCGCCCTGCGGCTTGTCTGACGGGTTCGTCTGACCGCGCGCAAATGGGGCAAACATGGCGAAGGTCTTCTCAAACATTTCCATATTTCGCCGCACCTGATCCTCGAGAGGGCCGAAAGCTCCAACGCCGAAAGCCTGGGCTATTTGTTCGCGAAATTTGCCCTGCTCCTTCGACAGCGATTCAATCGAGGCTTCCAGGAAACGCGGCACCAGCATCTGCATGCTGTCGCCATAAAAACGGATCAACTGCCGCAGGAAAGTGATCGGGAGAAGGCTTTGTCCTTCCTTGTTCTCTTGTTCAAAAATTATCTGTGCGAGCACCGAGCGCGTGATGTCTTCGCCGGTTTTGGCATCGTAGACGATGAAGTCCTCACCATTCTTGACCATCGTGGCGAGGTCTTCGAGGGTTACGTACGTGCTGGTGCCGGTGTTGTAGAGCCGCCGGTTGGCGTATTTTTTGATTGTGACCGGCTCTTTATCCTCTGACATGTTGACTACATTTCCCCTGCCAAGGCTTTGAGCATACCCAATTTCCGCTTCTATGGGCCACCGTTTTGTGGCGGCGCGGCAGACGATGGGAGATCATGGCCTCTCTTGCGGAAAGGTCGAAAAAGCGCCAATTGTCGGGCATATCCAGGCGGCAAGTCTTGTTGACAGGCCCACATGGCCTGCCGAGGATGTGGCAGTGCCGAAAAGGCCACCCCGCCCCCTACGACCCGTAACAGGAGCTTCTGATGAAAGACGATATCGTCATTGTGAGCGCGACCCGCACGCCAGTCGGGGCTTTCAACGGGGCATTCGCGAACCTGCCGGCTCATGAACTTGGCAAGGTTGCAATCAAAGCCGCGCTGGAACGCGCGGGTGTCGAAGGCGGTCGTGTCAGCGAAGTGATCATGGGGCAGATTCTAACCGCCGGACAGGGTCAGAATCCGGCGCGTCAGGCTTCGATCGCGGCGGCTATCCCGGTGGAGACCCCTGCATGGGGTGTGAACCAGCTATGCGGTTCAGGCTTGCGCGCGGTCGCGCTCGGCTATCAGGCGATCCTCAACGGCGATAGCGAGATCGTTGTGGCGGGTGGTCAGGAGTCGATGAGCATGGCGCCGCACTGCCAACATCTGCGCTCGGGCGTGAAGATGGGTTCGTTCGAGATGATCGACACCATGATCAAGGATGGCTTGTGGGATGCCTTCAACGGCTATCACATGGGCAACACTGCCGAGAATGTCGCCAAGCAATGGCAGATCACGCGACAACAGCAGGACGAATTTGCTGTCGCCTCGCAGAACAAGGCAGAAGCCGCACAGAAAGCCGGTAAGTTCAAGGACGAGATTACGCCGGTGACCATCAAGTCGCGCAAGGGCGACGTGGTGGTGGATACCGACGAATATCCAAAGCCCGGCGTCACGATGGATTCGATTGCCAAGCTGCGTCCGGCCTTTGACAAGGAAGGCACCGTGACGGCGGCCAACGCCTCCGGCATCAACGACGGCGCCGCTGCGCTGGTCCTGATGAAGGCGAGCGAGGCAGTCAAGCTTGGCAAGACTCCGCTTGCGCGCATCGTGTCGTGGGCGCAGGCCGGCGTCGACCCGGCGATCATGGGGACGGGGCCGATCCCCGCCTCGCGTGCCGCGCTCAAAAAAGCCGGCTGGAAGAAAGAGGATCTCGACCTGGTGGAGGCCAACGAGGCCTTCGCGGCGCAGGCCTGCGCGGTCAACAAGGATCTGGGTTGGGACACTGGAAAGGTCAACGTCAATGGCGGTGCCATTGCCATTGGGCATCCGATTGGTGCCTCGGGCGCCCGCGTCCTGACGACCTTGCTTTACGAGATGCAGAAACGCAACGCCAAGAAAGGCCTTGCAACACTGTGTATCGGCGGGGGAATGGGCATAGCGATGTGTGTCGAACGGTAGCCTTTTTTGGCAATCGAATTTACGTCGTGGCCGGGCTTGTCCCGGCCATGATGTTTTAAGAAGATAGCCTGGAGGGGTCGAAGTCATGGCGCGCATTGCATTGGTAACGGGTGGAACCCGCGGGATCGGGGCGGCAATCGCCAGGGCCCTGAAAGCTGGCGGTTACAAGGTTGCGGCCAATTATGGCGGCAATGATGAGGCCGCGCAGAAGTTCAAGGCCGAATCCGGCATTCCGGTATTCAAGTGGGACGTATCATCCTACGAGGCCTGCGCCGACGGCATCAAAAAAGTCGAAGCCGAGGTCGGGCCGATCGAAGTGCTGGTCAACAATGCCGGCATTACGCGCGATGCCATGTTCCATCGCATGAAGCCGGAACAATGGACGGCCGTGATCAACACAAATCTTGGTTCGCTGTTCAATATGTGCCGCCCTGTGATCGAAGGCATGCGGGAGCGCAAGTTCGGCCGCATTGTCAATATTTCCTCGATCAATGGACAGAAAGGCCAGGCGGGGCAGACCAATTATTCCGCCGCCAAGGCCGGTGAGCTCGGGTTCACGAAGGCGCTCGCGCAAGAAGGTGCACGTTCGGGCATTACGGTGAATGCGATTTGCCCGGGCTATATCAATACCGAGATGGTGCAGGCCGTACCGAAGGATGTGCTGGAGAAATCCATCCTGCCGCTGATCCCAATCGGTCGACTGGGTGAGCCGGAGGAAATCGCGCGCTGCGTCGTATTTCTTGCCTCCGATGATGCCGGCCTGATCACTGGCGCCACGCTCAGCGCCAATGGCGGCCAATTTTTTGTTTAGGTGTCATCGAAACCCATGAAGGCATTTCTGGTCGGAATAGCAATCGTCGGTCTTTTGGTGCCGTCGATCGTCCGGTCCGTGTCAGCACAGGACATCGACGCGCGATGCAAGGACGTTTTCGACAAGGTTGCCTGCGAATGCGCGTTGCAGAATGGCGGACGGGTCATTCCTCCCCCGGTCGGCGTCAAGCGTGAAGGTCTGAAGTTGCGTCCGCGCGAAGGATCGACTCAGACCCTCGACGGCGGACAAGTCGCATTTCCGAAGTACTTCAGGAGAGACGGCTTGAAGGTTCACAAAAGCCGCGCTCTTGAGGGCTATCTGGCATGCATGCGCAGCAATGGCCGCAAGTAGAGTGTAGCGCAGTTTCGCTGGTCTTGTTCAGCGGCGGCGTTTCGTTTTGCGCTTAGCCTGAGGTTTCTTAGGTGCGCGAGGTTTTGCCTTTTGTGGACGCCAGACGCTTTCGACTTTGTCGAGCCGCACATTCCAATACTCCCAGGCGCGCGCAACCGGACCCGGCCGCAAATTGTATTCACCTGCGAGCTGCGTCTCGATCCGATTCAGAGGCGAGACATGGCCTAGCGTATGCGCCTGAATCTGCAGTGCTGCGTTGCGCGCCGTGTAAATGGTGCGAAAGGTGAGCTCTTCCAATGTTGCGCCTGCAACGGTCGCGCCATGGCGGCGCATCAGCACGATCCAGTTCGGCCCGAGCGCGCGTGCGAGTGAAGCGCCTTCTTCCGGCTTCGCCACGATCAGAGTGGTGTCACCGAACTCGTCGCGGGAATCCCAAAACGGCACTTTCTCGCCCAGCGTTGCGCCGAGATGATAGACCGGCTTGAGTTCGGTGCCGGAAATACAGAATGGCAGGATCGAAGGCGCATGGTGGTGGCACACGGCGTTGACCTCCGGGCGCGCCTGATAGATGGCGCCGTGTATGACGCGCTCGCCGTAGAGCCGCACGTCGGTCGGTTTCACCGGCTGCGAATCGAGCGCAAATTCGAGAATGTCTTCCGGCTGCACCAGTTCCGGCGCGCGGGACCGCGACATCAGATAACGCCCTGGGTCAGCCGGATGACGCATGGTGACGTGGCCGAAAGCGTCGAGAACACCTTCATTGGCAACCATGCGGTTCGCGCGCGCGAGTAGTTTGCGTGCTTCATCGAGTTTTATCGCCACGGCACTTCCCCTTTTACTTTTCGTCATGCCCGGTTGTACGGGCACCCATGTCTTTAAACCATGAAACAAGACGTGGATGGCACGCGCAACTCGGGTAGACCCGGCTTGCGGAGACAAACCCGGCCATGACGGCTAATCGCGTGGCGACCAGTCCTTGTGCGCCAGTTCGAAGCCATCAAAGGAGAAGCCGGGTGCCACAGTGCAGCCGGTGAGGGTCCAAGGCCCGAGACTTTCCGCGGCCTGCCAGGCGCGCGCCGGCACTGTCACTTGCGGTACTTCGCCGGCATGAATATCAGCGCCGAGCCGGAAGATTTCTTCCTTCGCTCCGTCCACCAATTCAAGCTTGAGTGGTGCGCCCGCGTAGTAATGCCAGATCTCCACCGCGTCGATGCGGTGCCAGTGCGAGCGCTCGCCGCGCGCCAGCAAGAACAGAATGGCAGTGGAGGCAGGCCGGCCTTCGACTTGCCGCGGATCGCGAAAGGTTTCGCGGTAATGGCCGCCCTCCGGATGCGGCTTGAGTTCGAGCGCGCGGATCATCTCGGCGGCGGTAAGCGGCGGAGGTAACGACATAAGATATTTGATCTCACGTTCACAAAATGAATTCTTGTCGCTTTTGACAGTATATCTGTCGCTATAGTCCAATATGACAGTGTGTCTGTCGCTCTAGTCCAAATTTATGTCCATGTACATCGCGATGTCTTTTGTAGATGCGACAAAATTTATTGCTATGTCATCACAACAATTTCAATTCATAATGAAAATTATTGTCGTGGTTGAATCACGCGACTAGAATAGCGGCCATCAAACATTGGTCTTTGGAGATTACCCATGTCGCTCGCGCGCGCGTCATTTTTTTGGGTCCTGTTAGCGCTGTGCTCGCTGACTGCTTCCACGCACGCTCAAACGCAAGCGCCGCCTGAATGGCTCAACTCTTTGCGCGCCGGCGGTCATGTGATCATCATTCGACATGGCGCAACCCACATGGATCAGGCCGACACCGACCCGCTCAACCTGAGCAATGTCGCCAAACAGCGACAGTTGAACGACGCCGGCCGCGCTCAGGCCAAAGAAATGGGCGAGTCCCTTCGCAAATTGAAGATCCCGGTGGGGCCGGTTGTCACCAGCATGTTCTTCCGCGCGATCGAGACCGGAAAACTCGCCTTCGGCGACGTGGCGCCGACTGTCGATGTGGCCGAAGGTGGGCTAGTCGTCACGCCGATCGAGAACAACCGGCGCACCGCCGCGATGCGCAAGCTTGCCGGGACGGCGCCGCCCGCCGGCACCAATGTCGTGGTGGTGAGCCATAAG
>Ga0209068_10000905_pt1 | contig 15166 bp, 16 predicted proteins | sample ColStrG_CSR_2012_FD_187200 | JGI IMG/M metagenome (GOLD analysis project Ga0209068, IMG submission 187200) | Freshwater sediment microbial communities in response to fracking from Pennsylvania, USA - Cold Stream Run_MetaG_CSR_2012 (SPAdes)... | ecosystem: Environmental > Aquatic > Freshwater >... | reverse complement strand
ATGATCAACCATTCGAAGTCGGTCAGCTCGTAACGTCGTGTTTGCATTCAAGCTCCTCCCAAGGAGCTTGAATCAGTATTCGCGGCAAAAGGGAATCCCCTTTATGAGTTTGTGACCTAGAGTGTTCGGCAGGTTCAAATCTGGCTCAGGGACGAGGGTATCGAGCTGCCTGTCAATTCGCGTAATCCGAAGGCGCCCGCTGTCGTATGGAGATTGCCGACGGACAACACCGTGCACAATATCCTCTCCGATCCCATCTATGCTGGGGCCTATGCTTTTAGACGCACGAAGAGCACGGTGAGCGTGGTTGACGGCCGCAAGCGCGTGCGCCATGGCGTGCGTCGTCCGCCTACTGAATGGGATGTTCCGCTCCAGGAACAGCACGCCGCCTATATCAGCTGGGAACAGTTCGAGAGCAATCAACGCACCATCGCGGACAATGCGACAGGTTACGGCAGTGCCGTTACCAATGGCGCCGTACGACAAGGCGAGGTGCTGCTCGCCGGGCTTCTGGGCTGCGGGCATTGCGGCAGCAAGCTGCATGTCCACTACAACGGTAACATTGGCCGCTATCAATGCAATGGAGTCCGAACGACCAACGGCACATCAAATTGCATCTCGATTGGCAGTACCGGCATCGACGCGGCGGCCAGCACCGAGGCGCTGCGAGTCCTGAGGCCCTTGGGCATAGACGCCGCGATCAAGGCGATCGCGTCTCAATCGCACGAAACGTCGGCGACGCAGAGGCAGCTCGAACTGGCGCTCCGACAGGCCCGGTTCGAAGCGGCCCACGCGCGTCGGCAGTATGACGCGGTCGATCCCGCCAATCGTCTCGTCGCCAGCGAACTGTGACCTGCTCCCCGCAAACTGGTCCGAAGAAATCGGGCAGGTCAACCCTGCTAAAGGGAGATTGCGCGACTTGACGCTTTACGGTTGTCGCCGTTCGCCCTCTTTCGAACCGGCAGGTTGTTTCAGTCCTTCGGAGACAGGGTCCCGATGGCAGCAATCAGCGCCAGCACAGCGGTGGATATGGCAATGTCCAAGCCGACGGTTCGCCTAAGCATTGTCAGGCCGGAGCCGCCAGGAGATGCAAGTTTCGGCGTTGCAACGAATCGATTGAACAGAGCCAGGGCAATCAATGCAGCGACTAAGATCGCCTTCGCCAAAATCAATTGACGGTAGGATGACGACAGATCAGTCGGCCATTCGCCAGATATGAGTCGTAGGCTAATTAATCCCGTAGCAATCGCGAGCACAACGGCAAACCTTGCGAATACGGAAAAGCGATCAACGGTTCCGGATAGCTCAACCACATTTTCCGCAGGTGCCGCACTGAGCAAACTCAGCCACAAGGCAGGCAGCGAACCTACCCAAACGCCTGCCGCCACCATATGCAGACCAAGCAGCACCGGCAGGATAACATTGCCCGACCCCGAACCGTGCCCACAAGTCCCCATACAAAAGGCCAGAAGCAGTGGCCCGCCGACAGCCGCATTCGGCCCTATATGGCGATCACAGATGGTCAACACCGCCTGAGCAAGCACGAGCAAAACCTGCACCGCCCAAACTTGCCCAAGAAAGGTGTCGAACAGCAAGCCACCCAGTATGGCCGGATCGAACGTGCCGGCCCAGCCATTCCCGATCTCGGCGGCTTCAATTGGCAACCAGAGTATCAGTCCCGCAAACGCTCCTGCGATCGCGCCGTGTTCGAGTAGCCGAAAGTGATGGAATCCGCGATCAGAAGTTTGCGGACCGGTGACAATCCGCCGGAACAACACTGTGCCGGCAAGCAGCAGCACCGCACTGAACAATACGAACCTTGCAACGGCCATTGCCTCCTCAGGCGACATCTGGCGCTAAGGCTTGATGGTGAAGGCGTAACTGCCCTTCACCTTGTGGCCATCCGCCGACAAGGCGTGCCATTCGACCGTATACTTCCCAGGTTTTAGGGTATCGGTGATCGGCGCGATCAAAACATTCCGATGCCCGGCCTTAAGCTCCGATGGCCCGGTTTTCGCGGTCACTTTGTCCGTGCCGGTCACAACCACGCCGGAGAATCTCGGCTCGACGGCTTCGTCGAATTCCAACGAGATGTTGGTTGGTGCGCCAGCCAATATTGTATCCACTCCTGGCGCTGCCGTTACCAGATGGGCGTGAGCCAAGGCTTCAGTCGTTGGCCATCCACACGCGAGGCTTGCGACCAAGATTGCGATGCGCATCTGTTTTTTCGAAAAAGGAATTGTTATGAGCATACTCCCATCCTGCTGATCTCGATATGTGTTGTAAGATCGTCTATACTCAGTAAACTACGGTTTAAAATTGGCCTCATTCGGGTGATGCGGCAGCAAAGTTCGATAGTTGCGAGCGCAGCCATGGCGAGACTGCCAAGCAGGGAGGCTAGCGATCGCCAGGCTATCTCTAACCCTTAACGATGTCGACGAGTTCGATCTCAAACATTGTTACGGCATTGGGTGGAATTACCGTACCGGCACCGCGAACGCCATACCCGAGTTCGGCGGGCACGAAGATCTGCCAGCGTGAGCCGACTGGCATCAATTGCAGCGCTTCCCGCCAGGCCGGGATCATCTGCTCCATGTCGATGGTTGTGGGGCTGGCCTTCGTCAGCGTATTCTCGAACTCGATGCTGTTCATAAGAGCGCCACGGTAGAGTACGGCAACCTTGTCTTTGGGGCCCGGTTTGGCGCCCTCGCCTTTCTTGATGATCTTGTACTGAAGGCCATCCGGCAAAACGACGACGTCGGTGTTCTTGGCGTTGTCGGTCAAAAACTTTTTGCCGGCAGTCAGATTTTCTGTGGCAACCTGGTCGCGAATTTTGTCCAGACTGACAGTCACTTGTTTCTGGAAGACAGCGTAGAATTTCTGGAATTCAGTCTCCGAGAGCGCGGATGTCTTATCCTGATAGGTGTCATAGACGCCCTTCATGACAAGATCGAAATTCAGTACCGCGATCTCTTTCTGCTTGAGACTGCGGGCAAAGGCCATCCCGACAGCGTAGCTCATTCGATCTTCATCGGAAGTGATGGCCGTAATAGCCGTAACTGATTGGTCCTTTTCGCCAGGAGACTGTCCCGCCGATGCGGTTGCTCCAAAAGCCAGGATTAGACCAAACAAGGTTAAAACTAGATGGCGCATTTTCGTCCAATCTCACAGCGACCCATGTTACGTCCCGGCACCAACCTTATGTGAGAACAGCAAAAAATTCAATGACGCCAAGATAGTCTTCATGAGACGTCGTGAATTGTTTGGTCAAACTTGGTGGATCGCTGGCAGCCAAGCGCGGCTCGTCGAGATCGCCCGCGAAGGCGTCCGACCCCGTCTGCGCCCACGCAAATATGATTTGATCCGCCGGCGTTCGACCCGCGCACGAGCAGGTTCCGCAGCGGGGCGACCGCTTCGCCATTCGCAACCGGATTTAACTTGATGCAAGCGCAACCTTAGCCGTGGTATTTTTCCGCAATGATTTTTCATCTGGCCATTGCCTTGCCGACGACCTTTGGTGCAGTCAATGTCATATCGGTAGTACGCGATCCGGTGGATCAGGCGCCCAGGATCGATGGTGAATGCCTGACTTATCGTGAGGATGTCGATGTTGAAACTCCTCTATATCATGATGATTGTTTGGGCCGTTGATGCCGTGATGCCGGTTGCATCGGCGCAAGAGCACCGCGTGGCGGGCGCTCGTGTGCTGCCGGCACCAGAGCGTCGAGGGTGCTATTGGTACCGCCAACGGCTGTTCTGCAGTCGCTATTGCTATACCGAAATCAACGGCCACCGCTATTGTCGGGACCATGAGCGTGAGGCTGTGCCGCAGGCGCCGTTGTGACGCGGCGGCGAATCGGGACGCGCGCAACGGCGATGGCGCCATGCACGGCTCAATGCGGCGAAAACACTCCGTCGGTCGTGCACAAGACACCTCCGGCCCGGGGTGGCGGCGTCATTGCGGCGTTAAAGACCGCTGGCCGCCAGGATTTGATCTCCACGCCCATCGGAAATCGCTTGTCACGCGACATGCGGACCACCGCTTCTTGGCCGTAAATACCGCCCTCCGCGCTGCGTGCGACGGCTGTGATGATGAAGGTCTGTCGCGTCGAGGACCCGACCAGTGCCTGCGGCAAGTCCGTCAAATTACCACCCTGCAATAGGTCCAGAAGTCTCGGATCGGCAGCCACGGGATCGAGACCGCGGACGCCGGAGTAGACGGTGATGTAAGGCATCATCGCGCGCACCAGTCGTGGGGTAATACCGCTGACTTGACCAATGGCCTCTTCGGTATCGAACGGCAGCGGGGGCGGCTCGACCTTGGTCCTGTACCGGGCGGTAGCCTCAATCCGTGACGCGCGGTAGGCTTCGATCGCGCTGGCGATGTCTCGGGCCGCGCCGGCATCAACGCCCAAGCCAGACAGCAAAGCTTCGAACAGTGCGGCCGGTGCTGAATTCAAGTCTATGCGGCCGCCTGCGTCAAACACGCGTACGGCGACAGAGCCGCTATCGCCGAAGCTGCACAGGATCGGCTCCTTGGACGACGGTTGGCTTGTGCTCGTAAGGAACTTGGCCCAATTCCGCCTGAGGTCTGCAGATGCCGCCGCAATCCCGCTTTCGGCCAGAGTCTGGGCGTGCGCCACAGCCGCGTATCGGGACGCCGCCCGAATATGCGCCTTGACGGATCCCGCCACGATCGCCGATACGACGGCGAGCAGTGCCATCAAACCAAGAACAATCACCAGCGCGAAGCCAGCGTCTGCGTCAGACCTCGTGGACACGAAAGCACGAGCTGGCTCTGGCGTTCGCAAGCGCACGTTATTCACCTTAAATCGGAAAGCCCAGTTCGTCGCGTCAGCGGAGCAGACGGCTCAGATTCTCCTTGCGATCCGGCCCCGTCGTGCGCTGGGGTCGCGTCGAGAAGTTCAAGCTATCCCGTAATTCATCAGTTATCGCGCTAAGCTGCCGACTATCCTTAATGACCTGCGGCGTGATTGCAATAAGCAACTCGGTTCGGACTATCGAGTCGGTCTTATTCTTGAACACATTGCCGATGAACGGAATATCTCCGAGAATGGGCACTTGATCCCGAGAGCGTGTCGACTTGTCCTGGATCATCCCAGCCAGGATGATCGTTTCTCCATTCTTGACGCTGACTGTGGTTTGGATGCGGCGCTGCGTGAACGCCGGAGAGTCGATCCCAGAAGATGTATTACTCTTGGTATCGCTGACTTCCTGTTCGAGTTCCAGCAACACAGTCCCATCGCTGCCGACCCGCGGCGTGATGTTCAGCAGGATACCCGTGTTGCGGTAGCTTACGGAATTCGATGTCGTCGTCGCTGTCGCCGCCGAGGCGGTTTGTTGAGTCTGCGTAAGAATTGGGACTTGGTCGCCGACCTGCAGCGACGCCTTCCGGTTTTCCAGGACCATCAGTGACGGATGTGACAACAGATCAACATTGGTGACATTGCTCAACGCATTGATCAGCACCTTTATGTCGCTGCTCTTGATCAAGTAAGACAGGCCGGCAGCTGCAACGGATGGTACGACGCCGCTCGAGTCGGTAAAGCTGAGCGAACGGTCCCCGCCCTTGTTCTGGAAAAACCAGCGCACCCCCAATTTGAGCTCATCGTTGAGAGTCACTTCGGCGATTGTCGCCTCGAGCAGAACTTCGTTCGGGCGCGTATCAAGTGACTCGAGAATATGCAGAACACGGCGATACTCGCTCGCGGTAGCTGTGACCACGAGCGAATTGTTCGCCTCGTCGGCCGACACGGTGATGCCTGAGTTGCGATCGTCTGAGGGCATAGCGTCGCCCGCGGCAGTGGTGCCGCTGCCAATTCCGCCCGCAACGGCATCGGCTGGTAGGGTCGCCTCGCCCAAACCGGACGCGCCTGCCGGCACCGCTGCAACACCGGCTGCTAACGAAACGCCTGCGCCAGCCGCTGGAGCCGAGGGCGCCGCCAATCCCCCGTTGGACGCGGGGCGCGACTGATCTAACGGGGCCGCGCTGCCGGCCGCCGGCGCCGTCGATGCTGCGCTTGCGATGGTGGCTTGGCCGCCGCCTTGATTGCCGGCGTAGACCTTCTGCAACAATTTGGCGAGGTCTCCCACCGCTCGGTGTTGCACGTGATAGACGTGAACCTGCTTCTGGGTCTCTTGGTTTACCCTGTCGATCCGCCTGATCCAGATTTCGGCCTTGTGCACGTATTCGGGTCGCGGTGAAATAACGAGCACCGATTTCAGGCGCCGGTTGCCGATGAATCGCGTCAGACCCTTTGTCGGACTATCCCGATCATTGGCAAATATCGTGTCGAGCTCCCTAGCGATGGTCTCGGGGTCGGAGGTTTCCACAGGGAATAATGCAAACGACATGCCGCGCATCCAGTCGACATCGAAAACTCCGATGAGTTCGTCGAGGCCGCTCAGTTCTGCTGACGTGCCGGAAATTACGATCAGGTTACGTGCCGTGTCCACGCGCAAAATGCCGGCCTGCGGGGCAGCAGACCGCAGGACGCGCTCCATCTCCGGCGCCGCAACGAAACGGAGTGGTACAATTTCGGTCGATGTCCCGCCGCGATCGCCGTCCAATCCAGTCTCGCGGCGCAATGGCGTGCCGGTCGCCGCCGCATCGGCCGAGGGCAACACTTCGTAGAAATCGTTGCGATTAACGAGCGTCGCACCTTCATTGTGCAGAACCGCCTTGAAGATCTCGAGCAACCCGGTTTTGTCGACCGGATGCGCGGTCCGCAGCGTGATCGTCCCTTTCAGCTTGTCGCTAACGGAATAGTTGAGCCCGAGAATGTCCCCGAGAACTGTCTTCGAGACCTCTGCGATCGACGCGCCGACAAGATTGATGGTCAGGCCATCGGCCGTCGTCGCTGACGACACACCCTCAACCTTCGACACCCACTCTTCAGCGGGGCCGGAACTCACCAGACCGCCGACATCGGCGAATTTGCCGCTGCCGGTGTAGATGTGCGAAAGCGACGTGCTAGAAACACCGCTCTCCGAAAGCGCCAGTCCTTTGCTCGCGTCGTGCGAAAGACCAGGCTCAAGCCCTGAAAGCGCTTTAACCGGGCCAGGAAACGAAAGTTGCTCAAAAGGCGTCCCGCATGCCACGAGCAGCACCGAGCATGCAATCGCCATGACGGCTCTGCACAGGGGAGGACAACCGCGCACAACCGCCCTGGACCATCGGGAAAGGCAGAAATCAACCGACGCGATCCATTCTTTCAAATGCACCAAAATCACTGAAAGCCTCCGAGGCTGACCCCGCACAACCTAAGCTCGGCCAACCAGCCATATCGGCACAACTTACGCAAGGCAAACGGGCCACACCCGGCGCAAATTACGCAATGCAAACCAGCCGCACCGAGCGGAGACAACCTAGTGATGCGGCGAGTCGCGCGGCGAGTCGACCCCACCGGGCGACAGAAGCGAACGAATGTGGGGAAAAATAGAGCTTGAGGCGAAATGTCTGCCGTCAGAACGACCCTTCATTTTTTCGCAGGTGCGGTGGCTGGCGGTGCAGGGGCCGGCGCTGGGGTCGGCACCGCGGCAGGCACCGTTGCAGCGGTATTCGGCACATCGGTTGCCGCCTGAACGGCGATCAGTTTGAGCATTCCGGTAGCTCCATTTGCCGAGAAATCCACCTTGTCCTCGCCGACGCGCTCGACACGCCAGCCTACAACCATACCTCCCTCTGCGATCCACAATCCCGGATCGTTCAAGTTGGTTCGAACCAGCGCCTGCGGCGGCTTGCCTGGCGAACGCATGATGCCAACGAGCCTCAATTTGTCAGCGGGGAACGGTGCCTGGGCTGGTTTCGGGGGCGTTGGCGCGGGCTTGACAATGACAGCAGGCGGTGGCCTGCGGCTCGGATCAAAGAGGGGGCGTTCCAGGATCGCCTCATAGCTTTTGAGCTGAGCTGGGACGATCGCTGGCGACTCCAGTTGCGGCTCGAGAGACAGCGATCTTGGCTTGGTTGGCTTCGCTAAGGCTTGCAAGACGTCGACATCGGCTGGTGAGACCAAGACGCGCCAATCTGCCACCACCAATGTGACGACGACCGCCACCAACGCAGCAAGGACAAGTCGCTGAAAGCGGACAGGTGCCCCAGGCGTCATGGCTGCGCCTTCGTCATCTGGCTTTGAGCTTCTATGCCGAACACGTCGAGCCGCACATCGAGCAATTGCGGCGCTCCTTCCCCGGGCACCACAAACTGTGCCGTTCGCGTTATCTGCAGATCCTCGACCAGCAGTCGCGGTTGATGGCTGTCTATGCGGCCGAGCATGGACTGCAACTGGGCCAGCGACGCGCCAATCTGGACTTGGACTCCGACCAAAGTCAATCCAGCACGGACACGGGCCGGCAGGTTGCGAACGCTCCGCGGTTTCAAATTGTCTGCTGCGAGAATTTGGACAGCAGCCGATTGGACATTGGCAATGCGGATTGTCTGACTCTCGCCGGGTATGAAGTTGCGCTTGCCGGCCTCAGACAGCAGTTTTGTCCAGTCGGTCGTGTCGACTTCGGGGGCGACGCTGGCTGCGCCCAAACGCAAAACCAGCTCGCGGGTCTGTCGGATCTGTTCTGTAAGCGCGTCGGTTGCTGTCAGGAACGGGAGCACAGTGGTTGTTGCCACGACCGAAAGGACAGCAGCAAGCAGGGAGAGCGCCAAAGCACGGCGGATCGGCTTGGACAGATTTTGCATCATTTGCTATTGTCGCCCGCCTGTGCCTTCGTGACCGCAGATGGCCTGTAGCGCACACGGATGCTGAAGCGCTCCTTGTCTTCGCGCGGATCGAACGTCACCGCCGACGACGAAGTCGCATCCACGAACTGCGGTGATTTTTCTAGCAGCTGCAACAAGGCAACGGTCGATTGGGCAAAGCCGTTGATGTCGACGCCATCGGTTGTAATTCGCAGATCACTGACCCACGCTGAATCTGGCAAAAGCTGCGTCACCTCGTTTATTACGGCCAATTTGGCGGGTGGGCTCGTTACTAGGGCCTCGAGCGCCGCCAGCGTGGTCTGCGCGGTCTGTGTGGTGTCCTGAGATGCTCGTTGGCTCGCCGCACGAACTCGAAGCTCCCGTGCCTGATCGTCGAGACGGGCCAAAGACACGTTGAGGTTCGCAAAAGTAGCGTAGGCACCCAACACAGCCAGTAGCGTGGCGACTACGCTTGCGGCAGCTATCGGACGCGCCAAGCTGCGCTCCGGACGGAGCGAACCCACATCCGCGGCACGAAAATCGATCTTCAGTGGGACGCGCCCAGTATCATCCCAACAATCCATCCGTCCAACCCGGAGGCCCGTACCCTCAAGTTCAGCGATCGCACCGGCCAAGAGCGAGCGCTTGACGATGAGTTGACGAACCGTCGTTTTCCCAGGCCGGGCCGCGACCTGCGGCACAATAATAAATGTCGAATAGACCTCGCTGCTTCGAAACGGTGTCGCGCGCTCCATGTCGAGCGCAAGCAGTCGGGGAAAGTCCTTTTCCGCCGCCGAAGGAAGTTCCACCGACCGGCTAAAACAATAGGCGAACGGAATCCGCAAGCCGACAGTCACCGGTGCCTTCGCTCTGAGCGTGTTGGTCAGCCGTGCCGCAATCGCCGCTCCTGTCAGCCTTGGTCGCCCTTCCACACGCCCATCCGCGCCAGCATCCCTGCCACCACTCGGCAAGTTCTCTGCGAGAAGTCGCAGGCCATCCTGATCGACACAGACAATATAGGCCGGACCGGAGTCGGCAGCGCGCTCGCCCATCCAAGCCGGCAGCATTCCGGCGAGTTCTCCTCCCCACCATGTAAAGAAATTGCCGAATTGTGTGCGCGCCGCGGCGAAAGTGGACGTCACTCGAACGCTCCAATGAAGTAAGACGGACACAGGCGGCAACGGTGTGATCTCGACGTGTGGCAACCCGCTTACCACGGCCCGAACATTGACTCTACTAACCTGTTGTTTGACTGTATATCATCTCACGTATCGACTCTCAATTTGGTTAGCTGTCGCGGTTCAAGATTCATGCCGGATCCCTTACTCCAGTATTCGGACGACCTCGTGCCCCAGGGGGCCGAGTTTGCGCGCCGCTTGAGCGCGGTGCTGGTGGACCGGCTGATCCTAGACGAGTTATCGGCGAACCGCGCCCTGCGTGCCCAGCGCGAGGCTGGTGAGCGCTTCGATCTGGTGCTGGTCAGACTGGGGCTCGTGCCGGAAACGCTGATGGCCCAGAACCTGGCAGATTTCTGCAAGCTGCCGTTCGTGTCTGCGGCGGACCTATTGGCTGTCGCGGCCGTCAACGATGATCTCAACGTCGCGTATCTCAAACAGACACTGATGTTGCCGATCGCCGACGCCGGCGATCACATAGTCGTGGCCATCGCCGACCCCTTCAATCGAGAGGCCCCCGACGCGCTTGCCTATCAACTTGACCGCAAGGTCGTCTGCTGTCTGGCCGCCGCCAGCGATATCGATGCCGCCATCGAGCGGCTCTACGGGGTGACAGAGGCTGCCGTTGGCACGCCGCAGCGGAAGCACGCAGGCGACGCCGCCGCCAACGACGACGACGTCCAGCGCCTGCAGGACATGGCGAGCGAGGCGCCGATCATCCGATTGGTGCAGGATCTGATACACCGCGCAGTGACAACGCTGGCATCGGATATTCATATCGAGCCGGCCGAAGACAGCGTCCGCGTGCGCTACCGCATCGACGGCGTTCTCCACACGGTGCAAAATCTGCCCCTGGAGGTTCGCGCGGCGCTGTGTTCGAGGGTCAAGATCATCGCTCGCCTCAATATCGCCGAGCGGCGCCTGCCCCAGGACGGCCGCGCCAAAGTGACTGTTCGAGGCCGCGAAATCGACCTGCGCGTCTCGACCATGCCGACCCTTTGGGGTGAAAGCCTGGTCCTGCGCATTCTCGACCGCTCGAGCATCGAGCTGGATTTTGCCAAGCTCGGTTTTGCGGAGCGCGACGAGAACGCCCTAATCCGGCTGCTCGAACAGCCCAACGGCATAATTTTGGTCACAGGCCCAACAGGCAGCGGCAAAACCACGACCCTCTATACAGCGCTCAGCGCGCTTAATTCGACGGAACGCAAGATATTCACGGTCGAGGACCCGATCGAATACCAGCTGCCCGGCATTAACCAAATCCAAGTGCAACCTCGCATCGGGTTGACCTTCGCGGCTGCCTTGCGGTCGATCCTCCGGCAGGACCCTGACATCATCATGTTGGGTGAGATTCGCGATCTCGAGACCGCGCAGATCGCGATCCAGGCGTCCCTGACCGGGCACCTTGTGTTGTCGACAGTTCATACCAATAGTGCGGTGTCGACAGTCACCCGGCTGCTGGACATGGGGATCGAGAAGTATCTGTTGGGCTCATGCCTCAAAGGCGTGCTGGCCCAGCGGCTGGTGCGCAAGCTGTGCAATTCGTGCGCCGGTCCCGCCGAGCATCCGGCAGCGCTGCTCGCGTCCATGCCGGCGGTGAGTCCGCCGGCCGCTTCAGCGCCGTGGTGCGCGGCAAAACTTCGCCAGGCGGCGGGTTGCCCGGCCTGCCGGCAAAGCGGCTTTTCGGGCCGCACGACGATCTATGAGATGTTGACCATAACGCCGCAATTGCAGCAGGCGATGGTGTCCGATACGTCGGAGGCCGCACTGAGCAAGATCGCTGTGGAGACTGGCATGGTGCCGATGTTGAACAATGGTCTGGCGAAAGTGTTCGCGGGCGAGACCATTCCTGAAGAAGTCTACCGGGTGACACAGTTCGACCAATGGCAAACTTCACTTACCGAGCCTACGATCAGCGCGGAAAGCTGATCGAAGGCGACATTGAAGCGGTCTCGCGGGAGGCCGTGCTCACCTCTCTGCATGGCAAAGGCAGCTTCCCGCTTGAGGTTGCCGAGGCCGTCAAGCGCCAGCGCTTGCGCTGGTGGGAGCGGGATGTTTTCGGCGGCAGCGCCATGCCCGCGGCGCGGCTCACCTTGTTCACGCGCGAACTTTCGACGCTCGTCAGGGCGGACCTGCCGGTCGACGAGGCGCTGCGGATTATTGCTGTGCAGCCAATGCTGCCAGGGCAGGTCCGCCGCGCGGCCAACGAGGTCCACGATGCGGTTCGCGGTGGCGCATCCCTGGCTCAATCCCTGGCAAACCGCGGCTCCGAATTTCCAGAATACTACTGGCGGCTGATCCAGGCCGGCGAGACGAGCGGCAGCCTCGGCGATACTCTGGAGGATCTTGCGACCTTCCTCGACCGGGCTGGCGAGACCCGGGCCAAACTCTTGTCGGCGCTCGTCTATCCGGCCGTGTTGTTTGCGGCTGCGTGCGCGGCCGTCACGATCGTCATGACGGTCCTGCTGCCGACGATCGTGCCTTTGTTCAAGGACCAGGGCGCGAAACCGCCCGCAGCGCTTCAGTTCCTCATGGACGTGCAGGACTTCACCAGTGCCCATTGGCCGGAGCTGCTGGCAGGGCTCGGCGGTGTGGCGGTCATCGCGGCGGCTGCCCTCAGAAATGCCGGAATTCGCGACAGCCTCGATCGCGCCCTGTTGCGTCTACCGGTGGTCGGACGGCTCCTGACTGCGCGCGAGACCGCCCGGTTCGCACGGACTTTCGCGACGCTCTCTCGCAATGGCGTTCCGATCGTCGACACTTTGCGATTGACCGCGACCGTCATGCGCAACCGGGCATTCAAGCATGCGGTGACCGAGGCGGGAGACAGTGTCACATCCGGCGACCGGCTCGGCGAACCGCTGTTACGATCGGGCATCTTCCCGGAAATGGCACTGCGCCTCATTTCAGTGGGGGAGCAGACCGGGCAGCTCGACACCATGCTGATGCACGTGGCGGTGGTCTTCGAAACCTCCTTGCAGCGGCAGACCTCGCAACTGCTGACATTGCTGACGCCGGTGCTCACGCTGCTGATTGGCGGCACGATCGGCGGTCTCATTCTGGCTGTCATGAACGCCATCCTGTCGGTCAACGATTTGGCGTCGCCATGATTTTGCTGCGACTCCACAAGCGCGGGCGCGGCGATGCCGGCTTCACTTTGATGGAGTGCCTTGTTGCGCTTGTGATATTCTCGGCGGCTATCTTGTTGTTCGAGCGGACGATCGCTGGCGCCTGGCGCGGTATCAGCACCGCAAACATGAAGACTGGGGCCGTGACACTGGCCTTGCGCCTGCTTGAAGAGACGGGTTCTGATTCAGCCTTTGCCTCGGAGAACGAGACCCAAGGCCAATCCGGGCGGTATGAATGGCGCCGGCTGATCACACTTATCGACAGTGGCACCACCCCGGCCGGGACAACCACTGATGACCTTGCAACCTTTTGGGTGGAGGTTGACGTGTCTTGGCTCGACGGTGTTGCCCGCTCTGCGCAGTCGGTCCGCTATCGTCTGCTCAAGTCCGGTCGACGTCCATCGTGACACAAAAACCTAATCACCATGCGCCGTTCGACGCGGGCTTCACGATGCTGGAGCTCTTGGTGTCGCTGACGCTGCTGGCGCTGGTCGTTGCTGCCGTGCCCGGCATCGTTCGGATGGCGGGGAGGAGCGTGCAGATCGCCGGCGAGTTGACCCGTTCGCATGCCGACATTGCGGCCTTGGATGCGATTGCCGACAAATTATCCGAAGCGCACCCCTTGACGATCCAGCAGGACGACGGTACGCGCCGCATTCAATTCTGGGGGACGGAGGACTCCGTTCGGTTCGTCGCCCCAGGCGTCGTCGGCGATAGCGGCGGATTGTTAACCTACGAACTTGGGCTAACCCAAAACCGCGCCGGGCAATCCGTACTGACCCTCACGCGCTTTCCGTTCACTCTCAACGAGTCCGACGAACAGCCGAGTGGCGGAGATGTCCGTATGCCGATGCCCTCGACGCGCCGGCTGGCGTTTCGCTATTTCGGTCCGCAAGGCGACGATGCGACACCGGTCTGGAGCGATCGTTGGGAGCAAACCACGTCGCTCCCGCAATTGGTCGAGATCCGCACTTTGTCGGTGTGGACATGGTCGCTACAGATCCGCACCGTGATGGTCCCACTGCGACTCTATCAAGTCCCGCCGCCCCGGCGCTCGCCCTGAGCGGCCTCGCGTATGTCCCGCTTGTGTGTGTGCCAGAACCGGTCAGTTGTTGGCTAGATCCTGGTCTTCGCCAGTGCCGCCCGGCGCATTGTCGCGACCCAGCGTGAAGACGTCAGGCGGTCCCTGGTGGCCGGGGAATTTGTAGCTGTAGGGCCGGCCCCACGGATCGGTCAGCCCCTCCGCTCGTTTGAGATAGGGCCCATGCCACGTGACGCCGTTCTGCGGCGGTTGTACGAGCACCGAGAGCCCCAACTCCTGTGGGGGGAACGAACCGGTGTCGAGAGCGTAGAGTTCGAGGGCGGTTGAGATTGCGGAGATCTGCGCCTTCGCCGTGTCGACCCGCGCCTTGCCGAGATAACGTAGCACTTGCGGACCTGCCACGGTGGCGAGCAGCGCAATGATGCCGAGCACGACGAGCAACTCCAGCAGTGTGAAACCGGCTTCGAACGCCAGCCGCCCGCTTCGAGCCCGAGTGAGGTTAATGCGACTTAGAACCATGACGGCACCCACCACTAACGACTAACCACTAACTGTTGTCAGACACTCCCGCAGCCCGACCTCTTTAAGCGGCTGCGGTCAACCGATCAACTGAGCCACGCCCCGTAGAGCCAGACCAGCCAGAAGCTAAGCGCAAGGAACGGGCCAAACGCCAACCGGGTTCGCGCTGTGATCTTCGTGCCACACACCTGCAAAAAAATGGCACCGCCGAGGCCGAGGACACTTGCCACTAGCAAAACCGTCGGCAAGGCCTCCACGCCCAGCCAGGCGCCGGCGGCCGCCATCAACTTCGCGTCGCCGAGCCCGAGGCCGTCGTGTCCGCGGAACCAGCGGTAGCCAGTCGCTATCGACCACAGCAGGCCGTAGCCGACCACTGCGCCCAGCACGCAATCGAGCACATGCTGCGGCGATAGCATCGCAACCAACAGACCGGCCACAAGCAGCGGCAGCGTCAGGGCATCCGGCAGCCGGAACGTCGCCAGATCAAACAATAGCATTGACCGAACGGTTCGGTCAAGATATTCTCATATGATCGGACGATAGATCTCAGGTTCCTTCCGGGGCATTTCCAACGCCGGAATCTTTCGAG
>Ga0209068_10000903_pt1 | contig 15172 bp, 8 predicted proteins | sample ColStrG_CSR_2012_FD_187200 | JGI IMG/M metagenome (GOLD analysis project Ga0209068, IMG submission 187200) | Freshwater sediment microbial communities in response to fracking from Pennsylvania, USA - Cold Stream Run_MetaG_CSR_2012 (SPAdes)... | ecosystem: Environmental > Aquatic > Freshwater >... | reverse complement strand
CCGCTACTGCGCCTCCGGTAGTCGATGCCAGCGGCGATGATCGCGAACTTGAAGTACGCCAGCGACATGTAGAAGCCCCAGTGCGTCAACGGCTGCTCGGACACCACCGAGTAGTGGTGCGCAAGTTCGTCGGCCGACGGCAGCAGCGGCGACGTCCATGCCGCATCCCCGCCCATGATCAGATCCACCGACGGGTCACGGCAGACACACATCCAAGCGGCATCGCTGAGCGGATCGCCCAGCGTGGACAACTCCCAATCCACCACGGCACGAACGACTGTCGGATCCTCAGAATCCAGGATGCTGTTGTCGATGCTGTAGTCGCCATGCACGATCGAGGTACGGCTCTGTTCCGGGATCGACTGCGCCAGAGCGGAATGCAGGCGCTGCACGTCGGCGTCGCGGCCGTCGTCGGGCAGCCGTACGTGTCCCCACTGCGACCCCCACCGCCGAACCTGACGCTCCAGATACCCACTCGACCTGCCGAAGTCGCCCAGCCCGAGGGCATCCGGATCCACGGTATGCAGATCGACCAGAACCCGGACCAGCGCATCGACGCAGCCCTCGATGACACCCTCCCCGCCGAGCGCCTCAAGGTCACTGTGGCTGCGGACCACCCGCCCGGGCACGTACTCGATCACCTGGAACGGCGCACCGAGCACCGAATCGTCATCGCACATGGTGACCACCCGCGCCACCGGGACCGGGGTGTCGGCCAGCGCAGCCACCACCCGGTACTCGCGGGCCATGTCGTGAGCCGACGGCGTCAGCCCCTGCAGCGGCGGACGCCGCAGCACCCACTTCGACGCGTCGTCGCACACAAGAAACGTCAGGTTGGAGCGGCCACCGGCAATCAGCTCCGCCCGCAGCTCACCGGCACGGGGAATCCCGACCGCGCGCAGATGGCGATCGAGGGCAGCGAGGCCGAGCCCGTCCAGGGCGCCGCCTGAAGTCACCGACCCTGTGTAGCGCAAGCGGCTGTTAAAAAATAGGGCACTGGGTCGCCCGTTATTCGGTGTCGGTGAACGGCCTCCACGGCCCTCGCGCGCGCACACGCGCGATAGCTACGCTACTTACAAGGGTTCACTGTCGTGGGTTCCTACGCGAGTTGGGGTGGTGGAAGCGCGATCGTTTCCCTTGCAGCTTGTGTGGTTATTTCCTGGGTGTGGTCTTCGTCACCGGCCGAGACACGGTTACGCGGTTCCTTGCCGCACGCGCTTTCACGAAGGCCGGCGATATTGTCATGGTCCAGACTGCCGCCAATGCGCAACCCGCTGTCGCCGAGCACCGCCGCACCGCCGCACCGCCGACGGCGTAATGCGGGCCCATTCGATACACGTCCTCACCGCTGGTGCGGCCGGGATCGCGGGAATCACTGTCTTTCTGGACGCGGCCCTGTTCAGCGCCTTCGCTCTACCGTTAACCCGGTAGGCTTCCTAATAGTCAGACGGGTGCACTCGTGGTGGGTGAGGGAATCCGGGAGCACCACAATCCCCGTTGTCATCGGACGGCTCAGCTCGCGCCACATGTGGACAGTTCCGTAACACCCCAGGAGTATTAGGCGCGGTAGAGGTAGTTGAAGGGTGACTGAATGAAGATTCCCGGCGTTGCCAGCGTGGTCGCTGGCGTGACCGGTGGAGCCGCGCAGGTGGTGCGCGCAGGCGTGGCCAGTGCGGCAGGCGCGGCGGGAGCGGTGCAGCTATTGGCCAACCCGGTAGTGGAGCTGGCCAGCCCAGTGATGCAGTCGGTGGCCAACTCGACCGGCCGCGCGCTGGGGATCAGCAGTTCGTCCGACGGGTCGCGTGAAACCATCACGCCGCCGGTGCGTTGGCAGAGCGGGCAACGGGTGCATCTGGACCTGGATCCGTTGCTGCCGTTCCCCCGCTGGCATGAGTACGCGGCGGCGGTCGAGGAGCCGGTCCGCAGGATCCCGGGAGTGGCCAAGGCCCACATCGAGGGTTCGTTGGGTCGACTCGTGGTCGAATTTGAAGAAGACGCTGACAATGATGCCGTCTTGGAGCAGGTACGAGAAGAGGTTGCTTCGATAGCTGCCGACCTGGCCTCGACCGGACCTGGATCGGCACCTGATTCCGCGCCATTCGCCGACCCGGGTAACCCGTTGGCGATATTGGTGCCGATGACCGCCGCGGCCATGGACGTCGTTGCGATCGGCGCCGCGGTGACTGGCTGGTTCACCCGCCTGCCGATGGCGCCGAAAAGCGCGCGAGCGGCAGCGGCGCTGCTCAAATACCAACCGCAGGTGGTGTCGGTGCTGGAGTCGCGACTGGGTCGAGTCGGCACAGACCTGACGCTCAGCGCTACGACCGCGATAGCCTACGGGCTGACCCAATCACCGGGCACACCACTGCTTGATCTGGCGCAGCGTGGCCTCGAGGTTTCCGAGGCGGCGGCTTATCGGCAGAGATGGCGATCCCGCGAGCCCGAGCTCGCCTCGCCCAACCGCCCGCAGGCTCCGGTTGTGCCGGTCATCTCCTCCACCGCCGGTGCGCACGCGCCCCGGCACGACTCAATGGTCGCGGCGGCGGGCGAGGCTTCGCACGTGGTGGTCGATGGGGCTATTGACGGCGCGATCGATACCGGCAAGGGCGCGGTGGGGGGTCCGGTCGAGGAATACGCACGTCAGGCCGCCAGCGGGGTGTTGATCGCCGCGACTGGTGCGCTGCTGGCCGGGGGCGGAGCCACGGAGGCCGCGGAGGCGGTCCTTGCCGGTGCGCCGAAGGCCGCGCACTTGGGCCGGCAGGCGTTCGCCGCGGTGTTGGGCCGTGGCCTGGCAAATGCCGGGCAACTCGTCCTCGACCCTGGCGCTCTGCGCCGCCTGGACCGGGTGAAAGTGGTCGTTATCGACGGCGCCGCACTGCGCGGGGATCACCGCGCCGTCTTGCATTCGCGCGGAGACGCAGCCGGCTGGGACGACGACCGGGTTTATGAGGTCGCCGATGCACTGCTGCACGGCGAAGAGGCGCCCGAGCCCGATCCCGATGAGTTACCGGCTACCGGCGCGCGTCTGAGATGGGTTCCGTCGCAGGGCCCCTCGGCCACGCCGGCTCAGGGCCTGGAAATCGCCGACCTCATCGTCGACGGCGAATGCGTGGGCAATGTCGAGGTTGGTTGGGAAGTCGACCCCTACGCGATCCCGCTGTTTCAGACCGCGAATCGGACCGGGGCCCGGGTGGTGTTGCGCCACGTCGCCGGCACCGAGGACCTCACCGCCAGCGTCGGCGCGACGCATCCTCCCGGCACGCCGCTGCTGAAGGTGGTTCGCGAGCTGCGGGCGGATCGCGGGCCGGTGTTGCTGATCACCGCGCTGCACCGGGACTTCGCATCGACGGATACGTTGGCGGCCCTGGCGATCGCCGATGTCGGTGTCGCCCTTGATGACCCACGCGCGGCTACGGCGTGGACCGCGGACATCATCACCGGGACCGACCTGGCGGATGCGGTGCGGATCCTATCGGCGATTCCGGTGGCCCGGTCGGCCAGCGAGTCGGCGGTGCACCTTGCCCAGGGCGGCACCACGCTGGCCGGGCTGCTGCTGGTCACCGGCCAGGAGGGCACAGCCACCAATCCGGCCAGCTTCCGCCGCTGGCTCAACCCGGTGAACGCCGCCGCCGCCACGGCTTTGGTGTCGGGCACCTTTTCGGCCACCCGGGTGCTGCGATTGCCGGACCCCACCCCGCAGCCGCTGACCGCTTGGCATGCGCTGGACCCCGAGATCGTTTACTCGCGGTTGGCCGGTGGCGCCCGGCCATTGGCGGTCCAGTCCGGTAGGTCGTCGTGGCGGAGCCGTCTCGATGATCTGGCCTACACGCCGGTAGTTGAGCCGCTGCGCAGGCCGGCGCGAAACGCCGGACGGCTCGCGCTTGCCACGCGGGCCGAACTTTCCGATCCGCTGACGCCGATCCTAGCCGTCGGGGCGGCCGCGTCGGCGATCGTCGGCAGCAATATCGACGCGCTTCTGGTCGCGGGTGTGATGACCGCCAACGCGATAATAGGTGGGGCGCAACGGTTACGGGCCGAAGCGGCGGCTGCCGAGCTGTTCGCCGAGCAGGACCAGCTGGTGCGCCGGGTCGTCGTCCCCGCCGTGGCGAGGACACGACGGCGGCTGGACGCCGCCCAACACGCCACCCGCACCGCCACGGTGTCGGCGAAGTCGCTGCGGCCCGGCGACGTCATCGACCTGGCCGCACCGGAAGTGGTGCCGGCCGACGCACGACTGTTGGTGGCCGAGGATCTCGAGGTCGACGAGTCCTTGCTCACTGGTGAGTCGATGCCGGTGGACAAGCAGGTGGATCCCGTCGCCGTCAACGACGCCGATCGGGCCAGCATGCTGTTCGAGGGCAGCACCATCGTCGCAGGACACGCCCGCGCGATCGTGGTGGCCACCGGGGTGGGTACCGCTGCGCAGCGCGCGATTTCGGCGGTCGCCAACGTCGAGACGTCGGCCGGTGTGCAGGCCCGGCTGCATGAGCTGACCAGCAAGGTCCTTCCACTGACCCTGGCCGGTGGTGCGGCCGTGTCGGGTTTGGCGTTGCTGCGCCACGCCACGCTGCGCCAAGCCGTCGCAGACGGCGTCGCAATCGCGGTAGCCGCAGTGCCAGAGGGCCTGCCGTTGGTGGCCACGATGTCTCAACTTTCCGCCGCCCGGCGTCTGACCGAACGGGGAGCGTTGGTCCGGGCGCCGCGGACCATCGAAGCGCTGGGCCGGGTCGACACCGTGTGTTTCGACAAGACGGGAACTCTCACCGAGAACCGGTTGCGTGTCGTGTGTGCCGTGACGGGTGCGGCCACCCCGGATGCAGCCTTCCCGGCTAAGGACGATCCAGAGTCCGCCGCCGTGCTTCGGGCAGCCGCGTGGGCATCCTCGCAGCCGCAAGACGGGCAAGGGCATGCGCACGCCACCGACGAAGCTATCCTGACAGCGGCGAGTTCGCTCAACGGCCAAGGCGATTCCGAATGGACAATGCTCGCGGAGGTGCCGTTCGAGTCCAGCCGTGGCTTCGCCGCAGCGATAGGCACGCTGAGCTCAGACCCGGCAGCGGCGGTCCTAATGCTCAAAGGTGCTCCCGAAGTGGTTCTGCCGCGCTGCCGGTTCGCCGATCCCGAAGCCGACCTTGAGCACGCAGACTCGTTGGTACACAGCCTTGCCGAGCAGGGCTTGCGAGTGCTGGCAGTGGCGCAGCGCAGCTGGGATCACGACACCGACGATGACGACGACACTGACGCCGATGCCGTGGACACTGCCGCTCGAGGATTGGAATTGCTGGGCTATGTCGGTTTGGCGGACACCGCACGCGCGTCGTCGCGCCCATTGATCGAAGCCTTGGTGGAAGCCAACCGCAACGTCGTCCTGATCACCGGCGACCACCCAGTCACCGCCCGGGCAATCGCCCGCCAGCTGGGCCTGCCGATGGATGCGCGCGTCGTAACCGGCGCCGAGCTCGCCGGCCTCGATGAGGACGCGAGCGCCAAACTCGTTGCCGACGTTCAGGTCTTCGCTCGTGTCAGCCCGGAACAAAAGGTGCAGATTGTGGCGGCGCTACAGCGCTGCGGGCGAGTGACGGCGATGGTCGGCGACGGCGCCAACGACGCCGCCGCAATCCGGATGGCCGATGTCGGCATCGGGGTGAGCGGTCGCGGTTCGTCGGCCGCCCGCGGGGCAGCCGACATCGTATTGACCGATGACGATCTCGGCGTGCTGCTGGACGCGCTGGTCGAGGGCCGCAGCATGTGGGCCGGTGTCCGGGATGCGGTCACGATCCTGGTCGGCGGCAACGTGGGTGAAGTGCTCTTCACGATCATCGGGACCGCGTTCGGCTCGGGACGTGCGCCGGTGGGGACCCGTCAGCTGCTGTTGGTGAATCTGCTCACCGATATGTTCCCCGCGCTTGCCGTCGCCGTCACGTCGCAATATGTCGAACCCGACGAGTCCGAGTTCGCGACCGACGAAGAGGCCGAGGAGGCGCGGCGCGCAGATCGACTCGCGATCCTGACCGGGCCGACGCCCTCACTTGACGGCCCGTTGATGCGACAGATCGTCACCCGTGGCGCCGTGACGGCCGCCGGCGCGACGGCGGCCTGGGGCATCGGACGTTGGACGCCGGGCACCGAACGCCGCACGTCGACCATGGGTTTGACCGCGTTGGTGACGACCCAGCTGGCGCAGACCCTGCTGACGCGCCGGCGCAGCCCACTCGTCGTGGCGACCGCGCTGGGCAGCGCCGGCGTGCTGGTCGGCATCGTTCAGACCCCAGTCATCAGCCAGTTCTTCGGCTGCACGCCGCTGGGGCCGGTCGCCTGGACGGGCGTGCTGGGGTCCACGGCCGGGGCTACCGCGATCTCCGCACTGGCGCCCAACTGGCTGGCCAAGTCGGTCGGCGCCGTGACACCCGAGGGAGCGATTGAGCTTCCACTCGACAAGCTGATGGCCAAACGCAGCATTCCGCCACCGTCGTGAACCGGCGGCGTTAGCCGGTCAACTCCTTGCGCAGCACCTTGCCGGCGGAATTGCGCGGAATGCTGTCGACGACGTGGATATCTCTAGGCTGCTCGAAGCGAGAGACCTTGCCTTTCAGGTGCTCTCGCAGCACCGCTACGTCGATGTCGGTGCCGGGCCGTGGGATGATGAACGCGGCCAGTCGCCGCCCGAACTGGTCGTCGGGGACTCCGACGACGGCGCTCTCGGCGACGTCGGGGTGTTCGGCGAGCGCGTTTTCCAGCGCGCGGGGATAGACGTTCTCGCCGCCCGAGACGATCATGTCGTCTTCGCGGCCAACGATATACAGCCGGCCAGCATTGTCGAGATAGCCCATGTCGCCCGTGCTGCTCATCCGATCGATGACGACTTTGGCGTCCCTACCCGTCGAGCCGTCAGTGGTCAGCTCACCACCGACGAAGATGCGTCCTGTCACGCGCGGCCCGACCGGCCGACCCGCTCTGCTGAAAATCCGCACCGGACATCCCGCGACCGGTCTACCGACGGTTTCCGGCGCGCGTCGCAGCTCCGCCGGTGTCGCCAGCGCGCCAATGCCAACTTCCGTTGCGCCGTAAGCGTTGTAGAGGACTTCGCCATAGGCGTCCATGAACCGTCGAACCAGGCTGGGATCGAGTCGGTCGCCGCTGGATATCACCACCCGCAACGACGGCACCGGATTTCGCGCCCGTACCTGCTGAGGCAATTCCATGATGCGTGCCAGCATGATCGGGACCACCGTCAGCGCGTCCGCGCGCTGCAGCGATGCCCGAGAGAGGGTGGTTTCCGCATCGAAGCGGCGATGGGTGATGATCGTGCCGCCCAAGCTGACGGCGAGTATCAGCGCGCCGAGGCCAAATCCATGAAACATCGGTGCGACCAACATAATCCGCGAACCGACGCTTAGCCCGGTTCGCTCGAGCAGCGTCACGCCGACCCCCACACCCAAGCTCAGTCGTGGTGAGCGCGGCACGCTCTTGGGCACGCCGGTCGTGCCCGAAGTCAGCAATACAATTCGGCCCGCCGCCGCGACTTTGGGCCGGGGATCACCCGGTTGGGGCTCGATGGTTGCAGGATCGATTACCGTGACGGACGCAGCCGCGTCGCGGATCTGTTCCACGAATTCCACATCGGCGAACATCGTCGTGATCTGATGCGTGCTCAACGCGCTGGCCAGCGCGGTGCTGCGAAAATCCGTGTTCATCGGAACCACGTCAGCGCCGACCAGCCCCGCAGCGAACATCGCCGCTACGAAGTTACGTCCATTGCGGCACATGATCCCCGCCGCATGTCCCGGTCCTATGCCATGGCCGGACAGCTCTCGCGCCAGTGATTCGGTATTGGCCTGCAGCTCACGGTAGCTCAACGCGCCGTCGTCGTCGACGACCGCGGTCCGGTCCGGCCATCGAGCCACCGCGATAGCGAGCAGCGTGTAAGGATTCGTGCCACTTCGATACATTTCGCGCGCGAGCCGCAGTGCGGTCAGGGGGCCGGGCGGACCTAACAACCCAGAAGACACCAGCACCCGTGCCGCCGCGGCAGCCAGCCCGCCCGTCATCGTAGGGCCTGCTGTCCGCCGGCCAGCCGTTTAACGGCCCGAGCTATCACGTTCACATTCACCGTATCCACCGAATGGCATGCCGGGTTCCTGATATGCCGCGCTGGTTTTACAACGCCCCCTGACTTGCAAACTACCGCTACCGGTCGCACGGCGGTCCCGAACCCACGATCAGGCGACACGGAACACCTTCGACGCGTCAGCTGCGGACCTGGCGCCGGAAGGTCAGTTTGTCGAACTCACGGCCGTGTTCGTCGACCGCCACCACGTCCATCTCACTGATGAAATACCCCGGCCGCACGTCGACCCGGACGAAGGCGTAGTTGCGGAACCGCACCCGCGACCAGCCGACCGCCTCGCGTTGTTTGCCGCCCTCGGCGGTCCACACGTAGCTGTTGGGCACGAAGGTGTCCGGAAGTGCATTACCGCGATAGCTTTCCAGTTCACCAGGCTGAAACTCGTATCGTGGCCGGCCCGCGGATCCGACGGTGTAGTAGACGATGCCGTCGGTTTCGGGGTAGACGACCGCATTGTCGGCGGCGACCATCGTGGGCTTGCCGGCGCGGATCGGGTCGGAGCGTTCGAACACATGGTTGTGGCCCTGCAGCACCAGGTCCACCTGGTGACGATCGAACAGGTCGGACCAGGCCGCGCGCACCCCGCCGTCGCTGGCGTGCTGTTTGGTGGTGGAGTAGGCGCAATGGTGGAAGAAGCAGACGATGAAGTCGATGTCGGGGTTAGCGCGGTGGGCCGCCAATGTCTTTTCCACCCAACTGTTTTGGGCACCTCCCGAATAACCTGTGTTCGCGGTGATCTCGTAGCTGACATCGTTGGCGTCCAGAGACAGCACGGCCAGGTTGCCGTAGACGAACGAGTACACCGACGGGCACGGCGCGGGCCCGTTGCCGGGGAAGTCCAGCCGCGCCAGGTGGCCCCCGTAACCGTGGGCGGGGTAGGCGGCTTCCATGTCGTGATTGCCGGTGGCAAACATCCACGGGGTGGTCGAGGCGCTGGCTTCGATGGAGCCGAGATAAACGTCCCACACGAACGGGTTGAACTTGTCGAGACCAGCGGGGGGCTGTGCCGCTGAAGGGTCAAACGTTACCGGCTTGCCCGCGCCGGACGGGTCGGCATAGGCGATGTCACCGGCCAGGACGTGGAAGTCGGGACGGGACGCGATGATTTGGTTGAGCACGTTGGCGGTGTGTGGCACCGCGGGCTCGTCGTCGGGTTTGTAGTAACTGTCGTCATAGACGCCAGGCGCCAATCCGGGCGGCAGCACTGGAGTGTCGTCGGTGCCCTGGTCGCCCATCATGGTGAACCGGAATGGGGCCGACGTCGCTCGCGCACTCGGCATCGCGGTCGCCGCGGAGCGGACGTCGCTGGTGTAGCCGTCCGCGGTGCGCCACTGGTAGAAGAGCGGTGCGCGGCCGGGCAGCCCGTCCACCGGGGCGTGTGCGTACAACTGCTCGGCGGCCAGCACCCCGCCTCTGCTGTCGGGGATTTGGGTCACCAGGTTGCGGATCTCGGCCTGCAGCGAGCCTCCCAGGGCCGGCGTTGGACCGTGATCAAGGTAGACCTTGACGTCGCCCGGGTTGCGGGACAACTGCGCGGACAATCGTAGCTGTCTGGCGGCGTCGCTACCGTAGCCGACCCGGCGATTGGCCAGGGTCAGCGGCGCATCCTGCGCGTACGCGCGCGGACCGAACGATGACACTCCGAGCGCCGCGGCCGCCGCGGCGGCCGCGGACCCGTACAGGAAATTGCGCCTCGACACGCGGTGGCGGCGCAGGTGGGCCTGGTGCCACTCATACCGCTCGGCCATCGTCATGCCGACGGCGGTCCGCGGCGCGATGCCGGTATCGGGGATGTCCGCGGCGGCGGGCAATCGCTTGAAGGTCACGAGCAATAGTGGCCTATGCCAGCTCGTCGCCGATGAAGCCCTTGTTGCGCATCAGGACATCCGCCAGGAACCCGTCGTGCGGGATCTCGGGCGCCGAGTAGTAGGTCGGGTGGTTGCCCGCGTAAACGTTGGTGACCGTCGGCTCGGCCAGCAGGTCGTCGATCAGCTCGTCGTCACCGGTGAGCGCGGTGACGACCAACGAATTCCGCAGCGGCTCTGTGCCGACGTCACGAGACCACGGCGACACCCACACACACGGAAAGGGCAGTTCGATGTTGAGCGTGTCGGTGAGCTTGCCGGAACCGGGCGTGACCAACACATGCACGGCGGGCCGCAGCGCGGCATAGCCGTCACCCAGCGCCGCCACCACCTGATCTGCGCCGAGCAGCGGGGTCGTCCCCGCGGCTTTGACCGCCAGGTAGTCCGCCAGAGCCTGGGCCTTGTCGACCGGCTGGGTGGGCAGGATCGCGCGCTCATCCTCGCTCGGCAGCGGCAGGATCGCCGCCAGCCGCTCGGCGATCGCCACCGCCAGCGGCGCCGGATCACCCTCGTAGAGCACCGCCGTGGTATTGACACACGCCATCCCGCCCAGGTTCGCGATCGAGTCCACAACGAGGTCGATGTGGTCGCGCCAATCGCGGTCGGCGGTGATCAAGATCTTGGTGCGTCCCGGTCCATTCACCATCACCGTCGGATCGTCGGCGTATTTGTCCACCACGTCCTGCCCGCCATACACCATGGCGAGATCGGCCGAGCGGATGATCTCGTCGGCTCCGGCGTGGTCGGTCGGCAGATATGCGGCGTCCTCGGGCCGAAATCCGGCCCTGCGCAATGCATTAACCAGCCGGTACGCGGTCAGCGGCTCGCGACGTGACGGGCGCACCGCCACCCGATAGCCCAGCGCGAGCGCCTGGGGCCACAGGCCGTGCACGCCCGGGCCGTTCCCGGCGGCATGCACTGCAAACACGTCTCCGCGACGCGCCCAGACTGCGCCGCCGCTACGGGTGCGCTCCTCTCGCCAATCGAGCGCCGCACCCACCGGCCGGGCCGGCCGAACCGCATCGAATGCTGTTGCGACGGCATCGGCGACACCGCGAGCACCGGCACGGGTCACCGCGATCGGCAGCCCCGAAATCCTGGTGGCCAGCTCGACATAGGCGTCGAAGTCCAGGCCGCCGATGACCGCGGTCGCGAACACATCGGCCGCGCTGAGCAGCGCCGCCTCGCGATCCGCCATCGGCAGCGGCTTCGCTTTGCATTGCGCGGCTAAGGTTCTCGACACATACAGCGGTGGCACCAGGCTCAACTCGGCAACCGGCACACCGGCCGTACTCATGATCACTTCGCGGTTGCGGGTTCGGTACTCACCCCGCGGACCGAGTGCGTCGATACACATCAGATCGGCCGTGATACTTGCCTGTTCGCGGGCCACGATCAGTACACGCCCTCGATGACGGCCTCGCCCTCGAAGGTGGCCACCGGCCGCACCGCGCTGACCGAATCGCTGAGTTGCCCTGCGGGCCCGGGCATCCGGATCGCCATATCGCGTTCGAGATTGTTCGGTATGAACATGCCCTTGCTGATGTGGTTCATCACCACCTGGCCGAGCTGGCCATACGGCACCTGATCACCCGTTTCGGGGTCAACCACCCAAAACACGACATACGGAGTTCGCGGATCGAAGACGAACGACCCGCCGTCGGTGGTTCGGGTGACCGCCTGTGAAAGAACCATGGTGCTGCCGAAGGCCATCGAGATCGTCGTGTCCGGGAAGATGTCGCCCAGCAAGTCGAGCGTGTCCGCATCCACGTGCGCCCCACTGAGCAACAGGTAGCGGATCTTGTCGTTGACCAGGTCCACCACGCGGTCGTTGCGGGCGATCGCTTCGAGCAGCGGCGGGGTGGCGTGCAGATTCGCGACGTTCTGCGTCTGCAGAACGAACACGGCCTGGTCAATGACGTGGTCGACGTACGCCGCCACTTCAGCCGCAGCGTTGCGGGCGGCGATCTTTTTGACCCAGCGGGGATCGATGTCAATCGCGTGAAACACCGAGCCGAGTCGCTCGGAGACCAAGCGCGAGAAGTAGCCCACACCGTGGGGGCCGCTCGGCATCAGGCACAAGAATCCCTGACCGGGAACGAAGCCGCCGGAGGCGAAATCCTCCGTCTGCCATTGAATGACTTGCGCTACCCAATCCGGCATTTGCGCGGTCCGTTTCGGAGCGCCGGTGGTGCCGCCGGATTCGAAGATCTGGGGTACCGGCGGCGTTGAGCCGTAACCACGCGGTATCAGATCCTCGACCGGCACATCTCGCAGCTCGTTGAGCAGATTGGGAAACATCCGCAGATCGGTGAAGGTCTTGATATCGGTCAACGGGTTGAAGTCCAGCGCCTTGGCAGTGCGCAACCAGAACGGGGAGCCGGTGTCCTCGCCGAAGTGCCAGGCGATCGCCGCACGCAGATATGCCTCGGGGTCTTCAACTGGTGCCGATCTCGGGACGTCCAACAGGAAAAAATCAATGTCGGCCACACCACCGATCCTGTCGCATGCGGGAGTCGTGCGCCACGCTGTCCGGGGCCGCGAGGCGTACAGCGACTGAACGTTCGCCCACTGCACAGCAAATTCCATGCGGCATTGCATGCGGCATTGCATGCGCCGAACGTGAAGCTGGCCGCACACTGGGCGCCGAACGTGAAGCTGGCCGCACACTCGGCGCCGAACTTACCGCGTAGGTTTCACACGTGGCCCTACCTAACCCATCACCCACCAGCACCGCCGTCGTGACCGGGGCATCGTCGGGCATCGGCGCCGACATCGCCCGCGAACTGGCCGACCGCGGGCACGGCGTCACGCTGGTCGCCCGCCGTGAGGACAAGCTGCGCGACCTGGCCGCCGAACTCTCGGGTCGCGTCCGCATCGAGGTGATCGCCTGCGATGTCGCGGATTCCGCCGCGCGCGCCGCCCTTTTCGATGAGGTCGATCGTCGCGGGCTAACGGTCGACATCCTGGTGAACAACGCCGGCATCGGCACCATCGGGTCGGTGACGAAATCGCCAGTCGCCGACGAGATCGCCCAAGTGCGGGTAAACGTCGAGGCCGTCATCGATCTGACCACCCGCGCGATCCAGCAGATGGTGACCCGGGGGCGCGGCGCGATCCTCAACGTCGGGTCGACCGCCGGTTACCACCCATTCCCCGGGCAGGCCGGCTACGCCGCCACCAAGGCGTTCGTGAAGAGCTACACCGAAGGGGTGCGGGCTGAACTGGCCGGTACCGGCGTCACGGTCGCGCTTCTGGTCCCGGGCCCGGTGCGCACCGAGTTCCTGAGGAACGCCGGCATGGACGAGCGGGCCTTCGCCGATGCGTTCCCAAAGTTCCTGTGGATGGCCTCGCGCGATGTGGCGCGTGCCGGGGTCGACGCGCTCGACGGCGACCGCGGGACGGTGATCGCCGGGCGACCCAACCAGATCAGCACCCACCTGTTTCAGTTCATGCCGCGTCGGCTGCTGCTGCCACTGCTGGCCAGGCAACACCCGGGCCTGCGCCGGGACAGGTCAGCGAGCTGAACCAGGCCAGGGCCGCATCCAACCCTCGACCGGCAGCGCGAGGGCATTGCAAAGAGTGCAAATCGTGCGATACCAGCCGACGGCGGTGAGCAACTCGATTCGTTGTTCGTCGTCGAGGAAGCGCCCCAGGGCTATCCAAGTTGCCTCCGACCACGAGCCGGTGCGCTCCAGCTCGTCGACCGCCCCGATCAGCGTCCGTTCCGACGGGCTCCACCGCGGATCGTCTGCGCCGCCGGTGACCAGGGCGTCGCACTCGTCGTCGCTGACGCCCGCGATCGGGCCCCAGAAGGCGGCCTGCCCACCCCACTCGTACTCACAGCCCACCAGGGCGCAGATCCGCAGGATCGCGACCGTCCTGGACCGGGGCGGCAAAAGCGCTGATGTGTAAAGGGATTCACCGAGCTTGCGGAGCCGGCCGGCCAGCGCGGGATGGCGCTGCAGGCAACGCACCAGAAGCAGCGGCTCGTAGCTGCGGTCGGGGTGGCCCCAACTGTTGATGCTCGCGGCATCTGCCTCGCTCCACGGCGGAGCCAGGGGCGCGACTCGGATCATATTGAGACCATACCGAAGCGCATCGCGCGCGACGACTGGCCGGGCGATCATTGGCCAGCCGCGCGTTTACGGAGCACGCCGCGGGTCGACGCCCACGCGGCACCACGCTTCGGCCGCCCATGGGGTGTAGACGAACCCGAGCGGTAGCCGGTTAAAGACCGGATTCAATGCGCGCATCACGGCAGCGAACCGCTGGAATCGTTTCTCCTTCTTGGCATCCCATGCAAGCTCGCACACGGTGCGCATCTGCGCCGGCAAGGTTCCGACGAGGACCAGGCGGGTGTAGGCGTTGACTGGCGCGGACAGGATTTTCCAGACCGGCCTCGGGATCCGGCGCGGACCCGGTATCCCTTTGCGGATGTAGCCGGTTCCGTACAACACGGTTTTGTGCGGCACGAACCGCTCGCACATGTCGTCCCAGTAGGCCAGGAATTCGTCATAGGTCTGGGGCTGGCTGCGCGCGCTGACCCCGTAGAGGCCGTACCAGATCTTGCCTTCGTTGAAGATCTGCTCTTTCTCGTCGCGGGACAGCCGCCGGATGAACGTGTCGGTCGTGTAGATCACTTGGTCGACGAATGTGGCGTGCGCCCAGTAGAACAGCTCCGGATTCAGCGCGTGGTACTTCGAGCCGTCACTGATGGTGCCTTTGATGGTCCGGTGGAAGTCCCGCACGGTGTGGCCCCACATCTGCGGATGCTCGGAATAGACGGTCTTCATCAATGGCGGGCCCGTTCGCTTGGCCCGGCCCAACGTGTCGCTGAAGACCACCGAGTGATCGAGAACCCCCTGGCCGAGCTGTTCGATGCAGTTTTCGACGCCCGCGACGCGCTGGAACCCGAAGAATTGCGTGCGGTTATCCCCGTAGAACTTCCAGATCAGCGAGTCGGGCCCCAGCCGCGGCGAGGGGTCGGCGGCCTCGCCGACGAGGACGGGCTCGGCTTCGCGAACACCAGCTGCGAAGCCGGCCGCACTCCGCGTCGCCTGGCCATTCTCGGCCGTCATTGCCAACCTCCCGTGAAACACTGATACAAAAGAGTATCCCCGGGCCGTGCGCGAGTACGCCGCCCGCTATCTGGTTCCGATCCTCGACGGAACCAGATAGC
>Ga0209068_10000902_pt1 | contig 15177 bp, 13 predicted proteins | sample ColStrG_CSR_2012_FD_187200 | JGI IMG/M metagenome (GOLD analysis project Ga0209068, IMG submission 187200) | Freshwater sediment microbial communities in response to fracking from Pennsylvania, USA - Cold Stream Run_MetaG_CSR_2012 (SPAdes)... | ecosystem: Environmental > Aquatic > Freshwater >... | reverse complement strand
ACCCACACAACCCCCACCCGCGGTGGCGCCGTGCCCGGGACCTACCGGCGAACGCGCCGACTGGTGGTGGTACGACCCCTTCCAAGCCCAACCACCACCACCCGACTAGTACGTTCACATCATTGTATTGACGCTGAAATCAGTTGGTAGATAGAGAATTTTGTCATCGGCAAGATCCCCGCTGACGTGCGCAGCAAATTGCGCTAAGTCAGATCAACGGTCGCGATCCCTGTCGCAGTTCCTTGGCGGCCAAGACAGTTTATCTTCAGGCGACTCGTCGACGAGTTGGTGCAGCTCGAAACGGTCCGCAGTCGCAGCAGCAGATGTACGCGATCGGCTCGCGCGCCGGTCGCTGCTCTTGGATCACCAAGGAGTGATTGACCGTGCTCTGGACGGCACCCTGACCACGGTCCTGATCGCCTGACTCGCGAGCCACCTGGTTACCCTGTGCTGAGGGGCCGGACAACGCTCATTATCGAGGATGATTGCGAAGCGCCGAGGGAGCCATGAATCAACCTAAGATCAAGGTCAAAGGTCCGGTAGTAGAGCTCGACGGCGACGAGATGACCCGCGTCATCTGGAAGCTCATCAAAGACCTGCTGATCCTGCCGCATCTCGACATCAACCTGGATTACTACGACCTGGGCATCGAGCACCGCGACCGCACCGATGACCAGGTGACGATCGACGCGGCCTATGCCATCAAGAAGCACGGCGTGGGTGTCAAGTGCGCGACCATAACCCCGGACGAGGCCCGCGTCCAGGAATTCAATCTGAAGAAGATGTGGTTGTCGCCCAACGGGACGATCCGAAACATCCTGGGCGGCACAATTTTCCGCGAGCCGATCGTGATTTCGAATGTCCCGCGGCTGGTGCCGGGCTGGACCAAGCCGATTGTCATTGGGCGGCACGCTTTCGGTGACCAGTACCGGGCGACGAACTTCAAGGTCGACCAGCCGGGAACCGTCACATTGACTTTCACGCCCGCTGACGGCAGCGAGCCGATGGTGCACGAGGTGGTGTCCATCCCCGAGGACGGCGGCGTCGTGATGGGGATGTACAACTTCAAGGACTCCATCCGGGATTTCGCGCGCGCCTCGTTGACATATGGCCTGAACGCCAAGTGGCCGGTGTACCTGTCGACCAAGAACACCATCCTCAAGGCCTACGACGGCATGTTCAAAGACGAGTTCCAACGCATCTTCGACGAGGAATTCAAGGAGAAGTTCGAAGCCGAAGGCCTGACCTACGAACATCGGCTGATCGACGACATGGTCGCGGCCTGCCTCAAGTGGGAGGGCGGGTACGTGTGGGCCTGCAAGAACTATGACGGTGACGTCCAGTCGGACACCGTCGCGCAGGGCTACGGCTCACTGGGGCTGATGACGTCGGTGCTGATGACGGCCGACGGCAAGACGGTCGAGGCCGAAGCCGCGCACGGCACCGTCACCCGCCACTACCGGCAGTACCAGGCCGGCAAGCCGACCTCGACCAACCCGATCGCCTCGATCTTCGCCTGGACGCGTGGGCTGCAGCACCGCGGCAAGCTGGACGGCACCCCGGAGGTCATCGAATTCGCCCAGCGGCTGGAAGCCGTCGTCATCGAAACGGTCGAGAGCGGCAAGATGACCAAAGACCTTGCCATCCTCATCGGTCCTGACCAGAAGTGGCAGCAGAGCGAGGAGTTTCTGAATTCCATCGCTGACAACCTGAAGAAGGCGCTCGTTTAACTTGCTGGTGGGTTGACGGCCCGTATCGGCTGGCTGTGCTGGTCCAGAAACTCGACGATGACCTCGGTGACGCGCCCCGGCGCCTCGAACATCGGGACGTGCCCCACGCCTTTGAGCACGGTGAGCCGATGGTCGGCCGGCAGGGCGTCGGTGAAATGCCGGCTGAATCTGCTCGGCGGAACCACCCGATCCTTCTCGCACAGCACGAGGTGAGAGGGTGCGGCGGTATGTTCCAACTCCCGCAGTCCGTGCAGCAGCAGTGCCTTGACCAGCAGCTGGAGGTAGGCGGGGCAGTGCGCCGCGTCGTCGACGATGCCGCTCAGTTCGCGCTCGCTGATCCCGGTCGGTGATCCGCTCAACGGCAGGGTTGCCAACCGGCGGCTATACGGCAGCCGCAAGATCCGTTGGCCGAGCAATCGGGTCAACGCCAAAATCGGCATGCCCGAGACGAACTTGCCGATCACCTCGAATTTCACCGGACTCCATCGCGTCCAGCCGCCAGCCGGGGCGATGCCGGTGACACTGCGTGCCCGCCCTCGCCTCTCGAGCTCGAACGCGACCCAGCCGCCCAGCGAGTTGCCGACGATGTGGGCGGTGTCCCAGCCCAGTTCGTCGAGTTGGCGTTCGATGTGGTCGGCCAGCGCCGACGAGCTGAGTAGCCAAGTGCCGGCCGGCGGTCCGCCGTTGTGGCCGGCCATCGTCGGGGCAAACACCTCGTAGCGGCCGGTCTTGGCGAGCTGCCCGGCTACGACCTCCCACACCATCTGGGACATCAGGAACGGGTGCAGCAGCAGGACAGGCTCCCCGGAGCCATCCCGAGGACCTAGGTGGATCGGCGCGCGCGACATCACCTCCCCGACATTAAAGGCGGTACCGGCGGTACCACAAGCTCGGCGTGGCTAGTGTTTGAAGAGGCGCTGGCCCCCGCGTGAAAAGATCGGGGCATCATGAGCACCGCTACCGGATCGAGCCGGATTTTTTCCGGCGTGCAGCCCACTTCGGATTCGCTTCACCTCGGAAACGCGCTGGGTGCCATCACCCAGTGGGTCGCGCTGCAGGACGACCACCCGGACGAGTACGACGCGTTCTTCTGCGTCGTCGACCTGCACGCCATCACCGTCGCCCAGGATCCCGAGACTCTGCGGCACCGCACCCTGGTCACCGCCGCGCAATATCTGGCGCTAGGCATCGACCCGGCTCGCAGCACCGTCTTCGTGCAAAGCCACGTGCCCGCCCACACCCAGCTGGCGTGGGTGCTGGGCTGCTTCACCGGCTTCGGGCAGGCGTCCCGGATGACGCAGTTCAAAGACAAGTCGACAAAGCAGGGCAGCGACTCCACCACCGTCGGCCTGTTCACCTATCCGGTGTTGCAGGCCGCCGACGTGCTGGCCTACGACACCAACCTGGTGCCGGTGGGGGAAGACCAGCGGCAGCACCTGGAGCTGGCGCGCGACATCGCTGAGCGGTTCAACAGCCGGTTCCCGGACACCTTCGTGGTCCCGGACCTGCTCATTCCGAAGGCCACCGCCAAGATCTACGATTTGGCGGACCCGACGTCCAAGATGAGCAAATCGGCGACCACCGATGCCGGGTTGATCAACCTTCTCGACGATCCGGCGGTGTCCGCCAAGAAGATCCGCTCAGCGGTCACCGACAGCGAGCGCGAGATCCGCTTCGACACCCAGGCCAAGCCGGGGGTGTCGAACCTACTGAGCATCCAGTCGGCGGTCACCGGGGTCGGCATCGACAAGCTGGTGGACGGATACGCGGGGCGGGGCTACGGGGATCTGAAGAAAGACACCGCCGAGGCCGTCGTCGAATTTGTCAGCCCGATCAAGGCCCGCGTCGACGAATTGACCTCTGATCTAGCCGAATTGGAAGCCGTGCTCGCGGTCGGTGCCCAGCGCGCAAACGACTTGGCGGCCAAGACGATCCAGCGGGTTTACCATCGGCTCGGCTTTCTTCCCCAGCGGGCGCCGGATGTTTCACCATGAACGCGCCGGCCAAGCCGGGGTTTTTCGCTCGCTTGCGGGCCCGGTTCGGCTGGCTCGACCATGTCATTCGCGCCTACGAGCGGTTCGACGAACGCCACGGCAGCTTTTTCGCGGCCGGCCTGACCTACTACACGATCTTCGCCTTGTTTCCTTTGTTGATGGTCGGTTTCGCGGTGGTGGGATTTGCGCTGTCCCGCCGCCCGGAACTGCTGAACACGATCGACGACCATGTTCGGTCCGCGGTATCGAGCAGCCTGGGCCAGCAGCTGGTCGATCTGATGAATTCGGCGATCCGGGCACGGGCATCCGTCGGCATCATCGGCCTGGCCACCGCGGCCTGGGCGGGGCTTAGCTGGATGTCGCATCTGCGGACAGCGTTGACCGAGATGTGGTGGGAGCAGCCTTTGGACTCGCCGGGCTTCGTGCGCAACAAACTCTCGGATCTGCTGGCGATCCTGTGGACGTTCTTGGTGATGGTGGCAACGCTCGGCCTTAGCGCGCTGGGGCACACAGGGCCGATGCTAACTGTACTCAGATGGCTTAGGATGCCCGAGTTTTCGGTGTTTGACTGGATCTTCAGGCTACTTTCGATACTGATCTCGATGTTGGTGGCGTGGGTGCTGTTCACCTGGATGATCGTCCGGCTGCCGCGGGAGCCGGTCGGCCGGGTTGCCTCGATGAAGGCCGGTTTGATCGCGGCGATCGGCTTTGAACTGTTCAAGCAGGTTGGGTCGGTCTACTTGCAGGTGGTGCTACGCAGCCCGGCGGGTGCCACGTTCGGGCCGGTGTTGGGATTGATGGTGTTCGCCTATGTCACAGCTTATCTGGTGCTGTTCTCGGCTGCGTGGGCGGCGACAGCGGCAGAGAACCCGCGCGCCAAGCCCGTCGACCCGCCCGCGCCGGCGATCATCGCCCCGCGGGTCCAGCTGGACGAGGGCCTCAGCGCACGCCAGACGCTGGCCGCGATAGTGGTGGGTGCCATTGGCGCGCTGACGTTTTCCCGGCTTACCAACTGGCGCCGCTAGACGAGCGCTGCGCTGTCGAGCCCCGTCCGCCAGTCGCCATCCACCATCACGGCCGCGACCTGCAGATCATGATCAAGCACAACAAGGTTGGCATCGTAGCCAGGACGCAGGCTGCCCACTCGGTCGAGCCCCAGAGCCCGAGCCGGTGTCGCCGACGTCATCTGCACCGCGGAGACCAGAACTGCATCCGCGTCCGAGCCGAACCCGACCACCGTGCGGAAGAGTTGATCCATCGTCGCGGTGCTGCCGGCGATCGTCGACGTTCCGCGCACCCGGGCCACGCCGGATATTACGTCGATCGGCACCGTGCCGAGCCAAAACGATCCGTCAGGGGAACCGGCGGCCGCAACAGCGTCGGTCACCAAAGCGACTCGGTCCGGCCCGACGGTCTCGACTACCGAGCGCACCACGGCGGGGTGCAAATGCACGCCGTCGGCGATGAGCTCGACGGTCACTCGTGGGTCTTCCAACAGCGCCAGCGCCGGTCCGGGCTCCCGGTGGTGCAGCGGCGCCATGGCGTTGAACAGATGGGTTGCAACGGTCGCGCCCAAGCCGATGGCATGACGCGTCTGCTCGTATGTCGCGCCCGTATGCCCAATGGCGACAACAACACCCGTATCGACGAAGCGCCGAATCGCCCATTCGCTTCGCGGTAACTCGGGTGCCATGGTGACCATCCGGATCGCGTCGCCGCCGGCGGCCAGCACGGCGCCGATCTCGGCGGGTTCAGGGTTGCGCAGCTGGGTGTGGTCGTGCGCTCCGCAGTGTGCCTGGCTCAGCCAGGGCCCCTCGAGATGGATGCCCGCAATAGTGCCATGTCGGGTCTGCTCCGCGAGCGCTCGCACGCCGGCAATCAGTTCACCGGGGCCGGCGGTGACCAGACTGGCCAGCGTCGTGGTGGTGCCGTGCCGTAGGTGGAACCCAGCGGCTCCGACAATGCCGTGCGCTTCGGTGTACGAGGCGCCGCCGCCGCCGTGCACATGCATATCGATAAACCCTGGAACCACAATGGAATCGGGAAAATCATCGTCGGCGGGTTCGGGCGGGGCGCTAGACCCGCAGGCCAGGATTCGACGACCGGAAGTCTGAAGCCAGCCCGGTCGGCAGACCTGCCCATCGATGACCATGGTGCCGGCGCAGATCAGGGACATGGGGTGTCCGTAGCCGTCTGAAGGCCCGCGGCTTCCCATTGCCCGCCGTTCTCCCAGAAGTGCCGAATGTCCTCGAGCTGGCGGCCCTTGGTCTCCGGCGCATACCGGTAGACCACAGCCATAGCGACGACCGCGAAGAACCCGAATACCGCGAAAGTCCCTGCGCCGCCCAGCGAATGCAGCACGGTGAGAAAGGCGGCGGCGACGATCGCATTCGCCACCAGATCGGAGGTGAGCATCATGCTCGACCCCAGCGAGCGCAGGCGGGTGGGGAAGCTTTCTCCGGCGTAAACCCATACCATCGAGCCGAAGCCGAAGCTGTAGCCGATGATGAACAGCAGCACGCCGGAGAACCCCGCGACCGTGCCGAGACCCAAAACGAACACGGCGACCAACAAGAAGTCGGCGGCGATCATCATGGCGATGCCGGACATCAGGATTGGGCGCCGACCCAGCCGGTCGACGAGAACCAGCGCTGCACACACCGCCGCCAAACCGGCAAGCTGGACCAGCGCCGGAAGACCCAGTAGTGCGAAGTTGCCGGTGAACCCCATGGCTTCGAACAGCCGCGGGCTGTAGTAGACGATCGCGTTGATGCCGGTGATCTGTATGAGGAACCCCAGGGTGATGACGAATAACGTGGCCCGCAGATACGGCCGTCGCAACATCTCGGATATGCCGCCCTTGGAATTCTCGCTCAGGGCCCGGCCGATCTCGGCCAGCTCTGCCTCGACCTTGCCTTCCGGTTCCAGCCGCAGCAGCGCCCGGCGGGCATCGCCGACGCGGCCCTTCAGCAGATACCAACGGGGGGTGTCGGGCATGCGCAGCAAAAACGGCAGCAACAGCGTCGCGGGCACGGTCGCCAGCCCGAGCATCAGCCGCCAGTTGTGCGTACCAGCCAGCAGGTAGCCGACTAGGTAGCCCAGGATGAGCCCGCTGACCGTCGCGAGCTGATAGGCGGTCAGCAAAGCCCCGCGTACCGCCGTCGGTGCGGACTCGGCGACGTATACCGGGACGACCACTACGGAGACGCCGATGGCCAGGCCAAGCAGCAATCGTGCCGCCAACAGCATCGGCATCGACACCGCGATCGCACCCAGCAGCGCGAACGCCGCGTAGCTGACGACGATCAGGACCATCGACTTCTTACGGCCGATCGCATCGGCGAGCGCACCGCCTACCAGCGCACCGGCGATCTCCCCGATCACCACCATCGTCGTCAGCAGCTCTTGTTGCCGCGTCGTCAGGCCGAATTGGTCGGTGATGAACAGCAGCGCGCCGGCGATGCTGGACAGGTCGTACCCGTAAATGACACCGACGCTCGCCGCAGTGAGCCCGGCCAGCAGGCCTCCCCGCGGTGGGTGCGCCGACTCGCCGATGGTCAGTTGGGCCGTACCCGGTCGCGCAGCACCGCAATGACGTGCTCGGGGTTATCGGGTGTGATGCACGGCCGCACCCGGCCGCGACCCACGTGCAGAACCAGCATGGTCCGTTTACTTCCCCGATGGATGTCGAGCGGAAACCAGTAGCGCGGGTCGGTCGCACCCCAGAAGCGGCCCTTTCCGGTGGCCCAGCTCATCGGCCGGGACTTGATGCCCTGGATCCGGGTGTATGAGATCCGCTTGGATGTGGCCAACGGGAAGTAGTACCGCCGGATGGTGATTCCGTCCTCATCGAGCAGGAGGCCGGCGTCCTCATACAGGGCTTCAGTCACGTCAGGAACGGTGCCACAGCAAAATCGGGCGGTCAACGGTGTTTAACGGTGTTGCGGGTGGCGGTTCATCGAACGCGCGACCATGATCAAACCGAACACGACCAGCGTGCCGATGATGGTCACCCCCGCCCGCACCGGTAGTTCGTCCGCCGCTGGCATGAACCCTGCCGCGTTGACGCCACCGGCTTGCCGGTCCGCGTCGGGCTTGCTGGTGACCAGCGACGGGTCTGGCGCGGTCAGCGAGCCCACCTGGGTGCCAGCGGCGGTCCCGAAACCGTAGTCCAAAAGGTGCGCGGCCTGTTCCCACGGTGCAATCGGCTGGCGGGTCCCGTGCATCAGCACCGCCATCAGCCGTCGCCCATTGCGGTTGGCCGCGCCGACGAAGGTCTGGCCGGCGTCGTCGGTGTACCCGGTTTTACCGCCCAGTGCGCCGGGATACTTGTAGAGCAGCTGATTGTCGTTTTCCAGCTGGTAGCCGGGGTGATCGCCGTGGCCGGGGAAGTCGAAGGTCCGGGTCGCGACGATATCGGCGAAGGTGGGGTTCTGCCAGGCGTAGCGATAGAACAGGCCGATGTCGTAGGCCGACGTGCTCATACCCGCCCCGTCCAGTCCCGCCGGCGTCGCCACCCGGGTGTCTCGGCCGCCCAGCTTGGCGGCCAGCACGTTGATCTTCTCCAGCCCCTGCTGCATGCCGCCGAGTTGCATGGCCAGCGCGTGTGCGGCGTCGTTGCCCGAGTGCATCAGCAGTCCGTGCAGGAGTTGGTTGATGGTGTAGGTGCCGCCGTCGTCGACGCCGACCTTGGTGCCCTCCGCGGCCGCGTCCTCGGCGGTTCCGACGACCGACTTGTTGAGGTTGAACGCGTTGAGGGACGCCATCGCAACCAGCACCTTGATGATGCTGGCCGGACGGTGGCGGCCGTGTGGATCCTTGGCGGCGATCACCGCACCGCTGTCCAAATCCGCCACCAGCCATGCCTCGGCCGACACGTCGTTCGGCAGCGGCGGTGTGCCGGCTGCGGCGACGACGCCGCAGCTGCCGAGTGCGTCGCCGCCCACCGGCTTTGCGGGCACGGCCAGCGGTATCGGCGGATCACCGGCCTGGGGGACCTCCGACGAGTCCACCGCGGGTGGGGTTGTCACCTTGTACGGGCAATTCGCCGGCCCGGCATTGGGTCCGGGGCTGGGCTCGGCGATTGCAGCCGGCAGCCCGACCGGGGCAGCAAGCGTGAAAACCGCTGCTGCCAGGCATGATGCGGCGCGCAAAAAGGACCATGAAGAAGACATCGTGTGAGCAGATTAGGCGATCGGTGGCCGGATCGCGGGGAGCCGCGCTGTGACTGGTGGGGCGGAAGTTACTCAATTGAACGTGCCAGGCAGGGACACGGTCCAACCACTACGCTGATATCCGTCCCGCACGGAAGTTCGAAGGGTGTGCCATTAGCGATCGATTTTGGTCAAAGTTGCGGCGCAACGGCGCCGGTGACTCGACTAGCGCGGATCCCCGATCTCTGAAACAGCTGCTCAAGCAGGTCGACAAAGCGACCCAGGTTCGGCGTTCCGGGCTTGAACAGGTGCTGGTAGAGCTCAACCTGCATCGCGACTCCACGCCCAGTCCCGAGCTGCAGTCCGCGCTCGCCTGGCTTTGCAACTCGCTATCCCGGATGGTGAACGACCCGACCGCGGTGCATTCGCGGGAAGTGCTGGTGGCCGCCGACGCGGTCAAGCGGACCCTCGCCGCCACTAACCACGCCTAACCTCGCCGCGAAAGTGCAACTGCCGACCGTGCCACTCGGGCGATGCGTCGCCAGTTGCACTTTCGCGGTTACAACAGCGGCGTGAGCGCGCTGCGCAAGATGGATTCGATGGTGTCGAACTCGGCCTGACCGCTGATCAACGGCGGGGCCAACTGGATGACGGAATCGCCGCGGTCGTCAGTGCGGCAATACAACCCGGCCTCGAACAGCGCCGACGACACGCGGCCCAGCAGCGCTTTGCGCTCCTCGTCGGTGAAGGTTTGCTTGGTCGCCTGATCTTTGACCAGTTCGACGCCGTAGAAATAGCCCTCGCCACGGACGTCGCCGACGATCGGCAGGTCGTACAACTTTTCCAGCGTGGCGCGAAAGCTGGGCGCATTTTGTTTGACGTGATCGTTGAGGCCTTCGCGCTCGAAGATGTCGAGGTTGGCCAGCGCGACGGCGGCCGACACCGGGTGCCCCCCGAAGGTGTAGCCGTGCCGGAACATCGTGGCGCCGTCGTTGAACGGCTCGAACAGCCGGTCACTGGCGATCATCGCGCCGATCGGCGAGTAGCCCGACGTCATCCCCTTGGCGCAGGTGATCATGTCGGGGACGTAGCCGACGTCCCCGATGTCGTTGCAGGCGAACATCGAGCCGATCCGGCCGAACGCACAGATCACTTCGTCGGACACCAGGAGCACGTCGTACTCGTCGCAGATCTCGCGGACCCGCTCGAAATAGCCCGGCGGCGGCGGGATCGAGCCGCCGGCGTTTTGCACCGGCTCCAAGAACACCGCGGCGACGGTGTCCGGCCCCTCGAACTCGATCACCTCGGCGATCCGGTCGGCGGCCCAGAGTCCAAATGCCTTGACGTTTTTCGCAAACAGCTCCGGGGCGCGGTAGAAGTTCGTGTTGGGGACCCGGAAGCCGCCCGGCGTCACCGGCTCGAAGGGGGCCTTGAACAACGGCAGCCCGGTGATCGCCAAGGCGCCCTGGGTGGTGCCGTGATAGGCGATCGCCCGCGAAATCACCTTGTGTTTGCCGGGTTTCCCGGTGAGCTTGAAGTATTGCTTGGCTACTTTCCATGCGGTCTCGACGGCCTCGGTGCCGCCAGTGGTGAAGAACACCCGATTCAGGTCGCCCGGGGCGTAGTGCGCGAGGCGTTCGGCGAGCTCGATCGCGGGCGGAGTCGCGTATCCCCACAGCGGAAAGAACCCGAGCGTGCTCGCCTGACGGGCGGCGACCTCGGCGAGTTCCGTTCGTCCGTGCCCGACCTGCACTGTGAACAGCCCGGAAAGTGCGTCCAGGTAGCTCTTGCCGCGGTCGTCGAAGATGCTGACACCCTCGCCGCGGGTGATGATCGGCGGCGTGATGCCCGGCCCGTGCCGGGCGAAGTGGCCCCACAGGTGGCGGTCAGCTTTGGTCGACAGGTTCTCGGTCATCTTGCGGCGAGCCTAACGCTAGGCTCGGGCCATGACCTCAACGCAGGTCACCGAATTCGAATCGCTGCGGCCACATCTGATGGCGGTCGCTTATCGGCTGACGGGAACCGTGGCCGACGCCGAGGACATCGTCCAGGAAGCCTGGCTGCGCTGGGACAGGCAGGACTCGGTGATCACGGACTTGCGGGCCTGGTTGACCACCGTGGTGAGCAGGCTGGGTCTGGACCGGTTGCGGTCGGCCGCGCACCGCAGGGAGGCCTACACCGGCAACTGGCTGCCCGAACCCGTGGTAACCGGCTTCTCGAATTCGCCAGACACCGACCCCTTGGCTGCGGTCGTTGCCCGCGAGGATGCCCGGTTCGCGGCCATGGTGGTGCTGGAACGGCTCAACCCGGATCAGCGGGTTGCATTCGTGCTGCACGACGGTTTCGCCGTGCCGTTCGCCGAAGTGGCCGAGGTACTGGGAATCAACGAGGCCGCCGCCCGGCAGCTGGCCTCGCGGGCCCGCAGGACACTCGCCGCGGGGCCGGCGCTGATGTCCGAGAAGCCCGACCCCACCCACAACGAGTTGGTCGGCAAGCTGATGGCCGCCATCGCCACCGGCGATCTGGACGCCGTGGTGGCGCTGTTGCATCCGGACGTGACCCTGACCGGAGATGCCAACGGCAAGGCCTCGACGGCGGTTCACGTCATCCGCGGGCCGGACAAGGTGGCCCGGTTCATGCTCGGCCTGGCCCGCCGCTACGGCCCGCTGTTCGTCACCGCGAATCAGCTGGCACTGATCAACGGTGAACTAGGTGCCTACACTGCTGGCTTTCCAGCCGCCGATGGGCAGCGGCCGATGTCGCCGCGGATTACTGCCATGACGGTGCGAGACGGGAAGGTCTGCGCGATATGGGATATCGCCAACCCGGACAAGTTCACCGGCTCGCCGCTGCGTGAGCCGGCTCGTAAGTGAATCTCGGTGACTATGTCGTCACTGTGTCGTCGGTCCACGGAACCCGGCAACTGCCGGCGGAATTGAAGCCTTGCTCGGTGATGCCCAACGCGGTATTCATCCGCGCCCGCATGTTCTCCGCCCCGACCTGGTACGTCAGTTCGATCACTCCGGCATCGCCGAATCGGGCCCGCAGGTCAGCGACCTGCGCATCGGTCACGGTGTGCGGATCGGTGGTCATCGCGTCGGCATAGGTGATGGCCGCACGCTCGTCGTCGGTGAACGCCGCGGACGTCGCGTAGTCGTCTATCTGCTTGAGCCGCTCCAAGTCCAGGCCGTCCAGGCGCTGCAACATAGCCCCGAAGTCGACACACCACGAGCAGCCGATCTTGCGCGCCGTCCAGTACACCGCCAATTCGCGCACGCTGGCCGGCAGTGATCGCGACGCTCGCTCGATCATGGCCTCGTGTATGGCGCCGGCCGTCATCAGTCGCCGATGATGTGCGGCCACGGCGAACGGTTCCGGAACCTGGCCATAGCGACGTTTGGCGACCCGATACATGGTGCGGGTCAGCAGGCCTGCTCGCTTCGGGGGTAAGGGCTCGATTCGGGTTTTCTGCGTCATACCGGTCAGACGATGCGGGTCGGCTTAGTGTGACGGTTTGCTGTGCGGACCGCCAGCTGGCCCTGCGGTGATAATTTCCGGACCGCCGACCGGGGGACCTGAGCTCGACAGATTGGTAGCATCCAGGCACACTTCGTGTGCTCAGAGGAGGCTTGCGGTGGACGGGGTGGACGGCGAGGTCTTCGGGCGTTATCGGCTGCTCGGGGTGCTCCGATCTGGCAGCACCGGCACGGTGTATTGGGCCCACGACACGATGATGAACCGCGACGTGGCCATCAAGGTGCTCTCACCGGAATTGGCTGCCGAGCCCGGCTGTCAGGAGCGGTTGGGGCGTGAGGTCTCCATCGCAACGCAGCTCAACGACCCGAACATCATCCCGATCTATGAGGCCGGCGAGATCGAAGGACGGCTCTATCTGGTGATGCCCGCCGTCCCCGACGGCATCACGGTGCAAGACTTGCTACGCCGCGACGGCCCAACGCGCCCGGCGGTGGCGGCGCGGGTAATCGTGCAGGTCGCCTCTGCGCTGGAAGCCGCCCACGTGGCCGGGCTGGTGCACGGCGACATAAAAGCCTCGAGTTTGTTGGTGGGCGGCGCGTTCGTGTACCTGATCGATTTCGGAGCCACACCGCCTGGCGCCGATACCGCCGACGTCCGCACCGACATCTACGCTCTGACCGCTGTGCTCTACGAGTGCCTGACAGGTCAGCCCGCCGTTGCGGGCGAGGATGGGCCGCCCAAACCTACCGATGTCGACCCGGGGATTCCGGCGGGATTCGACGGGGTGATCGCGCGCGGCATGGCCGAAGACCCCGATGACCGTTATCAGACGGCCCGCGAGCTGGCCGCTGCCACGCATAACGCACTCACCGCCACCGCCGCTGCCGATGCGTCGGGGGCGGTGGCGACAAAGGAAGTGGAGTTCGGTCGCTACCGGCTTTTCGAAAAGCTCGGTCAGGGCAGTATGGGCGCGGTCTATCGGGCCCACGACACCGCGCTGGGCCGTGATGTGGCCATCAAGTTGCTGCAGCCGGAACTGGCTGCCGAGCCGGGGTTTCAGGAGCGATTTCGCCGCGAGGCCTACGCGGCGGCACGGCTGGCCAGCCCGAACATCATCCCGATCTACGAGACCGGTGAGTTCGACGGCCGCCTGTATCTGGTGATGCCGATCATCGATGGCGTCGATCTGAACAAGGTCCTCAAGAGCGATGGACCGATGAGTCCGCAGAAGGCCGTGCGGGTGGTCGAACAGGTTGCCGCAGCGCTGGACGCGGCGCACAAGTCCGGGCTGGTGCACCGCGATGTGAAGCCGTCGAACTTGCTCATGGTCGGCGAAGATTTTGTGTACCTCATTGATTTCGGGCTCGTTCATGAGGCCAGTGCCGGCCGCTTGACGCTCACCAACGTCGCACCGGGATCTCCGGCGTATATGGCCCCGGAGCGCTTCAACGCCGGAAAGTCCGTCGACGCTCGTGCGGATGTGTACTCGCTCACCTGCGTGCTCTACGAGTGCCTTACCGGGCGGTTGCCGTTTAGCGGTGGCGGTGTGGAGGGGTTGGCCGCCGCCCATCGCACGGGCGAGGCGCCCAAACCCAGCAGCCTCGACCCCGCGATACCGGCCGCGTTCGACGGGGTGATCGCACGGGGCATGGCGAAGGAAGCGGATGACCGCTACCAGTCGGCACCCGAACTGGCCGTGGCTGCCCGCGCGGCCCTCACCGACGTCCACGCTGCGCCGCCAATTCCCGTGCGCCTTGACGAATTTGCCGTCCGCAACGAGGAGGACACCGCACCCACGATCCCGTCACCACCACGCACGCGTCGCCGCGGCGCTGTTCTGACCGTCGCCGCCGTGGGGATAGTCGTGGCAATCGCCGTTGCCGCATTCTTGCGGATCACCAACCAATTCCCGTTCCATTCGGCGAAACCGCAGGGTCAGGTCGTGCTGCCGTTTACCGGTCTCGACCACCCCGAGGAGGTCACGGTCGATGCGAAGGGCAACGTCTACGTCACCGACAGCGGCAACAACCGAGTGCTGGAACTGGCCGCGGGCTCGACCAACCAGACCGTGGTACCGGTAGCCGGCCTGGACCGCCCCGAGGATATAGCGGTCGACGACGCGGGTGACTTAGAGATCACCGAGCCCGCCCAGCACCGGGTGCTGGAGCTGATGGCGGGGTCGACCAGTCCGACCGTGCTGCCGTTCACCGACCTCGAGGAACCCACGGGTGTTGCGATCGATTCGAGCGACCCCGGCAACGACCGCGCCGTCGTTGTCTCCGACTGCACGCACAACCGGGTGGTGGCGCTGCGCGCGCATTCGACCGAGCAGACGGAGCTGCCGTTCAGCGGCCTAGCGTGTCCCTCGGCCGTGACGGTGAATCGCGACGGCGCCCTCTTCGTCATCGATCGGGACAACGAGCGGGTGCTGAAACTGCCGTGGACGGCGACGGTTCCGACTGCGCTGCCCTTTGTAGTCGGACGTCCGGATGATGTGGCCGTCGACACCAGCGGAAACGTGTACGTGACCGACAGTCACGACAATCGGATCACAAAGTTTGCCACGGCCTCCAACACGTCAAAAACACTGCCGTTCAACGGAGTTAACCATCCCCAAGGCATCGACGTCGACACCGCCGGCAATGTCTACGTCGTCGACACGGGCAACAACCGCGTGCTCAAGCTCCCGCCGAGTTAGTCGACATCGACGCTAGGAGCGTGGGTCAGTAACACGCCGGTCGGGTTCTTGGTGTGATCGTCGGTTCGCCGGATAATGAGGTGTGACTGGTGATCTGGGTGTGGAGGGTTTGTTTGAGGTAGACC